>Ga0335069_10003686_pt1 | contig 23021 bp, 10 predicted proteins | sample Lox_Sample_11_FD_206714 | JGI IMG/M metagenome (GOLD analysis project Ga0335069, IMG submission 206714) | Soil microbial communities from Loxahatchee National Wildlife Refuge, Florida, United States - Lox_Sample_1.1 | ecosystem: Environmental > Terrestrial > Soil > Wetlands | place: USA... | reverse complement strand
TATCTGCTTGCCATGGGCTCGCCGAGCCATCCCGTCTCGCCCGACACCTGGAAGGCGTGGCAGCGCCCTGTGATCAAGTACCGGGGCATTGAGTACATCTCGGGTGACGATCCCATTTTCACGCACCAATATTCGCAGGCGTGGTATGACTTCCGCGGCAAGCGCGACGCGCATGCAGACTTCTTCGAGAATTCCGTGAAAGCCACGAAAGCGCACAAGCTGTTCTGCCTGTCCTTGCGCGAACGTTTCCCGGATTACAGCGAAGACCTTTGGGGAATCACTTCATCGGACAGCGCAAAGGGCTATCGCGCGTGGGGCGGTCCTCCTGAGATCGGCAACCCCGACGGCAGCGTTGTGCCGTGCGCCGCTGGCGGTTCACTTCCCTTCCTCTACGACGACTGCATGAGAGTTCTGCGCAATATTCGCTCCCGCTATGGCGATAAGGGCGCTTGGGGCCGCTATGGCTTTGTCGACGCCTTTAACCCGCTCACGAACTGGTATAACCCCGACGTGATCGGAATCGACGTCGGGATCACCATGATCATGGCTGAAAATCAGCGGACGGGCTTTGTCTGGAATACCTTCATGAAAAACAAGGAAGCGCAGACGGCGATGGAGAAAGCGGGCTTCCGCAAGGCATGATCACCCGTGAGCGTGCGCGCTGATTTATCCTTGAAGCACCTACCGCGGGGTTTCCGGACTCGCTATGCAGAAGGTAAACCTGGGGTTGTGGATCATCCGGTTGGCGCTGGTGGCGAGTACTGCATCCGCACAGTCTCCCATCCGCTTTGAACAGATCGCCGCCAGGTCTGGCCTGAACTACGTTACCGCTAATTCGCCGACGCCCAACAAGAATCAGGTCGAAACCATGGTCTCTGGCGTCGCCTTGCTGGATTACGACGGCGATGGCTTCCTCGACATTTACCTCGTCAGCGGCGCGGCGATTCCTTCGATGAAGAAAGAGACACCTGCGTACTGGAACCGCCTCTTCCACAACAATCATGACGGCACGTTCACGGACGTCACAGAGAAGGCCGGTGTCGCAGGCGCCGGATACGGCATGGGTGTCGCCGTCGGCGACTACGACAACGACGGACGCCCGGACATTTTTCTGGCGAACGTGACAGGCAACCAACTGTTCCACAACAACGGCGATGGCACGTTCACCGAAGTCACCGAGAAAGCCGGCCTCAGCGGAGCTAAATACAACGGTAAGAAGATGTGGAGTGTCGGCGCCGGCTGGTTTGACTACAACAACGACGGCAAACTCGACCTTTTCGTCGTCAACTACTGCGTTTGGGAGGTGAATAGGGATCCGTACTGCCCGTTGAAGAGCGGCGTGCGCACGTACTGTCATCCCAAGCTCTACGTTTCCCTTCACGATACGCTCTATAGAAACAATGGCGACGGCACTTTTACGGACGTGTCCGCCGAAACGGGAATCGCTAAGTATTTCGGCAAGGGCATGAGCGTGTCATTCGCAGACTACGATGGCGATGGATTCCTCGATGCTTTCGTGGCCAACGATACGACGCCTGCTTTCCTGTTTCACAACATTGGCGGCAAAAGATTCGAGGAGGTCGGTGTAGAAACTGGCGTCGCCTATGCCGCGGACGGCACCACACTCTCCGGCATGGGCTCCGATTTCCGGGACATGAACAACGATGGATTCCCCGACATCTGGTATACGGCGGTTGAGCACCAGAGTTTCCCTCTGCTGATCAACAGCCAAAAGGGGGACTTTGACGACAAGACCGTCGCGAGCGGACTTGGAGCAACGTCGGACATGTCGGGCTGGGGGAACGGCAGTTTCGACTTCGACAATGACGGATGGAAGGACTTATTCGTCGCGCGCGCCAATGTCCTCGATAACATCAGCGAACTCATCCCTATGCGGCACTATCCCGAGCCCAACTCGATCTTCCGCGGACTTGGAAACGGAAAGTTTCAGGATGTCAGCAAGAACAGCGGTCTTGACTTTCAGCTCGAAGCTGCACATCGGGGAGTGGCGTTTGGCGATCTCGACAACGACGGGAGAATTGACATGGTGGTCACCGTTCTGGGCGGCCAAGCCAAACTCCTGCACAACATCACCGAGAGCACCAACCACTGGATTTTGCTGAAGCTGGTGGGCACGAAGAGCAATCGCATGGGCATTGGCGCGCAGATACATATCACCACCGAAGACGGGCGTCAGCAGTGGAACGAGGTCACGACCGCGGTCGGATATGCTTCCTCGAGCGACAGCAGAGTGCATTTCGGACTGGGATCCAACCGCCTGATCAAAGACATGGAAATCCGCTGGCCGAGCGGAATCAAACAAATGCTGCACGACGTGGCCGTCGACCGCGTGATGACTGTGGAAGAACCTGCCAAATAAGCTTATGGAGGCGGCTGGGTGTTCGACTCGGCGCCGATCTTTTCCTGGACTGTGCCACGGAGGCCGGTGTCATCGGAGCCGGGCGCGGCGGGACTCGCGTTTTCCTTCGTCAGACGTTCAAACGTGGCTCGCGCGCGTGCTGCCTCCGGCTTCCGGCCGGCGCGGGAGTAGGCAGAGCCAAGCGCAAAATAGAGCTTCGCTTCGCGCGGAAAGGACTTCTGTGCGATTTCCAGTTCTGGAATCGCGCGGTCGTAGTTGTTGGTGTCGAGCAAGAGCAATCCAAGCAGGTAATGCGGAAAACCCATGTTCGGCGCGAGTTTGACTGCTCCTTCGGCATAGGGAACCGCTGCGGCGGAATCCTCCTTGTAGAGCGACGCCGCAATCCGCAGGTGGGCGAGCACGTGTCCGGGACTATTTGCGATTTCTTGGTTAAACTGCTCAACGCCGGCGGGGACGTCCCGAATTTCCATCAGAAAAAGCCCGAATGCATAGTGGATGTTGGGATAGTTCGGATTCTCTTTGACCACGCCTTCGAAACCTGTCCGCGCGTCGTCGTATTTCTTCTGACCCGCCAGACACGCTGCCCGACCGACCCGCAACACCACGGCTGCATCCGCTGAGCCTGGAGCCGGAGGAACGCGGCTGTTCAGCCGAAGCATGGTCATGCCCAGCGCGTTGGCGAGGTCGTCGCTGTCCCCGCCGCGCAGGCAAAGGTCCTCCAGCGTGTCCTGGGCGGCCTGGAAGCTGCCTTTCCGTTGCAGCAGGACACCTTCGTGATAGAGGACGACCTTCCAGAGCGCCTCGTCTTTGTGCAGGCCGATGTTCTTGCCCTTCTGAATATGTTGGAGTGCCAACTGATCCCGGCCAAGTTCGAATTCGCACAGTCCCAACATGGCGTAGGCGGTGCCATTCTTAGGAGCGAGCGCCGTTACTCTCTGAAAAGCGTGGGCGGCATCGGCATAAGCATTCCGGTCGTATTGGATCGTGGCGAGCGACCACCAGCCCTCCGCCCAGGAGGGACGCAGGGCCAGCGCCTTCTTATAGAGAGTCACCGCTTCGTCGAGACGGTCCGAGTCACGTGCGGCATCCGCACGAGTTGCAAGTGCAGTAAAGGCTGCAGAGGGTTTCACTTGAGCAAATGTGACAGAAGCAGGAAGAAAAACTACGACCAGCAAAAGGAAGACAACAAGGCGTCGTGACCCGGAACCTGCAGGACGCGTCGGCGAAGTAGGTGAGCGCCGGAAAGTCCATGCGAAACAACACCATTGTTTACCGATTGGTATCCTCCCTATTCCTTCCTGAGAACACAATCTCTGAGTTCCGAATATCGTGCAAATCATAACAAGATATTTGCAACCACATAAAAAAGGCGCGCCCTACAGGGCGCGCCCATGGAAAAACTGAAAAGCGTCAGAAGTTGAAGCGGGCCTGCATCTCGATAACGCGCGAACCTAATCCGTTCTGCGCCTCACCAAAATGGTTGTTCAAGATGTCGGTCTGAATGTTCCACAAGTTCACTTTGTTGAACAGGTTGAAGAAGTTGGCACGAATCTCCAACTTCGCGTTCTCTCCCAGGACCGGCAATCTCGGCAAGCCGAATGACTTGCTGAGGGTTGCGTCTACGTCGAAGTAGCTTGGGCCGTAGAACGCATTGCGCTTCATGCCGGGTTGCGGCAACGGCCCGTATCCCTGCTGACCGTCGGGGCAAACTCCCGGATCGGGGTCCGGGAACAAGCAGTCAAACAGCGTCCCGCCAACGACAATCGGGGGCGTGAAGAAAGCCGAACCGTCGACGGTTGCGCTGCTGCCCCAGTTCGAGCTAAGGCCGCCGTTGTACGAGGCTGGCTGGATGTTGCCGTTCCCGGCGGAGTTGGAAGACCCTCCGGCGAATTGCCCGAAATTGAACACCGGATCATATCCGCCGGTGAGCGTACCGGTGGAATAGAACGGTGTGAACGGGAAGCCGCTGTGAGCGTTCAGGATTCCGGAAATGCTCCATCCTCCCAAGACTTTCTCCATCCATCCGTTCTGCCCACGGAAGATGGTCGGAGAGTAGATACCGAACACCTTGAATGCGTGACGGGTGTCAAAGTCGGACGTGCCGAAATTCGATGCCATATTCCACTGGTAGAAACCGCCCGCATAGGCGTTCGACCCGGAGTCCAGGTTCTTGCTAAGGCGGTACTGGGTGTCAATCTGGAACGACTGGCTGAAGTTGTGCTTCAGTTCCAGAAGGAGGGCATTGAAGCGGCCCGAACCGTCGTTGCCATAGTAGGTAACGCCGTGCACCTTGGGATTCGGCAGGTACCCCAGAGCGGATCCGACGTTGTACATATTGTAGTGCTGCGTCAGGTGGCGGGTGTTGCTCCCCTGATAGCCCACCGACGCAACCCACTGGTGGCCGAGGTCGTATTCGCCGCCCAAGGTGTAGTGGTAGCTGTAGGTTGTTGGCTGAGTGGCCGCAAAAGCGGTCACGTCACCCACATTTCCGGTGACCGGCAGATTGTCGGGACCGAACGTCAAAATTGCGGCCGGGTTGGGCGCCCAACCGTGCGGGTCGTGCACATTCGCCGGGAAGCTGTCGATGTAGACAATGTCCTCACCGGTGAATGTGGGTTGGTTCGAAACAAACGGCGGGTTGAAGCGCACGTCCAGCGTGTTGGATTGGGCAACGCCGTTGTAGGCCATACCAATGCCGCCGCGCAATACGAAGCGGCCGTTCATGTCCTGCCCGAGCACGCGTCCCGGACTCCATGCGAAGCCAAGCTGCGGGCCGAAATTCGCCTTCTGTGCGTCGAACTGGTTTCCGCCTGTGCGCAGTTTCATGTCGGAGAACATGTTCGGGCCACTGCCGAAAACGACGGTAGCCAGCTTGTCGTTCTTCTCCGACACAGGGCCAAAGTACTCCCAGCGCATACCGAGGGTCACGGTCAGGTTCGACTTCATCTTCCAACTATCCTGGAAGAAGAGTCCGATGACCGTGGAGCGGAGGTCTTTTCGGAGGGCGGACGGTACACCGGTCTGAGGATCGGATTGAGCGCTCTCTTGGATTGGAGCATCGTTTACGAAATCCCAGATATTGTTGAAGGTGTACCCAGGACGATCAGCCCAGAACGGCGCATCTACCGACAGCAGGCGGGTGAACTCGCCACCCATCTTCATGGTATGGGCACCATGAATTTTTGTGAGGACGTCCTTTGCGGCATAAGTCCACTGGTCAAAGCCGTTGTAGGAACCGATGCCGTAGCCGTTAATAGTGATATCGCCGGTACCGTTGAAGCCGACTTGCGGCAAGCCCCACGGGCCATTCGGGTTATCGGCAAGGTCCTTGTTCATCCAGCCGGCAGCATTGACCCGCACTTCGTTGAGCAGGCTGGGACCAAAGGTATGGTTCCAAAGCAGCGTCATGGCGCGGTTCTTGTAGTCGCTGTTGAATGTATTCATCTGCCGCAAACCGTTACCGTTGATCCCCGTGCTGGTGTTCGGCACGTAATACATGCTGAAGGCAATCAGATCTTTGTTGGTCAGGTTGAAGTCCAGACGACCGTTGTACTGCCGGTGCGTACTGTCGCTGGGGTTGCGAATTCCCTGATAGAAAGCGATGGTTGCAACATCGGAGAGATTCTCAGGGCCGCCGGAACCGTTGCCGCCAGTGCCGGGGTTCAAGTTGTCGACGTAGCCGGCGTCGCGAGTGCCACGCTCGGCGGTCAGCGGGCTGCCAAGATTCAGTCCAGCTCCTGGCAGGTAATGACAGTTCTCTCCCTCAATCAAGCCGACAAAAGCACAATCCATGGTCTGGCCATTGAGGGTGTCCGTCTGGGTTCCGCCGAATGGTCCGATTCCCGGGAATCCATAAAACGCGGACGCATTGGTGCCTGAAGCGACGAGAGCACGAAGATCGGGTGTTTCGTACCAGCCGCTGCCGTCGGAGCCTCGAGCTCGATTGCCCAGAGTCTCATACGAGAAGAACGCAAAGAGGCGGTTCTTGATGATGGGGCCGCCGACGGTGCCGCCCCAGTCGTTGAAGCGGTTGTTATCGCGTTGAACGGAGTTGCCGTAGCCGTTGTACTTCTGGAAGGCGTTCAGGCCCGGCCGATGCACTTTGAAAAACAGGCTGCCGTGATAGTTGTTGGTACCGTTCTGTGAAATGATTTGGACCTGGGCGCCACGATAGCGTCCGTTTTCGGCATCGTAGTTGTCGGTAACGACGCGGACTTCCTTGATCGAGTCCTCGTTGGGCGTGATTACAGAGGTACCGCCCCACGTGACACTGGTGGTGCCGACGCCATCGATCTGGTAGTTGTTCTCGCCGGTCCGTGCACCGTTCGCGGTAATTTGACCGCCATTCTCAATCTTGAAGATCCCGTCCGTTGCACCCGTGCCACCGATGGTTGTGGACGGAAGATTGTTCGTCCCACCTCCTCCAGACTGGGAACCATCGCCAAAAGCTCCCGGCGCCAGTTGCAGAAGCTGGAACGCATCGCGCCCGAACGAGGGCAACTTCTGAATCTCCGAAGTCCGAATAGAACCACCGAGATTGGAAGTCTCCGTATTGATGAGCGGCACATCTTCCGCATTCACGTTGACTGTTTCCGATACCTGGCCCAAGTCAAGCTTGATATCGATCGAGTTGGCCTGTTCGGGAACAATGGCGACATTATCAAGCGCTTTCTTTTTGAAGCCAGCCATCTCAACGGACAGCGAAAACTTGCTTGGCGGCAACGCGTTAAAGTTGTAAATGCCGCTTGCGTCGGTTGTAGCAGTAAAAACCTGGTTCGTTTCCTTGTTGGTCAGGGTGACGGTCGCGCCGGCGACGGTCGCTCCCTGCGGGTCTGTGACAACGCCACGAATACTGGCTCGGTACTGTGCCAGCATCGCGGTAACCAAGAAGCACACGCTCACGAGCGTGAGCGCCCGAGCATACTTCCCGCAACGAATTCTCATTAGAGGTGCTCCCACACGCAACTAAATCGAGTTAATTGAGCTGCGGCGGGAGTATAGTAAGCAATGTTCCCATTGTCAAGCGACAGGAAACAAGATACTTAAGGACGCAAGCGGAACGATGCCGCAAACAACAGTTTCATGGCCCACGATGATCCAGAGTATGAAATCTTGGAGACTTCTCATGTTTGAGCGTGCGCGTTTTCTCTCATTTGCAAAAACGTTTTTTCTGATTTTGAGCTTTTTCGCGACCTCCCTCTGCTATGGAAATACGGAGTACTACCGTCACAGTTTCTTTGACAATAGTTTGACACCGGATACCTATTTCTACAGTTGGGGACAGGCATCCGGAAGCAGCACTCTCGAAGTGCAAAATGGGAAATTGCCGGTGGAACGAACATTCTTTTTGACTCCGCCGAACGCGCTCCGGCTGGAGTGGCAATCGCAGCCGGGTGGAAGCTGGCAGGGCGCTGTGCACCTGATGGATGTGCGCAATCGCTATCCGGAGATGACGGGCAATTCCCTGTTCTTGTGGCTGTATGCGCCGGAAGCTGTGCGCGCGGCCGATCTGCCCCGCATCGTTCTGTTGACGGCGCGCTCCGGATTGCAGGTGGCCGAATTTCCGGCGAGCTTCACGGATCCCATCCCGTTGGGCAGATACGCAGGGGACCTTGCTCCGGCCAAGTGGGTGCAAGTGCGAATCCCGCTCTCGGACTTTCGCACTGCATCGATCTATCCGTTCCGCCCACAGCTCACGCAGACTGTCGTTTTCCAGCAAGGGGCAGCGGACGGCGCACGACACACGCTGATCGTGGATGAGATCCGGATTGATGATGATGTGCCATCCGCGGCCAAGGACAAGTCGCGCATCTTGTCCGCGCCGGGAAACGTACGTGCAATTGGCTACGACCGCCATATCGAAGTGCGGTGGGATCCGGTGCCGGGAACAACACGGTACGTGATCTATCGCTCCTCAGATGGCAAGGGATACGCGCCGGTAGGAATGCAACTGGGAGACACAAATCGGTACACGGATTTCCTGGGCCAAGCCGGCGTCACCATGTACTACAAAGTAACTTCGTCGGATCGAAATTATCGGCAATCGCCGCAGTCAGCCGAAGCTTCGGCGTCGACGCGGGAGTTCACCGACGACGAATTGCTGACGATGCTGCAGGAAGCCTGCTTCCGCTACTACTGGGAAGGAGCGGATCCAGCGTCCGGCATGGCGCGGGAGAACATTCCCGGCGACGACCGCATTGTCGCCACGGGCGCCAGCGGCTTTGCGATCATGGCGCTGGTGGTCGGCGTGGATCGAGGATTCATTACGCGCCAGCAGGGTATCGAACGGCTTACAAAGATCGTCAACTTCCTGGAAAAGGCACAGCGCTATCACGGCGTCTGGTCGCATTACATGAACGGAAGCACCGGTCAGACGATGCCGGTATTCGGCATGCTCGATAACGGCGGCGATCTGGTCGAGACGTCGTTCCTGGTGCAGGGACTGCTGGCAGCCCGACAATACTTCCGGGGATCCAATGCCGACGAGCAGGCACTCTACCGGCGAATCACATCGCTTTGGGAAACGGTGGAATGGGACTGGTATCGCGAGACGCCGGAGAGCGGGAATCTGTACTGGCACTGGTCTCCGCAATGGACATGGGCGATTCATCATCCCCTGATCGGCTTCAACGAAGTCATGATTACGTATCTGTTGGGCATCGCGTCGCCGACACATGCGGTGCCACCCAGCTTTTATTACACGGGTTGGGCCAGCCAGTCACAGCGGGCACTCGATTATCGCCAAGGATGGTCGGGCAGCAGCGACGGCGACCACTATGGCAATGGGCACACCTACTTCGGGATTAAGCTCGATGTCGGAGTAGGAACCGGCGGGCCGCTGTTCTTCACACATTACTCGTTTATGGGGTTCGATCCGCACAGCCTGAAGGATAAGTGGACGGCATCCTATTTCCAAAACAACCGGAACATCGCGCTGATTAACCGGGCGTATTGCATCGAGAATCCTCAACACCGCATCGGCTACGGATCAAATGCGTGGGGATTGACGGCGAGCGACGGGCCTTCGGGATACGTTGCCCACGCGCCTGACGAACAGGACAGCACCGGCACGATCACGCCGACTGGGGCGTTGGCATCACTCCCCTACACTCCCCAGGAATCGATGGAAGCCTTCAAGCACTACTATCGCGACTTGGGCAGCACCATGTGGGACATCTATGGTCCGCGGGATGCGTACAACCCCGGACAGAACTGGGTGTCTCCAATCTATATGGGACTCAATCAGGCTCCGATCGTGGTGATGATCGAGAACAATAGAACAGGCCTGGTCTGGAAGAACTTTATGGCGAATCCGGAGATACAAAAGATGCTCGACGGAATCGCCGTCGAAACCGCGAAGCAACAGTAATAAGCATCAGGGCGAAGGAGCCGGTTCAATATAAGCCGCCGCCTTCGCCCGACGGCCTTTTCCTGAACCTTGGCACAGGTTTAGCAGATAATAGGACTTCCTGTCCCACGCAATATCGACTGTGGGCTGCATTCTATAGTTATGCCAATGCTTGGCGAACGTCTGGAGCCGGGCCCTGCCGAAGAGACGCCCCCTCCTGCGCCTCCGGAATTCCTACCCACGAATCGGTCAGGACCGAAGTTTATCCGCCGTGCCACGATTCTCGCCGGAGCAGCACTGCTCGTGATCGCAGGTGCGGTAGTTCTTCGCGGTCATAAGTCGGGTTCAGCGCCGGGAACAACTTCGGTCGCCTCTCGGTTAGGCACTGACCATGTCTTGCGGCTGAAGGGAACGACGGAAGCGATCCACTCGCGCGCGATTCTGGCGCCAGTCTTGTCCGGGCAGCAGGTGGGAATCCTCACCGTGACGCACTTGATGCCTGCCGGCAGTCACGTCAAGAAGGGCGACCTGCTGGTGGAGTTCGACCGCCAGGCACAGGTGCGCGACTATCTCGACAAACAAGCCGAATACAACAAATTGGTGGATCAAGTATCGGAGGCGCAAGCGAAGGAGAGCGCGGCTCGGGCCAAGGACGAGACAGAAGTACATCAGGCGGAGAGCGATCTGCACACGGCCGAACTCGAAATGAAGCGCACGGAACTGATGTCGCGCATCGACGAAGAGAAGGCGCAGGAGACTCTGGAGCAGGCGAAGGCGACACTGGCGCAGCTCAAGGAGACGTTCGGCCTGAAGCGGAGCGCCGCCCAGGCCGGCATACGGATTCTCGAGATTCAACGTGACCGGACGCAGCGGATCATGCAGAACGCGCAGGCAAATGCGGAGCTGATGCAGATCCGTTCGCCGCTGGATGGGGTGGTCGTGCTGGAAACGATCTGGAAACAGGGGCGGATCGCAGAACCTCAGGAAGGAGATCAGATACGCCCGGGGGTTCAATTCATGCAAGTCGTGGATCCCACAGCGATGCAGGTTCAGGTGCCCGCGAACCAGGCGGATGTACTCAACCTGCGAACCGGTCAATTGGCTGAGGTACATCTGGACGCCTATCCAGATCTCATCCTGCCGGGCAAGTTGGAGCAGATTGCTCCTGTCGGTCGCGGCGGCGATTTCTCGGCCAAGGTGCGGATATTCTCCGCGATCTTCTCGATTCAGGGCAGCGATACCCGGCTGATGCCTGACCTGTCGGCGGCAGTGGACGTCCGGCTGGACGGTCATAGCCAGACCACGAGCGCACAGCGATGAGAGCGCGATTGCTGGAGATGTGGCGTCGCCGCCCGGCGGTGGTCACCGGCTCATTCCTGCTCCTCGCGGTTGCCGGGGTTTGGGGGATGTCCCGATTCATGGAAAGGGCGCCGGCCATCCCGGTAGCGGAAGTCAGAGCTGGAGAATTCGTCGACTCACTGCCCGTCCGCGGTGAAGTCAAAGCCCTTCGATCGCTGGCGATTACCGCTCCTCCCAACGCGGGAGACCTGCTCATCGTCAAGATTGCCACCGACGGCACAGCGGTTAAGAAAGGGGACCCTGTGGTCTCGTTCGACAAGACAAAAACCGAGCAGGACATGGCGCAGTACAAATCGACGATGCGCTCAGCGCAAGCGGAAATCGATCAGGCGCGGGCACAGGCCCGATTGACCGAGGAGGAAGATGTTACTGCTGTCATGAAGGCCAAATATGACGTGGAGGCGGCAACCCTGGAGGCCGGCAAACAGGAAATTGTCTCTGCGATTGACGGTGAAAAGGCCAGGTTGAAAGTGTCCGACGCCCAGCAGAAACTGCGGGAAGCGGAGCAGAAGCAGAAATCGGACCGCATCGCCGCCAAGTCAACGATCGAGAACAAGATCCAGAACAGCAAGAAGGCCATGTATGACATGCAGCGAGCCGAGCGAGCACTTGGCGCCATGACGCTTGATGCTCCGGTAGATGGAATGGTCTCGCTCTTGTCGGTATGGCACGGAGACGGCATGGCGGTCTTCAAGGCCGGCGATCGAGCCTGGCCGGGAGCGCCGATCGCCGAGATCCCCGATATTTCCACGCTTCGGATCACCGCGCATGCCGACGAAACCGAGCGAGGCCGGCTTCGGGCCGGTCAGCTCGTGAATGTTCAGATGGATGCGATTCCCGACCGCCCGTTCACCGGCCACATCGATCTGATCAGCGCAATTGCTTCCTCTGATTTCACGGCAGGGTGGCCATTTCCCAAGAATTTCACGCTGCAGGTGCTGCTCGATCAGACAGATGGGCGCGTGAAACCTGGTATGAGCGCGCAATTGAATATTGTTGTCGACAAAATTCCGAACGCAATGACGATTCCTGCCCAGGCGTTATTTCAGAAATCGGGGAGAAGTGTCGTCTACGTGCTGCACCGTGGGAAGTTCGAGGAAGAGGAAGTCGAAGTCAAGCGCCGGAGTGGAGATCAGATTCTGGTTGGCAAAGGTTTGCGTGCAGGGGACCGCGTGGCACTGAGGGATCCGTCGGCCAAGGAGTAAGCGAGCAATCGTCATGAATCGGAAACGGAAGATCGCGTGGACGCTTGGCGCTTTGCTGGGACTGGGCCTGCTGGGTGGGGCGGCTGCGGTCCGATGGAATTCCCCTTCGCCGAACGAAGGTGACGTCCCCACTGTTGATGTCACACGGGGCACACTCGAGCCCAAAATCTATGCCACGGGGGAGTTACGCGCGACCAACTCTACGACGCTCACGGCGCCCCAAATCGGCGGCGGCTCTCTGCAGATCACCAGGCTGGTACGTACCGGATCACACGTAAAAAAGGACGATGTCGTAATCGAATTCGACCCGAGCGAACAGGAGTTCAAAGAGGAACAGAACCGGTCGGAACTCGAACAGGCAGACCAGGAGATAATCAAGGCAAAAGCGGATGCAGCAGTTCAGGCGGCCAATGACAAGGTGTCGCTGCTGAAGGCGCGTTTCGATGTGCGCCGTGCCGAACTGGAGGTGGGCCGCAACGAACTGGTCAGTGCGATCGACGCCAAGAAGAATGACCTCGCGCTCGAACAAGCCAAGCGCGTTCTCGCACAACTGGAGCAGGACATCAAATCGCATACCGTCTCAAGCCAGGCCACGATCGGATTGGCCGAAGAGAAACGCCACAAAGCCAATCTGGCCATGGAACAGGCGCGGCAGAACATGGAGAAGATGAAGATTCGTTCGACCATGGACGGCATTGTGGCGATCGAAAAGAACACCAGCAGCGATTTCTTCTTCGGCGGAATGAGCTTGCCGGACTATCACGAAGGGGACCAAACCAATCCAGGCGCCACGATTGCCCGGGTGCTCGATCCGGCCGAGATGGAGATCACGGCACAACTTGACGAACGCGAAAGGAACAATGTGCGGGTAGGCCAGAAAGTCGAGGTCCGGCTCGATGCACTGCCCGCGCAAACCTTCGCGGGAACGGTGAAGACGGTCGGCGGGATGTCAGCGAAGAATTTCTGGGAAGACACCCAGGGCGGGCATTTTGACGTCACCGTAAAAGTGCAGGGCTCCGACCCGCGGCTGCGCGCTGGATTCACAGTACAGGTTGTGATTGCCGGCGATCCTCACAAGGACGTGCTGTTCGTTCCGAAACAGGCCGTTTTCATGAAGAACGGCAAGCGAGTTGTGTTCGTGAAGAATGGGACCACCTTCGACGAGCATGACATCAAAGTCACTGCGGAAACTGAAAGTCACGCGGCAATCGAAGGAGTAAACGCAGGAACGACAATCGCCTTCGTGGATCCGACCGCGGCACAGAAGGCAACGACCACCTCTACGAGCACGACACCCATGGTTGGAGGAGCCCGCTGATGGCCCAACGGCCAAGGAACCTCCAAATTGGTGCTGCGCGTATGATCACTCGCTGGACTCCGGACCTGCGCCTTGGAATGCAAAATCTGATGGCCCACCGGTTGCGCACGCTGCTCACGATGTTAGGCATGATCTTTGGCGTAGCGGCGGTCGTCTCGATGCTTTCCATCGGTGCTGGAGCGCGGCAAAAAGTGCTGGCAGCGATTGAGCAAATGGGCGTGCGCAATCTGATCGTCGAAGCCAAAGAAACGATGGAATGGCAGGCGCACCAGAAGATCCGGCAGACTTCCCCCGGCCTTACTTTCCAGGATTACCGCGTGATTCGCGACAACCTTAGCCAGGTCGCTGCCTCGACTCCGAGAAAACGGTACGTTCCGGCGAAGACGATTCCCAAGGCGCAGCAGGATATGCCGGTCGTGTACGGCGTCGACCCGGCCTACATCCGCATCGCATCACTCGGCGTAACCATGGGCAGATTCTTCGATGAGGAACAGGAACAACAAGCCGCTCCGGTATGTGTTCTCGGGGCTGGGGCGAAGACCAGCCTGTTCGGATCTGCCGACCCGATCAATCAATACGTGAAGCTCGATGAACAATGGTTTCGAGTACTCGGCGTTGTGGCGCCGCAGGTGACAGCGCAGGGAGACATAGCCGGGGTTCCCACGCAGGATTTGAACAACCTCATCTATGTACCCCTCAATGCCGCAATCTTCAGGCTGGAAAATACCTACAGCGACAGGAAGGATGAAATTGACGGTATCTACCTGAACCTGAATGACAGCAGCGCACTTGTGCCCAGTTCCCAGATTGTGCGGGCTATCCTGAACTCTTCTCATCATGGCGCACCCGACTTCACCGTGATTGTTCCTGCCGAATTACTCGCCGAGCAGAAGCGCACAGAGCGCCTCTTCAATGCGGTCATGGTGGCGATCGCTTCGATTTCCCTGCTGGTCGGCGGCATCGGGATCATGAACATCATGCTGGCGGGAATTCTCGAGCGGACACGCGAGATCGGTGTGCGAAGGGCCGTTGGTGCGCGGCAGTCGGATATTGTGCGCCAGTTTGTCGTTGAAGCGGTCATGATTTCTTTCGTGGGTGGAACGTTTGGCATCGTCTTCGGCTTCGGAATGTCGCGGCTGATTGCACTGCTGGCGGGCTGGTCGACGATCGTCACGGCATCTTCAATTCTTTTGGCGTTTGTGGTGTCCATTTCTGTTGGGCTTGTGTTTGGTATTTATCCGGCGACGAAAGCGGCACGGCTCGATCCGGTCGAGGCAATCCGGTACGAGTAGCGAGTATCGAACGGCGAGTTCCTAAGTTTCTCCGAACTATCTGGATATTCAGGAGTAGAAGAGATGAAAGTGCGCCCGTTTTGTCTGGTGGTGATCCTGCTGGTTGGTTCGTGTTTCGCGCAGAATGTCCATGAGCGTGAGACGTTTCATGCGTTGAGCAGCTCGCAAGTCGCGTCCGACGCGCTGCCGGGAACGAAGTACCTGCAGGATCACGTTGTCGATGGAAAGTTGCGTCTGTCGCTGCAGGAAGCCATCACAGCGATGTTGCTGAACAACAGCGATGTGCGGCTGCGGGAATTGAATATCGAAGATGCAAAGTTCTCGCTGCTGCGGGCGCATGCACCATTCGATCCCGGAGTGGTAACGGGATTCAGTGCATCCCGGACGACCTCGCAAACCAACGAAGCGACTCCCGTTTTCAGCGGGTTGACGCAGACTTCTCAGGTCAACTACAGCCAGACGTTCGAGACCGGCACAAATATGCAGGTCGGATTCAATGCTACGCGGAGCTCACTGAACATCAGTTCTCCACCCAACCCGTCTATCGCATCCGGGTTCGGGTTCCAGTTAACCCAGCCATTACTTCGTAACCGATGGCTGTTCGCGAACCGGGCGCCTCTGGTAATTGCACGGCGGAATCTGAAAGTATCGCGATCGTCATTTGAAGCGCAGGTCAACGACGCCGTCCTGAACGTCATCACGCAGTACTGGGGCGTGGTCCAGGCGCGGGGAAACCTTGATGTCGCTCGCAAATCGCAAGATGCAGCCGACGCCAGCTACAAGCGCGACAAGCGGGCGCTGGAACTGGGCGCGTTGCCCCCGCTGGATATCTATCGCTCCGAGTCGCAACTGGCATCGCGGCGCGTGCAGACGATCCAGAACGAGTACGCCTTGAAGCAGGCTGAGGACGTACTGCGGTATACGCTGGGCGCTTCAATTGATCCGTTGCTGATGGCTCTCGATCTGGATCTCACCGAGACGGCAACGCGCGATGAAGACTTGCTGACCGTTGACGCGGCGACGGCGCTCAAGGAAGCTCTGGAGCATCGTCCGGAACTGGAGGCGCAACGGCAGTTGCTGGCAAACGACGATACCGGCATCCGGCTGGCACATAACAATCTGCTGCCGGATCTCCGCCTGAGTGGTAACTACTCGGGCAACGGTGTTGCGGGCAGTCCTACCGGAGGGTTGAGCGATTCGTTGCACCAGGCGTTCACGTTTGGATTTCCTACCTATGGCTTCTCTTTGAACCTGAATTTTCCGGTCAGGAACCGAGCGGCACAAGCGGACCTGGGCCAGGCCCTGGTCTCGCGACGGCGCGACCTTTATGCCGAACGCCAGTTGCACGAGCAGATCACTCTGCAGGTAGCCAATGCGATCCACTTGCTCGAGCAGGCCAAGTTGAGTCTGGCGTCCAGCCGCGAGGCGCTCGAACTATCTAAGAAGAATCTGGCTGCGGAACAGCGCAAGCACGAACTGGGATCGGAGCCGGTATTTTTCGTTCTCGAAGCACAGACAGAATTGGCGGAAGCTGAAGCCAATGTCGTCCAGGCAGAAGTGGCGTACCAAATGGCGGTGGCCTCAGTGCAGCACGCTACCGGCAAGTTGCTCGATCCCTATCACGTGCAGATTCAGGACTTGACGCAATGATGCCGGCTCACTGACCATCTTTCACGCTTCTCTGCCCTACGACGAAGCGGATGGGCTTCAAGGTTACTGATGCTTCCGGATTGTAGTAGTCGTACAAGACAGACGGAGCCGTCTCGGCCTGCATGGCGAAGCGTGGGCGGAATTTGAAACTGAATTCCGATCCGCCGGCTTCAGGCCACACATAGAGGATCACCCTGTCCGGCTGAACGTCATAGCGGTATACGGCGTAGTTTCCCTGTAGGGCATCCTCGAGACTCTCGCGCTCGACATCCGCTCCCGGCGGGAGTCCCACTTCCGCCAACATCATGCCGTATCCACGGTATCCCAAGCGTTCGGCGTGGACGCGGCATTCGATGTGATCCTCGGTAGTAGACTGCGTTTTGGAATACTCGACGCTGAAGCGAAGAGCGCTCGTGGCGCGCGGATCGGGATTGGAAGCCACAGAGGCATCAGCGCCCCAGGGAACATAGGTATCGGCGATGAACTGCGCGCTCATCATGCCTTCGCTGGTTGAATTGAGTTCGATGCTGTTGGATCCGGGCGCCACGAATGCGCTCAGGTCGACGAAGAGTGGTGCCACAACAGTTTGGCACACGGGCAGATCGATTTTCTGCGCTTCCTTTCCATTGACACGAACCGAGAGAGTTCCATTGGCGTCGGTAGGACGCATCTCAACCAAGCTCAACATCGCCTTCAGGGCGTGTACCGTGGTCTGACCGCAGAACCACATCCCGTCTCTGTCTTCATTACGCAACAGAAAAAGCAGGCCCTGGCGGATCAGGTTCTCGTCGGTATCGTTGCGACTCGGAATTGACGCCAGAGCCCGGATCGCCAGGGCTGTGGATTCCAGCCTGCCGGTACGTCCCCACCCGTAGAAAGGCGTGTTGCGCTCGAGGACCCAGTAGGCTCCATTGCCCTCGATGTGGACCGACTTGCGCAACTCGTCGACGAGACTGGCGAGCATTTTCTCGTTGCCGGCGGACTGCGCTGCCAATGCGAAGCTGGCGATGACGTATGGCTCATCGGCAAGATCGCGATGCGCCGACAGAAAGGCGAAGGCTTTCGCAATCGCGGCCCGACGGTCATCCTGCTTGGCTGGACTGAGATCTTCGAGCTGCCTGAGAGTGCCGGCGATGTATGCGGTTGTGGTGAGTGCGTCGCGATCACTGTTCTCATTCCAACGCGCGCGCCAGGAACCGTCAGGACGCTGCTGCTTGAGGAGCCACTGTTCGGCGCCCTGCCGGACGCCTTCATCCACAGGAATCAGGGTCGCGGCATGATTGAGGAATTCGACAGCATAGGCGGTCAATGACAGGTCAGGCTGTTCGCCGTGCCCCCAGTAAGTGAAGCCGCCGGATTCGCTCTGGTAGCGGAGAAGACGCTCATATCCCGCTGCGAGGTAGCGCTGGGCTTTCAGTGCAATCGCGGGCTTTTTTTCTTCTTTGGAGTAGATCTCGGCCACGAGCAAACTGGGGTAAGTGGACGAGATCGTCTGCTCGCCGCAACCGTGGGGCTTCTCCAGGCCCGCTTCAAGGTTCTCAACCACGTGGGCAAGCAGGTTCGGGTAGATCTTTAGGCGCGCACGGACGGAACCAGGTATCGCGCCCTCTGGGATAACTGCGCTTAGCGCGCCGTTGCGGTCGATGATGTCGGATGCCGTCACCGAAGCAGGACGGCCAAAGGGATGCACATCAACGGGTTTTTGTGCGGCATCGCTGACGTCGGCGTTCGCGGCGGTGACCTGTTGCTTGCCGTCCGTAATGGCCGTAATAGTTCGATAGCGGAAGATCGCGCGGGCGGCATCCCCGGCGTCGACATGCACCGGGACTTCAGTGGGCCCGAGCAAGGTGAACCAGGGCTCGGGCTTCATCCATGCCTTGAGCGTTTGTGCCTTATCAAGATAATTCCGCAGGACCAATGGATAGTCGATCTCGTCGCCCTGGGTGAGGATGCGCGGTGGGTCGTGCTCGACGAAGAAGGGCTGGAATGCGCGCAGGTCTTTTTCAACGCGGCCAAGCTCTCCGGTCTTCGTGGACGCGACAGCCGTGAGCTTCCATGTCGTGATGCTGTCCGCAAACTTGAAGTTGAGCTTCGCACGTCCACGTCGGTCGGTGATGAGAGCCGGCTCCCACAGCATCGTTTCGGGAAAATCCTGGCGGAGGCGCGGAGTGCTCATCGTGCCGGATTTGGTAACGACGTTCGCGGCGCCCGGCGACAGCTTTACCATGCTGGCAAAGTTCCGACCGTAGATAGCAACCGACGCCGATGATGTTTCTACGGTTGCGCGTGCAGCAGAAACCTCGACCGTCTCCGTCATTCCGGCCAGCGAAAGCTCAAACGAGACTTCAGTAATGCTCGTTTTCTCCACCGGCACAGCCTTCACTTCCAGATTGCGGAATCCCGACGAGGAAGCGCGCACATCGTAAGCGCCGGGAGGAAGGTCTTTGATTTCGAAGCGGCCGAGGACATCCGTCTTCGTCGTATGTTTCTCGTCGGTGCCTTCGCGGGTCGCCTCCACGGTCGCGTTGCCGATCACAGCACCAGTCGGATCGACCACAGTCCCGGTGATCGCGCCTGTGCCTCCGACGAGATCGGTCGTCACGGGGACAGGACGCGGCTTTGCCTCCTGAGCGCTCTGCTCGGAAATGAGCATGGCGTAGTCGCCGATCTGGAAATCGTCTGGCGTGCCCTGTTTAAGGTCAGGTCCGGCACTCATCAGCGAAACATCCTGGCGGAAAAGAGTAACGGGTTCGCCTATGCGCTCGCCGGCAGTGCTGGTGCGCCGGATCTGGATGCGGTCGCTGTATTGCGCCACCTTGCGGAACACGGAGTAGTACCTGTTCCCCCAAGGATCGCGAACTTCATCGAGGTCGACTCCAGCCTTGCGGAGAATCTCTTTGAAGACTGCCTCGTTGTCCGGATACCCGCCGCCGGCGTTGAGATGAGCAGTCAGGACTTTATTGATATTCGCGCGCGACTCGGCAAAGTAGTCGTCCCTGCGCGTCCAGACAACTGTTCGATTTCTCTCTTTCTTTGGCTGGGGCTCGGGACCACCACTCCTGATCTCGATCACGTAGTACGAGCCCGAGATCAAGAATTGCGTTTCGTAGCGATTGCCCCAGGGGTCGCGCAGCGCATCGAAAGCAAGACCCTGTTTCAGCAACTCGCCCTGTAGCGTCTTGTAATCGCGGATGAAGCGGCCTTCCTTGTCCAGGAAGTCGCGACACGCCCTGTCAAGGATCTCCCCGGAGTGAACGAAGTAATCCCGTGTCGAGCGGTGAGCAGTAAAGTCGTCGCGAGTCCCAAAGCGCTTGTCCGGACCGGCCGAGGTCACGCGCAACACATGCTGCGCACCTTGATATAGCAGCTCGTACCGGTACGGCGTTCCCCACGGGTCAGGCAGGTTGGTCACGTCGACGCCTAATTCCTTGCCGACCGCTTCCAACTCCGGCAAATCGCGCGGAGTCCTGCCGGCCTGGTTCCAGCGTGTCATCCCTGATTCAAGCGGCTGAAACTGTTTTTCAATCAGCCTGGAGAACGCGCTTTCCGCGTTGAGAGAAGACCTGCCCTCCAGCAGTTCCAACAAATCACGGGACGATGACCTCAGCAGGAACTCAGCAACAAGATCAAGATCTGCGGGCACAGGCTCCGACAGATCAATCCGGTCGAGGTCGGAGCGGGAGATGCCGGAAAACGAATCGGAGTACGAAGACCACAAGGACCAGCGCCACCATCCCCAGCCATCGTCCTGTCCGAAGTCGGAGTCGGTGCGCACGCGCTCTTCGACCGCCTGGTCGACGACCTTGATTCCCAAGGCGCTCTCCATCGCGGATTTGTCAGCAGAACGCACCGCGAACCGAACGGTTGCACCCTCGCCGGGCCGATGCTCATCCTTGTCGACACGAAGCGCGACATCGAGTTGTCGGTTCTTGGGATACAAAACGGTACGCTCTGCTTCGAGAAGAACCGTCGGAGACCACTCTTCCTGAAGCGAAAAGGCGAAGACGGCAACCTCGTCGGTGAAGCGCGGATCGTACGGGAAGGTCACGAAGGCGCGGCCGCCCCGCATCCTAGTCTGCTGCGTCGCCAGCACTACACCCTCGCGGATTACCTGGACAACCAGTCGAAGGTCAGGCCGGCTGCTTCGTAGCGTGACTTCGATGGGATCGCCGGGCTTGTGAATCGTGTGTGAGGTCGTCACTTCGACAAGACCTTCATCGTCATCCTGGCTGTAGATTCTTTCGAAAGAGTGTCCGGCCAGACCCTTGGAATCGCGCGCATCCACGCGCAGTGAATCACGCTCATCGTCTTCAGGAATCTTCAGTTCGGCAATCCTCGCGAGTCCATACTTGTTGGTTTCTACCGTCCTCAGTGACAGATCTTTGAGATCTTTCTTTGCTTCATCGTCGTCTTCGTTCGACAGGCTCAGCTGTACTTTGCAACGCGCGGGTGTGCCGTCGGCATAAAAGGTCGAGACATAGAACGTTGGCGGCATCTTCTGGTTATAGGAGAGTGAATATGAATCACTCAGATATACGTGAATGGGTTCCTTGGTCACGCGCAGACGGAAACGTCTTTGCTCGGTGCGTCCGGTGGTGAGATCGGTGACGTAGGCGGCCAGATCTTCGTCCTGAAACTGGGAATAGCTTTCTCTCGCGAGGTCAGCGTGCTTCTGGCTCAGATCGAAACGCGCCGTGAAGTGGCCATCACGATCGAGTTCACCGCTCTCGATTTGGCCTTCGTCAACTTCCCATTTCTGCTTCTTGAAGTTCCAGGTGCGGTCACTCTCTTCCACGACGCGCACTTTGCCATGCGTGACTGGCTTGCCGAAGAGATACTCAGCCGAGATCGCTACTTCGGCGTTTTGGCCGGGAAGATAGTAGGTTTTGTCGGCTTTCGCGGAGACGCGGAAATTAGGAAGGTCGTAGCGGTAGATGCGAACGGATTTCAGTGCGTGGACGCTGCGCCAGTCCTCATCTTGACCAGCCAGGCCGGCACGGATCTGGTAGCTGCCCTGCAAAGCATTCTCAGGAATCTGCCAGTCGATATTCGCGACGCCGAATGCATTGGTAGCAATGGTTTGCTTGAAGACCAGAGTGTTCTGTTCGTCGTCAATGCGCAGATCGAGGGCTTCCTTCTCGACTGCTTTGCGGGCGGAGTCGAACCGCAGCATGCGCAGGTGCACGATCTGCCCCGGCTGATAGATATCTTTGTCGGTATCGAGCAGGAGGAAGCTGGGGGTCCGGAAATATACACTCCTTTCAACGGAACGGGCAACGAGTCCACTACGAACGCTGACCGTCAAATCTCCATCTTCAGCGCCTACCTTGTTCGGAATGGAGAATTCGAGGGTAGCGTTTCCTGCATTATTCGTTGTGGATCGGGCTTCGATCTTCTTCTCGCCGGCAGCGTCGTCCTCCCAGGCAACGTTGCCGCGGACATCGACGCCAGACATCGGCTTGCCGTTGTTGGCTTTGACGTGCACCTGGACACGATATGGAGAGCCGGTCGCAGCCACCCGGCCGGCCGCAGCCGTCAGAATGAAGGGATCGGTTTCTGGCGCATGCAGCGCTTCGATGCCGGCTGCCAAAACATCACCGGCAGCGGATCGAAGCTCGTATTGAAGCCGCATCCAGTGAAGGTTCTCCATCTCCTGCGGGGTCACCTTGGCAAACGGCTCTGGGAATCTGATCGTTAAGTCCTTCTGCCTGGGAGAGAGGTCTAGATTCTGGGTCAGCTGTGCCCGCACGACGTTGTCGGTATTGAGAAGTTGCAGCTGAATGTGCGCCTGCGTTCTCTTCGGGATGGGGCCGCGGAGAGGAAGCGTCAGAACGATTTCGTGTTTGTTTGCCCGGAGTTGGACGACTGGTGCGCGACCCGTAGGCTTCGGCGCGGGCTGGCAGAGAAGTTGCCCCAAAAAAGCCACGAAAATTGTGGCAGACAACAGGACACAGGCGCGCGAACGAAAGTGGCGCATGGACGGCCTCCAGTTAGCCCTGGTTTGGTCCCTGTACGGCTCATCACATCTGGCGCGATCGTACAGAATCGTTTGGTAGCACGTTGGGAACCGAATGTATGTGACAAGTCCAACGCGACCATCTTGCTGGAAGCAGGAGAAGTTAGGCGCAACTGCGGTGAATTCCCACGGTCCGAAGAGCTTCCAAGTTCCGGAACATCCCTTCTGTTTTCCGTAGCTTGACAGGTTCGACCGGCCAGTGACTGCGTACCGGTGGATCGACTAATTGATTTTGATTATTGACCTTCGCAAATGATGGTGCGCGCGCATAAATTTGTGACTCTTTTGTGCGTTTCGCACACGCCCTTGTGATCTCAATCACTGTTGCGTGGTTTGGGCAATCCTAGGCTGGGGCCCGTGACACCTGTCTCCCAGTGGAACGGCCAATTTTCGTGTTATGACCGCGTTGCGCGCACGGATGACTTTTCTACCGTAGTTCAGATTGGCGACGTC
>Ga0335069_10003685_pt1 | contig 23024 bp, 20 predicted proteins | sample Lox_Sample_11_FD_206714 | JGI IMG/M metagenome (GOLD analysis project Ga0335069, IMG submission 206714) | Soil microbial communities from Loxahatchee National Wildlife Refuge, Florida, United States - Lox_Sample_1.1 | ecosystem: Environmental > Terrestrial > Soil > Wetlands | place: USA... | reverse complement strand
GCCTTCAACGATCCGGCCGCGCCAGCCAATGTGTTGCCGCGGGAGAGCATCGAGTTGCGCACGCTGGTGTTCTACCCGGACACCTGACGGAAGCCGGCGCGGGAACGGCAGGGACATGCGCCCGGCCGGGGGGCGGCGAGGATGCCCGGCGCACGCGGGAACGGCAGGGAGTTCAGCCGCGCACGATCGCGCCGAGCGAGCGGATCGCACGCTCGCTGGCCGGGGTCCAGTCGTGACCATAGTTCAGGCGCAGGCAGTGCCGGTACTCGCGGCGCGCCGAGAAGATGGGACCGGGTGCAACACTCAGTCCCGCCTCGAGGGCGCGCCGGTGCACGTCGATGGCGTCAACATGACCGGGAAACTCCAGCCAGAGGAAGTAGCCACCGTGGGGCTGCGTTACCGAGTAGCCGCCCGGCAGGTGCGCGCGCAGCGCCGCGAGCGCCAGGTTGCGGTTGGCCGCCAGGCGGCGGCGCAGTTCGCGCAGATGGCGATCGAAGCCGCCGCCCCGCAGATAACGGGCGATACCCTGCTGCACCGGGAGGCTCGTCGCGAGTGAACTCATGAGCTTGCGCCGGCCGACCGCCTGCGCGTACCGGCCCGCCGCGACCCATCCGAGGCGATAGCCGGGAGCAAGGCTCTTGGAGAAGGAGCCGCAGTTGAGGACGAGACCCTTGCGGTCGAACGTCTTCGTGGCAACCGGCCGGCGATTACCGAAGTAAAGTTCGCTGTATACATCGTCCTCGATCAGTGGCACGTCGTGCTTCTCCAGCAGGCGCAGCAGTTCCGCACGTCCCTCCGTCGGCAATAGTGCCCCGAGCGGATTCTGGAACGTGGTCATGAACCAGCAGGCGCGCACGGGATGGCGCTCGAGAGCCCGCGCCAGCGCCGGCAGATCCACTCCGTGCACGGGGTGCGTCGGTATCTCGATGGCTTTCAGTCCGAGTGCCTCCACCGCCTGCAGGCAGCCATAGAACGCCGGCGACTCGATGGCGACCAGGTCGGAGGGGCGGGTGAGTGTCTGGAGCGCCAGATTGAGCGCTTCGAGCGCACCGGAGGTGACGATGATTTCATCCGGTGACACGGTCGCGCCCGATCGCAGGTAGCGTCTGGCGATCTGGCGGCGCAGCTCGGCGCTGCCGTTGGGCAGGTCCTCCACCGTGCTCCAGGGATCGAGTTGCCGGGCCGCGCTCCCGAGCAGGCCCGCGAGCCGCGGCAATGGATACAGCATGGGACTGGGAAAGGCCGAACCCAACGGCACGACCGCCCGGTCGCGCAGCGATTCCAACACCTCGAACACGAGCTCGCTCACATCCAGCCGCGTCGACCGCGATGAGGGTCGGGAAGTGCGCGGCTGCGGCGCCCGGGTCTGCCAATGAGTTGCGACGTAGTAGCCGGAGCGCGGTCGTGTCTCGATGAATCCTTCGCCTTCGAGCAGCTCGTAGGCGTGGACGACGGTGGCGGGGCTGAAGCCGCGCTCGCGGCAGGTCTGCCGCACGGACGGAATACGTTCGCCGGGCTGGAGCGTGCCCTGGCGGATCAGTGTGCGGAGATCATCTGCGAGCTGCTGATAGAGCTTCATGCGCGGCCGTCGGTGGCCGGCGCATGATAGCGCGCGCCTGGCGCGGGCCGCGCCGTCATGGAGTGTCCCGCGCAGTCCGCGCGGCTGCAGCGTGTCTAGCGCAGGCCGTGCGGCTGCAGGGCGCCGAAGTACCAGGCCAGCATCAACAGCGCGAACAGGGCGATCGACAGGCCGATGCGCACCGTCAGCGCGCGCGCCATCTGGGCCGAATGTTCGGGCCCCGAGGCGCCCGAGGACATGTGGAACAGCGCCTTGCCGAGGCTGGTTACGATGGCCGCCAGCACGAGCATGATCAGGATCTTGATTGCGTCCATTTGGCCTCCCGCCGGATGGTCATGATGACCGACCCCGCCGCCGCGGCCAGCACTCCCATCATGGCGAACATGACCAGGGCCAGACCCCCTACCAGCCGGTAGGCCTCGATCAGGCCCGTGACCATCCCCAAGGGCGTGCTGACCAGCAGGAGGGGCTTGGCGATTCTCATGGATGGCAGTGTAGGGACCCCGGCCGGTGGGTCACAGAGGCAGTTCCCGGCCTCGAAATGCGGTACAGAGCGAACTGCAAAATGCGTAAAGTGGGAGTGTCCCGCCCCTGGAGGTACCCATGCCACGTCCGCCCCTTCCGCCGTTCACGGCCGAAACCGCCGCCAGGAAGGCTCGTCTGGCCGAGGATGCGTGGAATTCACGCGATCCGCAGGCGGTATCGCTGGCCTATACGGAGGACAGCCGCTGGCGCAACCGCGCGGAGTTCCTGCATGGGCGGGCGGAGATCGTTTCCTTCCTGCAGCGCAAGTGGGCGCGTGAGCTGGACTACCGGCTCATCAAGGAGTTGTGGGCCTTCGCCGGCAATCGCATCGCCGTGCGTTTCGCCTATGAATGGCATGACGACAGCGGTCAGCACTTCCGCTCCTATGGCAACGAGAACTGGGAGTTCGACGAGGAAGGCCTGATGCGCGTGCGCATCGCCAGCATCAACGATCTGCCCATCAGGGAAAGCGAGCGCCAGTTTCACTGGCCGCTGGGGCGGCGACCCGACGATCATCCAGGACTCAGTTCACTCGGCCTTTGACGCGCGTGGCGCACGCCGTCGATCCCTTTCCCGGGGCCGCGTCCTGAGGCCGATGAGGGTGAAGAATGCAACATTGCGTGTGCTCGGGATGCTCCTGTGGCTGACCTCGGGAGTGTGGTGTCGCGAAGCTCGCGCCACGGAAACGGATGGGTTCTGTTCCACATGCGAACTGCAGTTGGGGATCGGCGGGACGTTCCACTACTGGGCGATGACTCACGGCATCGTCGTGCCCGTGACATTCAACTTCGACGACAACCGCTACGAGCTGGGCGCGTTCCGCATGGCCACGGCACAGAGTTTCTACAGCGAGCGCTTCCAGGGCACGGAGCACAACGCCAACCCCTATTGGGGCTTTTCCGCTTCGCGGCGCTGGGAGCTGTTCAAGCGCTACCACTGGCGCCTGGTGCTGGGACTGGGCGCTTCCTACAAGACGGAGGAGGATGCGCTCTCGGCCTCGCACTGGAATTTCGCCGAGCAGGTGGGGGTACGCTTCGTGCCACGGCGCGGATTCGCCGTCGAACTGACCGGACGCCACTGGTCCAACGGCGGGCTGAAGCTGCCCAATCATGGGCAGGACTTCGTGACGCTCACCGTCAGCGTATGGCCCGGGGCGTGGCGCCACTGAACGGCCCGCCCGCGATCGGGAGGATGTGATGCTCGAACTCGTCATCGATCAGCGCCGCCGCGACCTGGGTGGTTTCGAGGTGGGGCGCGTGCTGCCCTCCGCGGGCCAGCGCATGGTGGGCCCTTTCATTTTCTTCGATCACATGGGACCTGCGCAGTTTCCGCCCGGCATCCCACGCAGCACGGACGTGCGCCCGCATCCTCACATTGGCCTGTCCACGGTCACGTACCTGTTCGCCGGCGAGATCATGCACCGTGACAGTGTCGGCTCGCATCAGGCCATCCAGCCGGGTGAAGTCAACTGGATGACGGCGGGTCGCGGCATCACACACTCGGAGCGCTTCGAGAAGATCCGCGCGCAGGGCGGTCCGCTGCACGGCATCCAGTCCTGGGTAGCGTTGCCGGAGACGGATGAGGAGGCTGACCCGGCATTTACCCACTACGGTCACGCGGATCTGCCGGTAGTTCAGGATCGCGGCCTGTGGGCGCGGGTCATCGCGGGAGAGGCCTTCGGAGCGAGGTCGCCCGTCACGGTCCACTCGCCACTGTTCTATGCACACTGCGAGCTGGGACGGGGCAGGAGTCTGGAGATGCCCTCAGGCTACACGGAACGGGCGGCCTACGTGGCATCGGGGACCCTCCTGGCGGCAGGGAGGCGGTTCGGGACGGGGCAGATGCTGGTGTTCTCGGCCGGAGCGACTGCCGTGGTGCAGGCCGAGTCGGCCGCCATCGTCATGATCCTGGGGGGCGAGCCCGTGGGCCGGCGCTTCATCGAATGGAATTTCGTGTCCTCCTCGCAGGAGCGCATCGAGCAGGCCAAGGCGGACTGGCGCGCCGGACGGCTGCGTCTGCCCGACGGCGATGACCAGGAGTTCATCCCCCTGCCACCATAGATACTGGAAGTTGCCGGCGCGGCACCGCAAAATCGTCCGCCCCGTGCGTGCCGCCGTTGCGCGGCAGAGGAATCCGACAGTGAGTGCGCGAGCCGCCGATCTGGCCATACCGGTGCAGGCCTCCGACCATGTGCTCGGCGCCGCGCACGCCCCCGTGACCGTCGTCGAGTACGGTGACTTCGAGTGTCCCAACTGCAAGCAGGCTGCGCCGGCCGTTAAGTTGCTGCTGGAGCGCTTCGCCAACCGGGTCCGGGTGGTGTTCCGGCAGTTTCCACTCGAGGAGGTGCACCCGCACGCGCTCGCCGCCGCCGAAGCGGCCGAGTGCGCAGGGGGCCAGGGGAAGTTCTGGGAGATGCATGACCTGTTGTTCGCCAACCAGGAACATCTGAAGCTGAACCAGCTGCAGGGCTACGCTGCGCGGCTGCAGCTGGACATGGCACGTTTCACCGCCGAGATTGACGACCACGTGTATCTGCAGCGCATCCGCGAGCATATGGAGGGCGCGCGTCGCAGTGGAGTACGGGGTACGCCCGCATTCTTCGTGAACGGCCGGATCCAGGATGTGTCGTTCGGCATCCGCGCGCTGTTCGATGCGGTCGAGGCCGCGCTCCATCACCACAAGTAGACGTTGATGGCCACTCTGATGGAATCGCGACGGCCGCAGATGTTTCCGCGGCTGAGCGCCGGGCAGATCGCGCGCATCGAGCCGCATGGCCGGCGTGTGCGCACCACCGCCGGACAGATCCTGTCGGAGGCCGGGCAGGTGCACCGTGACCTGCTGGTCATCCTGTCCGGTTCGCTCGAGATCCTCAGTCCCACACTGAACGGCGAGGAACTCATCACTGTGCAGACCGCCGGGGAGTTCTCCGGCGAACTCAGCACGTTGCGCGGACTCGGCAGCTTCGTGCGCGTGCGGGTGCGCGAAGCGGGCGAAGTCATCGTCGTCTCGGATGCCGAGCTGCGCAATCTCGTGCAGACCGATTCGCAGCTCAGCGAGCTGTTCATGCGGGCCTTCATCCTGCGCCGCATGGGACTGATCGCCGCCGAGCGCGGCAATGTGCTGCTCATCGGCTCGGGGCGTTCCGCCGCGATGCTGCGCCTCCAGCAGTTCCTCAAGCGCAATAATCATCCGTTTCATCCGACTGACACCGACGTCGAGCCGGAGGCGCAGGCGCTGCTGGAGCGTTTCGATGTCGCGAGCGCCGACCTGCCGGTGGTGCTGTGCGGGGGCGAGCTGGTGCTGCGCAATCCGAGCAATGCCGAAGTGGCCGCCTGCCTGGGCATGAATCCGCCGCTGGACTGCGAGAAAGTGCGCGACGTGCTGGTGATCGGGGCGGGTCCCGCGGGGCTGGCGGCCGCGGTCTATGCGGCCTCGGAGGGACTCGCTGCGCTGGTGATCGAAACCACCGCTCCGGGCGGGCAGGCGGGTTCGAGCTCGAAGATCGAGAACTACCTGGGCTTTCCCACCGGCGTCTCGGGTCTGGCGCTCGCGGGCCGTGCGCTGGTGCAGGCGCAGAAGTTCGGTGCCGAGGTGATCATCGCCAGCAGCGCGTTGCGCCTGAATTGCGACCGGCGCCCCTTCGAGATCGAGCTGTCGGGCGGCCGCACGGTGCGCGGGCGTTCGGTGGTGATCGCCTCCGGTGCCGAATACCGGCGCCTGGAGCTGCCCAACCTCAATGACTTCCTCGGCGCCGGTGTCTATTTCGCCGCAACCAACATCGAGGCACGCCTGTGCGCGGATCAGGAAGCCATCGTCGTGGGGGGTGGCAACTCGGCCGGCCAGGCGGCCGTGTTCCTTGCCGAGACGCTGCGACACGTGCACGTGGCCATCCGCCGTCCCAGTCTCGCGGAGACCATGTCTCACTATCTGATCCGTCGCATCGAGGAGCATCCGCGCATCAGTGTACACACGCGCACCGAGATCACCGCTCTCGCCGGCAATGGCCGCCTGCAGCGGATCACCTGGTGCAGGCATCCGCAGGATGAACTGGAAACCCGCGACATCGAGCACCTGTTTCTCATGACCGGCGCGATTCCCAACACGCGCTGGCTGCAGGGCTGTGTCGCCATGGATCCCAACGGCTTCGTGCGGACCGGCCCGGACCTGCAGTCCACCGGCGGCCTGCCGGAGGGCTGGCCGCTGAAGCGGCCGCCGCTTCACCTGGAGACTTCGATTCCCGGTATCTTCGCCGTGGGCGATGTGCGCTGTGGCAACTCCAAGCGGGTGGCGGCAGCCGTCGGCGAAGGCTCGGTGTGTGTGCAGCTCATCCACCGCATCCTGAATGAGTGAGCCGGCACGCGCGTGAGCGCGCTGATGATCCAGGGATGCGGCTCCGATGTGGGCAAGTCGGTGCTCGTCGCCGGCCTGTGCCGTCTGTTCGCGAACCGCGGCCGGGCGGTCCGCCCGTTCAAGTCGCAGAACATGTCCAACAATGCGGCCGTCACCGCCGAGGGTGGCGAGATCGGCCGGGCACAGGCGCTGCAGGCACGAGCCTGCCGGGTCGTTCCCACGGTGGACATGAATCCCGTGCTGTTGAAGCCACAAACCGATGTGGGCGCGCAGCTCATCGTACGGGGCCGGATGTCGGGCACTCTCGAGGCGAGCGCATTCCGTACCGACAAGCGCGACCTGCTTGCGGTGGCGATGGACAGCTTCCGGCGGCTGCAGCGCGCGGCGGATCTGGTGATCGTGGAAGGGGCGGGCAGTCCCGCGGAAACCAACCTGCGCGCCTGGGACATCGCCAACATGGGACTGGCGCAGGCGCTCGAGCTGCCAGTGGTGCTCGTTGGCGACATCAACAGGGGCCACGTGATCGCATCGCTGGTGGGTGCCCATACGGTGCTGGACAGTGCCGATCGCGAGCGGATACGCGGCTTCATCATCAACAAGTTCCGGGGTGACGCGACGTTGTTCGAGGAAGGCGTGCAGCGGATCGTTGCGCATACCGGCTGGACACCACTCGGCATCGTTCCATGGCTGCAGGCGGCAGGTCGCCTGCCTTCCGAGGACGGCGTGCGGCTCGAGGATCCACAGGAGCGGCGCGGCTGCGCCCGCGTGCGGATCGCGGTGCCCATGCTGTCGCGGATCTCGAACTTCGACGAGTTCGATGCCTTGCGCGCGGAGCCGGACGTGGAGCTGAGTTTCATTGCTCCGGGACGGCCGCTGCCGGCGGATGCGACACTCGTGATCCTTCCCGGTACCAAATCGACGCTCGGCGATCTGGAATGCGTGCGTGCGCAGGGTTGGGACATCGATCTGCTGGCCCACCTGCGCCGCGGTGGACGGGTTCTGGGCATCTGCGGGGGTTATCAGATGCTGGGAGCGCGGGTCAGCGACCCGGCGGGAATCGAAGGGCCGGCGGGCTCGGCGCCCGGACTCGGACTGCTCGACGTCGAGACGGTCATGACGCCCGGGAAGCGGCTGCGCGATGTCTCGGGAGCCCTCATCGGGGCGCCATTCGGCTGTGGCAGGGCGCCCTTCAGCGGGTACGAGATGCACATCGGTGTGACATCAGGTCCTGGTACAGAGCGTCCCCTGGTGGAACTCGACGACGGCACGACCGATGGCGCCGTTTCAGCGGATCAGCAAGTAGCGGGTTGCTCCATCCACGGTCTCTTCGGTATGACTGCGGCCCGTTCCGCACTGGTGGCGGCCCTCGGGGCCGTGCCGGGCGGTCAGGATCACCCGGCGGGAGTGGATGCGGCACTGGATGAGATCGCCGCCGCGCTGGAGCGCCATCTGGATATCAACCGGCTCGAGGCAATCGCACATGGCAGAGTCTGATTCGCAGGGTCTTTCCCCGACCACGGTCATCGAGCTGCTGTTCCTGGGGGCCGTGTGGGGCGCGTCCTTCCTGTTCATGCGCGTGGCCGCCGGGCACTTCGGTGCGTTTCCGCTCGTCGAGGTGCGACTGGCGCTGGGAGCCCTCGTGCTGCTGCCCTTCCTGTGGGCGGCCCGCGCGCGTTTCACTCACGGGATCTGGCTGAAGCTGGCGGGTATAGCGGCTCTCAACTCCGGAGTGCCATTCGTGCTGTTCGCCTGGGCCGCGCAGCGGGCGCCAGCGGGGATCGGCGCCATCGCCAACGCCACCACCGTGATGTTCACGGCGCTGGTGGCGCTGATCTTCTTCGGAGAATCCATCAGCGCGCGGCGCACCGTGGGACTGGTCGCGGGATTCGTCGGCGTCGTCGTGCTGGCCAGCGGCAAGACCGGCGGCGTACGAGTCTGGCCGGCGGCTCTCGCCGGCACGATCGGCTCCATGATGTACGGTTGCGGCGCCAACCTGGTGCGCCGCCATCTGGCGGGTCTGCCCGCCGGAGCCCTCGCGGCGGGGACGCTGGTTTGCTCAGCCACGCTGATTGCGCCGCTGGCGGTGGTGACCTGGCCGGCGACGCCCATACCCTGGACTTCCTGGGCCAGTGCAATACTGCTGGGGGTGCTGTGCACGGGTGTTGCGTTCGTTTTCTACTATCGGCTCATCCACCGTATCGGGGCGCCGCGCGCTTCGACGGTGACGTATCTGATTCCGCTCTTCGGTGTGTTGTGGGCATGGCTCGCGCTGGGGGAGGCCCTGACGGGAACCATGGCCATCGCCGGCGTGTTGATTCTCGGTGGAGTGGCGCTGAACCAGCAGTGGGGAAGGGCGGGCTGACATGAAACTCGCGTGGTTGTCGATACCCCTGATCGTGCTGATGCTGGGTGGATGCCGGCCGCATCAGGACGCCGACGCAAGGCTTCGAGCCCTCTACACCGCCGAATGGAAATGGCGCATCGAGCAGCTCGCTGACGACGAGGACGCGCAGAAGCCGGTGGTGGATCATCTGCCACGAGTCGATCCGGCCAGCCAGGAACAGCGCCGGCGGTACTGGCAGGATGTGCTCACGCGCCTGCAGTCCATTCCGCGCGGGCAGTTGTCGCCGGCGGAGCGGCTCAACTACGACATCTACCGGCCGCAGATCGAGGTTCTCATCGCGAACCAGCGCTTTCGCGAGTTCGAGATGCCGGCCAATTCCGACACCACGTTCTGGACCGACATCGGCTACACCGCGCGCAGGCCGTTTCGCACCTTGCAGGAGTACCGCAACTGGCTGGCGCAGATGCGCGATGTACCACGCTACTTCCATGAGCAGATCGAGGAGATGCGAGCCGGCCTCAGGCGTGGCTTCACGCCTCCGCGCGTGACCATGGAGGGCCGGGATGCGTCGATCACCGCTGTCACGCAAGCCACGCCCGAAGGCAGCCTGTTCTACACGCCGTTCAGGGAGATGCCCGGGATCGCGGCGGCGGATCAGGCCAGTCTGCGCGCGTCCGCGTTGCAGGTGATCCGCGATGTCGTGCAGCCCGCGTACGTGGAACTGCTGAAGTTCATGCGCGAGGAGTATGTGCCCGGCTGCCGGACGACACTGGCCGCCGCCGATCTTCCGGACGGTCCGGCGTACTACCGGGCGAAGATCCGCGAGTACACCACCGTGGATCTGGCGCCCGCCGAAATCCATGCGCTGGGCGAATCCGAGGTGCAGCAGTTGCACGCGCAGATGCTCGGCGTGATGCAGGAAAGCGGATTCAAGGGCGACTTCGCCGCGTTCCTCCAGTTCCTGCGCAGTGACCCGCGCTTCTACGCCCGTACGCCGGAGGAGTTGTTGATGCGCGGGGCGTGGATCGCCAAGCTGTTCGACGGCAAGGCGGCGCAGTTCTTCGGTTATCTGCCGCGCGCCCGTTTCACCATCAAGCCCGTGCCCGGGGATCTCGCGCCGTTCTACACCGCCGGGCGCGGCGGGCCGGGTGTGTTTCTGCTCAATACGTACGATCTTCCGAGCCGACCGCTATACAACCTCACGGCCCTGACGCTGCACGAGTCGGCGCCCGGGCATGCCTTCCAGATGCCGATTGCGCTCGAGCACGCCAGTCAGCCTGAGTTCCGCCAGCATGCCTACCTGTCCGCCTACGGCGAGGGTTGGGCGCTGTACTGCGAACGACTGGGTGCGGAGATGAATCTGTACGCCACGCCTTACGACCGGTTCGGCATGCTGGGGTACCAGATCTGGCGCGCTGCGCGGCTGGTAGTGGACACCGGAGTGCACTCCCAGGGCTGGTCGCGCGAACAGGCGCAGGCCTATCTGCGGGAGTACACGGCGCTGTCCCGGCACGAGATCGAGACCGAGGTGGACCGTTACATCGCCTGGCCTGGCCAGGCCTTGTCGTACTACCTGGGTGAGCGTGCGATCCTGGAGGCGCGCGCGAAGGCCGAGAAGGCCCTCGGGCCGCGTTTCAATGTCCGCGCGTTCCATGACGCCGTGCTGGAGTTGGGCTCGGTACCGTTGCCGGTGCTCACGGAGCGCATCGACCGCTTCATCGCCGAGGGCGGCAAGGGTCCCTATCCCGCGATGGAATAGCCGCGCCCGTCCCGGTACGGTGGCTTACACTCGCGCATCGATCCACGGCGCGGGTTCATGCATGTCGGCATCTGACGTCTCGAGCGGGTCACGGTCATCCTCCGGCGCGGAACTGACGCGCAGTCTGCAGAGCCGGCACATCCAGCTCATCGCCATCGGCGGCACCATCGGGGTCGGGCTGTTCCTGGGATCGGCCGGCGCCATCCATCGTGCCGGGCCCGGACTGCTGCTGAGTTACCTGATCGGCGGTACTGCGATCTTCTTCATCATGCGGGCCCTGGGCGAGCTGCTCACGTACCGCCCGGTGGCCGGATCGTTCGCGACCTACGCCGAGGAATTCGTCGGGCCCTGGGCAGGCTTCGTGACCGGCTGGTCCTACTGGTTCATGTGGATCGTGACCGCGATGGCCGAACTGACGGCCATCGGCATCTATGTGCATTTCTGGCTGCCGCACGTGCCCCAGTGGTTGCCGGGCCTGATCGCCCTCGTGCTCCTCTACGGCACCAACCTGCTCGCGGTCCGGGTCTATGGCGAGCTGGAATTCTGGTTCGCGCTGCTGAAAGTAATCACCATCGTGCTGCTGATCGTGGTGGGACTGGTGGTCATCGTCTTCAAGGTGGGCGCTCTCGGTCCGAGCGCCAGCTTCGCGAATCTCTGGTCACATGGCGGCTTCATGCCGTTTGGCCCGCTCGGTGTGCTGTTGACGCTGCAGATCGTCATGTTCGCGTATTCGGGCGTGGAGCTGATCGGCGTCACCGCCGGCGAGGCCCGCAACCCGGGCGTGGTGCTGCCCCGAGCCACCAACAGCATCATCTTCCGCATCCTGCTGTTCTACATCGGCGCGCTCGTGGTCATCATGTCGCTCGTGCCCTGGAACGAGCTCAGTCCGGAGATGAGCCCGTTCGTGATGATGTTCGACAAGGTGGGTATCCCGGGGGCGGCCAACATCATCAACCTGGTGGTCATCACCGCGGCCGCCTCCTCATGCAACGGCGGTCTGTTCAGTACCGGCCGCATGCTGTATTCACTGGCCCTGCGCGGCCACGCGCCCAGCTCCTTCGGCAAACTGAATTCCCATCATGTCCCTGCGACGGGCATCCACGCGTCCGCGGCCGTGATGTTGATAGGAATCGTCCTCAACTACATCGTGCCCAAGGAAGTGTTCACGTGGGTCACCAGCGTGGCGCTGATCGGCACCCTGTGGACCTGGATCATCATCATGGTCTCCCATGCGCGGTATCGCGACGCCGTGGCGCAGGGAAGGGCGCCGGCCGTTGCCTATCGGATGCCCGGCGCGCCGGCGGCCAATTGGCTGGTCGTGGCCTTCCTGCTCATCGTCGTGGCGATGTTGAGTCTCGATACGGACACACGCGTGGCCCTGTACGTGGCGCCGGTCTGGTTCGGCCTGCTCGGCATCGGCTACCTGCGCGTGCGCCGATAGTTCACCGGGCCTGAGGCGGGCTGCCGGGCTGCGCGGGTCCGCCGGGCTGCGCGGGTCCGCCGGACTGCGCAAGTCCACCGGACTGCGTGGATCCGCTGAGCAGCTGCACCGCATACTGATACAGCCTGGCGCGCAGCTGGAAGCGCTCGCTCGCGCGGGTGATGTAGCGCACCGCGACCTCGACTCCCCCGACCGCCGGTTTGACACTGATGCCCGGTGTCGCCGAGAACACGCTGCTGCGCCGGGATGGCGCCGAGCGGCGCCACTCTTCTTCGGCCTGAGTGGCGCTGGCCGCGGTCGCCGTCGTGACTTCCCGACTGAGGGCCGCTGCCACCACGTTGGGGTCCTTGTCGAAGGGCACCAGTACCAGCAGCTCGTCCCACAGCCACTGGCCGGAGGTCGAGAAATTGAAGTAGTGCTTCTCGATCGCGAAACTGTTCGTGAAGGTGACGCGGCGGCCGGTCGGATGACCGGCGTCCGTCCAGTTGCCGGTCTCCAGCAGCACGGTGTGGAACATGCCGAGCTCGACGACCTCGCCGCTGACGCCGTTGATCTCCACCCAGTCTCCGAGCCGCACGCCGTTGCGTCCCATCAGCACCAGCCAGCCGATGAAGGCCACGATGAAGTCCTTCAGCGCCACGGTGAGACCGGCACCCGCCAGTCCGATGATGGTGCCGAGCTGCCCCGGAACGCCGATCACGATGAACAGGATGATGAGGATACCCAGGACCTGCAGCGCGACACGCGTCACGCTGCGCAGCGTCTCCACCTGCCGGCGGTCCAGCCTGGTGCGCCCCAACAGGTGTTCGAGCCAACGGTCCACGAACACAAGCAGCAGGACGATCATCCACACGATCGCGGCGCTCACGAGGATCTCGTGCAGCTCCGACATCGCCTTTGCAGCGGATACGGTGCGCCACTTGGTATAGATGCCGTCGAGCTGCTTGAGGTCGGCGATGCGCTGGTCGAGCAGGGTCAGGATCTTCTGGTCGGCGCCGATCTGTCGCGTCGTCGTCAGCAGGCCCGCCGAGGCGGCAGGCGGCACCCCGGGTGGGGTTGCGGGAGACGTTGCGGGTGGAGTTGCGGGAGACGTTGCGGGAGACGCTGCGGGAGACGCTGCGGGTGCGTGGGCAGCACCGGGAGCGTCAGACGACCGGGCGCTCTTCGTGTGATGCGCAAGCTCGGGGACGACGGCCTTGCTCGATTCGAGCTGTGAGGCCAGCTCCTGTCGCGCGCTGCTCAGATGCGCAGCGTCCGCTTCAGCCAGTGCGGCGCCGTAGGCCAGCCATTCATCCTTGTGGCGCAGCCGCAGCCACTCGCGGAATTTCCTCACCAGACCCTGGGCGCCCGATGGCCTGGCGTCCACGGGCGGAGCGGGATGAATCTTCTCCGCCGCCGAGTGCTCCTGCATCATGATCTGCACGCGCTGGTGCTGATTGCCGCCAGCCTCCAGCAGGTCCTGGTTGGCCTCCTCGACCTCGTCCTTGTCCAGTTCGACCTGCGAACTGGCCAGGTCGAGCTGATCCTGCAGGGCGCTCTTCTGCGCCGCAGTGACCTGATTCACCGCGGCGGTCAGTTGCTTCGCGCTGGCCTGGTCTGCCTCCAGCAGCCGCTGCGACTTCTGCAGGCGATCCTGGATGCGCTGCGCCTCGGGGCTCAGAACGGGCGGATGCGCTTCGATGCGACGCAGCTCGGCTGTGAATGCCAGATCCAGTTCGTGATCCGCGAGACGCTGCGCGTTCTCGGCGAGAGGCTGCTCGTCGGCGCCGTCGGCCAAGGCGGCCAGCCGCTGGGAGAGTGCGAACGTATGTTCGTCTATTCCCGTTGAAGTGTCGGCTACGGGCCGCGGCCGTCCGGGCTTCTCGGTCGAGGCCGCCGACGGGTTCGTATGCCACCAGCCATAGCCCGTGGCACCCAGCAACAGCAGGAGGACGATCGCGGTGATTTTCTGCTACGGACTCATGGGGGCAGCGCGGGGCCGATCCTGGTACGCATGCTAAATTATGGGACGGGCAGCCGCACGTGGCGCGCTCCATGTGAGGGGAATTGGGCCGAATGCCACGCAGGAAGGCTGCCCGAAACAATCGACGCAAGAGCGCGCGCGGCCGCAAGCGCCGCCCGACACTGACGGCTTTCTGGCCCCGTGCCAGCCGCCGGCGCCGATGGCGCAGCGCCTTCCGTCGCGCGCCGCCCGGACTGCAGGTCGTGATCTGCCTGCTGGTCATCGCGGCCGTGGCGCTGGCGGTCAACGGGATCTACCAGGTGATCCGCAAGCCCACGGAGCTGTTCTTTCCGGTCAGTGGCACTCTCAACAAGATGCCCGCGGCGACCTGGCATCAGTACCATGCCGCGTTCGAGGCCTATTCCACGCGCAACATCAGCCCCGAGCTGCTGGCTGCGCTGGCGCAGGTGGAGGCCTCGGGCAATCCCATCGCCCGCACATACTGGCGCTGGTCCTGGTCACTGCATCCGTTCAGCGTCTATCGCCCCGCATCCAGCGCCGTGGGCATGTACCAGCTCACCGACGGCACGTTCGCGGAGGCGAAGCGCTACTGCATCCGCGATCACCAGGTCATCGAGGACGGACCCTGGAAGGACTGGCATTCCTGCTGGTTCAACAGCCTGTATTTCCGTGTGCTGCCGGCTCACTCCATCGAGCTGACAGCGGCCTACCTCGATCGGGCGGTTGCCGCCACGCTGGATCGGCACGGGCTTGCCGGTGCTACACCACGTCAGCGACAGGAACTTGCGGCGGTCATTCACCTGTGCGGCGCGGGTGCCGGCGATGTATTCGCGCGGCGGCGATTCAGACTGACCGATGGACAGATGTGCGGCGACCACGAGGTCCGCGTGTACGTAGGCCGGGTCAACACCCTGGCGGGCGAGTTCACGCGGCTGGCCGCCGCGACGACTCAGTGAGCCTTTCAGTCAGCGATCGTTCCCTGCGCTACGGCGCTGGCAAGCCGGTCGCTGAGCTGTCCAAGCGCCTCGTTCATGGCCGGCGGTATGGAAACCGCTCCGGCGCAGGAGGGCGGCGCGATGCGGATCTGTTCGCCGCCACGCGTACTGGCGGTGTCGGGCTGTTTCAAGACCCACGCCGCACGCAGGGTCACTGCGCATCCCGCATCGCCGTACAGCTCGACGATGTCCACCGCGAGTGACTGTCGCTTCTCTCCCAGAGCCGGTTCGTTGGGATCCGCCACCGTGCCCGCCGGCAGACGCGCGGCGAGATCCTCGGACAGCACGCGATGGATCATGTCATCCAGTGGCGCCGCCCAGCGGTCTTCATCCATGATCTGCACGCGCGTCGCATCGAGACGGCGCACGAGTTGGGAACGATCGAGCTCTGCCGGTATCGTGACACGATCCACGCGCACGGGAATCATGCCGGCTGAAGCCGCAGGCCGGGAGGCGGGCGTGGTGGGGCTCAGCGTGTAGTAACGCAAGGGCGCGCTCGAAGCGCAGCCGCCGATGACGCCGGCAGCAGCCATGCAGAGGATGGTGGCACGGCTCAGCGACCGCAGGCTCATTTGTCGTCTCCCTTGCGCCCGCGCAGCAGCGCTTCCGGATGTCTGTCGAGATAGTCCGCCAGACCGCGCACCGAGCGCGCAGCTTCGGTGAGTTCCCGCATCAGGCGCGGCAGATCCGTGCCGGTGGGCGCCGTGTTCCCCATCAGGCTCTGCACGGTGTTCAGAGTGGCCTGGGCCGAATCGGCCGTATCCCGCAGGCTCTTGATCAACGACTTGATGTCAGGTTCGATGTCGCGCGTGACCTTGTCGAGACGAGTGAGCGTCTCGTCCAGCGATTGGAGCGCGTGGCCCAGTTCGGGCCCGGACGTGGCGCGGTCGATGTTCGTCAGCACTTTCTGCAGGCTCGCCAGCACCGCGGTGAGATCGCCCGCGGTCGTGCTCGGCATCTTCACCAACTCGCCTATGTGTTCCAGGTGTGCGCGCGGTGCATCGGGAATCATTTCCAGGCCGACGATCTTCATGCCGGTCAGGAAGCTGGCCGACGACACCTGGGCACGCAGACCGTCCCGCACCAGAGTGTCGATCCACTGGGCCACGATCTTCTGTCGGCTGGCGCCGTCGGGTTGCGGAAGGTTCGCGATCCTGACGCGCTCCGGATCGACATAGAAACTGACACGCGTCACCAGGGTGTGTGCCTGCGAGTCGTAGGACAGATGAGCATCGCGAACCTCGCCCACCTGGATGCCCTGCAGTTCGACGGCAGTACCCGCGGACAGATCACGCTGGTTGCCGGAGAAGTCGGCGATGTAGTCCAGCGTCGGGCCCTGCGGCGCGCGCTCGGCGGCCTGGCGGTTATCGTATAGCCCGAACACGCTGGCAGCGGGACTCGATGCCTGCGAGAGCACCTCGGGCGGGGTCTCGAAGGCGACGCCGCCGGCCAGCAGCTGCTGCCAGGAGTTGGCACGGATCCGCAGTCCGTCGGCGCCGAGTGTCAGATCGATCCCGCCGGCATTCCAGAAGCGCGTCTGCGGATGCACCAGCTCATCGTAGGGGGCGCGGACGAAGGCAGTGACCTTGATACCCCTGCTGCCGGGCATCAGCTCATAGCTTTCCACCTCGCCGACCGAGACTCCGCGGTAGGAAATAGGCGATCCGCGTGTCAGAGAGCCAAGGTCCGACGACATGAGGATGAACGAGCGTCCAGGCGTGTCGGGAGAAAGAATCGGCGGCTCGTCCAGGCCGACGAAGTCGCGCCGTGGCGCTCCCGGCTTGCCCGGATACATCTCGATGTACGAGCCCGACACGATAGTGGACAGCCCCGAGATGCCGCCGACCCCCACGCGAGGCGCGATGATGGCGAAGCGCGTGTTCTCGGTCAGATGTCCGGCCGCGTTGCGCGTCATCCGCGCATGCACGATGACACCCGACATGTCCGGTGTGAGCTCGACCGATTCGACCGTACCCAGATCCACGTTGCGATGCTGGATCTTCGTCTGGCCCGCCTGCAGACCGTCCACGGATTTGAAGGCGATGGTAATGGCCGGGCCGCGATCAGCCAGCGAGCGCCATGCCAGCCACATGACGATGGCGGCCGCGCCGATCGGCACGAACCACACCCATGCCAGCCCGCGTTGCGCGCGCACCCGCGCCCGCGGAGTCGTATCCGCGACAGGTTCTTCCCGCGGAGCCTCTCCGGGATCAGCCATGGACGCTCCTGCCGGCATCCCACATCAGCCGGGGATCGAACATCAGCGTGGCGAACATCGTAACGATCACGACTGCGCCGAATGCAACCAGGCCGTCACCCGCGTGCACGGCCGTGAGCGAACCGAACTGCAGGATCGCGACCAGTACGGCGACGGAGAAGATGTCGATGTTGGACCAGCGTCCGACGGTGTCGATGCTTCGATACAGGCGCGTGCGCGCAACGAGGAGCCTGCCGGAGCCACGTCGGGTGGCTAGCAGCATCCAGGTCAGTCCCGCCAGCTTGACGAGCGGCAGGATGATGCTGGCCGTGAACACGATCACCGCCAGCGGCCACAAGTCGTTGCGTGCAAGCTCGATCACTCCGCTGAGGATGGTGTTGGTTTCCTCACGTCCGAAGCGTACGGTCGTGAGCACAGGGAGCGTGTTCGCGGGAATGTAGAGGAGGTAGCCGGTCGCCGCCAGTGCCGCGGTACGCCGCAGCGAGTCCGGCTTGCGCCGGTAGACGCCTGCGCCGCAGCGGGGGCATTCCCCGCCCGCTGCCGCGGCGGGCACGATGAAATCGCACACGGTACAGGCGATCGTGCTGCCGCCGTCCGGCGTCGTTTCCTGTGGCCGCAGCTTTTCCCACACCGTGCGCTCATCGAGCTGGGTCACGGCGAGCATCACCAGCAGCGCCGCGGCCAGCAGGCACCAGCCGCCAATCCCCACATCGACGCTTGAAACCACCTTGATGCGGCTGTAGGCCACGAAACCGCCCACCAGGAATACTTCGATCATCACCCACGGACGCAGGTGCTGTGCCCAGCGGAAGACGGCCCCTACCGGCGCCGTGCGCTGCCAGCGGAGGCTCGCCAGCACCCAGATGATCAGCAGCAGGAACACCGCTGGCAGGACGATGCTGAACAGGCCCACCAGGGCGCCGAGCGATTCGAATCCATCGCGCCACAGAGCCGTGACATTGGTCGACAGCCAGCCGGCACGCCGGGCGCCGAACGTGTAGACCACCAGCAGCGGGGCGGCGATGGCCGGAATGAGCAGGACCAGGGCGGACACAAACAGCGCCAGGGGCGTGCCGATCCGGCCCGTGGCCGTGCCGGCGAGTATCCGTGAACAGCGCGGACATTCGGCGATCTCGCCGCGTCCGGGAGGCACCAGGGCCTGTACCAGGCCGCAGTCCGGGCATCCGACCCGCTCGGTGCCGGGAAGCCCGTGGGAATGAGTGGTGGGGCCGGCCTGCCGGGTATCTTCCTGGGTCATCATCAGCAGTATAGAACGCCTGTATACTGCACTGTATCCCTCAAGGAAGACTTGGCGTGTCAACCCCGGACCTGTCCGCCGGCCAGAAGATCGCACGTTACACGCTGATCAGCGCGCTGCTGCTGCTGGGCGCGTGGATGTTGCAGCACTTTCTGGCTGCGTTGTGCTGGGCGGTCGTGCTCGCGATCGGCACGTCCTCCCTGTATGACCGTTGGCTGGCGAAGTTTGGCGGCAAGCACCGCCATGTCTGGGCGGCGCTGACCTTCACGACTCTCGTCGGACTGGTCCTCATCGTTCCGCTGGTATACGGCGGTATCGTCGCCGTGCGCGAGGCGTTGAGCCTGGCGCGGACCTTCTTCGATCCGGCGCGTGGCGGGGTGCCGGACCTGCCGCAATGGCTGGTGCAGCTGCCCCTGATCGGGGATTGGGTCAACGGGCAGTGGATGGAGAAGTTCCATCACACGGGCGCCGCGGCCGCCACTGTCCAGACCAAGCCCGCCGTGTATGAATGGACCCGTCTGGTCGGAGTCCAGTTGCTGCGGCGGCTGAGCACGCTGGTGTTCACACTGCTCACGCTCTACTTCGTGTATCTGAACCGCGACTCGCTGCGCACCGACGTACGCCGTGTTGCCCGCAGCCTGTTTGGTCCGACCGTGGAAGGATTGATGAACCGCGCCGCCGCCGCTGTTCGAGCCACCGTGGACGGCATCGTGCTCGTCGCTGTTGCGGAAGGCGCGATCATGTGCGGTGTGTACGCCGTCGCCGGTGCGCCGCACCCCATCCTGATCGGCGCGGTGACGGGAGTGTTTGCCATGATTCCCTTTGCAGCGCCGGTGGTGTTTGGCGCGGTGGCGTTGGTGATGGGGAGCGATGGAGCGGTGGGCGCGGCCGTGGGTGTGTTCGTGGCTGGCAGCGTCGTCCTGTTCGTAGCCGATCACTTCGTTCGTCCGGTGATCATCGGGGAGGGCGCGAAGTTGCCCTTCCTGTGGGTACTGCTGGGTATCCTGGGCGGCGTGGAGTCATTCGGTCTGGTCGGACTGTTTCTCGGCCCCGCCCTCATGGCCGCGCTGGTCTCGGTCTGGCGCGGCTGGGTGGGCGAGGCCCGCGATACCCCTGCGCAGTGACTCAGGGATCAGGAAGTCGCGGTACTCGCCGCTCCGGGTCGATCACGCGGCTGATTGCGCCGCTCCTGTTCCTGCAGCACCCGCCAGAGAATCTTGCCGGTGGCTGACTTCGGCAGTGTCTCGACGAATTCCCACAGACGCGGAACCTTGTAGGACGCCATGTGCTGGCGCGCCCACTCGCGCAGTTGCTCAGCCGTGACCTGCCCCCTGGCATCCGGGCGCAGGATGGCCACGGCCTTGACGGTCTCCCCGCGACGCTCGTCGGGACTGGCGATGATCACGATTTCCTGGATGGCCGGATGTGCGTAGAGCTGCGCTTCCACTTCCGCCGGCCACACCTTGAACCCGGCCAGATTGATCATCCGCTTGAGGCGGTCGACGAAGAAGAAGTAACCCTCCGCGTCCACGTAGCCGAGATCGCCCGTGCGGAAGAACGTCTCGCCGTCCAGGTCGATGAAGCACTCGCGGTTGGCCTCGGGCTGATTCCAGTAACCGGCGAATACCTGAGGTCCGCGCGTGATGATCTCGCCCACCTCCCCGACGGGCAGCTCGGCGAGAGTCTGTGGATCCACCACGCGCGAGTCCGTGTCGAAGATGGGAATGCCCAGGCACTGCGGCTTGGGGCGGGCGGGCGGATTGATGTGGCTCGGTGCCATGGTTTCGGACAGCCCGTAACCCTCCACATAGGTAAGGGAGCACTTTTCCTGGAGTCTCGCGGCGACCGCGCGCGGCATGGCGGCCCCGCCGCCGCCGATGCTGCGCAAGCTGGACAGATCGTATCGGTCCAGGTCCGGGCTGGACAGCAGATCGACGATGACCGTGGGAACCGTCGTCCAGGAGTTGACGCGGTACCTCTGGATCAGTTTGGCCGCAACCTCCCGGTCCCATCGCGACATCAGGACCATCGTGATGCCCAGGAACAGCGGCGTGTTCATCGAGCCCTGCATGCCCGTGACATGGAACATCGGCAGCAGCGTCAGCACGCATTCAATGGACTTTCCCTCGTGCCAGCGCGCGATTCCCACCGCCGTGTGCATAACACTACGGTGACTGTGGATGCAGCCTTTGGGTTTGCCGGTGGTGCCAGAGGTGTACGGCATCACGCAAAGATCGTCCGGTCCGGCGACGTGCGGTTGTGGCGCGAAGTTGGCATCCAGCGCTTCGCCCCACGCGATTTGCCCGTCGTGCAGCGGGCTCCGCGGCACGGCAATGAAGTCAGGTGGAGTGAGGTCTGACGTATCGGGAAGGTAGTCCGAGTAACACGCGACGATCGTATGGCGCAGGACGTCGCCGAGGGATTGTGCGTGAGGTACGAGCTGCTGCGAGGCGATGAGTGTGCGCGCGCCGCAGTCGCGAACAATGTGCGTCAGTTCGGACGCGGTGCTCATGCAATTGATCGGGACCACCATCCCCTCGGCGCGCAGAATGGCGTAGTACGCGATGATGAACTGCGGACAGTTGTGCATGAACAGCGCGACACGCTCGCCGCGCTGCACACCACAGTGTCGCTGCAGATATCCCGCCAGTCGTTCCGCGCTCCAGCGCAATTCGGCGTATGACAGGATCCGGTCGTAGTACACGACGGCAGCCCTGTCGGGATAGCGCGTCGCGGAAACTTCCAGGTTGTACCAAAGAGAGGTGGCCGGCAGCTCCAGATGGCGCGACAGGTGTTGCGGCCAGAATGCGAGATTCATGCCACCCATGCGCTTTGCTCCGCTGCCGCCTGTTGCCGCCGCACGATGCCCGGTCTTAGAGGGAGGGACTCACTGCGCTTCATCCAGCAGGAGATCGCCGACGATGCCGGTGTGGTGATCGGTGTCTCCCCAGGTCGCGTTGATGAGCGTCAGCCGCTTGAAGTAATGACTGACCGACAACTCCGCGGTCATACCCATGCCGCCGTGCAGTTGCACCGCCTGCTGGCCGACGAAGCGTGCAGCCCTGCCGATATAGGCCTTCGCGGCCGACAGTGCGCGTCGTCGCTGCCTGCCATCCGTCTCCCGACAGCGTCCCGTGGCCAGGAAGCTCATCGAGCGCGCCTGCGTGCTCATGAGGAACAGGTCGGCCATCCGATGCTGCAGCACCTGGAAGCGACCGATGGGCTGGCCGAACTGACGGCGTGTCTTGAGATACTGCAGCGTCGCTTCCTGGAGGGCCTCCATCGCACCGACGGCTTCGGCGCATAGTGCGGCGATGGCGAGGTCTGCGGCCTGTTCCACTGCCTGCAGGCCTGTGCCCGGCGCACCCAGGCGGTCTGACTCCGCGATCCTGGCATCGACGAACGTGACATCGGCCGCGCTGCGTCCATCATGAGTGCGATAGCGCGTCCAGCGCAGCCCGGCAGTGTCCGCTCCAACCAGGAACAGCGACAGCCCGCCCGTCTCTTCGCCCCGGGCTGAGACCACCAGCCAGTCTGCAACGGCGCCATCCTGTACGACTGTCTTGCTGCCGTTCAGCACATAACTGCCCTGGGCTCGGCGTGCCGTACACCCGACATGACCGAGATCGTAGCGCGCCCCCGCTTCATGGTGAGCGAGCGCACCACGGCATTCGCCACGAATGATCGCGGGCAGCAGTGTCGCCCGCTGAGCCTCGCTTCCATGGTCCCGCAGCAATCCACCGAACGTGACGACGGTGCTCATGTAAGGTTCGAGCACGAGGCTGCGGCCTATTTCCTCCATCACGATCATCGTCTCGGTGGGCCCGCCGAGGCCGCCGTGCTCCTCTGGCAGCCCCGCACCGAGCACCCCCTGTCCGGCGAGCAGTTTCCAGAACTCCGCGTCGTGACCGTGGGGTGTGTCCAGAAAGCGGCGTCGCCGTTCGAACGAGTACTCGTGCGCCAGAAGCCGCTGCAACGAGTCGCGCAGCACGGTCTGGTCTTCGGTCAGTTCGAAATCCATCAGGGCACTCCGCCGCTCACAGCTCGAGAATGCGCTGCGCGATGATGTTGCGCTGGATCTCGTTCGAGCCGCCGTAGATCGAGGTCTTGCGCTGGTTGAAATAACGCCCCGTGAGTGCGCCCCAGTCGGCCGCACCCGCCGGCTCGCCCTGCCAGCCCGCCTCGAGCGATTCGGGCACCCAGGGCAGGGCGTAGTGTCCCAGGGCCTGCATGCTCAGCTCCGCGAGCGCCTGCTGCAGCTCCGAGCCGCGGATCTTGAGCACCGAGGATTCCGGTCCCGGATCGCTGCGGCGGGCTTGCGCCGACAGCACGCGCATGACGGTGAACTCCAGCGCCAGCAGGTCGATTTCCAGTTCGGCGATGCGGTGGCGGAAGCGGCTGTCATCCAGCAGCCGCCCCGCGCCGCTGGGCTCCCTGGCGGCGAGCTGTTTGAGGCGGTTGAGCTCGCGGCGCGATTGCCCGATCTGGGCGATGTTCACGCGTTCGTGCCCGAGAAGGTATTTCGCGTACGTCCAGCCCTTGTTCTCCTCACCGACGCGGTTGGCCACCGGCACTTCGACGTCCTGGAAGAA
>Ga0335069_10003684_pt1 | contig 23025 bp, 22 predicted proteins | sample Lox_Sample_11_FD_206714 | JGI IMG/M metagenome (GOLD analysis project Ga0335069, IMG submission 206714) | Soil microbial communities from Loxahatchee National Wildlife Refuge, Florida, United States - Lox_Sample_1.1 | ecosystem: Environmental > Terrestrial > Soil > Wetlands | place: USA... | reverse complement strand
GAACAAACGACGGAATTATATTGTCGGCCAGCTGCGGAATCCTTTCAGGACCTATATCCGGAGTTACTGGTACGGCATCGGCGCCGGGATATTCTGTGCCGTAATGGTTTCCGCGATCTGGCTCATCGGGGGGTTCGATTCACTCTTCAGGCACGATCAGGTGGAGGCAGTCCTCGGTCTCTTGATCATGGCGTTCATGGCACCGGTAGCCCTCTCTTACGAAGGCAGGCGATGGTACGTGCAGAATATCGAGTCGCATCTCCCCGATTTCCTCCGGGAACTCTCGGATATGAAGGATATCGGTATCACCCTCCACGAGGCAATCCACCGGATTTCAGGCGCAAAACTGGGGGTACTGAGCTCGGAGCTCTCGGTCGCATCCCGCGATATCGAGTCGGGCGCCTATGTCAATACCGCACTCGTGATGATGGAGGAACGGATCGGCCTCGTCTCCGTGAAACGTGCGATCTCTTTGCTCGTGCGGGCAAGCGAGATCACCACCAACCTCCGCCAGATCTTTATCATCGCAATCACGGATTTCGAATATTACCTCAAGCTGAAGCGGGAACGGGCGAATACGACCATCGTGTACGTTATGATCATCTACCTCTCGTTCGGCATCTACCTCTATACGGCGTACCAGCTGAACGTGCCGTTCCTCTCGGCATTTAAAGGCATGAATGTGTCATTCGATACGGCCGGTAACCTTACCGAGATGTTCCACATCGGGATCATCCTTGCGACGTTCTCAGGAATCATGGCCGGGCAGTTCAGCTCCAACAGTATCCTTGCCGGTTTCAAGCACAGCATCCTCCTCCTTGCAGCCACGATCACCATGTTCGTTATTATGATGTAAGGCGCCGGACAGCTGACAGAAGAGTAATCGCTGACGGAATGTATCCGGACGAGATCTGAAAACCATTGAAAAAAGGAGGTCAGATCAATGGATAACCCGAATTTTCCTGCAATTTATGCCGGATGCTCAATCTTCAATCGAGATTGTCGTGAGTTTCACGGACTCGACACCCTTGTGGGCCATCAGTTTCTCGGCAAGGGCCTTGAGCTGTGAGCCGTCCCCGTGAACGAGGATCACTTCCAGGCACCGGTCGTGGGTCACGTGCGAGTGGAGCGAGGCCTTGATAATTTCATGGTATTCGTGTTCAACATCCATGATGGAAGAGAGAAGATTACGCTGCTCATGGTCGTACACCATCGTGATAACACCCTCTCTTTCCCCCTTGACGTCTGCCATCCATTTGTAATACGTGATATATGTGCGGATCGCATCGCGTATGCCTTCCGAGCGTGAGGAGTACCCGCGGTAGTTCAGGATTTCATCGAACCGGTCGAGCAGGTTTTTCGGCAGCGAGATGCCAATCCGTGAGAGGTCGTCATCCATGGTCATGGTAACACCAGTGATGAGAGTTCTTTGCTGATAGGTGTTTAAGGTTTTGAAAATGTACTGCCGGAGTTGTACGTGGTAATACTGGTACGGTTTTGTCCAACGGCTGGCAATGATCAGACCAATTGTCAATGACCTTCCCCCTGCTGAACTTTTTTAAAATCCGCAATATCTTCCGGTGTCTCCCGCTGCTCACGGGTTTTCCGGTGCATTATTTTTGCATCACATTAATCAGGATCCTTGGGAGAAAAAATGGCTGCTCCGGATCAGATACAGTCACGTTCAAACGAAAAATTGCAGCAGTACCACGGTGTTATGGATGACTACAAACGCATACCAGAGAAGGATCACACCGAGCATGAGGAGCCCGGCCCGGGGGATCATCCTGTCTGCAACGGCTGCCACCCCCGCGATCAAAGCAACAACACACCATTTGAGAAGGACGTGGAGCAGGGGGTTTGTGACGATGGGGATCATCACCGGGTTCATCTCGAAACCCCCGTGGGAAAGGATCAGTGTCGTGGTGAGTACATCGAGAGAACAGAGCGCGAACAACCCGAGTGTGGCGATACCGGAAGGCGTGTCCAAATCAGTGTAGAGGATCCCGGACCATGCCGCTGACTGTGCAGACTTCTGAATCAATTTTTCGGTCATAATCCCTCCCGGCTCAAAACAGGGAAACGTGCTTGTACCGGCATTTCATTCCGGAAGTGAAAAATTTTCCGGGAATGGGATGAAGACCAGATCTTCCTTTTGAAAACTCCATTTCCACAGCATGTACCAGAGAAGAATCCTGATGCAATGATGTTCATATCCCTACGGATTCATTGGGGGCCATGGAGCTTGAATCCACAGGTCTCTGGGAAAAAACCTTGTCCATAAATCACATCTGATAAAAATCAGAGTGCTTTCCCTCTCTTATTCTCGTAGAGTTCCAGCACCCGGATCTTCCACCCGTCGATCTCCGTGCCGTTGAGTTTCTGGTTATCCGGAGTACTTTCCGAGACAAACACTTCCGCGATCTTCTGCACGGGACGATTCCGCGAATCCACGATCAGGTCGTACGCTGCAATCTTCAGTTCAGGACGATCAGCCTTCAACGCGTACAGCCGGTTATGGGTTCGCAGAATGGACTGTTCGAGATCAGTATCTGTATTGACCTCCACCGACCATCCCTCAATGTGGTGGGACTGGAACTGCGAGACTGCAACCGGATCATTGTTGTCGAATATCGTGAGCGTGAAGACCTGCTGCGCCGGGTCTGCACTGCAGTTGCTGATCCCAAACTGCCCGAACCCTTTCAGGAGTACAATCTTTCCCGCGAGTCCCAGGGGAACCCCGGTAAAACAGTCCTTCGGTGCGATATTTCCGTCACTGGTGACCGTTCCTTTGTCATCAATAAAAAATTCAGAAGGGAAGACTTCCCCGTCATAGACAAGATCCGATCCTCCCACAACCGAGAGGTTGGTCACCTTGTGGATCTCGACGAGGGTCTTCTGGGTGGCATTCCCATACGGCATCTGCCAGTCACCTGGCTGAATGTCCATGTTCTCATACTGGGAGAACTTCCATTCCTTCATGCCCTTGAGATTATTGAGCAGGTATTCTCCGGTTATTACATGGCCGCCCTGCGGGGCGATGACGGTCACCATATAGATATAATTCTGCGTCGGTCCGGTGAACCACTGGACAGTAGTTTTACCGGTGTCATTTCCGGTATCGGTGCTTCCTTGTTTACCCGTGTTTCCGGCAGGAGTATAGAGATCTGACCCGCCGGTGTAATTCCATAGTACGATACCGATGACAGCTGCTGCCAGCACTGCAATTAGGATATATCTCGTTGTAGTTTGTGCCATTTTTTCACGTTTTCTTCTCGGTTCATCCAATCACTTCACGGCAGGGAGGTTCCCGTTGCTGCTCCTGAAATAGATCATGCCGTTCGCAACAGACGGGGTTGACCGGACGCAGCTGCCGGTCGTGATATTTCAGAGAGGATTACCGCTGGTTGCATTGATGGACAAGTATCTCTTGTCAACATTCCCGGCACAGACAACACCATCTTCAACTGCGGGTGTGGCACCCATATTCCCGTTTGCAGTAAAATTCCACCGGGGTTCACCGGTCGATGCATCCAGAACCACCGCATTTGATTCCCGAGAAGGGGTTCTCGGGTAAACCGGAATGAATCGGAAAGTGCTGCATGGGAGTCCATGATCCACCTTTTTGTTTTATCCCATAATCACGAGGAGGAATTACCCAGCAGGATTTACGGATACACCATCATCGTCCCGTTCGTACCGGAGACGTACCGCCCGGCATATTCATCCAGCATCTCCCGGGGATGCAAATCCCGGAACTCATCCGGGTGGAGCAGCTGCGCCTTGTAGACCAGCCCGATATAGGCGCGGGGGCCGTACTCAACATCATTGGCAAAGAGATACACACGGTCATTCTTCACGGCCGGGATCGTGTCCCAGCCCATGCGGCTCCTCAGTGCTTCGGCAATCTCCGGGAAAGGCTCCAGGTTCGTTGAGGAGATTACCTTGAAGATGTACTCGGGTTTGCGGGCAACCACCCACTCGGTACTGATCTTGGCCGATGAAGTGGTAACATCCGCAGCGATATTCTTCCCGCCGGCAAGATGCAGCTGTTCGTCGGCTCCGGAGCCCGGGCCCGAGACCGTGTAGTCGGTATAGGATTCCGAATACACGCTCGGGTAGGAGTCCTCTGGAATCTTTTTTACCCGTCCGGTTACCTCTGCTATGGTATCTTCCACCATCCGGGCATAGACTTCGGCCTCATTCGATCTGCCGGTCAGGATGCCCAGTGTGCGGGCATCGGAGGGTAGTGTTGCGAGTTTGTAGCAATCGAGGGAAATGACCGTTATGTTGGCAGCGGTGAGCTGATCGAGATTTTTGGGTTTATAGCTTGAATACGCGATCACGGCATCCGGGTGGAGTGACAGTATCCGCTCGATATTGGGAACCTGCCAGTCCCCGATATTTTCAGCTTGCGGGATCTTGTCCATGATATACGAGACATTGGTTGTGGTCTGGGTCACCCCGACAATCTCATCCTGTGCGCCGATTGCTATCATCATCTCGGCCGCATTGCCATTTGCTACAATGATCCGTTTGGGATGACAGGGCAGTGTTATCGGCGTCCCGTCGGTCTGGGTGATGGTGAGCGGGGTGCAGTTCCCACCGGAGATTCCTGACGCCCCGACGGTGGTGCCGGTCACTGCAGGTGCCGGAGATGGAGATGCCGCGACTCGGCCTTGTGCAGATGAATCCATGCATCCCGCCGCCAGCACCATGCAGACGGCAAGGACAACCAGAAAACCGGTACTGCTGATCCTGGCATTCATACGGTCACTCTCCGGAAGACCTGCACGCAGACTGCCAGCACAACGCTGGTCAGTACCAGCAGGACAAGAATCGGCAGAGTGGGGAATCCCCCGGCGGTCACATCACGCACGGAATCAATCGCAAAACTGAGCGGGTTGAAATGGGCGATGGTCGCAAGCCATGCCGGCATCACGCCATAGGGCATCAGGGCGCTCGATGTAAAGAAGAGCGGCAGCGAGATCATGGTGTTGAACGCGGAGTAGGAATCGTGATCGTCAAGATAGAGCGCAATGGTCGTGGCAAACGCAGATATCAGGACACCGAAGAGGAAGAGTACCAGATAGGTGAGCGCGTACTGCACGGGGCTGAGCAGGGTGGCACCGATCAGGAGCGCGATGACGAGGATAATCGTGGTCTGGACCAGGCCGCGGCCGGTAATGAAGAGGATTTTACCCACGAGGATACTGCCACGGGGGGTCGGAAGGGCGAGGAATTTGTTGAGGAATCCGAGGATCTTGTCAAACATCAGGAGCGCCCCGCCGGACAGGCCGGCCGAGAGCATAGTCATGACGAGAATCCCCGGCGTGATGAAATCGAGATAGTTGCCGGTGAATTTTACCGGCAGGGCAAGCCCGACAAAGACCAGCCATGCGGCGGGCATGACCAGCGCCGAGATCACCGCCACTTTCCCCCGGGTCCACTTGAGAAAGTCCCGCTTCATATAGGTAATAATGCCTCTCATTTTCTCCTCCGCAGCATAATCCTGAATTTGCCGTCTTCAAACCCGTGCGGCTCCTCCTGCTGGCCGACTGCCTGCAGGAACACGTCATCGAGCGTGGGTTCACGCAGGGAGAGTGCCCTGACGGAGCACCCCGACTTCCCGAGCGCATCGGCAAGAAGCGGAAGCGCCTCACGGCCATTCTCGGCAGTGAAGGAGACCTCGTCACCGCTCTGCCCGACAAAGGAAACGCCGTCAACGGCAGGGGGTATGAATGTCCCCTCGATCCGGGCAGTAATCACATCTTTCATCAGCCGCGCCTTGAGTTCCACCGGTGTTCCGAGAGCCGCGATCCGGCCCTTGCTGATGATCCCGACCCGATCGCAGAACTGGTCGGCCTCATCCATGTAGTGGGTGGTGACGAAGATCGTCATACCTTTCTTTCTCAGGGCCTGGATATGCTCCCAGATCTTTTTTCGCGCCGCGACATCAAGGCCAATAGTCGGCTCATCGAGAAAAAGTACGGAAGGTTCGTGGACCAGCGCCTGGGCAAGCTCGAGCCGCCTTCGCATCCCTCCCGAGTAGGTCCTGATGAGATCGTCAGCCCGGTCGTTCAGCTCCATGACCGCAAGCACCTCATCGACCCGGTCTCCGGCATGTGGTACCCCATAAAGATCGGCAAAAAAACGGACGTTTTCCCGGCCGGTCAGCTTGATATCGACCGCCATATCCTGCGGTACATAGCTGAGCTTTTTCCTTACCTCTTCACCTTCACGTGTGATGTCATGCCCGCAGACCATCGCGCTCCCTTCATTCGGGTTGAGGAGCGTGGTCAGCATAAGAACCGAAGTGGTCTTGCCGGAGCCGTTTGGCCCAAGCAGGGCAAAGATCTCGTTGTTTACCGAGAGGGTCAGATGATCCACGGCGCAGAGCGAATCATAATATTTCGTAAGATTGGTTGTCTCGATTGCGTTCATCGTGATATTCCTTCCTTGTGATACCCGGGGATCAGTGCCGGTGTCTGGCGTGCACCTTTGCCATGAGATCCTTCATCGAATCCCCCCAGCCGGGGATGTCCTGTGCCGTGACCACGTCCACATCTCCTCCCTGGTATTCCCCGCCGCTGATCCGGTCTTCCATCCATGATTCGATCTCGAGATAATTCTTCTTAAGTTCATCGAGCACCTCCTCGTCCGCGTCCCAGAGCCTGCGGGACTGCGCTTCCAGCAGGCGGCGGGCTATCTCTTCGAGCGCATAAGGATTGTTCTCTTCAAAGAACTGCCGCATCTCATCGTTATTGACAAAGGTCTCCGCAATATCATCGAAGATCCAGTCATCCACTTCCTGCGTGGATGCCTCCCAGCCGTAGACCCGGGTCACCCGCTTCATGATGTCTGAAGCACCCTTGTACCCATGCTCTTTCATCCCGTCAATCCACTTCGGGTTGAGCAGCTTGGTCCTGACCACGCGACGGATCTCATCCGCGAGATCCCGTACCTCGATATGTTCCGGCTCACGGGTGTCGCCATAGTACGGTTTAACTTCTGATCCGGAATAGTGCCGGGCTGCTGCGGTCATTCCCCCATGCGTACCGAAGTAGCAGCAGCACCCGAGGAGGTCATACTCATCGGACTGGACCTTGTTGAACGTGACCGAGACTGTCGACAGGTTTGTGGCGAGCTGTTCATGCGCATTCTTCCCGGTAATTTCCTTGCCGTACGCATATCCGTTCACGGCAACAAAGATCTCAGCAAGATCCTTTTCCTCTTTCCACGCACTCGCGAGGACGGCAAGGTTAACGCCACTCGAGTAGGTGCCGGGTCGGGATGAGAAGACCCGCAGGGTGGCATCCCGGAGGGACATCCCGTCCTGTTCGATGGCAGTAACGGTATGCTTGCGGATAAAATTCTGTTCCGGCGGCTCGTCAAGGGCTGCAACTGCCATCACGGCCTCATCGAGGAGTTCATAACAGTTGGCGAAGTTGTCACGCAGGATACCTGAGGTTCTGACGGTGATATCGATCCGGGGCCGGCCGAGTTTTTCCAGCGGGATGATAGTAAACGATTTCACCTGCCCATTGGGGAGCCAGACCGGCTCCACTCCCAGCATGGCAAACATCTCGGCAAACATCTCCCCGTCCGATGACATGATGTCACCCGCCATCCAGTAGAACGCCACGTTCTCCGGCAGTTTCCCTTCCTCCTTATCATATTTTGCAACCAGCGACTCGGCAAGGCGCTGGCCTACCCGCCATGCGGCCCGGGTGGGGACCTGGTACGGGTCAAGTGAATAGAAGTTCCTGCCGGTGGGCAGCACTTCTTCGTGCCCCCGCGAGATCAGGCCCGAGGGGCCGGACGGGATATACCCGCCGTTGAACCCGTTGAAGAGGGAATCCATCTCCTTCGATGCCTCGATCCTGCAGTTGATAGCGGAAATCCGTTCGCGGATGGCATCCAGTTCACGGGCTTGATCCGCAGATATGGTGCGGGAGAAGAGCGTCTCATAGGAAAGTTCAGGATCTTCCAGCGCAGCCCAGATGAACTGGCGGAGGATCCCGTCAAGCCGTTCCAGCAGTGCGCCATAGGATGCCTTGTGGACTCCGGAGTACTTGTGCTGGTTTGCAAGCAGGTTGGTGAGGTCAAGCCCCATCACCTGTGCAACAATGCGGCGGGGCGAACGATTGCTGCTGTCATAGCGGATGATTGAACTGATGAAATCCACCCGCTTGTCTCCCTGCGGGAGCTCCCCGAAGATATGCATGCCGGCCTGGATCTGCGTATTGCGGATCCTCGAGAGCACCTCATGTGCCCGGCCTACAACTTCGGCAAGCGGCATATTATGGGTCAAATGCAGGTCCTTGTCGAGGTTGTTTTCTGCAAGCGTATCAAGAATCAGGTGCTGGAGGGCGTGGGCCCGGGCCGGGTCGACCTTTGAGGTCTCGTACTGGGTGAGCAGGTTCTCCAGTTCCTCAAGTCCTTCGTAAAGGCCGCTGCCCGTCATCACGGTCTGCATATGATCGACAAGGGTGGCATAACTCCGCCGTTTCGCAAGCGTGCCTTCAGGAGGATTGTCAGCATTGTAGATGTACAGGAAGGGAACGGACCCGGCAGCGACATCCGGGAAGCACTCCTGCGAGAGCCCGAGACCCTTCCCGGGCAAGAACTCAAGGTTCCCGTGCGTACCGACATGGACAATCACGTCAGCACTGAAGATCTTCTGGATGTAATAGTACGTGGCAAGGTACTGGTGGGGGGGCGGGCAGTCCGGGTCGTGGAGGATCTTGCAGACCTGCCCGTCGCACCGTGCACCGTAACACCCGCGTTTGGGCTGGACGTGGACCGTTACATTGCCAAACGAGAGACCGGTGATGAGGATCTTACTGCCAAGAACCATCCCCAAGCCGGGAGGTTCGCCCCAGGTATCGGTAACCCGCTTCCGGACAGAAGCAGGAAGTGATGAGAAATACGGAATATACGTTTTCATGTTCATGAGCCAGAGAGCCCCGCCTTTTGTAACAATATCCTGTACAGTTGTCCAGCGGAACTCCGAGATTGCTTTTTTTCCCATGATGGTTTCGATGAGTTCTTTGCCGTCAGCCGGTGGACTCACGTCATACCCGGCCTCTTTCATCCGGTGGAGGATCCGGGCAACGCTCTCCATGGAATCGAGATGGGATGCAGATCCCACGTTTGCCTCGGCATTTGCACACGGGTTGTTATTAAAGATGAACGAGACCCGGCGTTCATGGACCGGCTTTTTTGCAAGAGCGATCCACTGTTTCACCCGCGCCGCAACCTTGTCGCACCGGTCCGGGACCGGCTCGCGGGGCTTTTCCCCGTTGGGACTGCTGCTGCTTGCACCGATGAAGACCGGTTCGATTACGCCCTCAAACTCGGGCATCGCAACTGCCCAGCCCGTGTCCAGCGTGAGCCCGGTGGATTCCCTCCACTGGTCGATGGATTTGTATATCGAAATAACCGGGTGGAAGACCGGGATATTGAGCCGTGTGAGGAGCTCAACGCCGCTTTCAATTGCAGTTTTTCCCCGGTAATCGTCCCCCCGCGAAGTACCAAGGAGGAACGGCACCAGTTTGATCAAGGCATCGATCCGCGGTACGCCGTCTTTTACGAAATACTGGTCGATGACATACATCATCCCTTTTGCACCCACGCTGGCGTCGCGGATCGCGTAGGTGAAGGCAGGAATGACGTTAAGCCCCTGTGCTTCAAGGCTCTGGATCAGGGTATCCTCAATGGCGGTATTTGATGATGCCCATGTCACCCGGGAGAAGATTAAACCTACAAATGGTCCATCCTGCCGCATATGGGGAGTATACCATGCGAGGTATTCATTGACCTCCGTGAATGCCACCGGTGCATCGGGATGGTAAAGCCCCTCCCACGGGACATCTGCCGGCGGTGCAGCATCGCATGTCCCGCCGAACAACTCTTTTTCTATGAAATGGAGGAGATTTTTGTAGTTTTTGTCCCCACTGTTGGTGATGTAAGCCTGACAGGTCGTGACGATCCGGGGTGAGACTGAGGAATAGGCAAAGAAGGCTGGATCATAGCCGAGAGAGATGACCGGAACGGTCTTCCCGATACTCTTGATCTCCTTGTCGATCCGTTCCCAGAACATATCCGAGGTGTGGTAGAGGATGACCACATCGGCTGCCCGCATCGATTCGAGCGCCTCATCAACCTTTTCCGGAGATTCGTCCAGTATCCGGTTGGGGTAGACGGTGAGATCAACACCGGTTGCTTCCGCTGCACGTTTCAGAATCGGGGAATACGAGCCCCACATAATCGCGGTAAGTTTCATGACACGTCCCTGGTAAGTAAACATCCTGGTGTTGTCGGGGTCAGTTGCGATACAAAATCATCCGGTTAAATTCCTGTCACATTCATGAGGCACGATCATTTCCGGAGATAATCGGATCGATACCCGGCTTTATGGTAATTCTCTTCATCGGGTGATAAATATCTTACGAAACGTCATACTAATTGATAACAATAAAAGAAAATGAAATAATCTATAACATGATAGTTAAATATCTGATGAAAAGAACATACGAATCTTTAAGAAAATATGAGCAGGAGATTCGCGATGCGCAATTGAGATGATATTCACCGGTTAACGCCGATTTTCGATCAGGATGATCACATCGTCGATGTCCTGCTCTATGCGGCCTCATGAACATGAACTTCATCGAGCCGGATGGCATCTCCGCACTCTGAAAATTAAATTTATCCAGCCCTAGTGTTTATGGCAGAGAACAATCAACCGTCAGCTCCCCAAAACGTGACAGTGCATTCGCTCTACAGGGAGGGGAGTAAAAAACGCATCACGCTTATCATCGGACTCTCCCTCCTTGTCATCATCTCCGCACTCTTTTCGGCAGGGATAGGAACCGTTTCCATCTCCCCGCAGGACACTATCCTCGCGGTAGGGCATTCCTGTGCAGTCTCGATCCAGAATTTCCTGCACACATACCTGCCAGGTATTGCCGGATGGTACGATGCCATTCCCTTTACGATCCCGGCGCCCGGAAACCCGCAGGCCGAACTGATCGTAGTCGGGTTCCGGCTTCCCCGGATCTTCCTCGCGATCCTGACCGGAGTCAGTCTTGCCGTAGCCGGGGCTGTGATGCAGGGACTCCTGCGCAACCCGCTCGTGAGCCCGTTCACTCTCGGGCTGTCATCGGCAGCCTCTTTCGGGGCAGCCCTTGCCATTGTCATAGGTCCCGGCATCGTGGCGGGGCTGGTCCTGGTCAACTACGACATGTTCATCGTCATCATGGCGTTCCTCTTTGGCTGGCTTTCCATGCTCTTGGTCTACCGGATTTCCCGGTCCCGGGGAACCACCCAGTCCACCCTCATCCTTGCCGGTGTAGTCATCGGGTACATTTTTACAGCGGGAGTGATGTCACTTCAGTATATCACCAACAACGAGAAACTCCGCGATCTGATGGTCTGGCTGATGGGGGGGATGTGGGGCGCAAGCTGGAGTGCAGTGCTGCTCCTTATCCCGATTACCCTGATCTGCTTTATCCTCCTGGAGCGGAGGGCATGGGATCTCAATGCCCTGTCTGCCGGCGATGATGTGGCAAAAAACCTGGGAATAAACGTGGAGCGCCTGCGTCTTTCAGCGCTCATGATCTCGACCTTTGCGGCATCCTGCTGCCTTGCGTTTACCGGGATTATCGGGTTCATCGGCCTGATGGGGCCCCATATCTGCCGGATGATCATCGGCAGCGATCACCGGTATCTAATTCCCTGCGCAGGTCTGATGGGTGCAGCCATCCTGCTGCTCTCGGATACCGCAGCCCGCACCATCATGAGCCCGGTGGAAATCCCGGTCGGCGTTATCATGTATGTGATCGGTGGCGTGTTCTTCCTCTTCCTGATCATGAGGGGCAAAGGGCGGGGATTGTACTGAGGTGATCCGGTTGGAGCTCGTTATTGAAAATATCAGCAAGGATTACGATAAAAAACGGGTGGTGGATTCGGTCTCGTTCTCCGTAGGAAGCGGTGAGATTCTCGCGCTGGTCGGGCCGAACGGGTCCGGGAAGTCAACGATCATCAAGACGATCGCGTCGGTCCACCACCAGTCGGCAGGTACAATCTCGATAGACCGGAAAAATATTGATACGATCGATCCGACGGACCTCGCCAAAATGATCGGCTATGTACCCCAGCAATTTACCTACACTCTCTACTCCACGGTCTTCGAGACGGTCCTCCTGGGCAGGAGGCAGCACATCAAATGGGCGGTCTCGGACGAGGAACTCTCCCGGGTGCAGCGGTCCCTCGACGCACTTGAGATGGGGCAGATGGCCGGGCAGTTCATGGACCAGCTCTCCGGGGGAGAACGCCAGAAAGTCTTCATTGCCCGGGCGCTGGCGCAGGACCCGGATGTCTTTGTCTTCGATGAGCCCACGAGCGCCCTTGATATCCGGTACCAGATCGAGGTCATGGAGACAATGCGGAATATCACCCGGGAACGCGGGGCGGGGATGATCATCGCGGTGCACGATCTCAACCTCGCGTACCGGTACGCGGATACCGTCCTTGTGCTGAACCATGGGAAGAGGGTAGGATACGGGAAACCGCAGGCAATCCTGACACCGGCGTGCATCAACAAAGTGTATGGGGTCGGGTCGTTCATCGTTGAGAACGAGTTCGGGAAGTTTATCGTGCCGTTCCGGGCGAAGGGTTCGACGTGATGAGGGAAGGGTCAACCATGAGAAAATTCACGTTGCCCGCACAAAGATAATCTGCCATCCATCGATGAATTCCTTTGAATTTTCATTTTCCCGCGAGATATTGAAGATGGTAACCCACATTTTCCGGTTGCATGCATGAGCATCCACGTACCCGATGACTTGGCCCGGATGGGCCCGGGACCATTCCGGAATAAATTTTTCAGTTATGTTAGTGTACGTTTCATCTATCTCGGGATCCAATATGAGCCGGATTGTCCAATTGTCAATGACCATATCCGGTATTTTGTTTTTTTTCATCCATTGAGTACAATTCAGATAGATCATTACGGTTTGTTCCGTTTTATTCGCTTCCCATCGACTGATATAGGAGGAATTATCAGATCTTATATTGTCAATTTCCTGTGTCACATTCGATGGCAATTGGGATGGGGGATCCTTTGATATTATAGAGTTTGGTAGGGATAAAAAACCCGTAACATAGAATATGCCAAGGGCGATAAATAAAAAGATAATGATACCTTTGGCAATCGATATCATAGCACAATTCAGGGTAACAACCGGCAGACTCGGCGGCGGGCTTCCCATATCAGTTCACCGTTCAGTGCCAATACCCTCTTCAGCGTTGTGCTTCCCGAGTACATTTGTAAAAAGCCTTGCGAAGAAAATGGTGAGCAGGAGCGTGGCATACCCGAAGATGCCATATTTGACCAGGGTTACAGGAATGGACGGGACTAACGGGAATAGCATTACTGCAAACCAGAAGATCCGGGTAACAACCACAATTAACAGATAACCCAGAATTACTATGCCCCACGCTGCAAGATATTTTATCCATTTGGAATTCCGTATTGTTGATAGAATATTTGAGATTCGCAGGCTTTCCCGGAAATCTCCGGTGGTTGCGAAAAGAAACAGGCTGACCGGAAATACCAGTATCAGGAAGAGCAGTAATGCGATCAGTATAAACGGTGAAGCGGAGAAAAAAGTCCCGGCCAATACAGGAACGGCCCAGACCGCGATCAGGATTACGGCGATTATCCCCTCGTAAATAAGGTTTTTTATATTATCGAACGAAGGAATACTTACCGGGTCCCGGAAGACACGGATCATGAATCCTGCGATTACCGTGTTGGTCAGGAGCCAGAGGACCAGCAGGCCGCCCCAGATCCACCATGAATACATAACCTGCCAGCAGATCCTATTGTTCTCCAGATGCGGGATGGCGTTATGGTATATGGAGAGGACACCGCTGACAATCCCGAGCAGCAGGAAGATGATGCACCGGATCCGGTTACCAAAAAATATATTTTTGGTGAAATGAAGAGAATCCGCGATATACATTAGGAAATCCATTTATTTTTCCTTTTCAAAGATAGAATTCGCCCATGGAGATGGTCTTGCTCGTCTCCTTGTCCACGACAAACCAGCTGATCTTCGTATTGTTCGTCAGGATCATGCTCCCGAACTGCATCCCGGATCCACTGCCGGCATCATCGCCTTCGATAAAGAACACGTCCCCGGCCTTGATGGTGGTATCGCCATTGCCCCCGCTGCTTCCCACGGCCTCGAATTTCCGGATCCTGCTGCCGACATCGATGACGGAGAGGGACGTTTTGTTATCCCGTGCACGCAGAATCACCTGGATGGAACTGAGCGTGAACGGATCCCCGCCATCATGTTCGAAATAAATCCGGTCTAGGTCAGGGTTCGGCGTGACCCGGATCGAACTCTGGGGGCTCTTCTCAGCTCCCCCGGAAAATCCACCGGCATACGTGCTCACGACCGCCGCGATCATGACCGTCACCGCAAGCATAAGCATAACACCGACAACTGGTGAGACCGCTTCCGCGATATCCCTGCCCGGACTCACACGACCACCACATCTTTGTCGAAGATTACCATGCCGCTCGGGATGTGGACTATCTTGACCGTGACAACAGCACCCGTATGGTATCCGTTATCCGGATCCGAAGTATCGAAGTTGAGAAGATAGTTCAGGGCTGGATTTGTGTGCGGTTCTTCCGGCCCGCAGAACTGTGCCGGGGTAACAAGCACATCCCCGGCCATCAGGACTGCCGATGCATTCCCGAACCAGCTTTTGTAGCCGGTACCGGAACTCTGGAGCGGGGAACCGAACCGGTCCTGGTCGTTGATGAACAGGACGCCGCTCTTTGTCCCGGAATCAAAACCGCTGCTCCATGCATCATTCCCTGTCACGGCCTTCTCACCGAGCAGGGAGCCCTTGATCAGCTGTCCCGACTCGTTTCGGAAATACGTGGTAATACTCAGGTCCTTTGTCTGGAGAGCATTCCCGCTGATGTGCTCGATCGTCATCGCAGGGGCGGAGAAACTGCCATACGATTGGTTCTCATAAAAATGGACTTGGAGGATTGCAGACGGGGCTTTCTTTTCGGAGCCGGAAAGTCCCCCGGCAGCCGAACTGACGATGGCGGCAATTAAGACCGTCACCGAAAGCATAAGCATGACCCCGACTACCGGGGAGACTCCGTGTTCATTCCGATACGTCCTGACAATTCTCATACCAATTCCTGTCAAAAGAAATAATACTTTTTTTACATAATGTAACACTCAATGATATATGAAATTGTCTAAAAATCTTTCATGGCCTCGTCACGGTAAGTTCATACGTATTCATATAAAAGTAAAGATTCTGGTAAATTCCAGTTTTACAAAAAGATAATTTTTTATTACTTTATACCGAATTAGCCTGTAGATAAAATACAGAGCAGGATACTTTGCCGGACATCCAGCAACCATGGAATAATGTGTACTGCGCCAGACATGGCAGATATACGGCAGCATGTACCGGATGTGATCCAGCGTGAATCCCGGGATGGGGAATGACACGGGGGTATCTGAGGTGGTCGGGGAGATGCTCATGATCGTCCTCGTCATTGTGTTACTCTCGGTGTTCGCTGCAGCACTGTACAATTTTCTCCCGGTAGATCGCGATCCAAGTATTTCCGTTATAATGAGCAATGACCGGCAGAACATCACTCTCTGGCATAAGGGTGGGGACTGGGTGAAATTTGAAGACCTGACCATCGTAGTCGGGAACGAGACCACACACCGTTCATTTTCCCGGAAGAATGGGGATCTTATCCTTGTCCCGAATAAAACCGTGTTCGATCTCGGGAGCAATATCACCGTGCAACTGCCTGACGGGCTTGAAGGGAATGAGACCGTCAAGCTGGTCACACCCCATACAGTAATCTATACCGGGAAGGTCAGCCTGTGAAGGATGATGCCGTGGCCCCGGTGGTTGCTGCGATGCTCATCCTTGCAGTCGTGGTCACGTTTTTTGCTGCATGGAATGCCTATTATGTTCCGTCCATGAAAGCGCAGTCCGAGATTACCCACATCAAAGAGGTCGAGGCCGGGTTCCTGCGATTCTCATCGGATATCGGTACTGCCGCTTCCCTGAAAAAGAACATGAGACTGTCCGAACCAATCCCGATGGGCGGCGGGGATTTCATGTTCGATCCGGTAAAGTCCGGCGGGGAACTGAAGATCTGGAATGCTTCCCCCTCGGGATACCTGCGGCTGAACTGGACGAGCGAAATAAACCCTGACCCCCGGGATCGTTATTTCGGACTGGTCAAATTCACCTACAAACCGGTGAAAAATTTCTGGCAGGATCAGGGATACGGGTGGAGCTATGGAAACGTATATGTCCTGAACACGGAACGCAACCTCTCGACACCGTTGCAATTCTATAGCATGACAGACGTCACGTACGGGCTGGCCGGGTCACTTGTTGATCTCGAGGCCCTCCCCTCGCCTTCCAGCCCGGGCAACTGCTCCTCGATTACCATACACGTGGTCAATATTACACCGGATAGCCGGCATTCCCGGGTCACCGGTAACGGAAACGGCATGCTGTTGCTGGAGAGCACGGTAAATACGGTCCGTTTTATCAACGCCACCAGCATGAATATCGGTCTTTCTTCAGCACTTCCAGAGGGGGTTCGTGCAACCGTGTGGGACTCCATGAACACGAGTGTCGATGAATCTCTTGACCAGTGCCTGAATATTCAGCGGGGCTCCCCACCGGATCCTGATCAACATGAAATCCCCCTTGCGTTCAATACCTATCCTTATCCCAATATGACCCTGGTTCTTGAAACAACGGAGATAACGGTGGGGGCAGAATGAGACCGGTTCATGCAGGGATTGAAATGCCGGAAAAAATTTCATGGTCCCGTAAATCATGGATTAATATATTTTCAACCGGATCCTTGTAGTTATATCCGGGAACCCGCCTTACCGGTACCCGGTACCGGAAAATCAGGGGTTGAGAGTATTCCTTCTCCGGAACGAATGTCATTCTCGCACCGGGTGCACGAGAGATCCCCATTGATCCATGTCCGGATCTCATATCCGCAATGCGGACAGATCCGGACGGGGATTGCCATCTGCCTGGCATCATCGGCGAAATAAGGTTCCGGTAAACGAGTATCATAGTCGATTCCGCCGGAGTCGGTACTATCCGGAATCCGGTCAGCTGTTTTCCCCGCACCGTTTCCTGCAAGAACAGTACTCACGATTCCGGTGGTGCGTATTCCCCGGGTTGAGCGGATGCAGGTATGCAATAACTTTACAATCGTGTTCATAAAATAACATCGGAAGAAAAAATCATAATACTGGCGTTGAGTGAAAAAATTTTTTCATCTACTCTTCTGGTAAAAAGTATTACCAGAATTCCCGGGGGGGGAATCGGATGTAAACATTTAGAACTTTTTATTCTCAGAAGGGGAATCCCCCGTCTTCCCTGAACGGGATCTGCAGATCGTTTTTACTGACGATAAACCGATGGAGGAAACACGGCATACTCCCAGGATTCGGAAGGCCTGTGCAGAATTACTTTGGGAAAAATAGTATTTTCCGGGACGTGCAACTCCCCTCAAATCACCGGGCCGGTATGATCAGCGAACGCTCACCGGCCGGATCAAACTCGCGAATTGCCCCCCGGGCAAACTCCTTCCTTGGTTCCGCGAAGTTGAATTTCATCGAAGGGTCTGCAAACGTGATCTTGACCCGCGGATCGAAACAAAACGCATCGGCCCGGCCGAGATGCGCACTCGCAACGATCGCCGCATACTCGCCCTGGTGACCCACGTTCATCGCGTAATTAGGGTAGTTCGGGCCCCGTAGTTCACCCATCGCGCCCCGGTCCGGCTCCATCGAGAGCGAATTGGCAGAGCCGCACTGGTCCTGCAGATCATAACCGAAGAATCCGAGCCGCGACCAGCCGTCCTTGTGGATGATCATCGAGAGATACCATGCGTTCAGGCCTGCATTCGAGTTGCCCGTAGCGATGGACGTCGATACCCCGGCAGCAGCGGCCATCACGGCTGCCCGCTGGGATCCACCGAAGTGGTCCTCCATGAGTGTCGGAAACTTCTCGTACTGTTCCATACTGTACAGGGTTACTTCCGTTGCTATGTCGTTGACGATATCCTGCGTGGGCCTGATCACCTTGTCAGGTCCCGGCTCACGGTAATTATATCCGAACTTGTCCTTGACATAGTCCATCCCATAATAGACAAAGTCGTCGAGGATGTTATCGGTATAGGCAGCGGTTGCGTACTGGGTGAACCCGACACCTCCAGACATGTAGGATCCGAGCCAGATCTGGTCGAAGAGTACGGCACCTGCCGCCACGACTTCGAGAGCAGCATGCGCCGGGTCATCGGGGTACTTCCGGTCTGCCTGGACCATGTCGGAGAACATCCCGAACTTGATGCCGCCCGGTTCATTGGGACCCCGGGCCCTGCGGGCCGGGAGATGGGAGCCCATCTGGATCACACCGGCATGTTTGGCAGCAAACGAAAGGTCGGCCACTGCTGCCTCGCCCGCACATGTCCGGTATGCGGCAATGAACGACATTCCGATCTGCATCGCTGACCACCGGCTGGTAGTGCCGCCATCGCAGGTCCTGACCACGATGGTCGGGACGTGGATGGCCTGGTACATCGACTTCCCGATTTCGGCCTTGAGGGCCTCGGCCTGCTTTTTCGGGAAGAGTTTCTCGATGTCGAGCAGGTACTGCGGCTCGATTTCGTCCGCCACCTCGTCATTCCCGGTGAAGACTTTGACATAACAATCGTCGACGAGCCCGGGGTTCGTCTCCACCATGTGTTCCTGGACGACCGCACCACCGGGCATTGCATGGTTGAGGATGTGAAGATACTCGTTGATCGTTTGCGGCGTCACATCCTTTCCCAGCCGTTTCTGGAGGGTGTTGTGGGCAATATCCATGCCCACGATGATCGTCCGCTTGATCTCATCGGACATCTGCTGCATGGCCGAGTTATTCACAAAGTGGAGATCGTCGCCTTCAACAAACGTGCCGGTGCCCGAGACCTCGTAGGTCATCAGCTGCCGCTGGCCCATCGGGATGCCATTCAGGTGGCAGTGCTCGGGATCGTACATCGATATCCCGCGATCTGCCACGATCTTCTTGGTCTCCTCCATGAACTCCCGCTTACGGGGGGACTGGCGGACGCCGCCGAACTTATAGAATTCGGTTTTCTGCGATTCGACATCCTGCGCCTTAAACTTCTCTTTTAAGGCATGCAGGAATTTTTTCTGGGCATGCTCAATTGTTGCCATGGTCGTTCAGGCCTCCTTTGGCACGAAGCCGTACCTTGTCCGCAGGGTATGGATCCGCTGCAGGTATTCGACATATTCGCGATCATCCCGCAGGGCGGTTCCGACAAGGGAGTGGAAGATCGTGGCATGCCCCTTAAGCCATGCCTGGCCCAGGGGTTTTCCCACGTCTACCGGACGGTTGAGCGGGAGACCGATCTGGTCTTTCACGTACCGGACTATCCCGTCCTTTCCCAGCACGCAGCGCTGGAGGGCATCGAACTGCATCCCGTCTTCTGAGAGCCGCAGCGAGTGGCCGTGAACGGTAGCTCCTCGGAGACTGACGAGTGCCGGATCGAACATTTCGGTCTCGATCAGGAGCCGGCAGTACTGTTCGAGATCCCGCTCGCGGCATTCGACGATCTGCCGTCCCGAGAGAGTGCCGGGATCGATGGCCCGGAAACGGTACATCTCGGCATAGGTCCGCTGGTAGGGCTGGCAGGGGGCATTGAACATCGAATCGGCGAACTGGACGTACCGTACCCGGTCGCCGTGCTTTGCCCCTTCCGTGGGTTTCACCAGCCTGCGCATGGGACAATCCGGCTCCTGCTGCTCAGAGAGCGGTGGATGCATGGTCTTGAAGCTCGCGCCGGGAGCCCGGTGGCCGAGAACGAGGACGATGTCCTCGTCCGTGATACTTCGCACGACGGTGAGTTTGTGCCCGGGGTCCATCTGGTTGCGCCGGTTGACGGCAACGACCGATGTGCCCGGCCCATATTGGGGCCTGCGCGCCGTCACAGTTCGCACCCCCCGCAGACCCGGTCCCCATGAGGATGGATGATCGAAGGCTGTTCCTTCCGTTTTGGATCTACAAGACCGATAATCGACGGATCCGCCCCTGGGCCGTACTTTGCATAATCAACGAGACTTGGCTGAGTTTTCATGAACTTTCCCTCCTGAACATAGCACGGGAAATCCACGAAGAAGTCATCGCAGATAGCGCGGATCTGATCGATTACGGACCTGTCTTCAATTTCAAGGGTTACTGTGCCGACCTGGACATGAAGGTCCACGATATTTCCGGCAATCTCGATGCTCTTCCGCAGGTTGGTCTCGTTCTTCGCGCCCCGGGCAGGGCCATAGGGGACGACAAGCGGTATGTTCTGGCCGTTCAGGAGCATCCTGCGGATGCCGGGAACGGGAACGATCCGGTCAAGCAGCCGTTTGGTCGTGTCCGGGCCAAGGAGACGCATCGGGACAATCCGGCACTGGGGATAAGAAACCTCTTTCATGGATCACACCACCCGCGCGATCTGGTGGATCGGTTTAGAAAAGACATCCATCTTCCCGTAGGTCTCGCCCATGACCTTGGAGGTTCCCTCCGGTGCAAACATCTGGGTGCCGGCATCCATCGCGGCTGCGGCAACGACACAGGGGATCGCCATGCCGTACGCGTGGCGGGTGACCACGTGGTTGCCGTTGAAGATGCCAGGACCGCCGCCCCCATAGATCGAGTGGCTGAAGAACGAGAATCCGACGGCCGTTCCCATTACGCGGCCGAAGTCCGCGCCGGGAAGACCCGTCTCGTGCTCGATCAAGTCATTAAAGTAGAGGAGCGTGGACGAGACTGCCTGCACGAACCTGCCGGCCCCGCAGTTGACGATGCTTGCCGCAAGGGTACCGGCCGAGACATACGCGTTCCACATCATCGGATCCTTCGTGTCATAGAACTGGAAGTACCCGCCTTTCTTGCCGGGCGTGATAACCCGGTCCTCGATCGCCCGGTCAACAAGCGACTGGACAACGGAACCAACGGTACCGGTCTCTCCGTTCTCCTTCACGATGTCGTAGACCATGTTGTTGGCGTTGAGCCCCTGATATGCATAGCAGAGGAGCTGGTTGCGCTCGAACGGGCCTATGGCACCGCCCATCTCGAAGACACCGGCCATTTCATATGTCGATGCGAGTGCTGCTCCCTGGAGAGCGTTACGGTTAGTCATCATCACGAAATGATTGACGCTGATGTTGCGCAGCGCATACCCGATCCCCTCGTTGTTCTGGGGAATGGTAAGAATTGACGTGACGAGTGCTCCTTCCATATCCTGTGTATGGGGGTAACTGCCCCAGGCAGCCGCCTTGACGGTTGAGGCATTGAAAGCGTCAATATTGAACTCATCCACGATGGCGTAGGTCACTGCGGAAGCCACCGCTGTGATCGCTGCATCGTACGTGGATGCCCCGCTGAGCCGGAGCGTGGGGGCTTTGACGAGCAGGAGCTTGCCCCCGTTGAACTGCTGGATTTCCGTATCATCGCCTTCTTCAACCTGTACCATCGTTTTGATCTTCTCGATCAGGGCATCTTTCCGCTCCATGATCGGGAGGTCGAGTTCCCGGCCCGGGATACGACCCTTGCCGAGCTTTGCCGTCTTCAGGGCCTCCTCGATCCCGGCAAGGTTCACGTTGATCGTCCGTTTGGTCAGGTCAACAATCTTCTGCGCCGCCGGGTTGAGCAGCGGGCTGATGCGGTGCAGCTGCACGCTGCTCTTCAGCAGTTTCCCTTCATCGGAGTACAGGTCGACAGTTTCAGTATAATGGGCCATGCTTATGTCCCCCCGTACCCAAAGCCTGAGTTACAATAATACCGGTATATGCGGAGAGATCCGTTCCTTTCAGTCATCAGAAAACGATAGTTCATAATAACACCTTTTTGAAAATTCTTATGATTTCATAGTACAAATGTAACCGGATTATTAATAGTATAAACTTTATAGTAATGCAGTAACTATGGAGGAAGAAAGCGACCATCTCTGCCTGTGTTGTCTTCGCGGCATCATGCCCACCATATCCAAGAAATGGGCGATCTGCATCATCTCTGAACTTGGCAGGAGACCATCTATGCGGTTCAACGAGATCATGAAAGATTGCGGGGAGATCAGCCCCAAATCGCTTGCCGATGTCCTGAAGGATCTCCAGGACACGGGACTCATCGAACGGATCGCGTATTCAGAGATTCCCCCTCGGGTCGAATACACGCTGACGGAACATGGACTGGATCTGCGGGAGGCACTGGTTCCCCTTTTGAAATGGGCTAAGCGGCACAACCAGTTGTACTTGAGTTATCGGAACCCATCTCTTGCGAAGGCGCCGGATCCATAAAAAATCTCATGAGCCATTCAGTGCCGGTTATGCCGGAAATGAACGGCATCGACATACTCAACCATTTGCGATCTGTGGGGAATCCTGGTATGCGCCGGCATAAACAATATCCCGGTACAGGTTCTTCGGCCCCAATTTACACCCCTCATTCCGGGAAATTGAGATTATCACCGGGCGCAGGTCAACAACAGAAATATAATAGCCTGGCTTTTCAGCCTTTACTGCAATAAAATGCTGTTCGTTTTTTGTCGTGAGGTTTGAGGGGATCCTTAATCCGTCAGGATCAATAATCGACGGGGATAACGTCTCGGGATCAATATACTCATCGGCCCTCATTGAATCCCCATACGTAACCCCGATCTCAATCTCACTTCCCGGACGGGCCGACCGTTCAAGCCAGATCTCATGTCCCCCCGCCATAAGAGCAAGTTTATCCTTGTGATTTTCCATCATAACAATTTCCCGGTCACCCGGAATAATCGGCCTCCAAAAGTATTAAAAAATTTCTAAAAACGTAGCAAAAATTAATAAATATTTGTAAATAATACATACTATACGCAAATAA
>Ga0335069_10003683_pt1 | contig 23025 bp, 22 predicted proteins | sample Lox_Sample_11_FD_206714 | JGI IMG/M metagenome (GOLD analysis project Ga0335069, IMG submission 206714) | Soil microbial communities from Loxahatchee National Wildlife Refuge, Florida, United States - Lox_Sample_1.1 | ecosystem: Environmental > Terrestrial > Soil > Wetlands | place: USA... | reverse complement strand
TTATCTCGGACTGCGATCCCGGTTGGGCCGGCGCATGGTTCACGGTTTTCGCGACCCGATTCGCGATCGTATGATTTCGCTGGCGGAATGGTCTTTGGGATCGCCGACGATGGCCACGCGACCACCATACTCGCGCACCAGATCGCCTTCAGGAACGCTGTCGACGGTGTAGTCGGTGCCTTTTGCTTGCACGTCCGGATGGATCTCTCGGATGAGACCACGGACATCTGATTCCGGAAAGATTACGACTGCGTCCACGTCTGTGAGAGCCGCCAGGATTTCCGCGCGTTCTTCGGCAGGCATGATGGGACGACCTTCACCCTTGAGTGCGCGAACGGAGTCATCGGAATTGACAGCTACGATCAGGCATCCACCAAGCTGCTTGGCGGCGTGCAGGTAGCGAATGTGCCCGACGTGTAACAAATCGAAGCAACCGTTTGCCAAGGTAATGGAATGACCCTCACTGCGCCAACGAGCAACCTGCTGCGCCAAGCCTTCACGGTTTAGGATTTTGCTCGTCATGCGCGATGTGTCAGTGCGGCAATGTCACTGGCGGTGACTGATCAAGAGCGCGTAACAGTTCCTCTCGCGACACCGTGGCCGTGCCGCGCTTCATCACCACGAGGCCCCCGGCATAATTAGCCAGGTGGGCGGCCTCTTCGGCACTGGCACCGGCCGCGAAAGCCGCGGTAAACGTGGCGATCACGGTGTCGCCCGCACCGGTCACGTCGGCAACCTGATCGGACCCAAAAATCGGGATATCCACCGGTTTGTGTTTTCCAGCGAATGAAACCATGCCGTCGCGTCCGCGGGTGATAACCAGCGCCTGCAACTTCATTCGCGTTGCTATCTCTTCCCCGGCGGCGCACAATTTCTCCCAGTCGTTACCAATCGTGACACCCAGTGCAGCCTCGACTTCTGGCTCGTTGGGAGTAGCCGCTGAAATTCCTGCGTAGTCGAGCATGCGGTAACGGGAATCAAGGACCACCGGGACGCCGCTCAGCTTTCCTTTCAGCCGGATTGCGCTGAGAATCGCCGGGGTGGCTGCGCCGTATCCATAATCGGAGACCAGGAGCGCGTCCGAAGCGGGAAGGTATTTGCGGCCGGCGAGAATCAGTTCGCGTTTTAGGTGAGACGACGGTTCAGCCTCGGGTTCGCGATCGATGCGGACCACCTGCTGGCGCGCGGTGTGGGTCATCCCGGCGAGGATCCGCGTTTTAGTGACTGTCGTGTAGGTTTTGTCTTTCAACACGCCGCTGATCGGGATGTGACGATGACGAAAAGCCTTGATCAACAGACGCCCAGGCTCGTCGTCTCCAACGACGCCGACGGGAAGAACGTTTACGCCGAGATCGGCGAGGTTGGCGATCGCGTTGGCGCCACCACCGGGCACAACCTGCCGATCACGATGCTTGAGAATAAGGACTGGCGCCTCGCGGGAGACGCGCGAGATTTCACCGAAGACGAACTCGTCGGCGACAAGGTCTCCGAGCACAGTGACGGTGATGTTGGGGAACGACTCCACGATTTTGTGAAGCCGCCCGGTTTCCTTGGGATGTTTGGTCATGCGAGTAAAGCAAATTCTCTCACGAGTTCTGGCGCCGCTCGTCAATTGTGCGGAGCATGGTATCCAGCGCGTTAGCTGCGTCTACCAGCTCCATCTTGACCGGAACCACGCTTAATGGTTGAAGTTGCTCCAGAAAAGTGCCGAGATTGACGGCGTCTTTCTCGGTGGTGATAAAACCGTCAGCCTCGCTTTTTTCACGGAGATGCACCAGATCGCGGATGTCCTGGTCCGTGTAAGCGTGGTGATCGCGATAGAAGGCCTCGGCTGCGGGTTCGACTCCCGCGGTACGCAATTGCAGAAGGAAATTTTTTGGCCGGGCAATGCCGCAGAAAACTACGGGACGGCCAGGCAGATTCTTAGTGATGATGCCGCGGCGCACGCGCCAAATCAGTTTGCCGGAAACCGCTAGACCGTCAGCAGAAGCTCCGCTAGTGAGAACAATCGCGTCGGCCCTTTTGAGCGCCGTTACCGGTTCGCGCAATCTTCCGGCTGGCAGCAGGTGATCACGCGCATCGTCCGGAGTGATCAATACGATGTCGAAGTCGCGAGCGAGATTGCGGTGCTGGAAGCCGTCATCCAAGAGATGCATTTGCGGTCCGAATCTGGTTTCTGCGAACTGCCCCGCTTCGAAACGGTCCTCACCGACTACGACTGGAACGCCGAGTTTGCGGGCGATAAGAAGTGGTTCATCACCGAAATCGCTTGCGGCGCCACCGGGGTCGACTAACGAGACGCCACGAGTCTGGCGGCCGTATCCGCGAGACAGCACGTCGAACTTGATTGCGCGCTGCTTTAGTAGATCGCCGAGAAGCAATACGAATGGCGTTTTGCCTGCGCCCCCCATTGATAGATTGCCGATGCTCACTACCGGGCCGGCAACGTGCTTCGGCCTTAGGATGCGGCTCTGGTAGAGCTTATTTCGCATTCCGACGCCCGCGCCGTAGATGGAAGCGAGAGGGTTCATTGGGCTCTTACCCGCTGGGTTTCGGTAAGCGTGGTGTGGTTAGGCGGAAGCAGTTGATGAAGGGCCGCGAGAGTCCGCTCGGTTGCGCCGGTTTGTTCGCGAAGGGTTGCCAGGGCAGCAGCGCCAAGTTCGGCGCGGGCTGCGGGATCGCCAAGAACTCCAAGAAGAGCGGTTTGAAGCTCATCCGCATGAACCACGGTTACCGCATGACGGCTTTCGAAGAGTCCGACAATGTCGCGAAAATTTTCGGTGTGATTGCCGACAAGGATCGCGACGCCGTGTTGGGCAGGCTCTAAGATGTTATGCCCGCCGCGGGGAACCAGGCTGCCACCCACGAAGGCGATGTCGGCGAGTGCATAAATTGAAGCCAACTCACCGATGGTGTCGATGAGGAGAACACCTCCGGCGAAACTTTGACCGTTCCACGCAGAGCGGCGGAGAATGGGCCAACCAGTCGTTCGGAGCAATGCCTGAACTTCATCAAAACGCTCGGGCCGGCGCGGGGCCAGAATCATCACGGCATGCGGGTATTTTTCTAATACTCCGCAAAAAGCCTGGAGCAGTATCTGCTCTTCGCCTTCGACGGTGCTGCCGCAGACCAGAATTGGCCCGGCCTGTGACTGGGCGATGGCCTCGCGCAGCCTGTGGACGATGGGCAAGTCAGAGGCGGCTGGCATCTCATACTTGAGATTGCCGCCGACGTGAACTCGCTCGCCAGGAGCGCCAATTGTACGCAATCGGCGGGCGTCCTCTTCGCCTTGAGCGAGAAACAAATCAACGTTGCGCAAGACACGGGTGAGCAAGAAGCGGAATCGACGGTAGCCGGGCCAGGAACGGTCGGAAATTCTGGAGTTCACAACGGCGATTCGAGCACCATTGGCGTGGGCCAAACGAAGAAAGTTGGGCCAGAATTCGGTTTCAGCGATGACGACCAGTTCCGGGCGCAGAACACGAAGGTACGGGCGAATCGCGAAGGCAAAATCCAAGGGGAAGTAAAAGACGTTATCAGCGCCAAAGCGATCGCGAGCCAGCTGCTGGCCGGTGTCGGTGGTGGTGGAAATGACTACACGATGTTGCGGATAGGAACGATTCAGCTCCGCCACAAGACTGGCAACGGCGAGGACTTCACCCACAGAGACGGCATGCACCCAAATGGCCGGGCGAACTTGTGACAGGCGATCGGGGACTCTCCCGAGGCGTTCGCCGAAACTGGCGCGATATTTGCCGTGACGGAATCTCTGCAGAAGCCAGTATGGAAGCGTTAGGAGCAGTCCAGCCGCCAGCAGCGCACTGTAGAGCAGATACATTGCGGGAAGGGACATTCTACCTGCAAGTTTTGTGGGAGGCACCGTTGTGGCGGGGCGGTCGCATCCTATAATCGAGACCATGAAAAGCAGGCTTTCATCGGGTACGCATCGTGTCGTACTTGCAGTTGTTGTGGTCGGCGCCGCAGTCGCGTGGGCGGGCAAGCATTTTGTGATGCCGCAGACCCAGGCGGCAAAGACCTATGCGCGCCATGACGAGCATACGGACGACAAGGTGACGGTCGGGCTTGAGCCTTACGACACGGCTGAGAAGGCCAGTATTTTTTCTATTCACTTCAATGAAATTGGATTTGCGCCGTTGCTGGTTGTGATCACGAATGACAGTGATCAGCCGGTCTCAATCAATGACATGACAGCCCAACTGGTCACGGCGCGGCGCGATAAGATTCCGGCGGCTGCGGACGACGATATTTATCGGCGAATCACGCGGCCACCGTCAGGACCATCGGGAAACCCGTTACCGTGGCCGAAGAAGAAGGGCGGCGTCAGCCAGGATTGGCGCGATGAAGTTCAGGGGGCACAATTCGCTGCTCGAGCGGTTGAGCCTCATAGTTCGCAATCCGGTTTCATGTTTTTCGATGTTTCGGGACTCTCGAATCCACTGGCCGGTGCACATCTTTATCTCTCGGGCGTGCGCGACGCCAAGGGCAACGAAATGATCTATTTCGACGTTCCGCTCGATAAACCCTCGGCTTCGACGGACCAGACCAAATAGGCAAATCGTCTGGCGGTGGCGAATATCTATAATCGGTGGATGGCGAGCACGCCGGAAACTCAAGCTGCAATTCGAACGGACTATGAGCCGGTCATCGGACTGGAAGTTCACGTCCAGTTGCTGACCGCGAGCAAGATCTTCTGCTCGTGCTCGACTGAGTTCGGCGCGCCTCCGAACACTCACGCTTGCCCGGTGTGTCTGGGGCTTCCGGGCGCGCTGCCGGTGTTGAACCGCAAGGCGGTGGAGTTTGCGGTGATCGCGGCGATGGCCTTGAATTGCCGGATCAACGAAACCTCTATTTTCGCCCGCAAAAACTATTTCTATCCGGACCTGCCCAAGGGCTACCAGATCTCGCAATACGACAAACCGCTGGCGGAATTTGGGTGGATTGAAGTGCCCGACGGAGGAGGCAAGAAACGGATCGGCATTACCCGGTTGCACCTTGAAGAAGATGCGGGGAAAAGCCTGCATGATGGCTTTCCGGGATCCAAAGATTCGACTGCAATTGACTTGAACCGCACGGGCACGCCATTAGCAGAAATCGTCAGCGAGCCCGATATCGCTACGCCGGATGAAGCTTACGAATACCTCACGCGGCTGAAGGAAATCATTCTTTACACAGGTGTCAGCGATTGCAACATGGAGGAAGGGTCACTGCGTTGCGATGCGAATGTCAGCGTACGGCCAAGAGGGCAAAAAGAGTTTGGTACCAAGACCGAGATCAAGAACGTAAATTCGTTTCGCTTCATTCGGGACGCGCTGGAGTATGAAATCGAGCGCCAGGTGGAAGTGTTGCAGTCCGGCGGCAGGATCGTTCAGGAAACGCGTCTTTACAACTCGAATGAAGGCAAGACTTACAGCATGCGATCTAAAGAAGAGGCGCATGATTACCGGTATTTTCCGGAGCCGGATTTGCTGCCACTGGTCGTGAACCAGCAGTGGCAGGCAGAACTCCGGCGGGCCTTGCCAGAGATGCCGGAGGCAAGGCGCGTGCGCATGGTTGAGGACTACGGAATCACCGAATACGACGCGCAGGTGCTTACCGGGTCGAGGCGCCTGGCTGATGAGTTTGAGTCAGCCGCTAAGGCGGCCAAGAATCCGAAGCGGGTGGCCAATCTTGTGCAGGGCGAATTGATGGGCCGGTTGAAAGCGAAAGGGCTTGAGATTGAGCAGTCGCCGATTTCGATGAAGGGCGTGGCGATGTCCGCAGACCTGGTGGAGAGCGGCGCGATCTCCGGCAAGATGCTGAAGGATTTGTATGACTTGAGTTTCGAGCGCGGGCAAGACTTCCCCCTAGTCTATGAAAAGGAAAAGCCGCAACAGATCTCGGATGTTTCGGCAATCGAGAAAATCATCGATGAGGTGATCGTCGCAAACCCTAAGCAAGTCGAGCAGTATCGCGCCGGGAAGAAGACGATGGCGGGCTTTTTTGTAGGGCAGGTGATGAAAGCGTCGAAAGGACAGGCCAATCCGCAGCTGGTCAACGATCTTCTGACAAAAAAACTGGAGCCGCAACCGTAGGCGCGAATCGAAACAAGTGTCCGTAAGGCGCCGATGGAAATCCAGAATCTCGATACTTTTCTCGATTATTTCGACAAAGTTCACCAGCGCACCCTGCGCGTGATCCGCTGCATTCCGCCGGAAAGGATTGAGTGGTCGTATGCGCCAGGAAAGTTCACACTCGGCGACCTGGTTCGCCACATCGCGGCAATTAACCGCTACATGTTTGTCGAGAATGTTCAAGGCAAGCCGAGCCGCTATGCAGGCTGCGATACTGAACTTGCCAGCGGCTTCGATCAAGTTGTGCAGTTCTTCGAAGACAGGCATCGGGAGTCGGTCGAGATAATCTCGCATTTTACTGCTGGCCAGTTGAACGAAAAATGTAGGACACCCGGCGGTACTCCCATCACTGTATGGAAGTGGCTGCGATCGATGACGGAGCATGAAATCCACCATCGCGGGCAGATTTACTTGTATCTGGCACTGCTTGGCGTGGCGACTCCGCCGCTGTATGGACTAACTTCGGAAGAAGTCAAAGAGCGGAGCGTTGGCGCTGGCTAAGCGCAGCTCGGCATTCGAGCGACAGGAAGAAACATGGAGGCGGTATGAAGGTGAACCGCAGAACGGTCGATCTTTCTCAGTATCCGAACCTTGTGGTTATCTATCTCGGTATGCGGGTCAATGTTGTGACAGGCCTGAAGACGCTGTTTGGTTTCGGCCCCAGGATTTCGGCGTCGGTAGCCGATAAGCCAGATGGGTTATTGCTGCACGAGCCGATTATTTACTCCGTGTTTCCGCTGCATGGGGGAATGCGGCAATACTGGCGCGACTTCGAATCGCTGGAGAGGTGGTCGCGATCCGAGCCGCACAAAATCTGGTGGCAGGAGTTCTTACGGGATTCAGGCGGAACGGGTTTCTGGCATGAAACTTACTTCATGCGAGGCGGAATGGAGGCGATCTACGACGACATTCCGGTGCCGTTTGGCATGATGAAATTTGCTCCGGTGGTTTCGGCCCAGGGCCCGATGTTCTCGTCACGCCACCGGTTGAAACTGGAAGGGGATCCACCGCCGCCCCCAGTTTCCGAGGATGCCGCGTAGAATAGTTAGGTAGTTTCCGGACATCCACGGCACGATCTACATTTCAGGAAGGCACTCCTATGAATAGCTTTGGCAGCCGTTCGACTTTGCGAGTTGGCGGCGCGGAATATGGAATTTATCGTCTCGACGCGCTCGACAAACAGGGGATTTCTACCAAACATCTGCCTTTTTCTCTGCGAATTCTGCTGGAAAACCTGCTGCGTACCGAAGACGGCCGCAACGTCACCAAGGATGACATTCGCGCGCTAGCTGCGTGGAATGGGAAGTCGAAGCCCGACAAGGAGATTGCGTTTACGCCCAGCCGCGTGCTGATGCAGGACTTCACCGGTGTGCCAGCCGTGGTCGATCTTGCTGCCATGCGCGATGCGATGAAGAAGCTTTCCGGCGATCCGGCGCTCATTAATCCGCTGCAACCAGCAGAACTGGTTATCGATCACTCGGTGCAGGTGGATGAATTCGGCACAGCCAATGCCTTGCAATTCAATGCCGAACTCGAATTCCTGCGTAACAAAGAGCGTTACGCGTTCCTGCGCTGGGGGCAGACGGCATTTCGCAACCTGGCGATTGTGCCGCCGGATACCGGCATCGTGCACCAGGTAAATCTGGAATTCCTGGCGCGCGTGGTTTTTGTCGACGGTAAAAAGACTGCATACCCGGACACGCTGGTGGGCACAGATTCGCACACCACCATGATTAACGGCCTGGGCGTGCTGGGATGGGGCGTGGGCGGTATCGAAGCCGAAGCGGCGATGCTCGGGCAGCCGGTTTCCATGCTCATTCCGCAAGTGGTTGGGGTCAAGTTGACGGGTAAGCTGCGCGAAGGCGCGACTGCCACCGACCTGGTACTGACGATTACGGAAATGCTGCGCAAGCACGGCGTGGTGGGCAAGTTTGTCGAGTACTTCGGACCGGGGCTGCCGGAGTTGCCGCTGGCGGATCGAGCAACGATCGGAAATATGTCTCCAGAATACGGCGCGACGTGCGGAATTTTCCCGATCGATAAAGAGACGCTGAATTATTTGCGCTTGACAGGCCGGTCGGAAGAAAACATCGCGCTCGTGGAAGCGTATTGCCGCGAGCAGGGCATGTTCCACGACGACAAGACGCCGGAAGCGGAGTATTCCGAATTGCTGGCACTTGATCTGGCGACGGTCGAGCCGAGTCTGGCGGGCCCGAAACGTCCGCAGGATAGGGTGGCGCTGTCGGCGGCGAAGGCGTCATTCGATCAAGCGCTGCCATCTTTGATGAAGCCGGGCAAAGGAACGCCGCAGCCGTCCACGTCTGGCAATGGGCATTTGCACCATGGCAGTGTGGTGATCGCTGCGATTACCAGCTGCACCAATACATCAAATCCATCGGTAATGCTGGCGGCAGGACTGCTGGCGAAGAAGGCAGTCGAGAAAGGGTTGCAGGTTCCAGCCACGGTGAAGACTTCTTTGGCGCCGGGATCGAAAGTCGTGCGCGATTATCTCGAGCGAGCTGGCCTGACCGGTTATCTCGAGAAGCTGAAATTCCACATCGTGGGCTACGGCTGCACGACCTGTATTGGCAACTCGGGTCCGCTGCCGGAAGAGGTTTCGAAAGCGATTGATGCGAACAATCTGGTAGTCGCTTCGGTGCTTTCGGGCAATCGCAACTTCGAAGGCCGCATCAATCCTGACGTGCGCGCGAATTACTTGATGTCGCCCCCGCTGGTGGTGGCATTTGCGCTGGCGGGGCGTATCGATCTGGACCTGCGCAAGGACGCGATCGGCAACGACAAGCAGGGCAAGCCGGTGTTTCTTGCCGACATTTGGCCGACCCGCAGCGAAGTTGAAGATGCGATCGGCAAGTCGATTTCGTCCGACATGTTCCGCAAGAGTTATGGCGAGGTATACGAAGGCGACGAGCGCTGGCGCGGCCTGGCTGTCCCCAAGGGCGAGACGTACGTCTGGGAGAACGATTCCACCTATATTCGCCAGGCGCCATACTTCGATGGCATGAAGGTGAAGCCCGACGTAGTCGAAGACATCAAAAATGCGCGCGTTCTTGCGGTGCTGGGCGACAGTGTAACGACTGATCACATTTCGCCCGCAGGATCGATCAAGAAAGACAGCCCGGCAGGGAAATATCTGATCGAACACGGGGTGAAGCCAGCGGATTTCAACTCGTATGGGTCGCGCCGCGGCAATCACGAAGTGATGGTGCGCGGAACTTTTGCCAATGTGCGTTTGCGCAACAAAATGGTTCCGAACCTGGAGGGCGGCTTCACGCGGCATCTGCCGGATGGCGCGGAGATGACGATATTCGAAGCTTCAGAAAAATATATCGCCGAAGGGGTGCCCCTGGTGATCATCGCCGGGAAAGAATATGGCTCGGGATCTTCGAGAGACTGGGCGGCGAAGGGACCGCGACTACTGGGCGTACGAGCGGTGGTTGCGGAAAGCTATGAACGGATTCACCGCTCAAATCTGGTCGGAATGGGAATTCTGCCATTGCAATTTTTGGATGGCGAAAACGCACAGTCTCACGGATTGACAGGCGAGGAAGTCATCGAAATTGACGGAATTCGCGGTATCGTAGAGCGTTTCGCGCCGGGCCGCAAAGTGAAAGTGCAGGCGAAAGGCAAGAACGGTAGCAATCAGTTCGAGGCCCTGGTGCGGATCGACACGCCGCAAGAAGCGCTCTACTACGCGAACGGCGGGATTCTGCAGTTTGTGCTGCGACAGTTGCTGGCGGGGAAACGGGAAGCGGTAAGCGTGTAGGGCTCCCGAGAAGCAGGTTCCTCGACACGCTCTCGGCGCTGACGCGCCTACGAGCGGCTCGGAATGACAAGGTTCAGGGGTACTTACGGCAAAACAGCAGGTCTCTCGACTGCGTTCGGCTTCGCCTCACTCCGCTCGAGATGACCGTGTTTTTAGAATATTTTTTTCGAGTCGAGCAATGTGGTTATTGGACCTTCGTTCACCAACTCCACCTGCATCATCGCCTGGAATTGGCCGGTCTCGCAGCGCAGGCCGGAGGCGCGCACTTGTCCGACAAAATATTCATAGAGCCGGCGAGCTTCATCCGGTAAAGCTGCCGCATCGAACGACGGCCTTTTGCCGCGACGAACATCGCCGTACAGGGTGAACTGCGAAACAATCAGCACCGCGCCGCCGATTTCTCCCACCGATAAATTCATTTTGCCGCCTTCGTCTTCGAAAATGCGTAGCCCGCAGATTTTCTCGGCCAGATAATCGGCGTCGGACTCATTGTCGTCTTTGGCTACCCCGAGCAAGACCAACAGCCCACGGCCGATTTCGCCGGTCACTTTGTTATTGACGGTGACCTTGGCCCGGCTAACCCGCTGAACCACAGCTCGCACTTACGGCTCCTATTTCGACGGTTCTTTGACCAGGACTTCCTGACCGGCAACCGCCAGCCATTGACCGTCCTGGTAAACGAAAATATCAGTGAATCGCACTTTGGCAATGACTTTGCCCTGCGCATCTAGAACGGTGTTCAAGCCGCGCACATAACCGGCGTTTCCGTACACGTGAGGCTGCATTTCGTCCAACTGGTTGGTTCGTTGCGGCCGCTGCGGGATACGGGCCAGCATCTCGGCCCGGTTGTGCTGAGCGCCGTCTATGTCGAGGTCCTCGAAGTTATCCGCCAGGATGCATCCGACGGTTGCGGCATCGCGCTGGTCGAGGGCTTTCGCCCACGCGTGCTCAATCTGCAAGAGCACGTCTTCAGCCTTGCCGGAAAAGCTCGGACAGCTGGCGCCGGGAGCGGGCAGACAGTTGAGCAGGAGAAATGCAATGCAGAATGTTCGCAGCATTTTTTTGTCCCCGGAAGCGGCGTGTTCCATACTATCAAGGGGGAACAGCACTGAACCTCTGCCCCGAATGCCGGACCCTTCCTTTACAGCAATTCGGGTGGGCCATTACACTACTCATTCCCCATCAGCTTTCGGGAGAGCAGGAGGCACATGGCCGCTGCAACCAAGAAGGATGTTGCGGAAAAGGTCAAGAAGCTTATCGCTGAGCAGCTGGGCGTCGACGAAGCCGAAGTGACGCCGAGCGCTTCTTTCGCTGACGACTTAGGAGCCGACTCGCTCGACCAGGTTGAGTTGGTCATGGCGCTCGAAGAAGAGTACGGCTTCTCGGTTAGCGATGAGGACGTCGAGAAGATTCTGAAGGTGCAGGACGCCATCGAATACGTGGCGGGACACTCTAAATAAGGCCTCGAAGGTAGATGCTCGGGGCATGGTACAAGATTGGTATCACTCAAGATAAGGAGAACTCATGGCTGCCGTTGATGAGAAAGTGAAACAGATTATTGTGGAGCAGTTGGGCGTGGATGAAGGCGAAGTCACACAGAATGCGTCGTTCGTCGATGACCTGGGCGCGGATTCGCTGGACACCGTTGAACTGGTGATGGCATTCGAAGAAGCGTTCGAGATCGAAATTCCGGACGAGGACGCGGAAAAGATCCGCACCGTGCAAGATGCCGTCGATTACATCTCCAAGCACGCGAAAGGCGGGAAGTAGTTGCCACGTCGGGTCGTAGTTACAGGCGTTGGTCTGATCTCCTGTGTAGGCAACACGGCACAGGAGACCTGGACGAGCGTGCTTGCCGGAAAGCCGGGGATCTCGCGAATTACTCAATTCGATCCCACCGACTTTGCCTGCCAGATTGCCGGCGAGGTGAAGAACTTCGACCCCCTGCAGTTCATCGAAAAGAAGGAAATCAAGAAAATGGGCCGCTTCATCCACCTGGCCATTGCGGCTGCGGATGAAGCCATGAAGTCTTCCGGTCTGCAGATTAACGACGAAAATGCACCCGACATCGGCGTGCATATTGGCTCGGGGATCGGCGGCTTTGAAGTGCTCGAACGCGAGCACTCTAACCTGCTGAACGGCGGCCCGCGAAAGATTTCCCCCTTCTTCATTCCTGCCATGCTGGTCAACCTGGCGGCTGGATATGTGAGTATCCGCTATGGCGCCAAAGGACCGAACGAGGCTACTTGTACGGCTTGCACGAGCAGCGCGCACTCGGTAGGAGACTCTTTCCGCATCATTACGCACGGTGATGCTGTTGCCATGATTGCGGGCGGAGCGGAGGCCGCAGTCACTCCGTTAAGCGTCGGCGCGTTCGCGGCCATGCGGGCGCTTTCCCGCCGCAATGATGCACCAGAGATTGCCAGCCGCCCTTGGGATAAAGATCGTGACGGTTTCATCATTGGCGAAGGCGCGGGCATTCTCATCATGGAAGAGCTCGAGTTCGCCAAGAAGCGAGGCGCCAACATCCTTGCGGAGATCGTTGGCTACGGGATGAGCGGTGATGCTTTCCACATAACCGCTCCCGCTGAAAACGGCGATGGTGCCTACCGCGTAATGACGCGGGCCTTGAAAGACGCGAATGTGCGGCCTGAACAGGTGAACTACATCAATGCGCATGGCACCTCGACCGACATTGGCGATAGGCTGGAAACCGTCGCCATCAAGCGGGCTTTTGGGGACCATGCCTACAAGCTGGCAGTCAGTTCGACGAAGTCGATGACCGGGCATTTGCTTGGCGGCGCTGGCGGGCTTGAGGCTGGCCTGACGGTGCTTGCGCTGCGCGACCAGGTAATACCTCCGACCGCGAACCTGGACAATCCGGATGAAGGCTGCGATCTGGACTATGTTCCCAAGCAGTCCCGCAAGGCGGCGCTTGAGTATGCCATGTCCAATTCATTCGGCTTCGGCGGGACTAATGGAGCCCTGCTCTTCCGGCGCTGGACCGAGTAATTCCCGCATCTGAACTATCTCCCTTTTTGACAAGGGTATTCTTCCAACCGCCAGTGCATTTCCAGCCGTGCCCCTGTGCGTTTTAGGTAATGCGACCTTGGTACTCGAAAACTGTCCTTATTCGCTTTTGCCAAGGCGGGGGCGGGGAGACACAATGGGTCTTGCAAGGCTGGAATCAAACTCCCTATGGAAAACGCCCTTGGAACCGCCGTTTTGCCACGTCCTAACGGCGGCAAAAAGTCTTCAGCCAGAGCTGCCCTGGTCGACCTGAAAGAACCGGTCCGCGGCCTTTTAACCGATTGTTTTCGGCAGTTTGGGATTGAGAGTGTGATCCTGTCCGGCACTGCCAACGAGCGCCTCAAGAAGGAGAAATTTGAGGCCTGTGTGGTAAAGCTGGCCCCGACTGCCCAGCCGGTTTTGGAGACGGCCCGTACCTCGCCGTCGAACAGCCGGATGGTGATTTATGGCCTCGGCGGTAGCGCCCAGGATGCGTTGCGGTTCTCGAAATACGGGATTAATGCGGTGTTCCGCGAGCCTTTGGAGCGCCCGGCAGCGCTAAAGCTGGTCAAAGCGACACAGATGCTGGTGCTGCATGAACTGCGGCGGTACATTCGCATACCGGTCATCACCGAGGTCTCAGCTACTTTCGTCGGCGATAACCGCCGTCTGACCACGACCAGCATTGAGATTAGCTCGGGTGGGATGTCGGTGCGCAGCGCCGAAGATGTAACTGTCGGCCAGTCGATGGAAGTTTCATTCTCTCTGCTGACCTTGCCCCGGGTATGGGTACGGGCGACCGTCAGTTGGCGCAATGCTGCGGGAAAGTCGTTCGGAGTGCGCTTCGACGATCAAGACCAACGCCGGGCGAAGATCAAAGAGTGGGTGGATAGCTACATTGACGGCTAAGATGTTCAACCACGAAGGGCATTAAAGGCTCGCAGTTTCCCGAAATCCGAATCTACAGGGTAAAATTAAGTACGTAGATGGCGGGTTCTCCACAACTGATACAGATCGATCTGGCGCCACCGATCCGCCAACCCAAGCCAGGATGGTTGCGCGCCAAAGCCCCTGTCGGGGACAATTTCCACAACCTGAAGAAGCTCGCCCGTGGGCTGGGACTGCACACGGTTTGCGAGTCCGCCCAGTGTCCGAACATCGGCGAGTGCTGGAACCACCGTACGGCCACGTTCATGCTTCTGGGGGACATCTGTACGCGCCGCTGTGGCTTCTGCGCGGTTCCCAAGGGCAAACCTGAGGCAATCGACTGGGAAGAGCCTGGACGCGTGGCAGAGGCCGTGGCAACGCTTGGTTTGCGCCATGCCGTGGTCACCAGCGTGAATCGCGACGACGACAACCTGGGGGGAGCCCGCGTTTTCGCCGAGACGATACGCCAAATCCGCGATCTGACGCCGGAATGCCGGGTAGAGGTCTTGATCCCAGACTTTCAGGGACTGGATGAGGCGCTGCAGATCGTTCTGGACGCCAGGCCAGATGTACTGAATCACAATACAGAGACTGTTCCGCGGTTGTATCGTGTTGTCCGCTCGGGGGCTCGCTACGAGCGCACCCTAAGGCTGCTGGAGCGCTCGAAAGCGCTCTCGCCTGAGACCGTGACCAAGTCCGGATTGATGGTCGGGCTGGGCGAGACGATTCCTGAGCTGGTGGGAGTATTCCAGGATCTGGGTTCGCGAGGGGTAGACATTCTCACGGTCGGACAATATCTGCGGCCGTCGCGCGATCACCTGCCCATTGCCCGGTTCTATACGCCGGATGAATTTCAATATTTAAAGGAAGCCGCGATGGAATGCGGCTTCCGTCATGTCGAATCCGGTCCGTTGGTTCGTTCGAGCTACCACGCACACGAACACGCGGACGCTGCCGTACGGACCTAGCTACTCTTCACAAGCAGAGGCAGTTCCCAGCGGCTGAATGCAAGGGCCCGTCGGGATTATCGAAACGCGATTGAGCCCGGTCACTGCGTTTTGTTTGGTCATGGTCCCGGATTTGATGGTGTATTGGTACAGGTTGTTGTTGGTTCCGTCACCACCGACAAAGTAGAGCGTGCCGCCGCCATTGCTAACGATACCTTCCAAGGTCGAACCACCCGTGAAGGCAATATTATTCACCGTAAACAGATCGTCCGAGACCTGGTAAATCACTTGCCCGGTGTTGGAAGTCGCAAACAACTGGTTGGTCTTCTTGTCGTAGGTTAAACCTTCAAGCGCAGTCAACGGATTTGCGGTGGGAGTCTGGCCGATGATCAGACCGCTGACGCTGAACTGCACCACTGCATTCTGAGACACATCATTCGCGAACAAGTTGGTGTTGACGTCGTAGATCAGGCCACGAATCGTGTCCGGACCGTCATAGAAAACAGATACGGTGAGAGGCGAGAAGTTGATGCGGTAAATCTTATTGACACCCACGTCGCTCACCAGGATCGAGGCACAACCCGGTTCCAGCGTGATATCGGTGGGATTGCTGAGGCCCTTGGCAAGAACCGTGTCTGTGTCGGTGTAGGGGTTATAAACGTGGACTTCACCTTTGCCGCTGAGGGCATAAATCATTTGCTGAGTCGGCCCGACGACAACTGCAACGGGGGTTGAACCGACGCTAGTCATAGTTTTCGACGTTCCCGGCGTCTTCATGTACACCAGCCTGTTTCCTGCGCTATCGCTGCCGATCAGGCTGGCTGCAAACGCAGCATGGGCGAACGCCGTTAAAGCTAAAGCAAGAATCGCTCTCCGGGAGCACTGGGGCAATTTGGAACGAAGTTGCATGAAATCTCCTTTTCCGTGGGCCAGAAGTTGTCAGGTAGGTTCCAGGTGCAGCTTTCAGTATCGCCACAAGTGGGCTGTGGGGAAACCTTACGGAAGGACTTGTACGCTTTCGGATTTCACTTGCGTCCCAAATCGCGCAGACTTTTTGCGCAGGGACAAAGACAAAAATTGTTACCTCTTGTCGCTGCGCAATTTCAGAAAAGCTTGAGATGAATGGTCAGATACTTCTTCGGATTTTGCCGAATGGCTTTGATCAGATCTCGGGTTTCGGTCAGCAACTGGTTAGTGTTGTTATAGACCGCCGGATCCTGAATAAACTTGCCCGCTGTACCCTCGCCTGAATTCAACTTGTCGCTCAGCTCAGAGAGGCGATTCATGGTGTTTTTCAGTTTCGCGGCGAATTGTTCGTCGCGCGCCAGCACGCCAATGGCACCCTTGCCGGCGTTAATGTCGTCGGTCATCTGCTTGACGTTAGCGATGGTTTTGTTGGCGTTGTCGTATAGCGTGGGATCTTTGAGGAACTTGCCGGCGGTTCCCTTCCCGGCATTGAGTTCGTCGATGATGCCATTTAGCTTATCGATGGTCTGATTGGCATTGTTGTAGAGCTTTTCGTCGACCAACAGCTTCCCGATGCTACCCTTCCCATTGGCGACGTCGTTCACCAGGTTTTGGAATTGGGCTACGGTCGAATTCAACTGATTGTAAAGACCCGCATCGTAAATGAGCTTGCCAATCGAACCTTGACCACTTTCCACGAAGGCGATGATGCGATCCACTCGCTTCAAGAGAGCATCGAGGTTCTGCAGCGTACTCTGGCTGGCGCGCACGACATCTTCAATTTGTGGCGTGTCCTTGGTGTTTAATTCGTCGCCCTCCTCTACCACGGGGCCCTTAGCGGTGGAGCTGTCGATATCGATATAGGTTTCGCCCAGCACTCCAGCAGTCGCTAACCTGGTTATGGAGTCTTTATGCAGCGTGGGATGAAAACGGCTGCTGACTTTAAGGGTGACTTCTACCGGTGTCAACTTGCGTGCGGGATCGGTGACAATGCGAATTTTGCTTACATTGCCAATGTCGACGCCTTGCAAGCGGACGGGAGCGCCTTCGCGCAGGCCGCCAGCATTATCGAAGTAGGAGCGGAGAACAATTTTGTGAGTGAAGAGTCCGCCCGTGCCGCTCATCAGCATGATCAGGATCGCCAGCGTGATGCTGGCCACCAGTACCGTAAGCCCAACCTTCAGTTCCGACCATTTCAGTTGCTTTTGGCTAGGCACCGGTGCTCCCTAAGTTCATGCAGAACCCTCCAGACCGCCCCGTAACTATTGAATCCCAGCATCATAGCAGAGGAATCGCACGGCTACCTATTGCGCGAACGAAGTACGCTTCGACGCTCCTAAGTGGTGGCTCTCGGCTCGAGATGCCGCCACGAAAGAATTGCGAGGACATATGCCACCGCTCCGCACGCAAGCGTGATGTTGAGACCGAATTGAATCGCAATAACGATCGCAAGAACTGATCCCAGGACGCTTGATCCGGCATTGAGTGCCCAGGCCCATTCGATCGCGTTCTCACGGACATCATTCTTAGAGTTCTTCTCGACGGAGGACGCCAGCGCGCGCAACCCGGTAGGGAAAGGCATTCCCATGAGGAAGCCGAGCGGAGCGAGCACAAGAGCCGCGACCATCAACTTTCCGGCGAACGCGATGCCGACCAAGGCGTTAAGCATGGTCGGGAGAGCCCAAACTGCGATTGAAATACCGACTGCGATCGTCAGCAAAGCAACCGGAGTCAACGAAGGCTTATGCATCCAACGCCGCGACGCGAGACTTCCCATCCCACTCGAGAGGAGAAGCAGGAAAACTACTACGGTCAATGCGTAGGTGGGATGACCCAGGAAGAGTACAAAACGCTGAATAAGCGCGATTTCGACCAGTATGTATCCCAGCCCGACCAGCACAAAATAAAGCAGAGGTGTCACGCGCTGCCGAGAACGTCCGCCGCCAAACATCAGTGGAATGATCAGAAACGCAAGAACCGCGACCAGTGAAATCAGCAGTACCATTCCGAGGACGGCAACCCCGAGGTTGACCTTCCAGTCCATGCCTTCGCCCAAAGCATCGCTATGGAGGAACTGCCCGAGCTTTAGGGTGAAAAAGAAGAAGGGCGCATTGTCGGTTACGGGCGCGACATTGTATGCGTATTGCTGCGCAAACCGCTGGGGATCGTTGCTGGCGATCAGCGCAGAAAAGGGGTTGTCGCGATGCTCGGAAGGCAAGTACAGAGGCGCCAGCTTGGCATTCGCCGCGATGTGCGCCCTGACCGACTGCTCCTCCTCTGGACTGAAGGCACTCTTCTTAGCCAGTACTACAACTGGGATCCCGTCTTCGTCGAGTTCTCCCTCCGACGCGAGGATGAAATTCTTCGCCGGATCAGCCACGCCGATCTGATGCAGCGCTTCCATTGCGACGGACACGACGCGCAGGGCCTCGCGCGGGTCTTTGAACTCCCAGCGGGTAATAGCAATCAAGCCATCCGGCTTGAGGTGCTCGAAATATTCGCGGAAGGCTTCGACCGTATAAAGACTGTTCTCGCTCAAGGCAAACGCACCCGCGGCGGTGGAAGCCCAGGTATCGACCAGGGTCATTTGGACGACGTCAAAGCGCTGCTGCGCATTGCGAATGAATGACCGCCCGTCGGTGACGTGAATGTGCACATCGGGTCGCTGATACAGACGGTAGGAATAGTCCGCATAGCGATCGCGCATGACCGTGTTCGCGATGATGGGATTGATCTCGATGCCGGTCACGCTCGGGCTACCGCTGGCAATGGCACGCAGCACGTCAACGCCGCCACCGGGGCCGATGATGGCGTACTCGCCGTGCGGCCTCAGGACGTTGGCCAGCGCCGGCGGTGCGGACATGAGGTTCTTCTGCCACTCTGATCCCTGCCAGTGATCGAGGTCGGCATTCATGATGTAGGTGGAGGCATCGGCATCAATCACCACAGCCTTCGCCCCGTCCTGGTTATCGACTTCAATACGGGAAATCGCGTTCCAGCGCGCGAACTCCACCCACGAACGATCCCGCAACAGTCCCTTGGCGTAGACGACATCAAACCAGCGCCCGTGGTAGTTGGCGGCAATCAGGACCATTAGAAGTAGAGCCAGGAGCGCCCCCGCTTTTTGCTGGACGGGAGAAAGCGCCCAAATTGCTCCGGCCACGGCCGCCATCACGGCCGCAAAGAGGATGGCATTTGGTCCGCCCATCCAATTGAGCAGCGGCACAATTGCGAGGCACGCGACTGCGCCACCGGCGAGATCAGCGCCGTAAAGACGTGTGATGTGAGTGGTGTGTCGCGCAAACAAGATTGAAAACTGTAGTCCAGTGACAAAGAACGGCACCGCCGAAGCTATATAAATAGCCGTAAGGCGAAGAAGATTGGCGCGAGAGAGTTCGAGCGACACCGGCACCAGCAAGACGACTTTCAAAACCAGCGGAATCGTCAGGCCGTTGAGGACTCCCAACCAGGCAAGGACGCTGCGCGTATCAAATCGTCCCAGCCATCGCTTGCCGAGGTGTGCAAACACGCCGCCGGAGCCAAGTCCCAACAGCGCAATCGAAATCGCGAGGAATGCGAAGTGGTAGAACAGCACGACCGAGAAGAGCCGCGTAAGTCCGAGTTCGAGCAGCAAGGCGGCAAAGCTACTGACCATCAGTCCCGCGGGCAATTGGTACGGGAAACGCTTTTCAACCAGCGTGGCGGATGCGAGTGTCGCTTCGGTAGCGGTAGACATGCGAGCTTTCAGAGAAGCGGACAGTCTACCAGAAGGCAGAGTGTATACTCTCGCATCGCAGGTGGTGCACACGTGATGAACTCTGACCACGCGGGTTCGATTCTCTACTTGTCGTTTGCCGACGTACAGGCGGTCGGCCTGGGCATGGCCGAGATGATCGACGTACTCGAAGCCATGTTTCGAGAGAAAGCCGAAAGGCGAGCAGAGATGCCGCCGAAAATCGGGGTGCACACCTTACCCGATGCCTTCATTCACGCGATGCCGGCCTATCTTCCGGGGCAAAACGCCGTGGGTATGAAGTGGGTCAGCGGCTATCCGAACAATAGCCAACGTGGGCTGCCTTACATTGCCGGCGTGATGATGCTTAATGATCCTGAAACCGGTTTTCCACTCGCAATTATGGATTGCACCTGGATCACGGCGTACCGGACCGGCGCGGCAACTGCGCTGGCAGCAAAATATCTGGCGCGACGGAATTCAGAAACAGTTGGGATTCTGGGTTGCGGTGTGCAGGGACGCAGCAATCTGGAAGGGTTAAAAGTTCTCTTCCCGCTGAAAAGCGCGCGTGCTTATGACAGAGATCTCGAGAAGAGCGCGACCTATGCGCTGGAAATGAGCGCATCGCTGGGGATTGAAGTTATCGCGGTAGGAAGCCCGCGGGAGGCTGCGGCGGAATGTGACATTGTCGTCACTGCCGGGCCCATCCTTCGACATCCACACGCGACGATTCAGAGCGGCTGGTTATCGGCTGGGGCGTTTGCCTCGCTGGTAGATTTCGATTCCTACTGGCACGCCGATGCGCTGCGCGAGATCGACAAGTTTTGTACCGATGATATTGCGCAGCTTGAGCACTATCGGCAGATCGGTTACTTCCAGCACATTCCACCGACTCATGCCGAGCTTGGTGAACTGGTCACAGGCAAGAAGGCGGGACGGGAGAGCGCGGAAGAACGAACCGTGGCGTGCAATCTGGGATTGGCGCTGGAAGATGTGGCGGTAGCGTCGGTGATCTATGCGCGCGCCCGTGAGCGTGGGATCGGAAAGCGGTTGGAAGTGTAGGAAAACAGGTTCCTCCATGCGGCTCGCCGCTTTGCGGCGGCTTAGTCGGAATGACAGAGTGAATTAGTTTTCGAGAATTACTTGTGCCATGGCGTAATCGGCGGTGTGCGTCAGTGACAGGGCAATGTTTTTGGCGCCGAGCTTGGTGGCGAACTCTGCGGCTTTTCCGTGGAACGATAGAGTTGGCCGGCCGCCGGGCATGCGAGTCACCTCGACGTCTTTCCAGGTAACGCCGTGGTTCCAGCCGGTTCCGATCGCCTTCATGCCGGCTTCTTTGGCAGCGAATCGCGCAGCGTACCGCTCCACTCGGTTGGCTTTGGCGTCGCAATAGCGGCGTTCGCCTTCAGTGAAGATGCGATTGAGAAATCGTTCTCCGAAGCGCTCGATCGAGTCTGCAATGCGCGGCACCTCCGCGATGTCGATCCCCGTGCCGACAATCATGCTGCAAAGTTAACACAGGCTGGTGACTGTCTATAGCAGAAGGTCACCGCGATAAATCAGTTCGCCATCGATCATGCGCGCTTCGGGCATAAGGGTGTGAGCTTTGACCGGGCCCGTACCGTCGATGTGAAGAACCTCGTGCCCGTGCGAGACGAGCCAATCTGAAAGCAACATGCGATGGCAACGAAAGTAGACCTTTTCGGCACACATGTAAGCAGTGCGAGAGTGCTCGGCGAGTTTGGCAAGTTCAGTGACGCTGTCTTGAAACTCGGGGGTGAGCATGTGGTCGGCGTAGTTTCGGAAGGACGCATTGCGTAATGCAATGTTGCGAGAATCATCGCGGATCTTTTTGCGCATACCGCCCAGGCCCTTCATCCAGACGTATCGAATACCCGCCTTGGGCAAACCTTGTTCGAGAGCTTCGCGGTTGAAGTGGGGCAGCCGTCGCGAGGCCGGGAATGAACGGATGTCGACCAGAGTCTGGATGGAAGGGGCCCGCAGCGCGTCGATCAGTTCGTCGAGAGTGCGCGTGGAATGGCCGATGGTGTAGAGGGTGGACACAGAAACCGTCTTTGGTCGTTCGTCTTTGGTCGTTGGCCTGAGGGTCCTAAGGACGTGCAGCTGCCTACGACCTAAGAGCCTAGTGCCTCGAGCGCTTTTGCAACCAGCTCGTCCTGCTGTGGGAAGACCGTTCGCAGATCCAGCAAGACTCTGCCGTCTTCTACGCGCGCGATAATCGGTGGATTGGAGGATCGCAAGTGCTCCGTGAGCTGATCAGCACTGAGGCCATCGCACGAGATTGCCAGCAAACGTGTTGGCAACACCGCTGACGGAGCGGCGCCGCCGCCGATGACAGAGTCGCCGTCGATGATCTCAACATGCAAGCTGGCCGAAGCAATTTTTCGCGCCGTGCTTTCTGCGCGCACGCCGATTTCTTGCTTCGAGAGACGCATCATGGCGAGAGCGGGTATCGCAATGTGGTCACGCTTGACGTATGCCATGAGCGTGGCTTCGAGCGCGGCATAGGTGAGTTTGTCGACCCGAAGCGCGCGAAACAATGAATTCGATCGCATGCGCCCGATCAGATCGCTGCGACCGCTGAGCATTCCCGCCTGTGGGCCACCGAGCAACTTGTCGCCGCTGTAGGAAACGATCTCAACGCCAGCTCGCAGGCTATCCAAAACACTGGATTCGCCAGTGACGCCAAACGAGTGCAAATCGACCAGCGATCCGCTTCCCTGGTCTTCCATGAGAGGGATATCGCGCTTTCGCGCAAGCGCAACGAGTTCTTCCATACTCGGCTGCTCGGTAAATCCTGTGATTTCGAAGTTCGAACGATGTACGCGCAAGAGCAGACGGGTCTTTTCGTTGATTGCTTTTTCGTAATCGGCGATGCGCGTGCGATTTGTGGTGCCCACTTCGCGCAGGACCGCATTCGACTTCGTCATGACGTCGGGGATGCGGAAGGAGCCACCAATTTCGACCAGTTCGCCGCGCGAGACAATCACCTCGCCGTCCTCGGCCAAAGTATTCAGGGCCAGCAAGACGGCCGCCGCGTTGTTGTTGACCACGATGGTCGAGACTTCGCACGTGTCTGCGCCGGACAACAAATTTCGGAACAATCGATCTATGTGGATGTCGCGCTTACCACGCTCTCCGGATGCAATGTCGAACTCGAGATTGGAGTAAGCCGTGGCGGTCTCTGCGATGTGGTTCAACGCGGACGTTGCGATCGGTGCTCGCCCCAGATTGGTGTGCAGGATGACGCCCGTGGCATTGATGACCGGTCGGAGGGAATAGCTGAGGGACTTTCGCAGTTGGGTTTCGACAGCGCCCGGAATGCCCGTGAGGGCAAGATCAAGCGCGGGCGAATCCATCCGCTGGGAGGAGATCTCCTTGCGCAGGGCGGACAGCACAACACGTGCGGCATCAGTGACCGCAGGCTGGCCCTCGCGGGAAATCAGATCCCGCAGGCTCGAGTCGCGAAGCAACTCATCGACGGAAGGCAACTTGCGGAACAGATCA
>Ga0335069_10003682_pt1 | contig 23033 bp, 20 predicted proteins | sample Lox_Sample_11_FD_206714 | JGI IMG/M metagenome (GOLD analysis project Ga0335069, IMG submission 206714) | Soil microbial communities from Loxahatchee National Wildlife Refuge, Florida, United States - Lox_Sample_1.1 | ecosystem: Environmental > Terrestrial > Soil > Wetlands | place: USA... | reverse complement strand
GGCGAAGCTCATCAGGCAGCCCTCCTCGGCGGCGGTCACCGGCATCGGGCGCCCCGCGCCGCGCACCTGCAGGTCGAAGCGCCCATCCTGCTCCTGGCCGCGCACCTCGGTCAGCCGGCCGTCGTCGTCGGTGCGCGCGTCGATCGACGCCAGGCAGCCGCCGGCCCAGCGCTCGCGCGACCGGTGCCGGTACTGGTAGAGCGCGACGCCGAGCAGCGTGACGTCCATGCGCGCCTCACTGATCAGCGCGAGGCCCCCGTCAGCGGTGTTGGAAAGCGCAAAGTCGTGCGTGCCGATCGGCTTGCCGTCGAGCCGCACCGTGAAGTTCCACTCCGCCAGCGGCGCTGCGGCGGAGGTGCCGACGATGGCGACAAGCGCGATCGTCAGGGCGGCGGCGCGCGCTGCGCGCTGGCGTCGGCTGGACATTGCGAGCAGGACCCGTGGGCAGGCGATCTCAACACTTCTACGCAGCGCGCCCTGCCGCGGATCACCGCGACCCCCGGGCGGCCGCACCCGGTAGCGGCAAGCGCCTCGCGCGCCGACGATACCGGCCCGCTCCGTACCAGCAGCTCCCTGCCTCGTGAATTCCCGCGGCGCCGATGGCCACGTCCGCCTCGCCTTCGAACGCGGTGTGCGCCCCGGCCATGAGGCCGGCTCGGCAACGCCGAGCGCCGGCGAACGAGCGCCGGTGACGGCAACTGTCGCGAGACCGCTTCGCGCCGCCCGGACCGCGCACCGCCCTCACCCTCAGTGCAGCGTCGCTCGGTCATCGTGGTCGTGCCGCGCGCGTCAGCGCTGCGCATCACCTACGCGGGGCGCCGCGCTGCTGACCGTATGCCCAGGATCGCGCCGCTCGGTGTCCGGCATGACAGCACTTGACAACGGCGAGGATGCCATTAGACTCCGCGCCCCCATGAAGCATCCAGATACAAGATCCTGCTGGCGCGGACGAGGGAGCGATTGCGCTCCCGCGCCTGCTGACCAGCGAGCGCAAAGCGCCGCCGGCATCGTCCGCGGCGTGACCTCCTAAGCCGTTCTCCACATTTCTGGAGGGCGGTCGCCTTCCAGTGTCCGCACGGGCCCCGGTTGGCGATGTCAACCGGGGCCCGTGCGTTTTGGACCGTTGGTCCACAGGAGACATCAGAATTCGGGCGCGAGCCCGTCAGGAGTTGGCACAGACGGTGGACTGCAGCGGTGCAGGCTCGTGATTCCTGCCCGGCACGCTCCGGCTCTGCCGGTGGCGCGTACCGCATTCGCCGTCATGCCCAACGCGCAAGCTAGCTCAGCTGGAAAGAGCACACGACCTGGATCGTGGCGTCGGGGGTTCGAATCCCCTGCTTGCTTGAACTGTCGCGGTATGCGACTGGCGATAAGCCACGGCCTTCGGGCCACGATGCGAAAGCATCATCCGCGGGGGCCTGCGCCCCGCACCGAAGCGCCCCGGCGCTGAGCCCTACCGTGGTGCCTGCGGCCGCGGCGGGCGAGGCGCGGCGCTGGTGCCGCCTTGCGGGCGGCACGCGTCGCCGCAGAGCACGGCCGACGACGACGGCGAGGAGCGCGGGACGGATACCCGCTCGGAGCCGCCGCCGGACGCCGCGCCTCGCGGACGACGCAACCCGTCACCCGCGGCACGGGCGTGGGGTGGCTTCGGATCTCTGCCGAGATCCGCCGCTGGCGGATCGGGACGACGTAAACGGACGAGGAGGCGGCGTGCGATGACTGCAGCTTGATGTGCCGGGAGTGGTGACCGCGAGGTCCCGGGTGAGGAACGCCACGCAGCAAGTGCAACAACGAGGAGAAGGAAATGATGGGCATTAAGCGTGTGCTGATTGCCCAGCACGAGCGTGGTCTTCAGTGGAAGAGCGAGTCTTTCGTGAAGGTGCTCGAGCCGGGCGTTTACTGGATGTCCGACCCGCTCGGTCGCGTCGAGACGCAGGTCTACGACGTGACGGTGCCGGAGTTCGACCACCGCCGGCTGGACGTCCTGCTCGCCGAGGCGCGCGATGCGATCGACGGCGCGTTCCAGGTCGTCGAGCTGCGCGACCACGAGGTCGGCCTGGTCTACAAGCACGACAAGCTCGCGGGCATCCTGCCGGTTGGCAAGCGCCAGCTGTACTGGCGCGGCCCGGTCGAGGTGCGGGTCGAGCGCGTCGACGTGTCGACGGAGATCGAGGTTGCGGCGGACATCGCGCAGCTGATCGGCCGCGCGAAGGGCGCGCCTGCGACCGCGATCGCCGAGTTGGTGGCGCTCGTGGAGGTGCCGGACACCTCCGTGGGCCTGCTGATCGTCGACGGCCGGTACGTCCGCACGGTCGGCCCGGGCCTGCATGGCTTCTGGAAGGTCGTGCGCTCGGTCAAGGTCGAGCTGGTCGATGGTCGCGTGCAGACGATGGAAGTCTCGGGCCAGGACATCCTGACCCAGGACAAGGTCAGCCTGCGCGTGAACCTGACGGCGCTCTGGCAGGTGACGGACGCGGTGGTCGCGCGCGGCGCGCTCGCGAACTTCGTGGAGTACCTCTACAAGGAGCTCCAGTTCGCGCTGCGCGAGGCGGTCGGCGCCCGCACCCTGGACGCACTGCTCGGCGCCAAGGGCGAGCTCGACCGGGAGATCGGCCAGAAGGTGTCGGCCAGGATCGCGGGCCTTGGCCTCGCCGTGAAGAGCGTCGGCGTCAAGGACCTGATCCTCCCGGGCGACATGAAAGAGATCCTGAACCAGGTCGTGCAGGCGGAGAAGACGGCGCAGGCCAATCTGATCAAGCGGCGCGAAGAGACCGCAGCCACGCGTTCGCTGCTCAACACGGCACGGCTCATGGACGAGAATCCGACGCTGCTGCGGCTCAAGGAGCTCGAGACCCTTGAGAAGGTGACGGAGAAGATCGACAAACTCACCGTCTACGGTGGTCTCGAGGGCGTCCTCAAGGACGTCGTGCGGATCAAGGCGCTCGAGTCCTGAGCGTCGTGGAAATCCGGGTGCAATGCCCGGACTCGGGGCCCGGCGGGCGACCGCCGGGCCTCATTTTTCGTTTGTGATGCTGGCGGGGCGCGCGACGCCCCGGGCCACTGGCCGGATGCGGCCGGCGGCCGTTGCGCGCTGATCCCGCCGCAGTGGCCGGCGTCAATCTCGTCGCGAATCGCAAATCGCGACGTCGGCGCACCCTCAGCCTGCCGGTGCTTCCTCCAATCGCGGGCTAACGGCCCAGGGCAGCATCGACCCGGCGCCAATCGATGTCGCGCAGCAGCTCGTCGACGCGATCCTTGGCACCGCTGATCCGGATCTCGACGTTCTCGATGACGACCGCGCCTGGAGCATTGGCGAAGTCGAATCGCAGCCCCCCGTCCGCCCTGACCCAGCGCCCCGCGGCCGCGTCACTGAACAGCAGCACGACGCCGGGTTCGGCGTACCGGGTCGGGCGAGGATCGCGCAGCGCGCGTGTCACGCCTTCGATCTTGAGTTCCGGGTCATGCTCGAGGTCGAGCGCGCTGAAGCGCGTATTGAAGGTGGCGCTGACATGGACGTGCATCAACGGCTGCATCGCCCTGCCCGCCTGTGCCATCGCCTGCGGGGCCGCCTCGCCGCCCGTGACAACCTGCGCGTGCGGCGCGAGCAGAGCGTTCCAGCGTCTTGAGCCGGGGCGCGCATTGTAGGTCCGCTCCAGCGCCCCGACTTGCAGCGGGGTCTGGGGCTTCACGGCCGTGCTCGGATCCTCCAGCGTGTAGTCGATCTTCTCCACCCAGTCATCGCTGCGGAATAGGTCGAGCAGGCCGCCGACCACGCTCGAAAACCGATCGACCAGCGCGCGCTCCGCCGGGGTGAGATCGCGGGTCTCCGCCGATGCCGTGGCGACGCTCGCGAGCAGCACGGCGGTGACGACGGCCCTGAACGGCAGCGACCGCCACCGGGAGCCACGGTCTCGTTCCAGGGTGACGGCGCTCATCCGCAGCCTGCCTTCTTGAGTTCGACACGCCGGTTGCGCGCGCGATGTGCATCACTGTCATTGGCGACGACCGGCAGCGCCGCGCCGTAGCCATGCGTGCTCAAACGCGAGGCGCTGACGCCGTGCGCCACGAGCCAGGACTTGACCGCGTCGGCCCGGTCAGCGGACAGCTGCAGGTTATAGTCCGGCTTGCCGACGTTGTCGGTGTGCCCGCCAATCTCCGCACTGAGTGCCGGCATTGAGTTGAACAGCGCCAGCACCTGGCCCAGCACCGGTTCGGCATCGGCACGCAGCGTGGCGCGATTGAAGTCGAAATTGAGCCCGTACACCGGCACGCGGCAGCTGGTCGCGATCTGGCGGAGGCCCTGGCCGACGTCGGCGACGCTCGCGGCCCACTCGGCACTGCCGGAGACGAGCTTCAGCCACAGGTCCCGACCGTTCTGCTCGTAGTGGGCCACGATGATCCCGTTGCCCATGCCGAGTCCTTCGGACTGCTGCAGGATCTTCCAACCTGCGGCCCGAAGCGCCGGGCCGTAGGTGGACACGAACGCGAGGTTGGACAGGCCCGACGGCCCCTCGTAACGCTTGGTCGAGTAGCGGCTGCCGACCAGGTGCGGTTCGTTGTCGGCCGGGGTTGTGACGTCGAGCGGTTCGTCGATCGGTTCCGGCGCGCTGTCGGCGCGCCTCGCGCCGGGCAGCGGCGTGAGATAGGGAAAATTGTCTTGCTCGCGGAACGTCTCGGGCGCCCTGGCCGGCGGCGCCAGCGTCACGGTCAAGGTCTGCGTTGCGGTCTCGAGGATCTCGACGCTGTTGCCGTAGCCGTCGTCCCGGGTCAGGACGAACTCGGCGTAGGTCGTCGAACCGGCGCCGTCCTTTCGCAGCGTGGCATGGATCACATCGCCGCTCTCGAGATGGACGAGCTTGAACCCTTGCTTCTCGAGCGCCGTCCGCACCTCCGCCCAGACCCGGCCGCCGCTCCAGCTCTCATCGCCCGGCGGTGGATAGAGGTCGGCATGCCAATGGTGGCCCTTCAATTCGCTTTGCTGCACCGAGCCAGCCGACCCGAGGTCGATCATCGCGCGCCCGTAGTCTTCGTGGACCGTGTTGTCCGGATTGACGCTGAACGACTGCGCCCGCGGAAACCACGCGGGCAACTCCTCCGCGCCGGACAGCCCGGGCACAGCGAGCGCGAGCGAAAGCATCAGCGCAGCCCCAAGTCGCGCGCGCGACGCACGGCCGATCTCGACCATTCTCTAAGACCCCCTTTCCACCAGCGCCGCGCGTCGCCCGATGTGTTGATGCTCCGCCAGCAGGTCCGACGGAGAGCGGCGCTGCAGCGGGCATAGTCATTATTCTCGACGGCGTGCCGCGCAGCAACGCTTTTCGTGCAGCGCTCGTCGCCGGGTACCCTGCCGAGCGCGGCGCAAGCGCGTGGTGGCACCGACACTCGCACGGCGCTGCGGAATGGCGACCGCCGTGCACCTGCCCTCGTGCGGACTAAGGAGCGGCTGACTCGCCGCCATCCGGTGCGGCGCACGAAGCGCATGCGCGCCCGCACGGGCCGGCTGGCACGCATCGCGGTCATTCGCCCTCGTGCCACCGCCGCAGGACCCCGCGGCGATGCGCGGCTCGCGCGCGTTCGCCCCGGAGATCCGCGCGGCGGACAGGGGACCGCGCGGTCGTCGCACTCGACGGCGACGCTGAGCGACTGGCGCCTGCAACTCAGCATCGAGGTGCGCCCGCCTGCCAGCGCCTCGAGGGTCGCAGGACTGCGCTGTTCAATCCGCTCGATCAGCGCTGGCAGACGGAGCAGCACTGCGCATCGCAAGAGTCCTGGAACCGCACGAGGGCCGATTCGCGACCGTTGATGGCGAGGTGGCCCGCCGTCAGGGCCGGCCGGGGCACGAGCGGCACGCTGAACGGATGACGGCGTTCCTCTTCGATGGCGCGATACGCCCGTTCCGCCTTCGGCCTTCCGCCGTCGGTGCCAACGAAGCGCGCGCCCGGCCTCCCCTTGCAAGCCGCAATCTCGTGTGTTACATACTGAACCATATGGCTCAGTATCATCAGCCCCGCCTGGATGCGTCATTCGCCGCGCTCTCGGACCCCACCCGTCGCGGCATCCTGGAGTGGCTCGGCAGCGCCGATGCCTCGATCACGGACCTCGCCCAGAGGTTCCACATGACGCTCACGGGCGTGAAGAAGCATATCGGCGTCCTGGAGCAGGCAGGGCTCGTGTCCACGCAGAAGGTCGGGCGCGTGCGGACGTGCACGCTGGGTCTGCGCCGACTGGATGAGGAAGCGGCATGGATCGAGCGGTACGGCCGGCTCTGGGCGGCGCGCTTTGATGAATTGGACAAGGTGGTCGAGGAACTGGCGCGGAAGGAGAATCGCGATGGACGAAGGAAGAAATCGTGAGCCGAACTCCACCACGAACAGCACGACGGTGGAGCGGAAGTCCGAGCGTGAGCTGATAGTCACGCGAACGTTCAGCGCCCCCGCGCACATCGTGTTTGAGGCCTGGACCAAGCCCGAGCTGCTCAAGCGGTGGTGGGCACCGGAGTCTCTTGGCGTGTCCTTCGTATCGTGCGAGGCCGACGTGCGTACCGGGGGCACGTACCGCTTCGTGTTCAGGCACGCTTCCTTCGAGCAGCCCATGGCGTTCTTCGGCAGGTATGTCGAAGTGACGCCCCATGCGCGCATCGTCTGGACGAACGAGGAGAGCGGCGATGGCCCCGTCACCACGGTGACCTTCGAACCACGAGGCAACAAGACCCTGCTGGTCCTGCACGATCTCTATCCGTCAAAGCAGGCTCTCGACGACGCAATCGCCTCAGGAAGCACCGGCGCGGCAGGCGAGCAGTTCGAGCAGCTGGACGAGCTTCTCATCGCAATGCCCGCGGTTGAAATACGACCATGAAGTCGAGGCGGTTGCCGCGAGGATGCGGCGGCCGCCGGACGCCGAGGCAGTGGATGCGGGGGCGTCGTTGGGGCGACCGGGCGGCTTGCCGGCGTCGACTGGCCCCGTCACGCAGGCAACGGCCGGCGCTTCGCGTCGCAGTGATGGCGAACGCAGCGCGCAGCGACCGGCAGCGGACGTTCGCCACCGGCGACCCTGTCCAGAACTGCCGGGTCTTCGGGCCGGCCCCGGAGGCGACGATCAGCGCGTCCGCTCCTGGACGGCTGGGACGGATTTCGTTGCAGGTCGCTGGTGGCAGACAGGCCTACCCGCCACCTTCGCCCCGGTCTCGGGTCCAACGCGCTCCACCGACCCTGTCAGCCGATGGCAGCGCCCTGGTCACTCCCACTCGATCGTGGCCGGGGGCTTGCCGGAGACGTCGTAGACGACGCGCGAGACGCCGGCCACCTCGTTGACGATGCGCAGCGAGACGTGGCCGAGGAACTCGTACGGCAGCCGCGCCCAGTGCGCGGTCATGAAGTCGACCGTCTCGACCGCGCGCAGCGCGATCACCCAGTCGTACTTGCGGCCGTCGCCCATCACGGCCACGGACTTCACCGGCAGGAACACGGCGAACGCCTGGCTGACCTGGTCGTAGAGGTCGTGCTTGCGCAGCTCGTCGATGAAGATCGCATCCGCCCGCCGCAGCAGTTCGGCGGCCTCGCGCGTCACCGGGCCGAGGATCCGCACGCCGAGCCCGGGACCCGGGAACGGGTGGCGGAACACCATCTCGCGCGGCAGCCCGAGCTCGAGGCCGAGGCGGCGCACCTCGTCCTTGAACAGCTCCCTGAGCGGCTCGAGCAGCTTCAGGTGCATCTTCTCCGGCAGGCCGCCGACGTTGTGGTGCGACTTGATGACGTGCGCCTTGCCGGTCTTGGCGCCCGCCGACTCGATGACGTCGGGGTAGATCGTGCCCTGCGCCAGCCACCTGATGCCGGCCAGCCTGCCGGCCTCGGCGTCGAACACCTCGATGAACATCCGGCCGATGATCTTGCGCTTCGCCTCGGGGTCCTCGACGCCGGCGAGCGCGGCGAGGAAGCGCTCGCTCGCGTCGACGCGGATCACCTCGACGCCCATGTGCGCCGCGAAGGTCGCCATCACCTGGTCGCCCTCGCCGAGCCGCAACAGGCCGTGGTCGACGAACACGCAGGTCAGCTGCTTGCCGATCGCCCGGTGCAGCAGGGCCGCGACCACCGACGAGTCGACGCCGCCCGACAGCCCGAGCAGCACGCGCTCGGAGCCGACCTGGTCGCGGACCCGGTCGATCAGGTCGCGGGCGATGTGGCCGGCGTCCCACAACGCGTCGCAGCCGCACAGCTCGCGCACGAAGCGCTCGAGCAGCTTCACGCCCTGGCGCGTGTGCGTCACCTCCGGGTGGAACTGCACCGCGTAGTAGCGGCGCGACGGGTCCTCCATCGCGGCGAGCGGCGCGTTGTGCGAGCGCGCCACCGCCCGAAATCCCGGCGGCAGCGCCTCGACGCGGTCGCCGTGGCTCATCCAGACGTCGAGCACGCCGGCGCCCGCGGGCCCCGGCCGGTCGGCGATGCCGCCGAACAGCACCGAGTCGGCGCTCGCCTCGACCTCGGCGTAGCCGAACTCGCGGTGCGCGGAGGCGAGCACCCGGCCGCCGAGCTGCGCGGCCATCGTCTGCATGCCGTAGCAGATGCCGAGCACCGGCACCCCGAGCCGGAACACCGCGTCCGGCGCGCGCGGCGCCGCCGACTCGGTCACCGACTCCGGGCCGCCCGACAGGATCACGCCGCGCGCGCCGAAGGCCTCGACCGCGGCGTCGCTGAGGTCCCAGGGGTGGATCTCGCAGTACACGCCGAGCTCGCGCACGCGGCGCGCGATCAGCTGCGTGTACTGCGCGCCGAAGTCGAGGATCAGGATGCGGTGGGCGTGGATGTCACGCGGATCGGCGGGCGCGGCTTTGGCGTTCACGGCTCAGCTGACCCGGTAGTTCGGGGCTTCCTTGGTGATCGTGACGTCGTGCACGTGGCTCTCGCGCACGCCCGCATTCGTGATGCGCACGAAGCGCGGCTTCTGGCGGAGCTCCTCGATGCTGTTGCTGCCGGTGTAGCCCATCGCCGCGCGCAGCCCGCCGGTCAGCTGGTGCAGGATCGCGACCACGCTGCCCTTGTAGGGCACGCGGCCCTCGATGCCCTCGGGGACCAGCTTCTCGAGCTCGGTGGTGGTGTCCTGGAAGTAGCGGTCGGCCGAGCCGTGGCGCTGCGCCATCGCGCCGAGCGAGCCCATGCCGCGGTAGGACTTGTAGGACGCGCCCTGGTACAGCTCGACCTCGCCGGGCGACTCCTCGGTGCCGGCGAACAGCCCGCCGATCATCACGCAGTGCGCGCCGGCGGCGAGCGCCTTGGCGATATCGCCGGAGAAGCGGATGCCGCCGTCGGCGATCAGCGGCACGCCGCTCGCGGCCAGCGCGCGCGAGACGTTGGCGACCGCGCTGATCTGCGGCACGCCGACGCCGGCGACGATGCGGGTGGTGCAGATCGAGCCCGGGCCGATGCCGACCTTGACGCCGTCGGCGCCGGCGTCGACCAGCGCGCGCGCCGCCTCGGCGGTGACGATGTTGCCGCCGATCACGTCGAGGTCGGCGTGCACCTTCTTGATCTGCGCCACCATCTCGAGCACGCCCTTCGAGTGGCCGTGCGAGGTGTCGACCACGACCACGTCGACGCCCGCCTCGCGCAGCTGCGCGACCCGGTCGAGCGTGTCGGGGCTGGTGCCGACCGCGGCGCCGGCCCGGAGACGCCCGCTCGCGTCCTTGCAGGCGCGCGGGAACTCGGTCGCCTTCTGGAAGTCCTTGACGGTGATCATGCCCTTCAGGCGCCCGCCGGCGTCGACCACCAGCACCTTCTCGATGCGGTGCTTGTGCAGCAGCAGCAGCACCTCGTCCTTCGGCGCGTTCTCGCGCACCGTGATCAGGCGCTCCTTCGGCGTCATCACGGTCGTCACCGGCGCGTCGTAGCGCTGCTCGAAGCGCAGGTCGCGGTGGGTCACGATGCCGACCACCTCGAGGTCGGTGGTCACGACCGGCACGCCCGAGATGCCCTTGGCGCGGGTCAGGTCGATGACCTCGCGGATCGTCTTGTCGGGCGTGACCGTGATCGGGTCCGAGATCACGCCGCTCTCGTACTTCTTGACGCGCAGCACCTCGCGCGCCTGCGCGGCTGCGGTCATGTTCTTGTGGATGATGCCGATGCCGCCCTCCTGCGCCAGCGTGATCGCGAGCCGCGCCTCGGTGACCGTGTCCATGGCCGCCGACACGGTCGGGAGGTTCAAGCGGATGTGGCGCGTCAGGCGCGTCGACAGGTCGACGTCGCGCGGCAGTACGTCCGAGTACGCCGGGACGAGGAGCACGTCGTCGAAGGTGAGCGCTTCTTCGTCGATACGCATGGGCGTTCCTCTGCCGCGACTGACTGCGGCGGGGCCGATGCGGCGCGCACTGGCTCCGCCGGGGAGCCTGGGTAAAGCCGGGCAGTTTACCCGCAGTCGGCGTCTCCGTAAACAGTGAACGCGCCCCTTCGCCCGCGGCCCAGACGTTAAGATCGGGCCCATGCCGCACCCCGTCGAGCCTGCGCCGCGCCGCGAGGTGTACAGCGTCTCGCGCCTCAACCGCGAGGCGCGGCTGCTGCTCGAGGCGGGGCTGCCGGCGTGCTGGATCGAGGGCGAGCTCTCCAACTTCGCCCGCCCCTCCTCCGGCCACTGGTACTTCACGCTCAAGGACGCCGAGGCGCAGGTGCGCTGCGCGATGTTCAGGAACGCGAACGCCCGGGTCCGGCTCGCGCCCCGGGACGGAATGCACGTGCTGCTGCGCGCGCGCGTCAGCCTCTACGAGGCGCGCGGCGAGTACCAGCTGATCGCCGAGCACCTCGAGGAGGCGGGCGAAGGCGCGCTCAGGCGCCGCTTCGAGGAGCTCAAGGCCAGGCTCGCGGCCGAGGGACTGTTCGACGCGGCCCTGAAGCGCGCGCTGCCGCGGCTGCCGCGGCGCATCGGCGTCGTCACCTCGCCCACCGGCGCCGCGATCCGCGACATCCTGCACGTGCTCGAGCGCCGCTTCCCGGCGGTGCCGGTGCTGATCTACCCGGTGCCGGTGCAGGGCGCCGGCGCCGCCCAGGCGATCGCCGCCGCGATCCGGCTCGCCTCCGAGCGCCGCGACGCCGACGTGCTGATCCTCGCCCGCGGCGGCGGCTCGCTCGAGGACCTGTGGGCCTTCAACGAGGAGCCGGTGGCGCGCGCCATCCGCGCCGCCACGGTCCCGGTGGTCAGCGGCGTCGGCCACGAGGTGGACTTCACGATCGCCGACTTCGCCGCCGACGTGCGCGCACCGACCCCGTCCGGCGCCGCGGAGCTCGTCGTGCCGGACCGGGCCGAGTGGCGTCGCGCGCTGCTGGCCTCGGAAGAGCGGCTCGCGCGCGCCTGGCGGCGCGTCGGCGGCCGCGCCCGCGAGCGGCTCGCCTGGCTCGCCGGGCGGCTCGAGCTCACCCACCCGCGCACGCGCCTCGCGGCCCGGGCGCAGCGCCTCGACGAACTCGAGGCCAGGCTCGGCCGGGCGCTTAGGCGCGAGCTCGCCGCGGCCGGCGCGCGGCTCGCGGCCGCGGCCCGCACGCTGCACGCGGTCAGCCCGCTCGCGACGCTCGAGCGCGGCTACGCAATCGTCACGCGCGCCGACGGCGGCGTGGTGCGCGCCGCGGCCGACGTCGCGCCCGGCGATGCGCTGCGGGCGCGCACCGCCGCCGGCAGCATCGCCGCGACGGTGACCGCGATCGAGCCCTGAGCGCCGCTCAGCGGCGCTTCTTGTGCTTGATCAGGCGGCGGCGCTTCTGCTTCTGCCGCTCGCTGAGCTCGTTGCGCCGGCCGGCGTAGGGGTTCGTGTCGGAGCGGAACTCGACCTTGACCGGCGTGCCGTGCAGGCGGAACGCCTCGCGGTAGGTGTTGACGAGGTAGCGCCGGTAGGCCTCGGGCACGTGCGCGACCTGGTTGCCGTGGACGACGATCAGCGGCGGGTTGCGCCCGCCCTGGTGCGCGTAGCGCAGCTTGATGCGCCGGCCGCGCACCAAGGGCGGCTGGTGCGCCTCGAGCGCCTTCTCGAGCACGCGCGTGAGCTCGGGCGTCGGCAGCTCCCTGAGCGCCGCGCGCGCGGCGCGCCGCGCCGCGCCCAGGAGGTCGCCGACCCCGGTACCGTGCAGCGCCGAGATGAAGTGCTGCGGCGCGAAGTCCAGGAACGGCACCTTGAGGGCCAGCTGGTTCTTGATGTGGTCGCGCTGCTCCGGCGGGATGTGGTCCCACTTGTTGACCGCGAGGATCAGCGCGCGGCCGCGCTCGGCGACGTGGCCGAGCAAGGTGGCGTCCTGCTCGGCGACCGTCTCGTGCGCGTCGAGCACGCCGATCACGACGTGCGCGTCGTCGATCGCCTGCAGCGCCTTGATGACGCTGAACTTCTCGACCGCGTCCTCGACGCGCGCGCGGCGCCGAACCCCGGCGGTGTCGATCAGCACGTAGCGGTGGCCGTCGCGCTCGAAGGGCACGTGCACGCTGTCGCGCGTGGTGCCCGGCTCGTCGTAGGCGACCAGGCGCTCCTCGCCGATCAGCCGGTTGATCAGCGTCGACTTGCCGACGTTCGGCCGCCCGACCACGGCGATCCGGATCGCGTCGGGATCGAGCTCCGCCGGCTCCTCCGCGGCGACCGCGAGCCCCGCCAGCATCTGCCCGACCAGCGCGTCCAGGCCCTCGCCGTGCGCCGCCGAGATCGCGACCGGCTGGCCGAGGCCGAAGGCCTGGAACTCGCCGGCGGCGATGTCGGCGTCCTGGCCCTCGGCCTTGTTGGCGGCGACGATCACCGGCTTGCCGCTGCGCCTGAGCCGGCCGGCGACGAAGGCGTCCTCGGGGGTCGGCCCCGCGCGGGCGTCGACCACGAACAGCACGCGGTCGGCCTCGGCCACCGCGCGCTCGGTCTGCGCCGCCATCAGCGTCTCGACGCCGGACGGGGCGACCACGAGGCCGCCGGTGTCGACCACGATGTAGCGCCCGCCGCGGCGGCCGTAGCCGTACTGCCGGTCGCGGGTCAGTCCCGGCAGGTCCGCGACCAGCGCGTCGCGCGTGCCGGTGAGCACGTTGAACAGCGTCGACTTGCCGACGTTGGGGCGCCCGACGATGGCGATGACCGGCAGCATGCGCCCCGCCGCGGGTTCATTTCCGCGGCTGGGCGCGCAGCGCGTACAGCTCGCCGGAATCGTTCTCGAGGTACACGAAGCCGCCGGCCGCGACCGGCGCGTTGGTGAAGCGCGTGCCGCCGGCCGAGATCCGGCCGATCAGCGCGCCGCTCGCCTGGTCGAGCCAGTGCACGTAGCCCTCGAAGTCGGCGACCACGAGCGCATCGCCGTCGACCGCCGGCGCCGTCAGCCCGCGGCGCGCGAGCCGGTCCTGCTGCCAGTTCGGCGTGCCGTCGCGGCGGCGCATCGCGCTGACGATGCTGTCGGCGCTGGTCATGTAGATCGTCTCGCCGGCGAGCGCGATGCCGCGATAGCTCGAGGCCTCGCGCGACCACCAGACCTGGCCCGAGTCGAGCGCGATCATCGCGACGCGCCCCTGGAAGCCGGCGACGAACACGTCGTGCCCCGAGACCGCGATCTCGCCGTCGATGTCGACCAGGCGCTCGAGCTCGGTCTTGCCGCGCGGCGGGCTGACGGCCGTGTCCCACAGCACGTCGCCGTTGCTGACGCCGTAGGCGGCGACCTTGCCGTTGTCGAAGGCGCAGACCACGGTGTCGCCGGCCAGCGCCGGGCGCGAGATGCCGCGCAACGTCAGCCGCGGCATCTGTTGCTCGTTGCTCCACAGCTCCTTGCCGGTGTCGAGCGCGAGGCCGCGCACGCGGCCGTCGACGGTGCGCACCACGACCGCCTGCGGCGCGATCACCGGCGCCGCCAGCACCTCGCCCGACAGGCGCACGAGCCAGCGCTGCGCTCCGCTCGCGGCCTCGAGCGCCAGCAGCTGGCCGTCGCTCGAGCCCACGACCACGAGGCCGCTGCCGACCGCCGGCCCGCCGGCCAGCGCGAGCTTGGTGTCCTTGCGCCACAGCGTGCGGCCGGAGGCGGCGTCGAAGGCGCCGACCGTGCCGGTGCCGCCGGCGGCGTACACCTTGCCGTCCTCGACCGCGGGCGCGAGCCCGAGCCTGAGCGACTGGTCCTTGCCGCCGAGGCTCGCGCTCCAGACGCGCTCGACGGCGAGCTTGGCGTCGATCGCCACCAGCGCGGCCGGCGGCTCGATGTCCTTGTCGGAGTCGCAGGCGACCAGCAGCACCGCGAGCGCGGCCACGACCGCGCCCGTACGCAGGCAGGGCGTGCGCATCACGGCTTCTGGCCGGCGCCGGCCGGCGCCGCCGCGGGCTCGAGCGCCGCGATCTTGAGCTCGATGAGCTCGCGGTTCACGCCCGCGGACTTCGCGGCCAGCGCCTCGCGCCAGGCGGCGAGCGCGCCGGCCTTGTCGCCCTTGTCGAGCAGGAGGTCGCCGCGCACGTCGGCGTAGGCCGGCGAGGCGCTGCCGGCCGGCGCGCCGGCGAGCGTCGCGAGCGCGGCGTCGGTCTTGCCGTCGGCGCGCTGCACGCGCGCGAGGCGCAGGCGCACGACGGTCGCGAGCTCGGCGTCGCGGGTCTGCTTGAGCACCGCCTCGAGCAGCGCCGCCGCGTCGCCGAGCCTGCCGCCCTCGACGTGGAAGCGCGCCAGCGCCAGCGCCGCGAGGTCGGCGTACGGCGTGCGCGCGTAGGACTCGCGCAGCTCCTTGACGATCCGGCCGGCGCCGTCGGCGTCGCCGCGCGCGAGCGCATTCAGGGTCGCCTCGTACTTCTGGTCGGCCGCGTCCGCCTGGCGCAGGCCCCAGGCCTTCCACTGCTGGTAGCCGACGAACAGGCCGACCGTGATCAGCACGCTCGCGAGCGCCCACGGCGCGTTCTCCCGCAGCGTGGCGCGCAGCCAGTCGATCTGCTGCCGTTCCGACAGATACTCTTCCACGAACTTCTCCCGCCTGTAGGTCGTCGTTCAGCGGCCCGGATCTTGCCGCTCCGCCCCGCCATCGTCCACCGGCGCCGCGGCGACCAGCCGCGCAAGGCACTCCGGCAGCACCCCGAAAGCACACTCCTGCTGCGCGCCGCCGCCGCGCAGCGGCTTGACCGCGGCGACGCCGCGGGCGAGCTCGTCCTCGCCGAGCACGACCGCGACCGCGGCGCCGCTCTTGTCGGCGCGCTTGAACTGCGCCTTGAAGCTGCCGCCGCCGAGGTCGGTCTCGACCCTGAGCCCCGGCAGCGCGTCGCGCACCGCCTCGGCGAGCCTGAGCCCGCGCGCGGCCGCCGCGGCCCCGGCGAGCACGAAGTAGACCTGCGGTACTTCGGCAGGCGCCGCGCTGCCGAGTTCCTGCATCAGCATCACGACCCGCTCCATGCCGAGCGCCCAGCCGATCGCCGGGGTCGGCGTGCCGCCGAGCTGCGGCACCAGGCCGTCGTAGCGGCCGCCGGAGCAGACCGCGTTCTGCGAGCCGAGCGCGTCGGTGACCCACTCGAACACCGTGCGGCTGTAGTAGTCGAGGCCGCGCACCAGGCGCGGGTTGACGCTGTAGCCGATGCCGGCGGCGTCGAGCCGCGCGCACAGCCCCTCGAAGTGCGCGCGCGAGCCGACATCCAGGTGGTCGGTCAGGAGCGGCGCGCCGGCGATCAGCGCGGCCAGCGCCGGGTTCTTGCTGTCGAGGATCCTGAGCGGGTTGCCGCCGAGCCGGCGGCGGCTGTCGGCGTCGAGCTCGGCCTCGTGGGCCGTGAAGTAGCCGCGCAGCACCTCGCGGTAGGCGGCGCGCGCCTCGGCGGTGCCGAGCGAGTTGATCTCGAGCCGGACGCGGCTGATGCCGAGCAGCCGCCACAGCCGCGCCGAGATCAGGATCAGCTCGGCGTCGATGTCCGGCCCCTCGTAGCCGAAGGCCTCGGCGTCGATCTGGTGGAACTGCCGGTAGCGGCCCTTCTGCGGGCGCTCGCCGCGGAACATCGGCCCGAAGGTGTACAGCCGGTGGCGCTGGTTGTGCAGCAGGCCGTTCGAGATCGCCGCGCGCACGATGCCGGCGGTGCCCTCCGGGCGCAGCGCGAGGCTCATGCCGTCGCGGTCCTCGAAGGTGAACATCTCCTTCTCGACGATGTCCGTGTACTCGCCGATCGCGCGCTTGAACAGCTGCGTGCGCTCCAAGAGCGGCACGCGGATCTCGCGGTAGCCGTACTGCGCGAACACGCTGCGCGCGGCCGACTCGAGGCGCTGCCACCAGCGCGCCTCGTCCGGCAGCACGTCGTTCATGCCGCGCAGCGGCTCGATGGTCTCGCTCAAGGCGGCCGGTTCCTCGGGTGGGGCTAGTGGGCGACGCCGTCGCGGCCGACGACGAAGATGGCCGTGGTCGCGCCGCGGCGCGGCGCGGGCACCGCCACCGCGTGCTCGCCGACCGTCAGGCGGGCGCCGTCGGCGGCGCCGAGCACGACCCGCCAGGGCCCGGGGCCGGGCACGTTGCGAAGCTCGCCGGGGCGCACCAGGTCGTACAGCAGCCGCGTGCCGTCCTGCGCGTACACCTCGGTCCAGCACTCGGCGACGCCGCGGATCACGAGCCCGACGTCGTGGCCGGCGCCGGCCGCGGTGTGCGGGCGGGTGGACGCCGCCGGCAGGGGCGCGGCGAGCGGCAGCGGCACGGCGCCGGGTGCGCGCGCGCCCGGCTCGCCGGCCACCGCCGGGGCCGCCGCGGAACCGCCCGACTCGAGCGCCGAGGCCGGCTGCGCCGCCGGCACCAGCGCGCCGTCGACCGGCGCCTCGCGCTCGAGCGCGGTGCGCGCCTGCGCCGCAGGCGGCGCGGCCGGGCGCGCGTGGCCGCTCCACCACCAGTAGCCGCCCGCCGCCACCAGCAGCGCCGCGCCGACCGCCAGCGCCGGCACGCGCGGCAGCGTCGCGAGCGCCGCGAGCGCAGGCGGCGGCGGCGCGACGCTCATCGTCGGGATCAGCGTCGGGTGCGAGGGGCCGGCGGCCATCGCCTCGTAGGCCGCCAGCACCTCGTCGGCCGGGATGCCGAGCACGGCGGCGTACTTGCGCAGGAAGCCCTTCGCGTACACCGGCGCGTCGAAGGCGGAGAACTCGTTGGCCTCCATCGCGGCCACCAGCCGCGGCGCGACGTGCAGCGACTCCGCGATCGTGCCGAGCGCGAGCCCGCGCAGCTCGCGCGCCGCGCGCAGCCGCGCGCCCGGGCCCGGACCCGGGCCGGTCGCGGCCGGGCCGGCGTCAGTGGCCGGCGCAATGTCTGCCGGACCGCTCATTCACCGCTCGCGCCGTTGCGCAGCTGGCGGGCCTGGTCGGAATCGGGGAAGTCGCGCTGCAGCTGCGAGCGGTAGCGGTCGGCCGCCTGCAGGTCGCCGAGCGAGCGCTCGACCCGCAGCGCCAGCCACAGCGACTCCGGCGTCGCGGTCGCGACGTTGAAGTAGCGGTCGAGCAGGCCGCGCGCCGCGAGGCCCGCGCCGCGCGCGTACGAGAGGTCGGCGAGCTGCAGCAGCGCGTCCGGGTAGTCCGAGCGCGCCGCCAGCGCCTTGCGGAACAGCTCCTCGGCCTGCGGCAGGTTCTTGGCGCTGCGCGCGCAGACCCCGGCGTTCGCGTAGGCCACCTCGGGCGTCGTGTAGGACGGGCTGCGCGCGGCCTGCTCGAAGAGCTTCTGGCCCTGCGCGTAGTGGCCGCGGCGGCACTGGAACACCGCGTAGTTGTTGATCATGTCCGGGTTGTGCGGCTCGAGCCTGAGTGCCTCGGCGAAGTGGCGGTCGGCCTTGTCGAGCTGCTGCAGCCGCTCGTAGACGAGGCCGGCGCTCATCTGCACGCCCGGGTCGCGCGGGTTCTGGGTCAGCGCCTTGTCGATCTTCTCCTGCGCCGTGACCACGTCGTTCTGCTTGAGGTACGCCACCGCGAGCTGCGCGTTCAAGCGCGCCGCGGTCACCATCGGCGCCTCCGACGGCGCAGCCGGCGCCGCCAGCGCACCGCCCGCCACCAGCATCGCGAGCACGGGGATCAGCCAGCGCGTCATGCCTCGACCTCCACGGCGATCATCTTGGTGCCGAGCCGGACCGTGGTCCGGTCGTGGACCTGGCCGGCGAGCTGCCCGCAGGCGGCGTCGATGTCGTCGCCGCGCGTGCGGCGCACGGTCGCGGTGACGCCGCGCGAGTTCAGGTAGTCGCGAAACGCCTCGATCGCGGCCGGCGAGGAGCGACGGAAGCGGTTGCCGGCGAACGGGTTGAAGGGGATCAGGTTGACCTTGGCGTCGTGGCCGGCCAGCAGCGCCGCGAGCTCGCGCGCGTGCTCGGGCCGGTCGTTGACGCCGTCGAGCAGCACGTACTCGAAGGTGATCGAGCGGCCGTTCTGGGCGTCGAGGTAGTGCCAGCAGGCCGCCAGGAGCTCGGCGATCGGGTGGCGGCGGTTGATCGGCACGAGCTCGCTGCGCAGCGCATCGTTCGGCGCGTGCAGCGAGACCGCGAGCGCCACGTTGGTGTCCTCGGCGAGCCGGTAGATCTGCGGCACGAGCCCGGAGGTCGACAGCGTCACGCGCCGCCGCGACAGGTCGAAGGCGCGGTCGTCGAGAAACAGGCCGAGCGCCGGCAGCACCGCGCGGTAGTTCGCGAGCGGCTCGCCCATGCCCATCAGCACGACGTTGGTGACCGCGCGCTCGCCGCCCGGACCCGAGCCGAGCCGCTGGTTGGCGAGCCACACCTGGCCGACGATCTCGGCGGTGTCGAGGTTGCGGTTGAAGCCCTGCGCGCCGGTCGAGCAGAACGCGCAGTCGAGCGCGCAGCCGACCTGCGAGGAGATGCAGAGCGTGCCGCGGCCGACCTCGGGGATGAACACCGTCTCGACCGCCTGCTCGCGGCCGTCGGCGCCGCGCGCGCGCAGCAGCCACTTGCGGGTACCGTCCGCCGAGGCGTGCTCGGAGACGATCTCGGGCGGGCGGACCTCGGCGACCTCGGCGAGCCTGGCCCGGAGCGCCTTGCCGAGGTCGGTCATCGCCGCGAAGTCGCCGACCCAGCGCTTGTAGATCCAGGTCAGCAGCTGGCGCGCGCGGTACGGCTTCTCGCCGAGGCCGACCACGAACGCCTCGAGCTCCGCGGGCGTCAGCCCGAGGAGGTTCGTGCGCGCGGCGACGGCGTCGGTCATGCGAGGGCCCCTGAGCTCAGCGCGTGCGCGGGCAGAGCTCGGTCTCGGCGAAGAAGTAGCTGATCTCGCGCGCGGCGTTCTCGGCCGAGTCCGAACCGTGCACCACGTTCTCCTCGATGCTGCTCGCGAGGTCGGCGCGGATCGTACCCGGCGCCGCCTTCTTGGGGTCGGTGGCGCCCATGATGTCCCGGTGCCTCGCCACCGCGTTGTCGCCCTCGAGCACCTGCACGGCGACCGGGCCCGAGGTCATGTAGCGCACCAGGTCCCTGAAGAACGGCCGCTCGCGGTGCACCGCGTAGAAGCCCTCGGCCTCGGTCTGGGTCAGGTGGCGCATGCGCGCCGCCACGATCCGAAGTCCCGCCTGCTCGAAGCGGCGGTAGACCTCGCCGATCAGGTTCTTCTGGACGCCGTCGGGCTTCACAATCGACAGGGTGCGCTCGAGCGCCATGGATCATCCTCGCGGACACGGTGGAAGACCCACCATTGTATAGCCCGGGAGGGCCCGCCCGCAACGCGCGGGCAGACGGAAGTTGGCGGGAATTAAGGACTTTTTGCCCGGCGTCCTGCCGGGCGGCGCTAGACGGAGAAGCTTTCGCCGCAGCCGCACTCGGCGCGCGCCTTGGGATTTCGGAACTTGAAGGCCTCGTTGAGGCCGTGCTTGACGAAGTCGACCTCGGTGCCGTCGACGAGCGCCAGGCTCCCCGCGTCGACGACCACCTTGACGCCCTGGTCCTCGAACACCGTGTCGCCCGGGGCGACGTCCTCGGCGTAGTTGACGACGTAGGCGTAGCCCGAGCAGCCGGTGCGCTTGACCGCGAGCCTGAGTCCCACGCCGTGGCCGCGGGCGGCCAGGAAGCTGCGGACGCGATCGGCGGCGGCGGGCGAGAGCGTGACGGCCATGGCGGTGAGCGTTCCTCCGAAGCACGAGATCGGGGCGGGTCCGGGGCGATTCTAGGGGCACCCCGCCTTAAGTTGAAGCGCGGCTCTGCGAACCGCGTCCTGGATCACGAAAATACGGCCGAGCTTCGCGGCCGGCACCGCGAGCGCGCGCGCGAGCGCGGCCGGGTCCACGTCCAGGCCCGCGACCGGCTGCCCGGCGAGCTCCAAGGCGGCGCGCGCGGTCGCCGCGATCGTGTGCGGGCAGCCGCGCACCTCGTAGCGGCAGTCGCTGACCCGCCCGGCGGCGGCCCTGAGGTGCATGCGCACCCGGGTGGCGCTCAGGGGCTCGCTGGCCTCGCCGCTCGCCCAGCCGGGCCCCTCGGGCCGCCCGGCGCCCGGCGCCTCGGCAAACAGCCGCGCGACCTCGGCCGAGTAGCCGGGATCGCTCACGCCGGGGCGAGCGCGCGCAGCCGCAGCACCGCCGCCCGGACCCGCGCGGCGACCAGGTCGACCTCGGCCGCGGTGGTCGGCCGGCCGAAGCTGAAGCGCAGCGAGGCCTGCGCGAGCGCGTCGTCGCGGCCGAGCGCGCGCAGCACGTAGGACGGCTCGCCGTGGCCGGCGCCGCAGGCCGAGCCCGTCGAGACCGCGACGCTGCCGAGCGCATAGAGGAGCGCCTCGCCGTCCACGCCCTCGAACGAGACGTTGAGGATGTGCGGCGCGCGCCGCTCGGGGTGGCCGTTCAGCAGCGCACCCGGCAGCGGCCTGAGCGCCGTCCACAGCCGCTCGCGCAGGGCCGCGAGCCGCGCCGGCTCCTCGGCGAGCGCCGCGCGCGCGAGCGCGTAGGCCGTCCCCATGCCGACGATCTGGTGCACCGGCAGCGTGCCGGGGCGCAGGCCGCCCTCCTGGCCGCCGCCGAAGGCGATCGGCAGCAGCGTCGGCCGGGGCTCGCGGCGCACGTACAGCGCGCCGACGCCGACCGGGCCGTGGACCTTGTGCGCGGCGAGGCTGACGAGGTCGGCATCGAGCGCGCCGACCTCGAGCGGCACGCGCCCGGCGGCCTGCGCCGCATCGACGTGCAGCAGCGCACCGTGGCGCCGGCACTCGGCCGCGATCGCCGGGATGTCCTGCACGACGCCGGTCTCGTTGTTGACCAGCATCACCGACACGAGCGTCGTCTCGCGGCCGAGCGCCCGGCCGAGCTCGGCGGGGTCGACGAGCCCGTCGCGGCCCGGGCTCAGGAGCGTGACCCGAAAGCCCTCGCGCTCGAGCCGGGCGAGCGGGTCGAGGACCGCGCGATGCTCGGTCCTGAGGCTCACGAGGTGGCGGCCGCGGGCGGCGTTGCCGCGCGCGGCGCCGAGGATCGCGAGGTTGTCGGCCTCGGTGGCGCCGGAGGTGAACACGATCGCCTCCGGCGGCGCAGCGATCAGCGCCGCCACCTCGGCGCGCGCCGCCTCGACCCGCTCGCGCGCGGCGCGACCGGCGGCGTGGGTCGAGGAGGCGTTGCCGGCGGGCGCCGCCAGGCAGGCGCCGATCGCCTGGGCGACGCGCGGATCCACCGGCGTCGTCGCCGCGTAGTCGAGGTAGACGAACGGGGCGTCGCTCACGGCTCGCTCCCGGCGCGGCGGCGCCGCGCCTGCACGGCGGTCAGGATACCGCGCAGGATGTTGACCTCCTGCTGGTCGAGCCCGGCCCGGCCGAAGATCCGCGCCAGGCGCCTCAGCAGGTGCGGCCCCCCGCGCCGGTCGGTGAAGCGGATCTCGGCGAGCACCTCGCCGGCGTGCGCGCGCAGCCGCTCGAGCTCGGCGACCGGGGCGAGCGGCGCGTCGCGCCGCGGCCGCGGCACCTCGGCGCCGCCCGCGCAGCGCAGCTCGTAGGCCAGGATCTGCACCGCCTGCGCCAGGTTCAGCGACTCGTAGGCCGGGTTGGCCGGGATGTGGACCAGCCCGTGGCAGAGGTCGAAGTCGGCGTTGCTGAGGCCGGTGCGCTCGGTGCCGAACACGAGCGCGGCCGGCGCGGCGGCCCCCTCGCTGAGCAGCCGGGCGGCAGCCGCGCGCGGCGCGAGCACGGGCCAGTAGTACTCGGTCCGCAGGCGCGCGCTCGTGCCGAGCACGAGGCCGCAGTCGGCGACCGCCTCGGCGAGCGTCGCGACCACCCGGGCCCCGGCGAGCAGGTCGTCGGCGCCGGAGGCGAGCGCGGTGGCCTCGGCACTCGGGAAGGCGGCCGGCGCCACCAGCCACAGCTCGCCCTGTCCCATGGTCTTCATCGCGCGGGCCGAGGCGCCGATGTTGCCGGGGTGACGGGTGGCGACGAGGATGAAGCGGATCGGCACTCGGGCGGGGCTCGTGGGCTCGTCTGATATTCTACGCGCCGCTTGAGGCCGCGCACCCCCGCCCGGCCGGGACCCTGCCGTGGCACTGCATCCGCTCGTCAACATCGCCATCCGCGCGGCGCGCCGCGCCGGCAACGTCATCTTCCGCAGCCTCAACCGGCTCGAGTCGCTCGAGGTCTCGGCCAAGGGCCGCAACGACTTCGTCACCGACGTCGATCGCAGCGCCGAGCAGGAGATCATCGAGACCATCCGCCGCGCCCACCCGGACCACGGCATCCTCGCCGAGGAGAGCGGCGCGAGCGCCGGCAGGGGCGACGAGTTCGTCTGGATCATCGATCCGCTCGACGGCACGACCAACTTCCTGCACGGCTTTCCGCAGTTCTGCGTCTCGATCGCGGTCCAGCAGCGCGGCCGGATCGAGCACGCCGTCATCTACGACCCGATGCGGCAGGAGCTGTTCACCGCGAGCCGCGGCCAGGGCGCGCAGCTCGACGACCGGAAGATGCGGGTCAGCAAGAGCAAGGGGCTCGAGGGGGCGCTGATCGGCACGGGCTTCCCGTACCGCGCCAACCTCAAGTGGCTCGACAGCTATCTGGCGATGTTCAGGGCGGTGACGCTCGCGACCGCCGGCCTGCGCCGGCCGGGCTCGGCGGCGCTCGACCTCGCCTGGGTCGCGGCCGGGCGCACCGACGCCTTCTGGGAGCTCGGCCTCAGCCCGT
>Ga0335069_10003681_pt1 | contig 23036 bp, 17 predicted proteins | sample Lox_Sample_11_FD_206714 | JGI IMG/M metagenome (GOLD analysis project Ga0335069, IMG submission 206714) | Soil microbial communities from Loxahatchee National Wildlife Refuge, Florida, United States - Lox_Sample_1.1 | ecosystem: Environmental > Terrestrial > Soil > Wetlands | place: USA... | reverse complement strand
GGTCCTGCAGATAGGCGAATGTTGTGACGTGTCCGGGAACCACTTCGTGGCTCACGAGCTGCTCGAACTCCGGATACGACATCTGCAGGGATGCATTGATCTCGTAGGTCGCCTCGTACTGGGGTGAGCCATCGGCATTCCGGGCCCGGCCGATGTAGTTCATCGAGCCGGAGAACCAGGCGTCCTTGATGGGAAGGAAATCGATGTTGGCGCGCGGCACCCGGGCGAGTTCGCCAGGAAGATGGGGTTGCAGATTTTTGGCGCTGAGCGCGTCGAAGTGCGCGATGACAGCAGCGCCGAGGCCTCGCACAGACGCCATCGGAATAACGCGGCTGCGACGCCATGCGTCGACGGATTCCAGAAGGCCGCTCCCATTGCCCGCGGTGGATCCGGCGCGGCCGAGAAGTTCCGCGACGCGCTCGCGCCTGGCCTCAGGATTCGAGGGTTCGGGCGGTTTGCCGGTGGAGGCTTCAACGGAGCGCGCGTAAGGTACAGGCGCGCCCTTGCCCAGAACCTCGAGGGCGAGGTCGCCCATGGCTTCAAGACAGTGTGCAAGGCCCGCAAGATACTTTCCGCGCAAACCACCGGCGGCATCGGTGCCCTTGCGAATCCCGGCGAGCGCTTTGGGGAAGTCGAGTTCACGAATATAGGTGTCGACGGCAGCGTGGTCGAGATTCTTACCGGTTACTCCGCCAGCCTGGCGCAGATGGGCGGCTGCGGGATGCGTGTATGCGGCGGGAAGAGGTTCGTCAGAGAACCAGGAGTCGGCGATGAATCGTCCGGTGCCTGAAGGACACATGACGTCACCGCCCCAGAGCGTATCAATGCCGAGAACTGCGTCGGCCACGTATTTTCCCAGCTGATCCATTACGGCTTCTCCATTTTCAGCGAACCGAACCATACATAGAGACAGACGCCGACGAAGCCGAGTGCAGAGAGCGACTGCGAGACGGGATCGCTGGCGTAAAAGGGAGTGCGTACGAGGTCTTCGCTGAATCCGGGAAAGAGCCGGAGCGCCGCGCCAAGCACGCCGCCGAGGGCTCCGCCTGCCATCAGGCCAGAGGCCAGGATGACGCCTCGCTCACGGATGCGCTTGCCGGCTTCACCTGCGACCTTCTCTGAGCGGCGATTGACGAGGTGCGAAAGGAATCCGCCGGCGAGGATGGGCGAGGTGAGGCCGAGCGGCAGATAGATGCCGAGGGCGAAAACCAGTGAGGATTTTCCAAGCATCTCCATCACAATCGTGATCATGGCTCCGATGCCGAAGAGCATGTAGGCAACCGGTTGCCGGCTCATGAATCCGACGACGAGTGCCTTCATGATGGATGCCTGGGGCGCGGCCAGAACGGGATGCGAGTTGCCCGGCGCAGCTTCACCGAATTGAAACGAATGAGCGAGCATGACGATCGTCAGGCCCGCGGTGACGGCTGCGGCGATGACGCCAAGGAACTTGACCTTCTCCTGTGCCGCGGGGGTCGCACCGGTCCAGTAACCGGTCTTGAGGTCAGTGACCGTCTGACCCGAAACACAAAGCGCGGTGCAGACCATCCCGGCGATCGCCATTACGAAGAACATGCCGGTTGTGCCGGAGAGGCCGAAATTGAGAAGGACCACAGAGGACACGATTACGGTGAGCATGGTCATGCCCGAGGCCGGGTTGTTCGCGGTGGTGGCAATAGCGTTTGCCGCGACGGATGCGAAGAAGAAGGAGAAGATGAGCGTCAGAACGATGCCGACCGCGAGGACGGTCCACGATGACTTGAGGCTCGAGAAGAAGAGGGCAACGGCGATCGCGCTTCCAATGACACCGAGCAGGATCGTAATCATGGGGATATCGCGGTCGGTGCGCTCGGGTTGAGCAGCTTCTCCCGCATGGAAGGCACGCAGAGCGATACTGAATGACCCGGCGATCACGCGCAGCGACTTGAGGACGCCGATGATGCCCGCGGTCGCGATTGCGCCCACGCCGATGAACCGCACGTAATTCCGGTAGATTTCGATTGCGGTCATCTTGGAGATAGGAATTATGGCGGGGTAGACCGCAAGATCGGTATGGCCGCCGATGAACCAGATGATGGGCGTAAGAACGAAGTTGGCAAAGATGCCGCCGGCGCAGAACATCAATGCACTGCGTATGCCCATCACGTAGCCGAGGCCCATCACGAAGGTGATGGCTTCGAAGCTGAAGACCATGCGGCCGCGGTCCGCGAGATTGCGCATGAACGGCAGGAACTGGAAGTCGAGATACTCTTTCCAGACGTGAAACGTGGTCACAAAGAAGTCATAGACGCCGGCGATGGCTGTGGCCTGGAGCAGAAGCTTCGCCTGCGATCCGCCTCGTTCACCGGTGACGAGCACCTCGGTGATTGCGGTGGCCTCAGGGTAGGGCAGGAGGCCGTGCATCTCGCGCACGAAGTAGCGGCGCAGCGGGATGAGGAAGAGAACACCCAGGCAGCCGCCCGCGAGGCAAATGAAGATGGTCTGGAGCGGGTGCGGGTCCAGGTGAAGGATATAGAGGGCAGGCAGAGTGAATACGGCACCCGCCACCACGGCGGCCGACGCTCCCCCAATGCAGGTGATGATGACGTTTTCAAGCAACGAAGAGCGCCGCTTGAGAACACGAGCGAGGCCGATGGCGAGGATGGAGATGGGAATTGCGGCCTCCATGCCCTGGCCGACTTTGAGACTGGAGTACGCCGTTGCGACCGTGAAGACCACGCAGAATGCAAGACCCCAGAGGATCGAGCGTGGCGTAAGTTCCAATTGCTGTTCGCGCGCAGAAACGATGGGCAAATAGGGTTCACCGGGTTTCAGTGGGCGGTAGGCATTCTCTGGAAGGGACTTCTCTTCGGGCTCGTTCATCGCAAGGATCATACCGCCACGGGCCGGAGTCGGTCTGCAGCACCCGTCACTCATTTCGAAAGCGAGCGGGCCGCGACCTGGCTACCAGGTCTTCTTGATCAGCACGTCAACCCCAAAGCCGCCATTCGGGTCTCGGGTGGCGCTGACTCCGACGCGGGGCGTGACCTGGTACTGTCCCTGAATCGTTTGACTCTCGGTTGACGCAACGTTGGTGGAGTAAGTGATGAACAGGTTGCCGGTCACCCGCTGCTGAATGGTGATGTTGGCGCCCATCTGCCCCTGGGAGTTGCTGTTGGGCAGCACAGGGTTGATTGAAAGCTGCGAGATTCCCGCAATCCTGGAGATGCGGCTTGTGATCTGGTTCGAGACCTGCGAAGCAACCGCACTCTGAGCGGCCTGATTGGCGGGCGTCGTGGAACTTGCCGCGCCGGCCTCAGTTGTTTGGCCGAAAGCCAGAAGATTGATGATGTCTGCCGAGGGCAGCGCGGGATCGGAAGTGTATTGCGTGCGCAACTGATCGATCGGACCTTCGAAGCGAAGCCGAATGTTGTACTGCTGGATGGTGGTGGTTAGCGACAGGTTGACGTTCGGTTCTGTCTGGGTCAGGTTGGCGAACTGCACAGTGCCGCCGATCAGGACGAACCTCTTGTTGTTGAGAAGGATGTCGCCGCCGGTGAGGGTGGCGCGACCGAGGATCACGGGATCGGCAAGCGTGCCGCGAACCTGGAGGTTGGCCGATCCGCCCACACTCACCGTTCTGCTGACAAGATTCACGTTGTTCGCCGAGTGAACGGCAATATTCAGCGCGACACTTTGCGCGAAGCTACGCGATGGAGGAGCTTCGACGCCCCCAGTGAATTGCGCGATGAGACTGCTGAGATCGAATGCCTGCGTGAACGACAAGTCGGTCACATTGACCGTTCCACCGAGGCGCGCGCTCCGCGCGGAGCCAGTGAGCCGCAGATTGGCATCCATGGTTTCACGCATCCCCTGCGGGTAGAGCATGCGGACTCCGGACGCTGTCAGGCCCACATCAAATCGAGCGGACGGCCGGAGCGCAACTCCGCCCTGGGCCGTCAGCGTTCCTCCGCCGAGCGTGCCGTTGAAGCTCGCGATATTGATCCGGTCGTTTGAGAACGTGAGGGATCCATTCGCATGCTGCAGTCCGACAGGAATGTCTGCGGAGGAGATGTTTGCATCGACAATTTCGATGTTTCCACCAACGCCTAGCCCGGAATCGCCGGGCTGGGACTGGATGTGGAGCCGGAGCTCTCCCGAGCTTCTGAGATCGGGGCTGAACAACTGCGCGAGGTGAAGGTTGACGGCCCCTTCGAGTTGAAGAGATGTAGGCGCATTGGCTGCAGCAGGAATGGTTCCCTGAAACTGCAGGTTGGTGTCGGTTCCGCTGATGGTGGAGCGCTCGATGTTGATCACCCCGTCTTTGAAGTCGAGATGGATGGGTGCGTTTGCTGCAAGCTGCACAGTATCGGTATAGGCGAGCTTGAGAACCGGGATGGTAGCGTGGGCCTCGAGATGCCGCCAGTCTTTCAGGGGGCCGTGCAGAGTGGCGTGAACCTCGGTTTCACCGGTGATATCGGCGGCCTGGTCGGGAAGATACTCGGCAAGCAACGGCCGCAATGGAATCGATTGCGTGTCGAGAGTTGCGTCTGCAAGGAAGTTGCCGGTCAGGTTCACCTGGCCATGCGCGCGAACGGCTGTCCCGATTGCCGAGGACGTGAGATTGGCAACGGCAAGATGATTGGCTAGGTCAAGCTGGAGCTTGATGTCGTTGATGTCCTGATTCTGTACGACGAGCTTCGGAATCTGAATGACAGCGTCGCCCTGCGGGTTGTCAAAGGACCCTTCGCCTTTGGCGCTGAGGGTGAGAACTCCGGTGATGGCCTTGTTGGCGTCGGCGACTGCCTGGATCCTTTCGAGCTGGATGCCGGTGGAATTCAGCTCAGCAGAGTATGTCCTTTGCATCGGGTGGATGATGAGCGCGCCTCGGACCATCCCTGCTGGGGCATGGATCGCGAGATCGCCGCGGACCGCACTTTCAGCGCCGGAGAAAGTAACTTCGGCCGACGATATTGGTTCGCCATAGGCCGTCGCTTTGTTCAGCGTCACGCTCCCTTTGCCGACAGGGTTGAGTTCTGTTCCGTGCAGGGCGATGGTGGCGTTGAGCGTGCCGGTGACGGGGATTGGGCGCCCTGAGAGTTTCGCCATGTCAGCAAGATCCAGTTGCGAGGCGTTCAACTGCACCTCAAAGGGGCTTGACTGCGAGAACGTCCAGTTCACAAGGCCCGCGTTCGCGCTGAAGGACAGTTTTCCGCGCGAGGCGGGCTCGAGATTGGCATGAGAGAGGCTGATCTGGGTCGGACTGGCGGCGACATTTGTCGTGAAGACCTTCCAACGGGATCCGTTTATCTGGAGATTTTGCGCTGCAAACTCACCGCTGATATGCGGCTCCGAAAGTGTGCCCTGGACGGACCCTGAGAAGGAAGCGGCGCCCGCGAGATGGATGGACTGCAAGGGAGTGTTCTCGCGGGCCGGAAAGAACATGACCGCGATTGCTTCGACTTCGCGAAGATCGTTTGCCTGAAGCTGCACAGTCAGGTTTGATGTTCTGCTGACGACCCCATTCATCGCGAGAGTCATTTCAGGCGTGGCTAAGCTGCTCTGCGCGACCGCCAGCCGTTGGTCGCATGCCGAATAGGTGACGTGGAAATCGCCCTGCAGAGGTATGGGCGCTGGAGACGCCGTCGGTGCGCCCTGGATGGCGGGTTCCTCGCTCGCAGCCTGAGCGCCCGAAGCCTGCCCGGAGATAGTCGCGTCTGCGCGCGCTATGAGATCGTCGAGGGACTTGCCCCAGGAAGCAGTCGCATTCGTGTTCAGGGTGCCAGCGAGATCAACGCCAGGCGCGGCATCGGCGGGCGCGAAGGCGCGGCGCAGTTCGGCCAAAGAAACTCCGTGTACTGCCGCTTTGAGCTGCGTGTGCGTATCGCCGCCGATGTTCTGCATGGCTCCCTGCGCCGTAAGCTCGCCGCCGAGAATCCTCGCGCGCAGATCGCGGAGTACGGCGTCGCCGTTGGCGAGGGAATACTGTGCTCGAAGGCCGGCAACGGCAGTTCGGGAGCTCGCAGTCCTGACCTCGAGGCGGCTGGATTGGAGGTCGCCGTCGATCTGGAGCGATTCGAGGAATGCTCGATTCGGAATCTGCCTGTACTTGAGAGAGCCGCCGACCACAACCAGTCCGGAAGGAATTGCCGGGATTTGAAGTGCCTGCGCAATCTGCGCTCCGTCTGCGGAGAGATTGTATTGTGCCTGGACCTCGGGAGAATCGTAGTGGACAAGCGTTGCGTTCAGAGCAAGCTGCGATTTACCGATGGTGAGTTTTGCCGGAGCCAGGTGAAGCGTGGTTGGGTCGGCATCGAAGGTGACGTTGACGCTGTGCGTAGGGGGGGTCATTGAACCGCAGGTGATCTTGCCCTCGGTGTAGCCGAAGGTGCCGGAGTATCTGTTCAGGAGTTCGCTGAAGGCAGCATTGAGATTCACGTCGTGGAGGTCGGCAGCCAGATTGCGGGGCTCGTCGTTGAAGTAGATCACTCCTCCATCGATGACTGTGTGGCGAATGCCAAGGTCGAAGATCGTTGTGTTGCCGTCACTGCTACCTTTCGGCGTGGGGATGTTGGAATTGCCCTGGGAGTCGACATAGATGCGGATCACCGGATGATCGATGCGAAGAGCGCTGAGATACCACTTTCTCTGGATGAAGGAAACGACTTTGACTCCTGCCTGGATGTGCTGCACCTCGAGGAGCGGGGGATTTGGATGAGTATTTGCACCGCTCACGGTGAGACTGTAGAGGTCAAGGCTGAGGGTGGAAAGGTGAAGAGCGAAGTTGCCGATTCTGACTGGAACGCCGAGTTTCTCCTCGGCCATTCTCTGCGCAGTGGCGATAACGCAGGCATGGAAGCGGGAGCTGCCGAGAAGAAGCGGAAGCGTGAGGGCCCCAATCAGGAGAGCAACCGCAGCGACTGCCATAAGCCACTTCGCGGACGAGAGCAGGCGCCGTCGCAAGGTCCGGCGGACGGGAACCTGCTGATCGGGAGATTCGCCTGTTGATCGGGTCTGGTCCACTTGAGCACCTCTTCAGAAGGCCTGGCCGATGCTGATGAAGTATTGCGTCGGCGTGATTCCGGGCACTGGATTCAGGTTCTGGCCAACATCAATACGGACAGGGCCGATGGGGGTCGAGTAGCGCAGGCCAAGGCCAACATTATTTGAATAGAGCTTTGTGAAGTCTTTGAAGCCCACCTCGGGAAAGACATTACCTCCGTCGTAAAAGGATACGATGCTGAGGCCTTTTTTCAGCGGAATCGGAATGCGGGCTTCAACGTTGACGATAAGGAGTTCGTTGCCGCCTGCCGGCACCTGAATCAGAGAGCAATCCGCGCTGGGACACTCGCAGGAGCTCCCCGAGCCCGTGCTGCAGATCGGCACCGTCCGCTGCGGACCGGCGCCGTCGAGAGGGAAGCCGCGGAGCGTGTTGCCGCCGCCCGCAAAGAACCTCTCGCTTGTGGGAACGCGACTGTCGAGAAAGGGCTGAGCAAGGCCGATGCGAAGACTGTTGGCCCACACGATGTGGTGAAACGCTTCTTTGTAGAACGCGGCCTGGCCGGTGAGCTTTAGAAAATCTACGCTCGAGCCGAGCGCGCTTGGGTTGAAGTCGAGTTCAAGCGATTGCAACACCCCCCGGTGCTCGTCGAGAGGGTTATCTCTGGTGTCACGAGTAAAGCTGGCAGCCAGGGTCGAAAGCCGAACATGATCGTCCTCGGGCGGAATGAGTTCCGGAATTTCAATTCGGGTCAGGTCGGTCTTGCTGAAGCTATAGCGAAAGAAGACTGTATCGTGCTTTGCTGCATCGACAAATCGCTGCGCCAGGAAACTGGCAAGCGCCTGCCGGGACGAGTAGATGGGATTCTCTTCGTTCATTTCGTAGGACGCGGACGCAGTCGTCTTCCACGAGGACCATCGAAAACTGGGATCGATGTAATAGAACGCGGCTCGCTGATCCAACCGGCCGGCGAACCCGGTGAGGGAGATCGATTCACCTTTGCCGCGGAGGTTGTTTCGCGTGTAAAGAACACTGCCTCGCGGTCCCCAGAATGTGACCTCATTGGTGGTGTAGTTCGGCGGAAGGCCGATGGGAGGCAGGCCGGGAAACGAAATCGTGCCGCCCGGAACGCTGCCTCCGCGCTTGATGACCTCGAAGCCAATGCCATAGGTGAATTCGTTGCGCCTGGCCTCGTGTACCTTGACGAGGACGTCCTCCTTCGTCTGCCTCGTGATCTGCCGCTTCGGATCAACCTCTGCCCAGTCGAAGACGCCCTGGTGGTCATAGAGTCTGCTGCCCGCGATGAGCAGGTCAGTGACGGTGAGCGGTTTGCCGGGCCTCAAGGCGGAGATGTCCCGGTTGATCAACTGCTGATCGGTTTGCATGCGGCCGAGAGTGATGAGGTCGCCGGTGCTGACCCGTGGACCCTCGAAGATGTGATAGACGACATCGATGTGGTGCGGGTCGCTCTTCGCGACGTCAGAGGCGCTCTCTCTGAAACTCGCGTTGAGATATCCAGCTTTGAGGTAATTCGCCATGATCTCGGTACGATCGGCGACGACGTTGGCCTGTGAGTAGGGCTCGCCCGTTCTGACTCTGAGGCCATTGGGGGCGAATTGGGATTGAGGAAAGGTTCGGGCGCCCTCGATGTTGAGGGAACTGACGATGTCCCGAGGTCCCTCGGTGACGTGGAATGCAACCTGGACGTCTCCATTGTTCCGTATGATCGCTGGTGTCACGTCGACGCTGCTGAATCCCTGCGACTGGTAGACCGCCTTCAGGTTGCTGACGCTCGCCCGCACCAACTGGTCGCTGAACCTGCCGCGGGAGAAGAGCCGCTTCTTCTCAACGGTGACACGCGGCATGAGGTCCGAGGCTTTGAGCTGGGATTCGCCCGCGACCCTTACATCGGTCACTTTGTGCTTCTTCATCTTCGCCACGTTGTAAATGACTGTGCGCTCCCTGTCGTCGCCTTTCAATTGCGAATCGACCTTTACGTCGAAATAGCCTTTCGAGAGGAAATAGGTGGTCAGCGCCTGCTGACCTTCCTGCACCGCTTCCTCGTCGACAGCGATGCCCTGGTAGACGGGCAGCAGGGATTTCCTGGTCCGGGGCCACAAATGAGCTCCAGCGATCTGAACATGAGTCCTGACGCCGGGAGCGATGGTGAAGTGGATGTCGGCACGGTTTGTGTCCGCGTGGTATTCGGCGCCTGCCAGCCTGACCTGCGCTTCCAGCATTCCCTCCTTCTGAAGCCTGGACTGGAGATATCCGGCGGCCTTGTTCAGCGTGGTTCTCTTGTATTGCTTGCCGCGGCGAATCGCTGCACCGCGCATCCTTGCAAGAAGGGACGTGAGATGCTGTTCGAGTTCCTCCTTCTCATCAGGCGGCACACCTTCGATGTTGATCGATCCGTACTTTGCCTTTGGACCGAGCGCGACATGAAACAGCACATTCGCAATTGCGTGCTCTGCGTCGACCTGGATTTCCGATTTCACGCCGGCGGTGAAGAAGCCCTGCTGGCGGAAGAAGTCGAGCAGGAGCCGGCGGTCCTGCTCGACCGTCGTCGCATTGAACGGTGTCTGGATCGGGTAGTTTGACACCTGGATGAGGCGGGAGTAGGAATAGCGGCCTGCGCCGGGAAACTGAAATATTCCGAAGTAGACAGCAGGTTCCAGGATGAACAGGACGCGAAGTCCGGTGGCTTCGGGGTCCACCTGCACTCGCACATTCTGGAAGTTTCCGGCAGCCTTGAGAGCGGCTGCGGTCTGATTGACGCTATCCATGGTGAAGGGCTGTCCTGCCTTCTGCACAAGCGCGGGGGCAAACTGCGAGGCATCCAGATCGGGCCGTCCCGCAATGTCGACTGAAGAGACGACTTGACCCTCGTAGGCGCTGAGCTGACGAGCCTGAGCGGCGCTGGAAGAACGATCCTGTGACGGGTTGGGCCCGGGGGGCGTTGCCTGTGCCCTTGCACCTGGGCCGAGTGAGAGGAGTACAAGAAGGAGCGGGGGCAGTCGAAACAAACGGCGTGGACCACACCGGCGGCGGTGAAATGGATGGTAGTGCCAATCCGTCGGGCGAGCCATTTTCAGGTCAGATGCTCCGGGGATGGAGGTTGGTTTGCCGTGCCGTGACAAGGTTGATGCGTATTCGAGGCGGCTGTCGGAGTGAAACTGCTCCGCATCAAACCCACAGCCTGATTGTAGGCTGTATTCACGACAAAGGGGGCGCGCATAGCGAAGGGCAGTCACAATAAAGGAGAGCAGCAGACGGACCCGCGGGTGGGGCGCATCTGGGAGTTCGTGTCCACCTCCCCGGCAAAGTCGCTCTGGCACGTCCATGGCATTCCGGTCCGGGTGCTGATCCATCGCATATGGAACGCACTCATTGAGGACCGAATCTTCGGGCACGCTGCGGAGTTGGCGTTTTACTTTCTCTTCGCGCTCTTTCCAACGCTTTTGTGTGCCAGTGCGGTACTTGGCATTGCAGCACGATCGGCTCACTTGATCTACGCTCAACTCCTCGATTACATGGCGCTTGTCATCCCGACGGCCGCCCTAGGCGCTGTGGTAGGGACTTTTAACGAGACAGCGTCGGCGGCGAGTTCAGGAAAGGTGACTATCGGGCTGGTCGTGGCCGTCTGGTCGGCTTCGTCGGGCATGTCGGCGATTCAGGACACTCTGAACGTCGTTTACAAGATCGTCGATTCCCGCAGGTTCCTTTGGTCGCGCCTCTGCGCCATCGGGCTTACCTTTCTGATGACGCTCATCATCAGTTTGGGGCTGGGAGCGCTTTTTGTCGCTGAGTACGCGTCACGCGTAATCGAACATCGCGTTTCTGATCCGGCATTGCAAAATGCCGCCGAAATCGCGGTGCAATCTACCGGGTGGATTGTCGCCTTCTTTCTGATGGTGCTGTCGTTCTCGGTCATCTACTATTGGGCCCCTGACATCAAGGCGCGGCGCTGGCACTGGCTGACCCCGGGGGGAGTCCTCGGGATCCTGGGATGGGTTCTGGCTTCACTGGTATTGCGTCTGTATCTTCACTACTTCAACACGTACACCTTGACGTACGGGTCACTTGGAGCAGTCATCATCCTGTTGATGTGGTTTTACATAACGGGCCTCATGATCCTTCTGGGCGCGGAGATCAACAGCGAGATAGAAGCGGCGGCAGCGGAATCTGCCCTGGCCCAGCTGTTTTCGCGCGAAAGCAAGTGATCGGGATTTGGCTTGCCTTCAGTGCGCGCAATGGGGATTCGGACAGGGCTGAGAACCGGGTGAGGACGCGGGAAGGTACTGCTGCGGATGGGCCAGGATGCATTTCAGATATCCGGACCCATCCGGTCCGAAATCCATTCCACTGGCCAAGCGGATGCTATACAATCCGAAGTTCTCCGGTAGGATTAGCACGCTGGAGAACCGAAAGCGGAGGCTGACCATGGAAGTGGAGTTCACCGCGAGAAATGTTACAGTCCCCAAGAACCTTCGAGCGCAGGCCGCGGAGGGATTGGAGCGAGTCGCCCGGATTCTGGGCAAAACTGCACGCGCCAGTGTTACGTTTCGCGCGCAGAGGCATTTGCAGATCGCAGAGCTGACGGTGAAGGCGAGAACACAGTCGATCGAGGCTGCCGGCAAGGCTGACACGCTCGAAGCAGCCTTGCGCATCGCGATTCAACACGCGGAAAACCAGGCGTTGCGATATCGGGACAGGCAGTTTGAAAGGAAGAGGCTGCCGAAGATGGAGAAGGTGGCCACTGCGCCGCCTGTTGCGCATCCCAAGCGCGGCGCGCAGCCGGATGTGACCGATGACAACGGCAGGTTGACGCGCACGAAGGTGAAAGCTGCGATTGCCGTTCATTCGTTTCCCGTGAGCACGGCGGTTGTAGAGCCTCACATTCTCTCCAGCGGCGCCGCGGTTGCAATGAAGCCGATGAGCATTGAAGAGGCAGTGAAAGATGCCGAGTTTCGCGATCGCGATCTTCTCATATTCCGCAATCGATCTGGAGATCTTTACGTTTTGCATCGCAGACGTGATGGGCAGATGGAACTTGTGGAGGTCCCATAGAACAGCATTGATACCTTGGTGATGGCGGGTTTCATTGTGCGCGGACACGCGCCGCCGCGGATCAGTGTACGATGGGCGCATGGTCACCCGAAGATCAGGCGCCCGCAAGCGCAAGGGCCCGGTGAATTTCGTCGGCAAGGACGGTCGCAAGCCGGCGAAGGAACTGGTGATCCTTACCGGCATCTCGGGTGCGGGCAAGGCAACCGCACTGAAGACATTCGAAGATCTGGAATATCGCGCGGTAGACAATCTTCCGCTGGAACTCCTGCTGGAGTTTGCAGGGCTGGTCGCCAAGTCGCCTGAGATCGAGCGGGCCGCGGTGGTTGTTGACATTCGCGAGGGACAGACGTTCGATCGCCTTCCCGACATCATCAAGCGGATCAAACGGGTGTTGCGCACGCGCGTTGTGTTTCTGGATGCGCAGGATGGAGTGCTGGTGCGTCGGTACTCCGAAACTCGCAGGCCGCATCCTCTGAAGCGATCGGAGACGGTATCGCGCTCGATAGTGGAGGAGCGGCAACTTCTCGATGCGGTCCGTAATGTATCCGATACGCTCATCGATACGTCCGCGTTCAATGTCCATGAGCTTCGCGCGCATCTTCTTCAACGGTTCGGTCACGAAGAAGAGACCAACCGACTGTTGGTTTCGTGCCTCAGCTTCGGATTCAAGAATGGGGTGCCGCTCGATGCGGATCTTGTATTCGATGTGCGGTTTCTTCCCAATCCTCATTTCGTTCCGGAGTTCCAGGCCAAGACCGGCAAGGATCCGAAGGTGGCTGCATATGTCAGGAGATTTCCGCAAACGATGGAGTTTCTGCGCCGGGTCACAGAGCTGATGCTTTACGTGCTGCCGCACTACATCAAGGAAGGGAAGAGCTACCTTACCGTGGCGTTTGGCTGTACGGGCGGGCAGCATCGGAGCGTGATGATGGCAGAGGAGATGGCGAAGCGTCTCGCAAAGGCCGGGTACGAGGTGAAGGCGGTTCACCGAGATATTCCACGCTAGGCTCCGTGCCGAAGGGATCTCCGCCTTAACGTTTGAGATCGTCGAGCCAGCGAGCCAGCGCGAGATGGAAGTCGCTTCCGGCGTCATGCGCATTGGTCAGCCACACAATTGATTTGCGGGACTTCACCGTTTGATATGCAGGCGGCAGATCTTCGTGTGCAGTTGAAACGTGAGCCGGAGTCCAATAGAGCCACAGCGAGGGGATGAGCAGATCTGCGGAGGGTGCGAGTGCATCCCAGCGGTCGCGCACGAGCATATGGGCGGGAACGAGATGGGCACGCGGATCGCGAAAGATCGCGCTGACCGGATCTTCGAGAAGATTCACGAGCATGACGCCGGCAAGCTCGGGGTGAGCGGCGGCGGTTTCAAGGGCGAGGTTTGCGCCGAGATCCTTTCCGGCGATAACGATGGATGGCGCGGCGAGATGGCGCGTGTCAGTGAGATAAACGATGGCCGATTCGGCGTCCTCGCGCATCCCGGTCTCGCTGGGATGCCTGAAACGGCTCTGGCCGTATCCGCGATAGTCAATGGCGAATACCTCGAGGTTCGCAGCATGCATGCGAGCCAGATCATCGACGGCATCGCCCAGGTTTCCATTTGCGCCATGCAGGTAGAGCACAGCGAAGCGTGCCTGACCGGAGGCGGGGATCCACCATCCCTGCAATTGAGGAACCCCGGCAGGAGTGTCGGAGAAATGAATCGCATCGAACGGGAGGCCCACATTCGCAGGAGTGCGAGTCACGGCAGAAGCAGGACGATAAAGCAACTGCCAGCTGCCCTGCCAGAACAGGAGGCAGAGAGTGAACCAAGCGGAGACAGCCGCGATCGCGAGCAGCGACGAAATGGCAACGATCAGCCACCGGGCGGATACGACAGGCGCAGACGGGGAACCGTGCCCGGCGGAGGTCCGTGCGTGGCTGGAGGTCGAGACTTGGCGCGGCCGGGAGATCTTCTTCCTGCTGGGGGGCGGCTTGCTCATTTGCGTTGTGCTTCAGGCAGGAAGCACACTAGTATCCTAAATTGCGCGATCCGTGCGGATAAGTTTCGCGTGACAAACTGGATTGTTTCGCGTAATGGGAGTGAGGTCATGTCTGAATTTGCGCGTATTTGTTCGCAGGCCGAGCTTCCCCCAGCGGGCGAGGTTCGGGAATTCCTGGTGGGCGACCGCCCCTTCTGCGTTGCCAACGTCGAAGGAACGATCGCAGTGCTTGACGGCGTGTGCCCGCATGAGGAGGGGCCGCTGGGCGAAGGCACAATCGAGGGTGGCTGCGTCGTGTGCCCATGGCACTCCTATGCATTTGATCCGCGCACGGGAGTTGCAGAGCAGGATCCGGCTGTGAAGGCTCAGGTATTTGAGGCCATAGTAGAGAGCGGCGAACTTCGTGCAAAGATATAGAGCCCGGCGTTGCTAAACGATGCGCCGCAACCCAGGCAACCGCACGAGGGGATCTGCAAGAAGCCAGCAGGCTATGCAACTGAGCACTCCGGTCACGCCGAACTTGAGAAGCGCGGGCGCAGACCACGGATGCAGGAACAGTGCGATGCCGACCAGCACGGGCGGATGGATGATGTAGACCGAATAGGCTCGCCGGCCAATCCACGACCACAGTTGCGACGGTTGGTCTATGCGGCTGCGGAAGATGAGGAGCCATGCGGCAATCAGACCCCAGGCGACGAATGGTTCCCAGAACGCGTAGAGAACAGAGGGCCATGTGAATCCGCCGCCGAAGCTCGCCTTGCCCGGGCCATACTGCGCGTTGGCGATGGTGATGCCAATCGGCAGACACGGCCACGCAAGGACCAGCGCGACAAGCCATGGCCAGACGTGTTTCCGCTCGAGTTGCCGCAGCCAGTCGTAGCGCCAGGCCGCGATGCCGATGGCAAAGAGAAAGGTATAGCTCGAAAAGTATCCAAGCTGCAGGCCGAAGACGTTGACGCCCGAAGGCACGAATTGACGAATGGCAAGAGCCGCGGCGCCTACACCGAGTGCGCAGATCAGCCACCATCCACTGTTGGGGACCGGACTGGGCTCTCGTCTGGTGTTTGCGAGCGGCGCTCCAAGGCACTTGCGCCAAAGGCAGTAGCCGAGGCTGAAGATCAGCAGTGCCTGGGCAAACCAGAGAGGTCCGTTGCCGATGATCCTGTGTTGCCAATAGTAGGTGAAGGTTTCCGAAAGGGTATGCCCGCGGCTGATGGAGACAAGCCCGTCTGTGAACGGGTTAAGAAAGAGAGCGAATGCCAGAAGCGGAATGCCGAGGCGAAGGAAGCGGTCGCCGATGAATTTCGCATAGCCTTTGCGCTCGAGCGATCCCGGTGTGAAGTAGCCTGCGAGCATGAAAAAGAAGCCCATGAAGTACGCCTGGTTGGTGGCGCAGAACATGGTGAGAATCATGCTTGAAGTTGAACCCGAGGGGTGGAGTTCGTTGTAGAACCAGCCGCCGATTGCGCCGTAGGTAATCGCGGTGTGATGCAGGATCACGAACGCGGTCATAACGCTACGAAGGCGATCAATATAGAGGTCGCGCGAGGGAGCACCGAAAGAGCGTTCGCTCACCGGCTCAACGATTACGGCTGGTGCGGCTTCCATGCTTCCGGGCATGAGTGATGATACGAAAGGCCGCAGGATTGGGTTCCAACCGTGATTGCTTCCCAGGTCTCAAAAGCGAGACCTCCACCCCACGAACGGAGACCTGCTGGTGGGACTCGGACCTGTGGCCCCCCGTAGTTCTTCCCAGGTCCCATCCGTCGCGGCGGACGAGACCCGGGCCCATCCAGGATGGTGGAAGCCAGTACTTAATACTTCACGATGGCGGTGAAGGAGTCGGGCTTGAGGCTCGCTCCGCCGACGAGCGCGCCGTCGATCTCTTCCTGTCCACAGAGGGCGGTGGCGTTGTCGGGCTTGACGCTGCCGCCGTAGAGGATACGCATCTTTGCGGCGACGGCGGAGCCCAGCAGTTTTGCAACTTCGGCCCGGATGATCTTGTGCGCCTCAACAGCCATCTGTGGGGTGGCGGTCTTTCCGGTGCCAATGGCCCAGACGGGTTCATACGCGATGACAATCGGCGCGGCGGCTTCGGCGGTGATTCCTGCAAAAGCGCCGTTGATTTGCGTCTTCAGCACGGCCTCGGTCTTGCCTGCTTCGCGCTCTTCGAGGACCTCGCCGATGCAAACGACGGGTACGATACCGTGCTTGAGCACGGTGTGGAGTTTTTTGTTCACGATCTCGTCGGTCTCGGCAAAGTACTGGCGGCGCTCAGAGTGGCCGATCAGCGTATGCGTTCCGCCGACTGCCTTGAGCTGCCCGATCGAGGTCTCGCCAGTGTAGGCACCCTCTTCGGCAAAGTGAATGTTCTGCGCGCCGACGGCAACATTCGATCCCTTCGCAGCGGCGATGGCCGTGGGAAGCAATACAGGCGAGGGAAAGATGGCGATCTCATCGCGGTCGTGGCCGGCAACGAGCGGCAAAAACGCATCGACAAACGCCTTGGCTTCGGCTGGCGTCTTGTACATCTTCCAATTGGCGGCAATCAGCTTTTTGCGTGACATTGTGCAAAGTTCCTCACGTCAATTCTATCGGACGGAGGAATTGGAGGCGGGTGATGAAAGACACAGGCAATAGGAAGCAGGCAACGGGGAATAGGGAGCAGTGAGCGGGTACGGCGGCACATCCTGACTGCAAGGTGCGCGTGTTCAATCAGGGGGAACTCGCTAAGAAATCAGTGGAATCGTGTATGCAGGTGAAGGTTGCGATTTGTACGCGGCTTCTGTTCCATCGCGAGTGCGCTTGCCATGAAGGACGCACCCACGACTGCGACAACCAGGAGCAGTGCCGGCAATAGATAGAGCAACGTGGAGAAACGTGCTTCGAGAATGTAGGGGAGAGTTCCAAGAACGTTGCTCGATACCAGCCAGACAACGCCTACGATCAAACCAATTCCGCCAATCGATAGGAGCGCCGCACCGATAACAATCAGGACCTGACGGGTCATCGGGTCACCCTCGAGAGAAGCCGCTTGCGGCATCCGTCGCAGCGACATCTCTGCTGCTACGAGCAGATTATGGCTCTCTTTCCGGGCAGAAACAAGTGACGGCGGGCACTAACGAGAGCGGAAGAGGCGCTATTCCAAGCCCCTTAGGAATCAACGATTAATCGTAGAGTATGCTCGGATTCAGGAATCCTCCAGACCGGGCATCCTGCGACGCAGACTCTTCCCCGTATCGGCGGATCGAATGACTGGTCAGAGAATGGTCGAAGGTCGTGTCGCGATCTTTGTCCCTGGGGCATCCTCTTTTGGAGAGGATTCTGGTTTGGGAAAGAGGAACCCATCCGGCCAGGCTGATCGTATGGGTTCCTGACTTACCACTGCTCTACTTGTCGGTCAGCGCTTCCACGCCCGGCAGCTTTTTGCCCTCGAGGAATTCGAGGCTGGCGCCGCCGCCGGTTGAGATGTGCGTGACCTGGTCAGCATAGCCGGCCTTGTTGATCGCTGAGACAGAGTCGCCGCCGCCGATGATGGATGTAGCTCCCTTGTTCATCGCGACTGCCTTGGCAATGGCGTTTGTGCCGATGGCAAAGCGGGGGAACTCAAAGACGCCTGCCGGGCCGTTCCAGACGATGGTCTTTGCGCGTGCGACAACCTTTTCGATCGCTGCAACCGACCTGGGACCAATGTCGAGGCCCTGCCAGTCGGCGGGGAAGTCTTTGTCGGTATCCCATGGCTGCGTCTTCGCGTCTTCGGCGAACTTGTCGGCAAGGACGTTGTCGACGGGAAGAAGCAGATTGACGCCCTTGGCCTTCGCCTTGGCGAGCGCGTCCTTGGCCATGTCGATCTTGTCTTCCTCGACGAGCGACTTGCCGGTGGCGACGCCAAGCGCGCGCTGGAAGGTGTAAGCCATGCCACCGACGATGACGAGGGTATCAACCTTGTCGAGCAGGTTCTGGATGACGTCGATCTTTCCGGAGATCTTTGAGCCGCCGATGATGGCGACGAAGGGCTTCTCGGGCGACTCGAGCGCTTTGCCGAGATAAGTGATTTCCTTTTCCATGAGCAGGCCGGCAACGGCGGGCTTCAGGTAGTGCGTGATGCCCTCGGTAGATGCATGAGCCCGGTGAGCGGAGCCGAAGGCGTCGTTGACATAGACCTCGGCCAGCGACGCGAGGGCCTTGGAGAACGCGGGATCATTCGCTTCCTCCTCGGCGTGGTAACGGAGGTTCTCAAGCAGCAGCACCTGGCCTGATTCGAGTTGCCGCGCCATCTCCTCGGCTACTTCGCCGATGCAGTCCGGAGAGAAGGCGACATTCACAGAGTCGCCGACTTCTTTGTCGAGCAGTTCGCGCAGGCGGTCGACAACCGGTCGCAGCGAGTATTTTGGGTTCGGTTTGCCCTTGGGCCGTCCCAGATGCGAAGCGAGGATCACCTTGGCGCGATGTTTCAGGGCGTACTTGATTGTGGGCAGCGTGGCTACGATACGGGTGTCGTCGGTGATCGTGGAGCCGTCTTCGGTGAGCGGCACATTAAAGTCGACGCGGATAAACGCGCGCTTATTGGTAAGATCGATGTCGCGAATGGAGAGCTTAGACATATTGAACCTTTCGGTGGTCGGAGAACAGTGTTCAGTGGTCAGAAACGACGGCGTCCATCTCGATCTCGATGCGCCAGGCTGGATTGAGAAGTTGCGCCACGACGACCATAGTTGCGGCAGGTCGAACGCTAGCGAAAAACTCGCCGTGAACGTGGCCGACTGTCTCCCAGTCTTCAACATGAGTGAGGTACATGCGCGTGCGTACGACGTCTGCAAACGTGGCGCCCGCCTCGGCAAGCGCCTTCTCCGCAATGGAAAAGATGCGCCGCGTCTGGCCGGCTGTGTCTTCGTTGTCGGCGCCGACAGGGCCGGTTCCGGCAAGGTGAACCATATTGCCTACGCGCACAGCGCGCGAGAAGCCGACGATGGGTTCGTAAGGAGATCCGCCGCTGATGTTCTGGCGCATGAGAATCCAGTGAACGGTGAGAAGTGGGCAGCGAACAGTGTCGGGCAACGATGCCTCAGACCACTGTCCACTGCTCACTGTCAACTGCTGTTACAGGCCCTTCTTGGCGAGGAAGCTGATGAGATCGACAACGCGGTTCGAGTAGCCCCACTCGTTGTCGTACCAGCTCAGCACCTTGACGCTCTTGCCGACAACCTTGGTGAGAGGAGCGTCGACGATCGAGCTGCGCTTGTCGCCCTTGAAGTCGGAGCTGACAAGAAGGTTCTCGTCATAGCCGAGGATGCCCTTCAGTTCGCCCTCCGACGCCTTCTTGAGCGCCGCGTTCACGGCCTTGGCATCGGTGTCTTTCTCACTGATGAAGGTGAGGTCGACGATGGAGACGTTGGGCGTTGGGACGCGAATGGCGAAGCCGTCGAGCTTGCCGGCGGTCTCAGGAATGACCAGCTTGAGAGCCTTGGCGGCGCCAGTTGAGCTCGGAATCATGCTCAGAGCGGCAGCGCGTGCGCGGCGCAGGTCCTTGTGCGGGAAGTCGAGGATGACCTGATCGTTGGTGTAGCTGTGGATCGTGGTCATGATGCCGCTGACGAGGCCGAATTCCTTGATCAACACCTTCACAACAGGAGCAAGGCAGTTGGTTGTGCAACTCGCGTTGGAGATGACGTTGTGCTTGGCCGGATCGTACTTGTCCTCATTGACGCCCAGAACGAGGGTGATGTCTTCGTTGGTGGCGGGGGCGGAGATGATGACCTTCTTCACGGTCGGGCCCAGGTGCGCGTTTGCCTTGGTAGCGTCAGTGAATTTGCCCGTGGATTCAATGACCACCTGTGCGCCTACATCCGCCCAGGGAAGCTTTGCCGGATCCTTCTCGGCGTAGACCTTGATCTTCTTTCCGTCAACAGAGATGAAGTCGTCGCCGGCCTTGATCTCGTTGGGGAGGTTCCCCAGGATCGAGTCGTACTTGAGCAGATGGGCGAGGGTCGCCGGGCTGGTCAAGTCGTTCACAGCAACAAAATCAAGCTCGGGATTGCCGAGGGCGGCGCGCAAAACGTTGCGGCCAATCCGGCCGAAGCCGTTGATGCCAACCTTAACTGCCATGGATGTTCTCCTTCGTTGTGAATGAATCTGGGGGTTTTAGCGAATGGCGTTCGGCGGGAGACGACCGTGATGCGGATAAATCCACCAAACCCATGATGCTAACACCGTTGCCGACGGGAACAAAATCGCACCTGCTGAGCCGCGTCCCCGTACCAAAATGCGCTCAACGCTATTTTGCTTGTGCGGAAGCAGGACTGTATGTGACGGATCGCACGTTATTTGCAGGGGCTCGCATAAGTGTGTTATCCCGGTATCAAAGGTGCAGAAAGTGGCATGAGAAGACGTCCCAGACGCAGTTCGAATAACTCGGAATCCACAGGCAAGATCGGACAGGAAATCCCATCAAATCAACCCCGCCCGCTGGTGCCTCTCTACCCTGACGACGCACCATCCGCGGAGGGCCGAGGCACAGGAAAGCAGGCTTCGGGGCAGGAGACGCGCGGCAACCGCCCGGCACAGGCAAGACACTCGGCAGGGCAGGAGCGATCGCATCGGCAGGAGTGGAACGAGCCCGCGGAATCAGGGCGGCTCGAGATGGAAACGCAACCTGAACAGCCATCGATTCCCCCGCCCGAAGTGCAGCCTGCCGAGCGTTCGCCGCAGGCCCCAAAGGGCTTCGTGGTGCTTGCAATCGGATTGCCGGGATCGGGGAAGACGACGTGGTTTCGCCGACGCGGAGTGACGCCCCTCTCGAGCGACCTGTTGCGCAACATCCTCTTCGACGACGTGGAAGAGCAGCGCTACCAGGGACTGGTTTTTTCGACCCTGCGCTCGTTGCTGAGAGCCAGGCTGATCGCCAAGATGCCGTGGAACTACGTCGATGCGACTAACCTGTCGGTCCATGAACGGCGCCAATGGATCAAGATGGCTAAGAGCTTTGGATATGAGGCCCAGGCCGTGTTTTTTGATGTCCCACTTGAGGTTTGCCTTGAGCGCAACCGTGCACGCGACCGCATGGTGAGCGAGGACGTGATGCGGAGGATGGCCGAGAAGCTGAAGCCGCCGGTCTTTGAAGAGGGATTTGCGAAGATTACGGTGGTGAGGGTGAAAAGCGCAAGCTGAGGAGGAATCGCCGTAGCGACTTCCTTACGGTGGAGAGTCACGCGCCAGCAGTCCTCGGCAACTACTGCAGGGTTGGTCCTGAGAAAGTGAGGATGCCTCCCTCCGGCAGCTCTTGGGCAACCTGGGCGTGGCTCTGGCCGTCAAGCCCGCGGTCCCGGATAGGCTCAGGAAGAGGTCTGTGACATGAGCACTTCCCCTGCTCCTTACGTTGAACCCTGGTTGCGTGGAACGCACGCCGACGTTCCGGCTGTCGGTCGAGGCGTTCTGCACGCGTTCGATCTGGCGCTCGACGACCTGACGAAATGGACGGAGGGCCTGACCGATCTCGAGGTCCACGCGCGGCCTCATGGATTGCCGTCGATTGCGTTTCACCTGCGCCATATCGCCCGGTCCACTGATCGGCTGCTGACGTACGCCGAGGGCGGACAGCTCTCAATGGAACAGCTTGCGACGCTGAAGGCCGAGCAGACGGGAAACGAGACGCTGGCCGAGCTGCTGGCCGAGGTTGAGGCTTCATTCAGCAATGCCGCCGATCGCGTGCGTGTGCTGGCGACGGCCGACTTCAATACATTTCGCGGAGTGGGGCGCAAGCAGCTGCCGACATCGATTGGCGGGGCTCTGGTTCACGTGGCCGATCACACGCAGCGGCACGTCGGACAGGTGGTAACGACGGCCAAGGTGCTGAAGGCGATGCGAAGCTAGGGGCGGGAGATCGAAGAGTTGCGACTCTCGACGCGCATTACGCCTCGCGCTTGATTTCCACCGCGATGGCGCGAAGTTCCGTCTCGCCGACATTTTCCAGAGTATGAGGGGAAAGCGGCGGACTCCAAAGCGCAGTCCCTTGCGCTACATGCCCCATGGTTCTGCTGTCGAGCACGACTCTGCTCTCGCGGTCGCGACGCACGAACTCGCTCCAACTGAGTATGTAGAGAGCGCCCGGCCAGCGGTGTGTGTGGAGCGGCGTCGTCAACCCCGGAGGAATCTTCGTATCGAGCACGCGGATAGACTCGTTCTCGAAAAGAAGGGTGTGAAATTCGGGCGCGGCTGTGAGTGCGTCAAGTTCGTCGGGCCAATCTCGTTGGTTCGACATTGGGAATCGCCTCGAACAGTGAGTGTGATTCAGATTCCTTTACATGCTAGAGGATGGTCTTCAGCATGGGAAGACGGAGGACGGCTTGCGCCGTCAGCCAACTCAAGAAGACTGTGGAAAGAAAGACGAAGAGAAACTTGAGGCTTGCGTGGAATGGCCGGTTCAGCACCAGGCGCTGCGTCCATGTGATGAAGACGTAATGCACGAGGTACATCACGTATGCACTTCGCGCCAGCGAGTTCATCCATGTGCGCGAGTGCAGCTCGATTCCACGAAACATCGCAAGGAAGCCGAAGGAACTTGCCGTGCAGCTTGCCACCCAGAGCAGGGCTTCGAGGAGCTTCTGATTCGTGCCTGAAAGGTGGTGGACGATCGGCCACCTGGGCATGAACCATAGGGCATTGTAGGCAAGAATGCAGGCGAGCATCCAAAGCGGCCAATGGCGAACCAGTCCGTAGTCGCGGGCGAGCAGCCCGGAGCTGAGCCCGGGAGCGCCTACCAGGAAGCCGAACAGGAACCACAGGAAATAGAGGCAGGCACGTGAAATCTGAAAGGAAAAGGGCGATGTAATGAGGTTGGTCCAGGTTCCGAAGCCGTAGCGGAAGAGCATGGGGATGTAGGCAGCGGCCGCGAGGCAAAAGACCGCAGCGAAAACGCCGAAGGAGTGATCGCGCAGCCTGGTCATCCACTGCTCGACCCGGGGCATCCAGCGCTGGAACGGTACGAGGAGCAGCGCCAGTACCAC
>Ga0335069_10003680_pt1 | contig 23048 bp, 23 predicted proteins | sample Lox_Sample_11_FD_206714 | JGI IMG/M metagenome (GOLD analysis project Ga0335069, IMG submission 206714) | Soil microbial communities from Loxahatchee National Wildlife Refuge, Florida, United States - Lox_Sample_1.1 | ecosystem: Environmental > Terrestrial > Soil > Wetlands | place: USA... | reverse complement strand
GACGATGTTTTTCACGGGTGAGCTCCGGCAGGATCGGGCTGGCCGGCGTCGCGCCGCGCCCATTGGTAGATGCGCGCCGAATTCATCCAGAAATATTTCTCGGCGACGCGTCGCGGTTTGGTCGCGAAATAGCTTTTGACGAATCCGACGATCTCTTCGAGCGTTGCGGTGCCGACGGAGTTTGGCCAGTCGCTGCCGAACAGCACACGATCCTCGCCGAAGACATCCATCAATTGGTCAAGACGCGCGCGCATGGCGACCGGATCTCGCACGACCTGGCCGTTCCGCCTGTGATAGATCTCGGACAGCTTGACCACGATGCTGCTGCGTCCGCGCATCTCGGACAGCACGGCGTCGTAGCGCGCCTGGATGTCCGGTGCCGGATCGAGCGCGGGCAGGTGGTCGATGACGATGGAAAGATCGGGAAGGCGGTCGTGGACGCGGATGAGCGCCTCCAGCAATTCGATCCGCGGGTTGGCTGTGTCGAGGACGAGGCCCTGATCTGCGAGATGCTTCAGTCCGGCGATGAAATCCGGACTGGCGGCTTGGCCTGCGATGTCGTAGCCCCAGAGATTGCCGTAGCGGATGCCGCGGAAGAGCGGGATCTTGCGGTAGCGGTCGAGCGTCGCGGCGAAGTCAGGCGCCTCCGGTTTCAGATTGCCGATGACACCGACGATGATGGGATCGGTGGCGGCGGTCTCGAGAAGCCAGAGATTGTCTTCGCTCCAGGGGCTGGCTTCGACGGCGATGGCGCCCACGATGCCGAGCGGCACGGCGCGGGCGCGATAATCCGCGGGCTTCGCAACGTGCGACACGTAATCGGCCGGACCGCCGTAAGGCGCGCCTTGCGGGCGCGTGGCGTCGAACAGATGGACATGCGTGTCGATGACGGGGATCGACAACTCGTCGGCTCTGGCTGCGCGGCCGGCGGCAAGCAAAGCCGCACCCGCGCAAAAGCGGCGACGGTCGACCTTCATATGAGCGATCCCCTTCCGACCAGCGGCTCGTGTCAGGCGGCCTCTTGGGCGGAATGTCTCACAATAAGGTACGTATGTCCATAATTAGGAACTTTACGGGTCAATGCGGCAGCTGCCGGTCGAGCCAGAGCGCCACGTCGTAGGGAGATTTCTTGTCGTCCGCCCGGTCGACCATGAGGTTCGCCTGCTGCATGAGCGGCAGCGGGATGTTTCCGATGAGCGGCGTCAGCGCAGCGCGGAAGGCCGCATCGTTCGCGTAGCGCGGGCCGACGAGCAGCACGGCATCGTAAGGAGGCAGCGCCCCTTTCGGGTCGGACAGGAGCTTGAGATGGTACGATGCGATGCGGCCGTCGCTGGAAAAGGCGGAGATCACGTCGACGTCGCCGTCGGCCACGGCCTTGTAGAGGAAGTTCGGCTGGTATTGCCGCTGGACCGCTGTTCTCAGTCCGTAGGCACGCACCACGGCGCGCCATTCTGGACGCGAGAAGATCTCGAAATCGCCGCCCACTTTCAGATCCGGCACGCGCGCAAGATCGGCGAGGCTATCGACATGGAGCGCCCTGGCGCGGTCGGCGCGCATCGCGAAGGTGTAGGCGTTCTCGAAGCCGAGCGCGCCCAGAAGCGTGATGTCGTGTTTGTTCTTCAGCCACACGCGAAGCTGGTCGAGCATCGCCTGGCGGCCGGGCAAGTCGCGACGATGCATTTCGTTGGCCCACAGCGTGCCCGAATAATCGACATAGAGATCGATGCTTTTGCCGGCGAGCGCATGAAAGGCGATGGTCGAGCCGAGATCGATTTTGGTCGTGGCCTCGAAGCCGGCACGGTCAAGCCGATCCGACATCAGCTCGGCAAGCGTGTATTGCTCGTCGAAATTCTTGGCGCCGATGACAACCCTCCGCGCGCCGCTCGATATGTGCATGGCCGGAATGAGGCTGAGGACAATGACCGCGAGAATGCCGGCGGCGGCGAGAACGACTCTGCGGCGCGAACGCTGCGCCAGTCCCGAGCCCGCCAGCGCCAGCAGCTGGTCGAGAATGAGCGCGAGAAGGGCGGCGGCGACGCAGCCGAACAGCACCAGCACCCAGTTCTCGGTCTGAAGGCCGCTGAAGATGTAATTGCCGAGGCTCGTCTGGCCGATCGGCGTCGCCAGGGTCGCCGTGCCGACGACCCAGACCGTGGCAGTGCGGATGCCCGCCATGATGACGGGCGCGGCCAGCGGCAATTCGACGAGAAACAGCGATTGCCGCTCCGTCATGCCGACGCCTTTGGCCGCCATCATCACCGCGGGATCGATGCCGAGGAGCGCCGTCACCGCATTTCGAAGCACGGGCAGCATCGAATAGAGCGTCAAGGCCAGGACCGCCGGCAGGAAACCGAGCGCCGGCACGCCGAAGCCGAAGACGCGCGTCGTCAACAGCGAGATCGCCAGCAGCAGCGGATAAAAGAGCGCGAGCAGTGCGAGGCCCGGAATTGTCTGGATGACGCTTGCGGCGCCCAGCAACGGCCCGCGCAGAAGCCGGCTGCGCGATGCGGCAACAGCCAGTGGAAGGCTCAGCGCGGTGCCAAGCACGATGGCGGACAGACTGACCAGCACGTGCTGGCTTAAATAATCCGGGAGCAGCGCGAAGGCTTCGCGGAAATTGCCGTTCATCGGCGTCAGCTCTTGAGGCCGAGCGCGGCCGCAAGCCGTTCGGCGCGGCGCATCGGCGTCTCGATCATGCGCGCGACGAAATCGTTTTCGGGATGAGCGACCAGCGCTCCCGGCTCGGCAACTTGCACGAGGCGGCCCGAGCGCATCGCGCCGATGCGGTCCGCCAGCAGGAGCGCCTCGGTCATGTCATGCGTGACCATCACTGTGGTCAGCCCAAGTTCGTCGTGGATGGCGCGATAATCGTCGGCGATCTCGTCGCGCGTCACGGGATCCAGCGCGCCGAACGGCTCGTCGAGCAGCATGATCAGGGGCCGCGCCGCAAGCGCACGGGCCAACGCGACGCGCTGGCGCTGGCCGCCGGAGAGCTCGCGGGGCAGGCGATCGTGAAAGGCTCCGTGATCCAGCCGTACGAGCTTCAGCAGCTCCTCCACGCGATCGGCTATGTCCGTCGCGGGCCAGTTCAGCAGCCTCGGCGTCACGCCGACATTTTCCGCGACCGTCATATGCGGAAAAAGACCGGCCTCCTGGAAGACGTAGCCCATGCGCCGTCGCAACAGGGCGGGTTCTTCGCTGCGGATATCCGCGCCGTCGACGAGGATTGCGCCGCTGGTCGGCTCGACGAGGCGATTGAGCATGTTGAGCGTCGTCGTCTTGCCGCAACCCGACGGGCCGATCAACACGAAGAATTCCTTCTTCGCGATCGTCAGCGACAGCTCGGCGACAGCGCTCGTCGTCGCGTAGGTCTTGGAGACGTCGACGAATTCGATCACGGGTGATTCGGAAGAATGGCCTCTGGTGCCATCCTGCCTTGAATTCGCAACTGCGCAAAATCGGCGGTTGCGGCCCGTGTCGCTTCGGAAAAAAGACGCCGCGGCGGGAGAGCCGCCGCGGCGATCAGGATTTACCGAACGTAGGAGGGCACCAGATACCAGCGACCGTCGGGTCCCATCACCTGCCGCATCATCGGCGGCGCATAGGGATACCAGCGGCTGTAATAAGGATTGTATCCGTATGGCGCGCTATAGCCGTTATAGGCATAGCTGCGCGCATAGGTGTTCTCGGCCGGCTGCGGATCCGGCATTTGGTCGGCATCATCGGGCGCTGCCGATTCATCCTGCGCCGGTGTCGTTGCCGCGGGCGGAGCCGTTTCGGGCAACGCCGCAAATTTCTCCTGCGCAGGCGGCGCCGCGATGGGCGTCGGGGCCGCAGCAGCCGGCGCCGCCGCCGCCGGTGCAGTCGCTTCGGGCGCGGCCGCTGCTTCCATCAGGTCTTCATGGCGCGCGGGCAGGGCCGGCGACGCAAACGATGCGTCGTACAGCTCGGCGCTGCGCGAGCAGCTCTGATAGCCGGTGTGCAGGATCGGCGCCTCATAGGACGCGAGCTGCGCGAGCGCAAGGCCGCGATGAAGCGCGATGTAGAACGCCGCTTCGGCTTCCTCGCAGAAGCGCCCGTCACGCGTGCTGCGCAGCGAGGAGTCGTTCGCTTCGCGCGTTTTATACGCATTGTAGCCGGCTTCGCCCGATCCCTGCCGATTGAAGAATGCCATCAGGGCGCGGTCGGATTCCTGGAACTCGCTTTGATAGGCGATGATGAACCGGTTGAAGGAGTCTGCCTCGTGGCAGACAAGCCCTGCGACCATCAGGTGTTGCCGCAAGGCCGCCGCTCTCAGTGCCGTCATCTCCTGCGGTGCCGCGCAGCGCGCCCAGGCATCGCCCGTGCTCGCCGCCACAAAACAGGCCGCCATTCCCAGTGCGCCGATCTTCGACGCGATTCTCGTTCCCTTCGTCACGACTATCCTCCTCTACGCATTACGCTTAAGACGCATCGCGTCGTACGCACCGCCCCGTTGGCGGATCGCTGCGATCCAGATGTACGACGACTTCTCCTGCTCCCCCGCCACACGCAACCCAGCGGAAATCGTGATCCGCATTGGTCTCCGACAGGCTCTTGTCGGCGATCAGCGCGCTCGAGCCGTTGGGCGAGACGCTCCCCGAGATCGAGCCCTTGTCGCAGGACGCAAGGGGATCGCTTGCATTCATCAGGCAATAGGCGAACTGCACGTCGTAGCCGCAGTGATTGCGGAAGCTCCAATGCTGGCCGTCGCTCTCGACACTGAGGCAGGTCGAGGCGCTGGCGCTGGGCACATTGTGCGGCTCGGTCGACGCCACTTCATGGCCCGGCGTCACATTGCGCGCATCGGCGTCGATCGTGTGGATGATGGCGCGGCGCACTTCGACCGGTCCCGTCGGCTGCGCAAAGGATGCCGGTGTCACGGTGGCGGCATGCAGGGGCGGCCGCGCGGCGCTCGCGTGCCGTTCCGGCTTCGGAATGGGCGTCAGCTTCGGCGTCGTGTCCGCGCCATGGGTCGGTGCCAGCGGCGGCGCGTTGGTCGCGTCCTCGATCGGCGTCCCGCAGGAGGGTTTCGCCGCAGGCTTCAGGCCCTTGTGCGGCTGCGGCAGATCGAGGCCGAGCTTGCTCGCATATTCCGCAAGCGCCGCCTTGCGATCATCGAGACTGAAGTGATGGCCTTCGGGATACCAGGCCATGCAGAAAGAATCGCCTGACGGCGCATTGAGCAGCATCGACACGCCGCCTTCGGTATTCGGATAAAGCACTTCCGAGCGGCCGTCGCTGTAGTCGGTCACGATGCCCTTCGCGGTAAGACGGAAGACGCCCACGACCTTGGCGCCGTCTTCGCCGTCCGACACCGAACCCACCCGATCGCTGAGGAATGCGAACTCGTTCTTCTTCATGGTGCCGTTCGGCGCCACGATTTCGCGCGCGATGCCGTCATCGTTGGTCGTCAGCGTCAGCGAAGACCCGTCGATCGCGACCAGCTTCTTGCCCGACAGTCCCGCAATGGCTGCCGGCTGCGGATGCGGGGCGCCGTCGCTGGCCGGCTTGGCCGCATTCTTATCGGTCTGAACGATCTGCGCGGGGACATCATTGTGGTAAATCGAAGCCGGCGTTGCTGTCGCCGCGGGCGCATTGCCGCCGACAATCGCCACCGCTTCAAGCGCGTGTTCATTGCTGGCATGTCCGTCGACGAAATCCGCCTCGAACCGTGTGCCGTCCTTGCGCGTGACAATGCCGCGTCCGTTCGGCTGGTCGTTCTGCCATTCGCCGTCATATTTGCGACCGTCGGCCCAGACCTGAGTGCCGTGACCGTTGGCTTTGCCGTCCTGCCAGCCGCCGTCATAGCGATCGCCGTTCGCCCACACTGCGGAACCCTGTCCGTTCAGATGGCCGCCGGACCATTGTCCTTCGAACCGATCGCCGGTCGAGGTCGTGAGCACGCCGGCACCATCCATGTGCGAGCCGACCGCATTGCCGACATAGCTCGAGCCGTCCGCCCATTTGATCTCGATATGGCCGTCCTGAAGGGCCCCTTTGACGAGACTGCCGGTGATCGTCTCGACGGGCTTGCCGAGGTTCGAGAAGGCGAGCGTGCCGGGCCCATCGGCCAATCCTTCGACGCAACGGCCGGACCATGTGATCGAGTCCGACTGGACGCCGTCGATCGCAAGAACCGCACAGCTCGATTTGGAATCTTTCAGAAGGAAGGGTTTGGGCGTGCCGCCGATCTGGGGCGCAGCCGCGTGCGCATCGGACACGGTGTTTCGGGTTGCATCCGTTCGCGCGCCGGCAACGCTGTCCGCTGCATTACCGCCTGTATTCGGATTCGTGACGGCGCTTGGCGATGTCAGCGACTGCGCAATCGCGCCGATGTTCCCCGACAATGACGCCGCAAGCGTGACGGATAGCAGCACCCTCATGGCGCCCCCCTCTTTCACACGACGCTGCACATCGCAGCGCTGCGCCATCATTGTATCGGCGGTTTTGAAACCCGCCTAAACAAATTCATTCGGCTTGTAGAGATGGACGAAGTTTTTTTCGTCAGAAGAGGGCTGACGGTTTTCTTTATTGTTCGTCGCGCAATTTGCGGTTGACGCTGCGCCGCAAGGCTAGAGTCTGCGTTGTATCACGGCGTCGCTTGCATCAGCTCTGATTCGTTTCGCGTCGGCCACTCGCATGCAAAGCAAATTCAATTCATTCCGGCAACCGCGCGGCAACCGGGGCACCCGTCTGCGCCATCTTGCGATGCGGATGCGTATGCGCCTCGCGCGCGTTCATGGCATCGCAGCTGTTATGTGCGGACTCGTTCAGGTCCAGACGTGCGGCAACATCGGTGAGCGCCGCATCCATCTCTTCCTGGCTGAAACGATGACCTCGCGGATAGAAGGCCGTGCACATGACGTCGCCCGCCGCGCCGCGGCTCGTGATCTCCATGCCGCCTCCGCGGTTCGCAGTCAGCATCTCCGAACGGCCGTCTTTGTAGTCGGTGACGAGTGACGTCGCCGTCACCTTAAAAGTCCCTGCAGGCACGCTGCCGGTGTCGGCTTGCATGACCGTGCCGCCGTTGCGGTTCGTCAGCGCGAGCGTCTCGACGAGGACAGCGCCGCTGGCAGTATGGATTTCACGCGCGAAGCCGCCTTGATAGGCAAGGAACGACAGCGAGGAGCCGTCGGCCGCATAGAACGTCTTGCCGGAGATCTGGCCGACCACGGCCGGTTCGGAATTCGGTTGCGCGACGGCCGCGGTGCTGCCCAGCAGCGTCATCGCAAGTGTCGCAAATACAAGCCCCTTCATCGCACGCGCCTTTCGCGGGTGTCCCGGACGCCATACTCTCAAAGCGCGCATAAGGTCCGTTGAAGGATTTGCCTTCAATTTTACACATGCTCGATTTTTTGCCCCCGAACCCCCATATCCGGCTGGGAAAAAGCCCTGTTTTTCAGGGATTTCGCGGCCGGCGCGGCCTTGCGCGATCCTTGCCGAGAAGGGGCCGATTCGACGGGTCATGAGGAGAGCGGATCCGGTGGTTTCAGGAAGCCAAACGCAGGACGGCATCGGCCCGTTCGATAACAGTTATGCGCGCTTGCCGGATCGCTTCTATGCGAGGCTGCCGCCGACGCCCGTGGCGGCGCCGAAGCTCGTCCGTCTGAACGAGGCCCTGGCGGACGAACTCGGGCTCGATCCAGCATTTCTCCGGTCGCCGGAAGGGATAGAAGTCCTCGCCGGCAATCGCATCGCCGAGGGCAGCGAGCCCTTGGCTGCCGCCTATGCCGGGCACCAGTTCGGACATTTCGTGCCGCAGCTGGGCGACGGCCGCGCCATCCTTCTGGGCGAAGTGGTCGACACGAAGGGCCGACGGCGAGACATCCAGCTCAAAGGCTCCGGCCCGACGCCGTTCTCGCGACGCGGCGACGGACGTGCGGCGCTCGGCCCGGTGCTGCGCGAATACGTCGTCAGCGAAGCGATGGCGGCGTTGGGTGTGCCGACGACGCGCGCATTGGCTGCCGTCACCACCGGCGAAATGGTGTGGCGCGAAACGGGATTGCCGGGCGCTGTGCTCACGCGCGTTGCGGCGAGCCATATCCGCGTCGGCACGTTTCAGTTTTTCGCGGCGCGCGGCGACACCGACGCCGTTCGCGAACTGGCCGATCACGTCATCGCGCGGCATTACCCCGAAGTGCGCGACGCACCCAATCCTTATCGCGCGTTGCTCGAGGCCGTGATTGCGCGGCAGGCGGCGCTCGTCGCGCACTGGCTGTCCATCGGATTCATCCACGGGGTCATGAACACGGACAACGTGTCGATCGCGGGCGAGACGATCGACTATGGTCCTTGCGCATTCATGGATACTTATCATCCCGCAACGGTGTTCAGTTCGATCGATGAGCAGGGACGCTACGCCTATGCGAACCAGCCGCCGATCGCGCAGTGGAATCTGGCGCGACTGGCCGAGACTCTTCTGCCGCTTTTGAGCGCCGACGAGGCAACCGCCATCTCCGAAGCAAATGCCGCGCTCACAACCTACGCTCCGCGGTTCAACGCCGCTTACATCGGCGCCTTCCGCCGCAAGCTGGGACTTCGCGCAGAACAGGCGAACGATCTCGCGCTCATCCAGGAGCTCCTCGATCTGATGGCGGCCGCCCAGGCAGACTTTACGGTGACGTTCCGGCGCCTGTCGGACGCCGTCGTCGACATATCAAAGGAAGTGCTTCCTGTGGATAACTCCGCCGGCTGGGCTGCACGCTGGCGGACGCGGCTCACGGCCGAAACGACGTCGCCGGAAGAGCAGCGCAGGCTGATGCAGGCCAGCAATCCCGCCTATATCCCGCGGAACCATCTGGTCGAGGAAATGATCCAGGCCGGATTGGCGGGGGATTTCGCCCCGTTCGAGCAGCTTTTGGCCGTGCTGTCTGCGCCTTACGAGGATCAGCCCGGCGCCGAGCGCTTTGCCCGGCCGCCCAGGCCTGAAGAGGTCGTTTCCCGGACTTTCTGCGGCACCTGACCGGCGGACACCACCCGACAGCAATTGCAACTTTCGCGGGTCGGGCGCGTTTTCCTGACACGCGCGGAACACCGCCAAAACCGCCGGTTAACGGGGTGCGCGCGGATTTGAATGAACTGCGTTGGGATCGGGAAAATGAAACGCCAACCGGCCATGTCTACCGAAAGTGTCAGCCAGCGACTTGCGGGCCCGGCGATGTTCCTGGGCTCGCTGTTTGCGATCGCGCTGATTCTGTACGCGGTCGACACCACGCCGCTGCGCGACGTGCTGTTCTAGGCGGCGCGCGCTTTCCGCATCCGTTCGGTTTCGATCTCCGGCAGGAATGCCGCGCAGATCCCGAGCGCCGGCAGGAACGAGCAGACCCTGTAGACGAACTCGATGCTCGTGCGATCGGCCACCGCGCCGAGCGCCGCCGCGCCCAATCCCGCCATGCCGAACGAAGCGCCGAAGAACAAGCCAGACACCATGCCGACGCGTCCGGGCAGCAATTCCTGTCCGAAGACGACGATCGCCGCGAACGCAGATGAGATCACGAGTGCGATGGTGGCGCTGAGGACGCTCGTCCAGAAGAGATTTGCGTAAGGCAGTGCGAGCGCGAAGGGCAGCGCGCCGAGGATCGAAAACCAGATCACATATTTGCGTCCGAAACGGTCGCCCAGCGGACCGCCGAGAAACGTGCCGACGGCGACGGGCGCGAGAAACCCGAAGAGATGAAGCTGCGCACTCTCCACCGACACGTGGAATTTGTGGATCAGATAGAACGTGTAGTAGTTCGTGATGCTCGTCAGATAGATGTATTTCGAGAAGATCAGCACCAGCAGGATGGTCATCGCGAATGCGATCTGACGCGACGACAGCTTCGTCGTTTCGACATGGCGCGCCGCCTTCATGCGCGTGAGGCCGTGGGTCTTGTACCAGACGCCGACATTCCACAGCACGAAGACGCAGACGAGCGCGCCGAGCGACGACCAGGCGATGCTCTTCTGGCCCCAGCGCATGACGACGATGGCCGCGAGCAGCGGTCCCAGGGCCGAGCCGATATTGCCGCCCACCTGGAACGTGGATTGGGCCAGCCCGTAGCGGCCGCCCGAGGCCATCCGCGCCACGCGCGAGGATTCGGGATGAAACGTCGAAGAGCCGAGACCGACCAGCATCGCGGCGAAGAGCAGCACGCCGTAGGTCGGCGCCAGCGACAGAACGATTAGTCCCGCGAAAGTGAACAGCATGCCGATGGCCAGTGAATACGGCATCGGCCGTCTGTCGGAGGCAAATCCGACCGCGGGCTGCAGCAGCGACGCGGTCCCCTGGAAGACGAAAGTGACAAGTCCGATCTGCGCAAAGCTCAAATGGAATTGCGCTTTGAGTGCCGGATAGATGGCCGGCAGCAGCGCCTGCATCATGTCGTTCAGCAGATGGCAGAAGCTGACCGCGAAGAGGATCGCGAAGGTCGTCTCTTCGGCGGGACGACGGAGGGTGGATAGCTCGGCCTGACTCATGGACAGCAACGAATTGCGGGAAACGATCCCTTACACGGGTGGGAACCGCGTGACCACGACCAAATCGGGAAGGCGGTCATGCGCCGCATCAAGAATCGTGACTGCACATTTCGTCCGATTGAGCGCGCGCGCCCGAGCGACTAAAACCGATTCCGCGCTGGGGGACTGCCTCATGGACGTCGAGTTCATTCGCCGGAAGACCAACGGCATCACGCTCTATTGTGCGGAATCGGGCCCCGTCCACGGCCCGCTCGTCTTCCTGCTCCACGGTTTCCCCGAATATTGGTACGGCTGGCGCCATCAGATTGCCCCGCTCGCCAACGCGGGCTTTCGCGTCGTGGCTCCCGACCAGCGCGGTTATGACGAAAGCGACAAGCCTGACGGCATCGCGTCCTACGATCTCGATCTCCTCGCCGCCGACATCGCAGGCCTCGCCGACACGCTCGATCGCGACCGGTTCGCGGTCGTCGGACACGATTGGGGCGCATCCGTCGGCTGGTGGATGGCGAAGAAATATTCGCCGCGCATCGCGCGGCTCGCGGTCCTCAACGCGCCGCATCCCACCGTCTGGAAGCACGCCATACGCCACAATCCGGCGCAGCGTCGCAGAAGCGGCTATGTCGGTATGATCGGATTGCCGTGGCTGCCGGAGTTTCTGGCGCGCCTGGGCAATTACAATGCGCTGGTGAAGACGTTGCGCACTGCGCGGCGTAGCGATGCCTTCAACAAGGTCGACATCGAGCAATATCGCCAGGCCTGGAAGAAGCCGGGCGCGATCACCGCCATGCTCAACTGGTACCGCGCGCTGTTGCGCAAGGAGATGCCGCTGGCGCAGGAAAGGCGCCTCACCATGCCGGTCCGCATCATTTGGGGCGTCGACGATGCCTATGCGATCCCGGAGATGGCGAATGAGAGCGCCAGGCTCTGCGACGACGCCAAGATCGTGTTCGTCGAGAACGCGACCCATTGGGTGGCGCATGACGAGCCCGAGCGGGTGACCCGCGCACTGCTCGAGTTTCTTGCGCCGTTCGGGAACGGGGTCCGGTAAACAACGTTAAGCAGTCGGGGCAGGGCCAAGTGGGGAGTGCCATGCCTCGGTTCTTGCGCGTTCTGTCTGCGCTTGCGGTCGCCGCGTTGCTTGGCGGCTGCGTATATCCCGACGATTACTACGACTATTACGGCGACACGCCGCCGGTCGATGATTATGCGCCCGGCCCGGCTGCGCCTCCGCCGCCGGCCGCTTACGCGCCCGGTGCCTACGGTCCGCCCGGCACATACGGCGCCTATGACGATCCCTGCTTCACGGATCCAGGCTTCTGCAGTTACGCCTGGTATGACGGCCCGATCTGGTGGGGCGGCAGCTGGTACAGCGGTCCGCATCGCTGGCGCGTGTACGGCGACAGCCGCGAGTTCTTCATTCGCGGACACTGGCATCGCGGCGTGCGGATCGGCGACGGCGGCCATTGGGGCGGCCCCGGACGCTGGCACGGTTGACCGCACTGCGTTTTTGAATTCTGTGAGAGTCCGAGCCGGGTGGGGGATCCCACCCGAACTCGCTTGCGCGATTTCGGCCTCCCTGCAAGGGGGAGGTGAATGCGGAGTTGCGCCGAAGGGGGGAAACATGTTGCGCAAGCGCCTGGCCGCGACAGCGGCATTCGTATTCGCCGCACTGACCGCGACCGCTTACGCGCTCGACACCAAATGCTTCGACGATGTTGCGGCGACGCGCAGCTATGCGCTCGGCATTCCGGTTGGCGCGGAGCCGACGCCGGACGGACGCGCGGTGATCTATCTGCGTTCGGGTCCGCGCGACACGGTGCAGCATCTCTACGAATTCGACATCGCAACCGGGAAGGAACGCGAGCTCGTCACGCCGGACGCGCTTCTGGGCGGCAAGCCGGAGCAGTTGAGCGCGGAAGAAAAAGCCCGCCGCGAACGCGCCCGCGTCAGCGTGCACGGCTTCACCCATTTCGAGCTGTCGCGCGACGGCAGCGAGATCCTTCTGCCGCTCAACGGCCGTCTCTATGTCGTGGCGCGGCCGGGCGGCAGGATCGTTGCCTTGCCGGGCGAAGGCTGGATCGCGCCGCAATTCTCGCCGGACGGCACGAAGGTGGCGGCGCTGCGCGACGACGATCTGCATGTCATCGACATCGAGAGCCGCACCGATACGCAGCTGACAAAAGGCGCCGGCGAAACACTGCAGCACGGCGAAGCCGAGTTCGTGGCGCAGGAAGAGATGGACCGCCGCGAAGGCTTCTGGTGGTCGCCCGATTCGAAGTCCATCGCCTATGAAGAAGCTGATCTGTCGCCGGTCGAGCCGAGCTGGATCGCCGATCCGCTGGAGCCGTGGAACAAGCCGACCGAATTCCGCTATCCGCGGGCAGGGACGGCGAACGCGGTCGTGCGTCTCGGCGTGATCTCCGCCGCTGGCGGGCCGACGGTGTGGCTGCCATGGGATTACGTGACCTATCCCTATCTCGTGCGCGTCGCGTGGATGAAAGGCGGCCCCCTGACTCTGATGGTCGAGAACAGGGCGCAAACCGAGGCGGACTATCTGGCGGCCGATCCGCGCACCGGTTCGACGAAACTCCTCTGGACGGAGCGTGACGCCCAATGGGTGACGCCGCCGCCGCCCGAGCCGAAAAAAATGCCCTACTGGTTTGCCGACGGCTCCGGCTTCCTCTGGATGACCGAGCGCAACGGCCAGGCGCAGCTCGAGCGTCACGATGCCGGCGGCAAGCTCGTCAACGCGGTGACGCCGGCCGATTTCCGCTTCCAGACGCTGCTCGATGTCGACGAAAAGTCCGGCACGGCGATTGTCGAAGGCGGCCGCGACCGTCTCTCGGTACAGATCTACGAAGTGCCGCTGGCGGGCGGGGCGCCGAAACCGGTCGCCGTCGCGGCGGGATTCAATCGCGGCGCCTTCGGCGAGCAGCATGCCGTCATGGCGCGCGCCTACAATCTCGCCGACGGAACGCAGGGCGTCGATGTCCTGTCGCGCGACGGCAAAGAGATCGCGAAACTGCCGTCGGCCGCCGAAACCCCGCCGTTCCTGCCCAAGCCCGAGCATTTCACGGTCGGCTCCCGCGATTTCGATGCGCTGGTGCTGAAGCCCCGCGATTTCGATCCCTCCAGGAAATATCCCGTCATACTCTCCGTATACGGAGGACCTGCGGCCAAGACCGTGTGGGCCGCGCCGCGCCAGTATTTCCAGCAGCAATGCATGGCCGACCAGGGCTATATCGTCGCCGTCTCCGACAATCGCGGCACGCCCGGCCGTGACGCCGCCTGGATGCGCGCGATCAAGTTCGACGCCATCGACATTCCGCTCGACGACCAGATCGATGCGCTGCACGGCCTCGCCAAACGCGTGCCGCAGATGGACATGACCCGCGTCGGCGTCTTCGGCTGGTCGTTCGGCGGCTATTTCTCGGCGATGGCGACGATCAGGCGCCCCGACGTGTTCGCGGCGGGCGTTGCCGGCGCGCCGGTCGTCGACTGGCAGGACTACGACACGTTCTACACCGAGCGCTACATGGGCCTGCCGCAGGAGAACGCGGACGGCTACAGGAAAAGCAGCGTGCTCACTTACGCGGCGAACCTGGAGCGCCCGCTGCTCCTTGTGCACGGCGTGACCGACGACAACGTCCACTTCCAGAACACGATGCAGCTGACGCTCGCGCTCCTCAAAGCCGGCAAGCCGTATGAGCTGCTTCTGTTGCCCGGCACCCACATGCTCGCCGACGATCTCATCCGCGCGCGCGAGACCGAGCGGCAGATGGAATTCTTCGCGGCGCATCTGGGGAAGACGCGGTAGACGGCAAAAGCCGTCGCGTCGCGGATCGCCGCGCGGCGTTCAGGCGGATCTCGTGTCGTCCGGCAGAGACGTCTTCACGCGGCACAGAAGCCCCGCATGGGGATGCGAAAGCTCGAGGCCGGGGAACGTCGCCTTCATCAGCCTTGTGCCGAATCCTTCGCGCAAGGGCGCCGAAACCTCCGGCCCGCCGATCTCCTGCCATTCGAAGAACAGGATACGCCCGTCGCGGGTGCGCTCGACGGTCCACGACACGAGAACCCGTCCCCGGTCGTTGGACAGCGAACCGTATTTCGCGGCGTTGGCGGCAAGCTCGTGCAGGAGCAGCGTGAAGCTCTGCACCATGCCGGGCGGCAGCATCACGGGCGCGCCGCTGATCCTTGCGCGACCGGCAAACGGCCCGAATTCGTTGCGGACGACGTCGCCCAGCTCCACCGCGCTGCAATTCGCCTGCATGATCACGCGGTTCGAGCGGGCCAGCGCGTGCAGGCGGCTGATGAACGAGTCCCGCGCGGCGCCGGGATCGACCGTCAGGCTCGCGACGGCCTGGACGACGAACAACAGATTGTTGCAGCGGTGATTGAGCTCGTCGAGCAGCGTCTTCTCGAGCCGCTCCGCCTCCTTGCGCTCGAGATAGTCCGCCGCGCCGCGCGCCAGAAGAGCGATCAGCGAGTTCTCGTGCTCGTCCGGCCGGTGCGTGTTCGGAAAGTGCACCGAGATCATGCCCATCAACGAGCCCTTGCTCGACACCAGCGGCGTCGAGATCACGGCGCGCACGGCTTCCTCGGCCAGGATCTGCCGCGCCTGTCCGTCGAAGATCGCGCTCGACGGAACGTCCTCGACGACGATCTGCTGCTTGGCGCGCATCGCCGCCCCGCAGGCCGAGGCCTGGTGATCGACCTCCTTGAAGAACGCGAGGAAGGTTTCGCCGAAACCCCGCTGCGCCACGATGTGGAGCGCGTTCGAACTTTTGTGAAAGGCCTGCACGTTTCCTTTCGCCGCGCCGGCCAGCCGGATCGCCGCATCGAGCGTCGCTTCGAGGCATTCCTCGACGCTCGCATCTTCGCGCACATAGAGCGAGCCGAGCTGCTGCAGCAGCGTCATCGCCTCGAGATCGGCGGCGATGCGCGCGTCGGCGCGCTGCTTGTCCGTCACGTCGACGATCGACGCGATCCAGCCCGTGATGCCGCCCGTCCGGTCGCGGTCCGGCGTGTAGGTGACGATGACGCGGCGCAGCCCTGCGCCGGCATAGTCGATATCGCCTTCCCATTCGACGACTTCGCCGTTCAGCACGCGGCGGACCTGCGGCAGGATCGTCTGAAAGCCCTCCTCGCCGATGACGTCCGCGATGAGCTTTCCCTCGATCTCGTCCGGCCTTCGCCCGAGCATGCGCGCGCAGGCGTCGCTGACGAACAGATAGCGGAAATCGGCGCTGCACCGCGTCAGCAGAAACGGCGTGTTGGCGAGCACCGCCGCGACGTCAGCTTCATGCCGCCTGAAGTCCCCGTTCCAGCCGCCCGCCGCGAGGTCCGCCCCGATCCGGACGGACTCCCCCTTCTTATTCGAATCCGGCATCCGGGCCCCGTCCCTTGAATGCACCGATGATGGGGCGGAAGCGCCCGCGCCCTCGACCCAAAGAATAACGTCTCTGTCTACACTTAGACAGAGACGAGTCGCCGCGACCAGCATTTGTTAGTCGCATCATGGGTACAGGGATGGCCGCCCCTCGAACGGTCCCCGGTTTCGCCGGACATCCCTCTTCGGACCCTTGGAAGGGAGACGCGGATAGGGGCGCGGCCTACCACGCTCCGGCGTCGCCCAGGATATCGACGATGTTCTCCGGCCAGACCTGCGCCTCGGTGGCGAGCAGATCTTCGCGCGTCCACCAGCGGTGCTCCACCATCACCGTCTTCTCCAGATCGGTCCATCGCTCCCGGGAGATGGCCGTGTCGCCCGCGCGGACGAGAAAGAAGCGTTCGTCGGCGCGCGCCGTGTCGCCGTTCGGAAGCGGGATCGTCGCCTCGCGCCGCGCGATCTGCGCGCCGGGGTGTTCGATCCGCAGGCCGACTTCTTCCAGCAATTCGCGGCACGCCGCCTGCTCGAACGTCTCGCCCGGTTCGAGACCGCCGCCCGGCGTGGCCCAGAAGATCGTCCCGGCCAGCGGCCCGGTCTCGAACGCAAACTTGAACAGCAGCACGCGGTTCGACGAATCGAGAACCAGCAGGCGCGAAGACGGGCGTTCCGGCGGCGGTGACGGGGTCATGCGGGCATCATACGAGATGGCGGAGCGCGGTGCTCCCGTCACCAACTTCTCGTCGCACCAGTGTGGTCCCGGTAAGCGCGCGATGCGGCCAGGGTTCCGCCACGCAGGCAAGGCGCATCGCTCTTCGACCTAGGTCTTCGCGGCTTTCCCGTGTAGTCTCGCCCGTCCGATCCCGGGGGACGTGAAGCCATGGTCCGCCAGTTCTGCAGGTCCGTCATCGTCGCGGCCGGAGCGCTGCTCCTCGTCTCGTTCGCGCACGCCGAGGCCGCCGCGCCGCCATCCGACAACACGCTGGCGCTCCTGCAGAAGGCCGTGAACGGCGACTGGCGTTCGCCGGCGCACAAGGCGCGCGACCGCTATCGCCACCCCGTCGAGACTCTGGAGTTCTTCGGCCTGAAGCCCGACATGACCGTCATCGAGATGGATCCGGGCGGCGGGTGGTACACGGAAATTCTCGCGCCCGTCCTCGCCGCGCATGGCCGTCTGATCGAAGCGACCGGTCCGAAATTCGCCGAGACGATCAAGGCCAATCCGGCCGTGTTCGGGCATGTCGAAATCGTCCCGTTCGACCCGCCCAAACAGGTCCGGCTGGGACCGGACAATTCCGCCGACATGGTGCTCACCTTCCGCAACGCGCATGACTGGCTCATCGACAGCCCGGAGGAGCTCGCCGCGGTGTTCAAGGCCATGTTCGATGTCCTCAAGCCGGGCGGCGTCCTCGGATTCGTGGAGCACCGCGCCAAACCGTTCATGACGCCCGAAGACAGCGCGACGGCGCTTCACCGCATTTCCGAGGATTACGTGATCGCGCTGGCGCTCAAAACCGGATTCCGCCTGGCCGGCGTCTCCGAAATCAACGCCAATCCGAAGGACCCCGAAGACGTCAACGTGCATCGCCTGCCGCCCAATCTCGTCGGGCCCGAGGAAGAGCACGCAAAGATGCTGGCCATCGGCGAATCCGACCGCATGACACTGAAATTCGTGAAGCCCTGACGGCGGGCGCGCGGGCGAATGTCGTCCCTCGCAGAGGGTCAGCCCTCACGCGGCGTGCTTGTTCAGCAAGCCCAGGATCACGGCATCGAGGCTATACGGCCCTGCGCCGGCCGAGACGACGACGATCAGCATGAAGGCATAGAGCGTCTCCGGCAGATAAAGCCAATCGTCGATGCGATCCGCTTCGTCGATCGGCGCATAGAGCGCGATGCGCTGTCGCCCGGAGGTGGCGATGGCGACGAGGATGAGAAAAAACAGGCCGAGTGCCGCGAGCGGCGCCAGAAGGCCGACAAGAACGGCGGCGCCGGCGGCAAACTCGACCGATGGCACCCACCATTGATTGAAACCCAGCGCGTGAATCCCCAGCGCCTTCAGCTCCTCGACGATCGTACGGTGGCGCTCCGCGTTGAACAGCTTGTGAAATCCCGACAGCATGAAGAAACCGCCGACGGCGATCCGGTTCAGCGTGAGCGCGATATCGGTCCACCCGACGCCCGTGAACAACACGTCCATCACGATCGATCTCATGGCGCGGCCCACAGGGCGTCGATCGAATAACGTCCCGCGCCCGTGATCGCCAACAGCAGGAAGCCTCCCGTGATGCCGAGGTTCTTGTAGAAAGCCTCCATGCTGTCGAGACGGCCCGTGCCCGTCACCGTCCAGTAGCGATGCTCGGCAAGCGACGTTCCGAGCGTGTACAAAGCCATGAGCGAAGCGGCAGAACATGTGAACGCCCCGACGGCGACCGCGAACGCGACTGGAAGCTCCATGAAGGTCGCGACGGCGGCCGCCAGCACGGGCATCGGAAGGCGATCCTGCACCATCTGACGGACCGTGCCGGAGAAATCCCTGAGCTTTCGCCGGCCGAAGATCAGATACAGGGCCGCGAGGAAAAGACGCGCCGCGAGAATGACGCCGTCGTCGATGCCGCTTGTCACGAACCTAGCCGTACGCGACGCCGGGATTGCTTTGTCCGATTTCGATGATGTAGCCGTCGGGATCGCGGATGTAGCAGCGCGTCTCGCCGTATTTGGGTATCGGCGCCGTGATGAACTCGGCGCCCCGGCTGCGCCAGAGCTCGTAGCACGCCTGAATATCGGCGACGCGAATGTTCATGAAGCTGTTGATTTTATCGGGATCGGGTGTGCTGAGCGTCACCGTCGGCTTGTCCGGCGTCGGGCCGCCACCGACATTGATGATCATCCACGTGTTGGCGATCTGGAGATAGCCCGGCGCATTGCCGTCGCCATGGCTCAGGATACGGGCGCCGAAAACCTTTTCGTAATAGCGCAACGATCGTTCGATGTCGGAAACGGTCAGAAAATACGCGATGGAAATGCCATCCTGCGGCGGCATCCGATAATTTTTCTGCTCGACTTGCACTTGGCTCATAGACGGCTCCGGTCCGGAAACAGGCCCCCCGCGCATACGCCGCCGACACTCGAAATTGATATTGGAGGAAAGTGCCCGCCCGAACAACATGCGGGGCATCGTTTCGCCATTTAACCACGCCACTTGAGAAACGCCGGCGGGTCCGAGTTTCGTCCTGGGACCGACGGGATGGCAAAAGCGGGATGGGGGCGCGACCCACCACGCTCCGGCGTCGCCCAGGATGTCGACGATGTTCCCCGGCCAGACCTGCGCATCGGTGGCGAGCAGATCTTCGCGCGTCCACCAGCGGTGCTCCACCATCACCGTGATGGCGTCACGTGGGCGACTATATTGCTGTTTGTACTAGTAGCGTCGGAATTCAGCGGCATGCGCCAATTCGGGCGCCATGTCTAAGCCGTACAGCTCGCGAATCTGGCGTGAAAATTGTGCTTGCCCGCCGTAGCTTGGGTGTCTCACTTGATAGGCTGTAATGCTCGCTGTTGACATAGTTCGAGCTGCGTCATTTCCAATCGCAACTATGCGACCAGGCCGCAACAGCCGGATCAGTTCCCACAATATCTCCTCACCGATCTTTCTCTCTGCATTTGTGTGCGCTCGATTGCTGAACGGTTCTCCCGGTTCATGGGGATGAAACGGGAAGACATTCCACAAGAAGATGGGGCGGGGTATTCCTTGAAGCGAGCCCCAAATGACCGCCGCTGTCCGCTCTTTAATAACTTCGCCAGTTGTCGGTCGAGATGCTTCGACACCCCAACGACTGGAGTGGACCCCCAAATGAACGTCGTCAGTTAGTGCTAACCCAGTCCTTCTTCCGCCCCTATATCCCAGATCGCGTCCGATCCAAATCGCATCCACGCCCCTATGCGCAGCTACGTCAAGAATCAATCCTAGCGATCGCGCACGAAGTGCAGGCGCATTTTTCAAGTCGTGGACGCCGCATCTATCGGCATAGGGATTGAATACGTTCTCGAGAGAAACTGCGCAGAGCTGTTGCACGAAACTGGCGGGCGTCATTTATCCACGCGATCTAATCGGTCGGTATCTTATCGACCGAGTCTTCAAATCGCCGTACACGATGCCACCATTATTCCTGTGGACCTTTCGAAAGACCTGATAGCCCTGCAAGATGGCGCGCTCCCAAAGGCTTAATGGGCACCGGTCCACCTCATAGCCCTGCACGAATTGCTCAATAGTTTTGAGCATATCGAAGCTGAGGGAGCGTTGGTCGGCGAAGAAATCCAGTTTTTTAGCCCTGGAGAATATCCAGGCCGTCAAACCTTCCTCAACAACAACCGCGCGGCCCCCGTCCTGTTCCTCATCATACTTCTTGTCGCTTTTCCTTTTCTGCTTGAGGAGTGCCCTAAATACCGGCGACCAATTCAACACTGCGGCATAAGCAAAGTGGAAAACATCGTGAAAGCGGTATCCATCCCGATCCGCAATATTGTCGGTAAGGGGATCGCCAACGAACACGCCATTATATTGCAGATAGCTTTGACCGCTCTCACGTTGGGTAATGACGATCTTAAATCTCGCGGGAAGCCGTTCCTCGGCGGGGAAATCGTCATCGAACCTCGGCAACTCATTAAAATTCGCGGGCAAAAAACGTCCGGTTGTCTTTTGTACATTTTGCTCGACAATCCTTTCTAACTGCAGCCGGGACGCGCGGACGACGCGAAGGTATTGCTGAGCAAATGCGCAGAGAACGGGAAAACTGTCCACTCGCCTTCGTCGAATCGTCAATACGTCGGAGAGCGACCTACCGAGAGCGAGAAGCGCCGCGTGTGGCGGACGTGTCGAAACCTTCGCTCCCCCGCTCTTAACCGCTCCGGGAAATACCGAGTCAACTTGTACGTCGAGGCGCTCGCATAGCCGGGTGAAATACCAGAGTGTGTCGCCAAGCTCCTCTTGGAGAGTCGCGCGATAGCCGCTGAAGACCTTTCCTTCTCTGTCGAGCTTTTTTCCCGCGGCAAGAACGCTTCCAACCTCGCCAACAAGGCCCATTAGTACCGGCCTTATGTCGTTTTTGGACAAAAAATCCGTACGCGCGATATCATTCGCGTATGCCCTAAGAAGCAGCGTGCGCTTGCGATCTCTAATCGCTTCGGATTTTCTCCCGGCGCTCATTGCCATTGATTTGTAATCCAGTCGAGGGGGCGACCACAGTATCCGGTGCCTAGGCTTCTGACCCAATCGGCAAACGCAGCTACGAACTCTTCATCATCAAAAATTTTGCGTCCGCGGCCGGCGACGCAGATGTCCTTTCCCCTGCGAAACTGACTTGGAATCTTGGGGCCTTCACCTCCAAAATAGACAAAGTCGTTACTGTACAAAATCCTGTTTGTTCCCGTGTCGCGTTCGATGTGCCGTTCATTCGGGGTGCCATCCGCGTTCGTATGGAATGAGTTCGTCTGTCGCCACTCGCCGTTTTGCCTTCGATAAATATTATCGCCACATGCGTGCATGCGGCTTTTGGTTAGCACCGGCTTTTTCGCCTGAAAACGATCGTCGTTCCAGTATTGCTGAAAGGTGCGCTCACCGGTTACCCGCATGGCGTAGACGAGCCGTCCACCACGCTTTATTTCTTTGTTCGCACTGCCTGTGCCAACGATCCAATCATTTATTCGGGCGCGTCCACGAATGTCGGGTTTGCAAGTCGCGAGAGTGCAATAGCCAAAAAAAGGGTTCGGCGCGAATCCGCTATCGTAGCGCACAATGTAGGAGTGGAGGTTCACCTCTACTCCTAGCAGGGGTGGCGCTTAATTTTGTGCGGCTCGGCGATAGTGCCGTCGACCTTTTCCCAATCACCCTCATTGCTATTAATGGCGTCAATAATTTTTGGGCCGTGCCAGCCTACGACAACCGCGTCCGCATAGTCGTTGAGAGCCTGGGGTATGTCGCACTCGGCGTCGCCATGGCCCCAAACCCCTATTATCTTTTTTCCTTGCTTCATCGCATATTCAATTTCCCAATTCACCCATTCGCTGTCTTTGGTTTTCGGGGTGATGTACACGATCAAGGTGCTAGCCCACTGGATGCGCGGAGCCAATATTTCGTTTTTGATATAGTCGGGAGATTTCGCCTCGTTGGGTTTGTCTGCATTGATCGAGCCGTCTCGAATATTCATTCCTTGCTTGGAGAGCAGGTCTTTGAGCGATGCCAAACCGCCGTCATCTTCGTGCACGTGGCTGATGAATACGTTTTTTATGTCGTCTGCCATCAGAGGCCCCGTGCTGATTCGACCCGGTAATGTTATATATGGTTGACCAGATTTAGAAGTATTGGGGAGCACATAATTACATGGGCGGGTCGGATAGTGCACTGACTAACTTAATTGCCCTGACTTGGGATAAAGATAGCTGGAGTATAGGCTTAGTAATAAATTTCGGATTTGCAGCTGCGTTCCTCACTATCGTGCTTGTAGTGTTGTTTTTCCGCTCAAAGCTTAGCGGCTTCTCATTTGCTAAATTTGAAATTGATCAAGCCGAGCTAGGCATTGGGGACAGCAAATTAAGTTTCCGGCCAAACGTCACGGACCGACAAGTGGCGTACGCAGTTTGGGTCGAACTGAGTACACGAAAGATCGGACTGCCGATTGACCTGGAACACGATGTGATCAGCGAGATCTATGACTCCTGGTATACCTTTTTCTCGGTCACGAGAGAGCTTGTCAAAGGCATCCCTGTATCGAAAGTTCAACGTGCGAGCACCCGCGCCATAATCCAGCTATCGATTGAAGTATTGAATGAGGGGCTCAGGCCTCACCTTACACACTGGCAGGCTCGCTTCCGGCATTGGTATGACAGGGAACTGAAAAAGTACGACGAAAGCGGAGGCAAGGAGATTCTTGATCCGCAGAGCATCCAATCGAAATTTCCGCAGTACGAGCAACTCAAAGAAGACATGCTTCGTGTTAACAAATCTCTCATGCGCTACAGACAGAAAATGAACGATCTCATTCGAAATGGCTGACAACAAATTGGCGGGCGCGGATGCTGGCATTTCTGAGTTATCAAACTAAGGACAAGCAAGTTGCCGGACGAATAGGCAAATAGTGCCACTCTCATCCCTTCATCGTCTTGACATACCCCTCAATCACGCCCTCCA
>Ga0335069_10003679_pt1 | contig 23048 bp, 22 predicted proteins | sample Lox_Sample_11_FD_206714 | JGI IMG/M metagenome (GOLD analysis project Ga0335069, IMG submission 206714) | Soil microbial communities from Loxahatchee National Wildlife Refuge, Florida, United States - Lox_Sample_1.1 | ecosystem: Environmental > Terrestrial > Soil > Wetlands | place: USA... | reverse complement strand
TGCGAGCCCCAGAGAGTCCGGTGAGCAGTCCGGAGTAGCGAGAAAACAGCTCCATGTCGACGACGGTGTCGATTTTGGCCTTTCGGACCCAGCGGAGGAAGCGGAGCGTGTCCCAGGCCAGAGCCAGGAGGCTGGTCTCGCGAATGGTGACGATGTGATCTTCCGGAATTGTGGGCAACAGGCGCAGACAATCGACATTGCGCTCGAAAATCAGAAAGAAAAGCTCGGCACCCAACTCCCGCTTTGCTTTCTCCAGCGCGGGATTGGCAATCACCGTCGAACCCATCTCGGAAAGCTCAATGAACAGGATGCGCCCCGGCTTTTCTGGCCCTTTGCGGGAGCCGAGCAAACGGACGAGAAACGTCCCCAGGAAGCACAGCGGTACACCAATCCAATAATCGACCGCGCGCATCGTTTCGAGCTTCATGAATCTTCCTCTGGGCTCAAAAAAGCCAAACCAAGCCACAACCCTCGGAGGGGAAATACGTCCCTAGTACATAGGGGTAAAGACGGTTGACTGGATCAAATTACTTGTGCCGCTTTTCCTCTTACCGGTGGCAGACAACGCCAGCTTTGGCTACTACAATCGGGATTATAGTTTGCCGAAAACCATCTGAGTCTTCAACGCAGGACCGACATAGTTACTCTTGTTGCGCCTGCAGGATAGGATGTTAGGGTTCGCATTTCGCGAAGGACGTTCCGACTGCTCCCCGCCTTCGCGCCAGCCGGATTGAAGAAGTGCAGCTGGACGCAACCTGTTTTTTGGGCTTAGGACGGGAGAATTTTTGCGGACTCTGAGCAAGCGCACCTTAGGCATCCTCTTTGCCTTAACGACCCTCGCGATCGTCGTGATGGGTTACCATCCCGGTATTGAAGACGACGGCGTCTATCTCTCCGCGATTAAGAGCGACCTGAATCCCTCGCTCTATCCACACGACGCCGAATTCTTTCGAGTTCAACTCCAGGCCACGCTGTTCGACAAGTGGGTCGCCGATACGATTCGCTGGTCCCACCTTCCCGTCTCGGTAGGCGAGTTTCTTTGGCAATTTGCGACAATCGGCCTCATTCTTCTGGCCTGCTGGAGCATCGTCCGCTATCTGTTTGCCGATGAGCTGGTGCGGTGGGGAGGGGTCGCGATGGTTGCCGCCATGCTGACTCTGCCGGTTGCGGGGACAGCTCTCTATCTGGCCGACCAGCATCTGCATCCTCGCAATCTCTCGACCGCCATCATCTTGCTGGCCGTTTCGCGCATCCTGGTCGGCAAACACTGGCAAGCCGTGCCTCTGATGTTGCTCGGCGCGGTGTTGCACCCGATCATGGCGGCGTTGGGAATCTCCTTCTGCGTGTTCCTGACAGCAGCTACGCTCGAACCAGTCCGTGTCTGGCTGCGTTCCCTTCGCAACTCCCTTGCCGCGGCGGTCCCTCTGGGTTGGATCTTCGAGCGTCCAACACCAATCTGGCGGAAAGCGCTGGAGACACGGTCCTACTTCTTCCTCTATCGGTGGACTTGGTACGAGTGGCTCGGTGCACTGGCTCCCCTGCTCCTGTTCTGGCTCCTGTGGCGGTATGCGGAACGTCGCGGCGAGACCAAGCTGGCCCAATTCGCTATGGCTGTTTTTGCCTACGGTGTCTTTCAGCAGATTGCTTCCATGGTCATCCTGGGATCGCCTGGGCTGGTCCGCGTAACGCCGATGCAACCCATGCGCTATCTGCACCTGATCTATTTTTTCCTGGCCCTTGTCGCCGGATGCCTGTTGACCCGCTATGTGATCCGCGCATCAGCCTGGCGCTGGGCCGTTTACCTGGTCGTCATCAACGTCGGCATGTTCTCGGCGCAGCAGTCTCTCTACGGCGGCACCGCACACCTGGAACTTCCTGGGATGCAGCCGAGCAATCCATGGCTGCAGGCGTTCGCATGGATCCGGCACAATACGCCCGTCAACGCGTACTTCGTCATGGACCCGAACTATATGGCAGCCCCCGGCGAGGACTACCACAGCTTCCGTGCGTTGGCCGAGCGCAGCCAACTGGCCGATGCCATCAAGGACACGGCTGTCGTGACCCAGGTGCCGGATCTGGGGCCGGACTGGGAACGCCAAGTCACAGCTCAGGCAGGGTGGCCCAATTTCAGGCTGGCCGATTTCGAGCGGCTCAAGTCGGACTTTGGCGTCGATTGGGCACTGGTCTCCTATCCGGCGCCAGTTGGCCTGGACTGCCGCTGGCACAACAGCACGCTTTCGGTGTGTCAGATCCCATAGATTGAGAGTCGTCCGGCCCAAAGCACGGATTTTGCACGAGAGGGGCTCTTCCCCCAGAATGAATGCAGCAACTCTCCCGGCATGGAGCCCGGTCGATCGATGCCGAATCTTAGCCAGCGCTTGATTCTTGGCTGCATTCTCCTCGCTGCCTGCACAGTAGGACTCTTTTTGGCCGCGCGCCACGCGCTTGGCACGGTCGGGGATGGGACACTGGGCGCGATCCTCGCGGCCTGCTCTGTTCTCGTGTGTGTGGCGACGATCTTCCTCGTCCTGCAGCCAATCCACCAGCTGGCACGCGATGTGAAGATGATTGCGCAGGGCAACCTTGAACATCGCGTCGATTGGAACAGCCGTGACGACTTTGGGATTATTGCCAGCGAATTGAATCGGATTGCCGTTCGGCTCCGGGACCTGCGCGACAGCGAAGCCGGCCGCAAGCAGATGGAGTTTCAACTCTCCGACGCCGTGCTGCAGTCCATCTTTGAGCCCATCATCGTGACCGACGGCAAAGGGCACGTGCTCAAAGTCAATCAGGCTGCCGCCGAGATTCTGGGCGAAGCCGCCACAGACCGCATGGCGTTGACGACCACTCCGGGAGGAGAGAAGATTCTGAGCGCGATCCGCGATGCCGTTGCCATGCAAAAGCCCGTCGCCGTCGAAGGCGACGCTTCGCTGCTGCCGATGCGCATCGGCAAGCAGGAACGCAGCTATCGGTTGCGGACAACACCCATGCGCGACTCCGATGGACGCCTGCTCGGCACCGTCACCACACTCGAGGACGTCACGTCGCTGCAAGACACGGATCGATTCAAGACGCAGTTCATTGCTGTGGCCAGCCGCAAACTGCGCGATCCCCTGCTGCGCCTGCGCAGGGGCCTCTATGCGTTAGGCCAGGGCTATGGCGGACAACTTGAACCGCTGCAGACCGAGCTTGTGGCCGCTGCCAGCAGCGAGTCGGAAAAGCTGAACGATCTGATGACCGACCTGATCGAGGTTGCGGAACTTGACACTGGGAAACGCGAGCTGCTTCCGGACAGACTGCGGCCCCTGCCGCTCCTGAACGAGGTGCGCGATCGCTTCTGCGAGGAGGCCGCCGAAAAGCATATTCGTGTCGAGGTCAACGCCTTCGCCGATCTCTCGTTCGTGCAGGCAGACCGGCGGGCCGTTCGCTCCATCTTCGACAATCTGATGACCAATGCGCTCCGCTACACGCCCCAGGATGGAGAGATTCTGCTGTCCGCCGAGGAGATCAAGAGCTTCGTGCAGTTCACGGTGCGCGATTCCGGGCGTGGCATCGAGGCCGATCGGCTCGGCAAACTCTTCGACCGCTTCAATGCATTCTCTGACACCGGCACGGGCCTTGGGCTCGCGCTGGTGCGGCGTCTCGTCGAGTCCCTCGGCGGACAGATTGCCGTCGAAAGCCGCCTCGGCCACGGCACAACCTTTCGCTTCACCTTGCCCGTCGCTGTTGTCGAGACGGTTCATCATCCTGTCGAGGTAGGCTAGGCAGATGGCAGAGATCCAGCTCGAACGACAGCAGGAACCCGCCAAGCTTCGCATCTACCTCGGGGCGGCTCCCGGCGTCGGCAAGACCTACCACATGCTCAACGATGCCCTGCTTAAGCGCAAGCAAGGGGTTGACGTCGTCATTGGACTCGTGGAGCCGCATGGACGCCAAGAGACAGCCGAGCAGATTCGCGATCTCGAGATTGTGCCCCTCAAGGTAATCCCTTATCGCGGCGTCGAGCTGAAAGAGATGGACCTGGACGCCATCATCGCTCGCCATCCCGACACAGTCATCGTGGATGAGCTGGCCCATACCAACGTCCCTGGAAGCAAGAATCGCAAGCGCTATGAAGATGTGCTGGAACTACTCGATCACGGCATCAATGTCATGACTGCCGTGAATATCCAGCACCTGGAGACACTGAACGACGCCGTCAACCGATCGGCAAATACCGTCATTCGAGAGACGGTTCCCGACAGCTTCTTCAAGCGCGCCGATGAGGTCATTAATGTCGACCTCACCATCGAGGAGCTCCGTTCGCGTCTGCGTGAAGGTAAGATCTACGCCCCGGAAAAGGTCGAGCAGTCACTAGCCAACTTCTTCCGCAAAGGCAATCTGAATCTCCTGCGCGAGCTGTCGCTCCGGGCTACCGCTGAACAGGTCAGCAAGCGCGCGGCGGACTATCGCCGCACCCAGGGCCTGGAACAGGCCCCAGTCCCGGACAAGGTCATGGTCTGTCTCAGCTCGCGCCCCGGCACGGAACGGCTCATCCGCGTTGGTGCACGCGTCGCTGGCCGCCTGGCCACCAACTGGTACGCGGTCTACGTTGCGCGGCCTGAAGAGGACAAGGGCCACGGCGACCCGGATGCGTATCAACGAATCGAGGAATATCAGCGCATGGCGCGCGATCTGGGAGCACAGGTCGTGGTGCTGAACGACAAGAACGTCTCCGACGCGCTCATCCGGTTTGCGCAGCAAGAAAGCATCTCGCACGTGATCTTCGGCCAGCCGGTCCGTTCACGCTTCGACATTCTGCTGCGCGGCTCGGTGCTGAACAAGTTCCTCTCGCAGATTCGCGACGTCACCGTGCAGGTCGTGCCCATGCACAAACCGTTGCGGCGGCCCTGAGTGACTCGCCCGCAGGTAGCCGAGCTAGACCCCAAGCCTCGAAGCAGCCAGCGCGGTTCCCTCAACACGCGAACGTATCTTGGCGAAGGCGACGTCCCGCGCCGTCGATGTGTCGTCGGCGAACGGCGAAAAGCCGCAATCGTCGGTCGTACCGAGCTGATCCAGCGGAAGGATGGCAGCGGCCTCAAGTACTCGATGGCACACCTCCTCCGGCGTCTCAACACGGGTCGAGATCGGATCGATGACGCCTACAAAGATCCTTCGATCTCTACCGGCAAGGCCGGCAATGAGGCCAAGGACGCGCCGCCGGTCGGACTCGCTCGAGAGCTGAAGATAGAACCGCCCGGAATGGGTCGCAAAAAGGGCTGGCAGAAGCCCGGCATAGTCGACATCGGCGGAGTGCGTCGAATCGTGGTCGCCCCCCGGGCAGACATGAACTCCGATGCGGGCGCGTTCGGCGTCGGAAAAACTCTCAAGCACTCGGTTGTTCAACTCCACGAAGCTCCGCAGCAGGTTTCCGCTTGGATCGAGCTTGAGAGAAAGGCGTCCCTCCGTGAAATCGATCTGCACAGTCTCGGCTCCGGCGGTAAAGGCGGAAAGAATGTCAGCGACTGCTTCGCGGATGAGATCCTCGATGAACTCCTCGCGAGAGTAACCATCGATGCTGTCGGGCGGATAGAGGAGGCTGAGCGCCGAAGCCGAGATGACAGCCTGCTTGAACGGACGCGTCGCATAGGGTCTGGCTCGTTGCAAATACTCGCCCGCGTGCTTTGCGTAGCGGAAGGGCCCTCGAGTCAGGCGAGGCAGTTGCCGCGTATGTCCGTCCTTGAATGGGATGACCACGCCATCCGGGGCAAGATTCGTCAGGCCTTCCAGCGGGTAGGTCGCAAAACTCGACTTCCGTTGCTCTCCATCCGTAATCACCGGCGAGCCGGTCTCCTCAAAACGCCGCACGGTGTCCCGCACCGCCTGGTCGAATGCCGCTTCAAGCGCCTCCGGAGACACGTTGCCGGCAGCGTGCTGCTGCAGGGTGCGGATCAACTCGGGCGGCCGCGGAATACTGCCAATCGGTTCGGTCGGAATCGTCATGGCGGGAGTCTAGCCGCTGGCTCGGCGTCCAACCATCCACCGAAGGATGGAGTCCTGCGTTGCCGGGAGTTGAAGGCGCCGATACGCAGGGCCGACGACCCGGATTCGACCCACGGACTCACTCCCGCCGAGCCGATCCTCGATGGCAATCTCGCTATCGTGTCATCGTGATCTCGAAGCCCATCCCGTCCTCGGCAATCTCAACCTGTGCGAAGTTCGCCTGCGCGAGCATCTCCTCGAGTTCGCCTCGCGTGTAAGCGCTTCGGATCAACATCGTTCGGAATGCCATCTTGGTCAAGAAGCGGTTCACCGTCGACAATCCCATGTTGTCGAGCGCACGCCTGACATCGTCAGGCCGCGCATCCCGGCTCAGATCGATCAGAAGTGCGCGTCCGCCCGGCTTCAGAACCCGAGACATCTCCTGCAGGGCGGCCACCGGCTTGGCAAAGTTCTTGAACGCAGCGCGGCACAGCAAAAAGTCGAAGCTCTCTCGCGGAAACGGCATGTTCGAAGCCGATCCCTCGACAAACTGCACGTAGACACCCGCCGCTGTTGCCTTCTCCGCGGCCATCTTCACGAATGTCCGGCTCAGATCCATCCCCGTGATGGCATAGGATCCGAGCTTCGCCAATTCGATACAGAAGTAGCCGGGCCCTGGAGCCACTTCCAGCACCCGGCTGCCCTCCGGCAGTTCACCGGCAATCCTCCGCGCCAGATCGACATACTGGTTCATCATCTCGCCGGTATTGTTCGCGTACCATCTTGCCATCAGGCCTTCGATGGGCCTGTCGGCGTGCGGCTTGCGCATGGTCATCGTCGTCATCGCGTTCCTCCTGTTTCGGGCGTACTCTGCCCTTTGCGCACAGCACGACGGCTGCACACGGTTCACTCTTGCGTTTGGCTCTTTTTGCGCGGTCGTTCGGATCAACGCCGCGCTACGGATCTACTCGCAGAAAACTCTGACCTTCGTGACATTGCCATCCTTGCCGTCGACGTCGACGGTCAGGTCCTCGAGGTGATCGATCAACTCTTCGAGATTCTCGGGCTTGATCTGCGATAGCGTGATGGGCACGCCGTGCTTGTTGAACGCTTCATCGAGCTGATCGTGGGCTTGCTTGGGGATCAGACCGGCGAGACGCACTCCGGCGCGCAACAGCTGCATGGGCACGCGCACATTCACGGTAGTCGGCCCTTTCATGCCTGTGGTCGATTCATCTGCCTCGACCTGCACGCGCAGATATTTTGCTTTGGCTTTTCCATAAGCGTCTTTCAGTTTGTCGGCCATGCCTTCAAACTGCCGGCCTTTTCCAGCGGTCTCGGGCTCGAGTGCGGCAAGCAGTCGTTCTGCTTCTTCGGCGGTGATCTTGCCTGCGGCCAGCATCTCCAAAATCTGACGGCGATTCTCGTTCATGACAATCCTCCAAACCAGTGGGTAACGCTTGCCAGCGCATGATGAGCCAGAGGCGCGACTGAAACCAGCGTGTGGGTGATTCCGGCGATCCAGTCGCCGAGGTGGGAGAGCAGCAGCCAGGCGAAAGCGAGGCTCACGGCGAGCCGTGCCAAAGGATCCTCTCTATCCGGCAACACAGCAAGCAGTCGTTCGGCCTCGCGTGGCGTAATACGTCCCATGGCAACCAGGGACAAGATGGCGTGACGATCGTTGTTCATAGCCGTCCTCACAAAATCCGAACCGTGACGCGGTTCCCGTCGGTGCAGACACGGACATCGGTGCCGGGCAGGCTGCAGCTGAGCTGCCAGAAGGCGGCGACAGCGCGCCAGAAGCTGACACGGCCCACCAGGCAGACGATAAAGACGACAAGCAGAATGAATGGAGCCAGCAGAACGAGCGGAATCCAGAGCAGGAAGAGTGGGATCCAAAGCCGCACTCCGCGCCAGTGAGGGTTGGCGACATGGACAATGGCAACGTTTGGAGTCATTTCATCGCCTCCAGTTCGCGGATCGCATCGGCGGCGCTGATCTCGCCATTTTTGAGCCGCTCCAGCACCTCCGCGCGGGAAGGAGTCGGGTTGGTATCGATGAATTCGAGTTGGCCCGCAATGCGGTTCAAGCGAGCCTTGATCGTCGGATAGCTGACGCCGAAGATCTGCTCCATCTCCTTGATCGAGCCGTGGGAGCGCAGGAAGGCGGTGATAAAGACCTGGTCTTCCAGGCTGAGCCGGGCCAGTTCGGGGAGGGTAAAGGTTCCCTCGATGGCGATCTGCCGGTCCGGGACGCGGACGCGCTCCACGACCAGCGGGGCACCCTGAGCGATCCGGAGCACGTCCTGCCAGTCAGAGGCGTTTTTGGGGTCAGATGCCATGAAGCAAATCCTCGTTTCTTGATTTCGAGGTTCATTGTGCTCGCATTTTTCAATAAATGCAACACAAAAAATTAATATTTTCAATATTAGTTCAGCCAGGACTTGCAAATCTCAAGCCTTGCCCGCTTTTCCACCAGGTAGGTTCATCCCGAGCGACGACCGAAGCCGCCCCAAATCCTGTGGTAACTTGAAGAAAGCGGTCGCGCGAGCTCGTAGCTCAGGTGGTAGAGCAACGCCCTTTTAAGGCGTGGGTCCTGGGTTCGAATCCCAGCGAGCTCACCACGCTTAAGATCGCTTTCTCCTTCTCTTCCACTCGTTCCCCGTGCCCGCAGCGCAAGTGGCATCCAATCCTCGCAGATGACGATGCAAAGGCAGGCCATGAAACCGGTCGAGGTCGCCAGACTCTGGGAAGCCAACGCCGAAAGCTGGACGCGCTGTGTCCGCGCCGGCTATGACATCTACCGCGACAAGCTGAACACACCTGCGTTTCTCGCCATGCTGCCGGATGTTCGAGGCCTCTACGGGCTCGATATCGGCTGCGGAGAGGGTGCCAATACCCGCAAGCTGACCCGGCTGGGCGCACGCATGCAGGCCGTCGATGTGGCTCCGACCTTCATCCGCCATGCCAAGGCAACCGAAGTAGCCGCACCTCTCGGGATTTTGTATGAGGTGGCCGATGGGATGCATCTGCCCTTTGCCGGCGGAGCCTTCGACTTCGCAACGGCCTTCATGTCGCTGATGGACATGCCGGACCACGGGCTGGCGCTGAAAGAGGCGGCACGCGTGCTGCGGCCCGGTGGCTTCTTCCAGTTTTCAATCCTTCATCCCTGTTTCGCGCCACCCCATCGCCGTGTGCTGCGCGACCCACACGGCAATGTGCTCGGCATCGAGGTCGGCCGTTACTTTGAGCCAATGACCGGTTCAGTCAGCGAGTGGACGTTCTCAAGTCTTCCGCTGAAGGAACGCGGACGTGTTGCACCGTTCCGTACTCCGATGTTCCATCGCACGCTGAGTAGCTGGGTGGACCTGATCTGCGCGGCCGGACTCATGATCGAGAAGCTCGGTGAGCCGATGGCGAGCGCAGCGCAAGCCGCGGCGGAACCGACCGTCGCCGATACGCGTGTCGCCCCGCTGTTCCTGCACATTCGAGCGCGGAAGGGATAGCGCACAACGTGACGAACGATTCCCTTCGGCCCGAGAGTACCGACTATCGCCAGCCTGAGACGTAGTATCTTGGGGAGAATTCGTCTCTACAAGTACTTCATGTTGCAGGAGCAGACTGTCGCGAACTCACCCATTTCGTTGGTACGCCGGACGCTTTTCTGGATTGGGAAGATTGCTCGCAGCCGCATCCTTTTCTGGATAGTAACCGCCGCAGTGACGGCGTACGACGTCTTCCTGCTCACCGGCAGCCTGGGGCGCAGTCTCTGGCTCGACGAAGCATTCGTTGCCAACTCGGTTATCGCGAAGACCCTGAGCGGAATCTTCTATCCCACGGACTGGCTCCAAAACTCTCCTCCACTCCTGCTTGTTCTGGCACGTGCGGTCGTTCTCGTCTTTGGCGTGAGCAATACCACGTTGCGCGTAGTCCCAGTGGCCATGGGAATACTGGCCACCGGAACCATGCTTTTCTTTGCCCTTCGCATTCTGTGGAAGCACTATGCCTTGCTGGCTTGGACGATGGTTGTCCTTTCCCCCGTCGAGATCATCCAAGCACGTCAGCTCAAGCCATACAGTTCGGAGTTATTCGTCTCGACTCTGGTCCTGCTGGCTTGTTCCCTGTATATCGAGAAGTCGAGCGCCAGACGCTTCTGGCTGCTGGTCGCCGTCACCGCAGGTGGGGTGCTCATCGGCTATGGCATCGCTCTTCTCGTGCCGTCCGTTGCGCTGCTGATCTGGCTGTTTCCTTCCCGTCAAAGCTCCTCATCAAGTGGCAGGACTCGGCTCTCAAATCCATTTGCGAGGGCAGTCGTCTTCGCCGCGATTGTCGGCGCCACGGTGGTGGGCGAGTATCGCGTGTTTTCCGTTCCCAACGGCCCTGAGGTCTACCACAACGCATTCACCAAGAAGAACGCCGGCAAGAGCTGGGCCAGCCTGGCCACGTCTGAGTCGTACCAGTTCGTCGGTGAGATCCCGCTCAATCACCGCTTTGATCGAACCGGAATCCGCATTTCAAGCGCTGCGATCCTGCTTCTGATCGGCCTGATCCTCTCCTGGAAGCGATATCGGCACGGCAGACCCAAATGGTTCGCAATTCAGGTTGTCTGTCTCCTCCCATGCCTCACTTTGCTCGTCTGCGACCATTTTGTTCTCTATCCCTTCACCGAGCGCACCAGTCTGTTCTTGCTGCCGTTCCTGGTCACGGCCCTTGCCTCGAGTCTCCAGCTGATTTCCCTCTTCGTCTTCGCGCGATCCCGCAGTTGGCTTCGGCCCGTTTCTGACGTCCTGATCCTTCTGGCGATCGCGCTAACCCTCATCGCGAGCCGGGCAAAGAACTTCCGCCAGATCGATCCGGGAGAGGACGCAGATGGGGCCGTTTCATTCCTTCAGGCGCATGTGCAGCCGCAGGACTTTCTCTGGGTACACTCCTCCTTGTCGCAGCATTTCAAGCTTTACGTTCAGATGCACCATTGGCAGGATGCGCCCGCTCATTTCGGGAATACGGGTTGGCCTTGCTGCTCGCGCGGAATTCCGGAAACTAAATACACGAGCAGCGAGCAACTGGTCCGCGAAGATTTTGGCAAAGCGCTCGATCACTTTTCCGGCAGAGTTTGGGTGCTCTACACGATGCGACCTGAGCACTGGAGAGGGTTTGCCGATGAGCCCGCAATCATGCGGACGATTCTTCATGAGAGGGGCTGCACTGAGACGCCTACGCCCCCGTTCTTCCATGTGGGCCTCGACGCATTCGAGTGCGGAGCAAGTGCGGCAGGCCCTTCTCAATCTCGGTCGCGTCTAAAGCTCCCATAACGCCAAGCGGGATCCGCTCGTGGCTGGGCTGTCTTCAAGCGCGGACGAGGGAACGAGTGCCGTCCGGAAGCAGCGTATGAGACTCGGCTAGAGGTATGGTCGGCGTAGCGGATCTGGCGGTAGCTCGACGGCGCCATTCTCTCTGCCGCTCCGGACGCAGCACGAAGTAGTGCAGCGATGCCCCGAGACGACAATGATCCATACAATTCTGGTATTGCCCGTGTCGGCTTCAGGGCCTAACACTCGCGCGGCCAGAAGTGTGTCTCGGAACAGGCGCGCAGGCGATCGGCGGCTATCTCCGGCGTGATGTCACGCTGTGGCATCCCCAGCATTTCAAAGCCGACCATGAATTTGCGGACGGTCGCTGAACGCAGCAGCGGCGGATAGAAGTGCGCGTGAAAGTGCCACTCAGAATGTTTCTGTCCATCGACGGGCGATTGGTGAAAGCCCATCGTGTATGGAAAGCTGGTCTCAAAGAGATTGTCATAGCGGGTGGTCATCCGCTTCAGAACATCCGACAAAGCATCGCGCTCTTCGCCGCTGAGATCGGGCATTGTGCCCAGGTGCCTCTTGCTCACCAGCAGCACTTCAAAGGGCCAGACCGCCCACCAGGGGACAAGAACCGCAAAGTGGTCGTTCTCGAAGACGATGCGTTCGCTCGCCGCTCGTTCGGCCGCGAGATAGTCGCATAAGAGACAGTGCTCCGTTCGATCGTGGTATTCGCGCTGCGCCTGGGTCTCGGCGGCGGGTTCATCGGGCACAAAGCCGGTCGACCAGATCTGACAATGAGGATGCGGATTGCTCGCGCCCATCATGGCGCCGCGGTTCTCAAAGATCTGCACATAGCGAATCCAGTCCAGCGCAGACAACTCTGCGAACTCCTGCGTCCAGGCATCGACAACACGACGAATCTCGGGCTGCGTCATCCGCGCAAGGGTCAGGCTGTGGTCGGGGTGAAAACAGAGGACCTTGCACAGTCCACGCGCCGGTTCGGCGACGAGGAGCGGCGAACCGGAAGAAGCCTCTTCTTCCGGAGGATTCGGTAACAGTGCCGCGTAATCGTTTACAAAACTAAAGACAGAATCGTACGCGGGGTTCACGGCCCCGCCCGCGCGTTTATTGCCCGGGCACAGGTAGCATTCGGGATCAAACGCCACACCCGACCGCACCGCTGTTTGTCCAACCTCTCCCTGCCAGGGCCTCTGTGTGCGATGCGGCGACACCATGACCCAGGCCTGCCGCAATGGGTTCCAACGCCGATGGGGATACTGCCCTTTCTTCTGCATGCGTGCTCCAGGCGCCATTGTAAAGGGCGTAGCTCGTCGATCAAGTTCTTATCTGTGATTGCCGAATGGTGATCGCCCGCGCGTCCTCAGGTCAGAAACGACTCTCCTTTCCCCTCAAGTGCCGCTTTGAGGATTGCAAGAGCTTTAGGTCCCATACCGTGGAGAGCGGCAATCTCCTTCTCACGCGCCTTGGCGAGTTGGTCCAGCGACGTATAACCGGCTGCAATCAGAGCCCGCCGAGCGGGTTTCGCGACACCGCGCGGAAACGCATCCGATGGAGGGGCTTTTCTCAATGTCAAGCGCCTTCTCCCAGTTTGATTGGCTCAAGACCTCGCCCTCGTGAGCGCGCACGCACGGTAATAAAACCGCTACCGAAAACTAAGCGGTTGGCTTCGGAGGCGGAGGCAGGGTGGCAAGGAACCTTTCCGCAAACTGAGTGCTGTACTGTTCGAGCAGTTCCCTCACCCGACCGGGGCGTGGTGAGCGCACGATGAGGCCGGCGTGGTGGTGCTTCTTCATGCGGAAGACAATCTCCGGGGCATCGAAGCTCGATGTGTCCGGCTCGGCGGACTTGGCCAGACACAGCACGCTGCCGGCATAATCGGAGCGCGACTGCGGGCAAACGTAGCGCTCACCGCGTGCAGCTGATACCTCGAGCCTGGCCCACTCGCGCCACAGATTGATGCCCGTCGCAGTCTCGACGAGATCGGCAATGAACGCTCCACCGACTCGAGCGGCGATCTCGAGAAAGTAGAAGCGCCCGTCGGCGTGGGCGCGAATGTACTCGGCGTGTGTAACGCCGCGCACCATGCCGAGCGCCGGCGCGAGCCTCGCATTCAGATCGGTGAGCTTGTGCCAGTCCTCGCTGTGGCGATCGACAGTGCGGGTGGTAAAGACGCCTCCCTCGTGCATCACCTGCATCGGCGGACGCCCATACTGGTGAGCGACAGAAAAGACGACCTTCGATTCGCTGACAATCGAGTCGACATGAAAGATGTCGCCAGGAACGAACTGCTCCAAAAGAAAACGGCTTTGCTCGTCACCCAGTTCGTCGAGCGTGCGCCAAAGCCGCTCCGGCTCCTCGATCCGGCGGATGCCGAGTGCCGAGGCTTCGGCACGGGGCTTGAGTAGCCACGGAGGAGAGACATGCGCCATGTAGGCCCGCAAATCGTCGTAGTTGAAGATGCTGCAGAACTCGGGAACCAGAAAGCCCATGCGATTGGCCGTGGTGCGCATAGCCAGCTTGTCGCGATAGCAGGTGGCCGTGCTGAGATTCATGCCCGGCAGGCGCATGTGCTCACGAATCTGCGCAGCCACCTCCTGATCGAACTCATCCAGCGCAACAACCCGGTCGAAGCGGCGGCCACGGGCCATCCAGGAAACTGTTTTCAGGATCTGCTCGTGGCTCGCCTCGTTGGGAACAGTTGCGATATCTTCAATGGCCTCGCGCGGCCAGTCGGCATCGCGCAGCTTTTCCACGGTCAAGAGGGTCGGCCGCACGCCAAGCTCAGCGCATTGGCGCAGAAAGTCCTGGCCCTTTTCGTAGCTCGCAATGCAAAGGAATCGATGCGGAGTGTCCGGCATAACGTCTCCCACATTGGTCCGGCTGCACCGATAGTTCTACCATAGACGCTGCGGCGGAAAAGTCTTTCCGTTGCCGTGAAAGGAAGCCGGCCTCCATGCTCTCTGCAGCTGAGATCGTCGATCTCCACGACCGGGCCACACGCGTCTGGCATGAGACGAATGCAACGGAGATTTCTTTCCTGCTGCCGGGATCACGTGGTTCCGCGCCCGAAGCTGAAACTGCTTTTCTCCTGCTCGTCATCGGCCAGCACCGGGCGAACTTCGACCTCTGGCATATCGAAGATGAAGCGCGAACACCGGATGCAACCGATGCTGCCCTCGCAAGCGTGAAGCGCCGCATCGACAGTACAAACCAGCTGCGCAACGATCTCGCCGAAGATCTTGATCGGAAATTGATGGACTGGCTGGAGCCCCAGGGCTTGCCCAATGCGGCTGCTGTGCTCCACTCGGAGTCTCCCGGCCTGATGATCGATCGGCTGTCCATCCAGGCACTGAAGATCTATCACACGCAGGAAGAGGCGGAACGAGCAGGGGCGCCGGAGGGTCACCGCGAAAGGAACCGCGCACGCTTGGCCATCCTCGAAGAACAGCGCGCGGACTTGGCTGCCTGTCTCAACGCGCTCTGGCGCGAGACGCTCGCCGGCACACGCCGCTTCAAACTCTACCGCCAGCTGAAGATGTATAACGATCCCTCGCTCAACCCTGCAATCTATGGCAAGGCCCCCCGGTAGCGGCCTCAGCGGAGAGCCATCCCTGCCCCACAATTTGACGTTCTGGCGGCGAGTGGGTATAAAGGTGGCTCTAGTAGCGCAATTTCGCTGCCCGAGGCACTGACCGACGATCCTGTGGCTGCCTCAGTTCTCCAGCGGTTGCGCCAAAGACAGGATGATGACGCAAGAAGCCAGATCGGCGGCAACAGGCCGCAAGAAAACTCCTCCTTCGACAGCAGCCAAATCAGGCAGTGCTTCCGCAGCGAACTCTGCTGCCCTGCAGCAGTATCAGGCTGCAGTCCAGCTGGTTCAACAAGGCAAGTACGACAAGGCGCTTGCCGCCTTAGAGAAACTGCTGGCGGCGGCGCCTCCCGAGATTGCAGAGCGTTGCCGGATGTACGTCCAAACTTGCCAGCGCCAGATCGCCAAGGCGGGTCTCGCCTTTGTCACGCCCGAAGAGCGCTACGACTACGCGGTATCGCAGCTGAACGGCGGCTATTTCGAAGAAGCCGGGGACCAGTTCCGGGGAATTATCGCGGACTATCCCAGCGCCGACTACGCCTACTACGGCCTCGCCTTGCTGGATGCGATCACGGGCCGGGCTCAAGGATGCCTGGATAACCTGGCCAAGTCCATCGAGCTGAACCCAAAGAACCGGTTGCAGGCTCGGTCCGACAACGACTTCCAGAATATGGTGGACGATCCGCGGTTTACGGAGTTGCTGTATCCTGAGATTCCGTAAGTAGTTTTGTGACCCTCGTGCCGTCCGTAAAGACTGCTGTTAAAAAGCCGGATCCATCCAAGCTCCGTTCGAGTCCGTCGCAGCCGCAGATGCGTCCTTTGCGCGTGGTGGCGATGGGGGGTGGCACAGGGCTTTCCACTCTGCTGCGAGGCTTGCGACGGCATGTCAGAGTCCCCGGCCAACCAGGCACAGAGCTGTCGCAGATCGCCGATCTGGCTGCCGTTGTTACCGTAACCGACGACGGCGGCTCCTCCGGGCGCCTGCGCAAAGACTTCAACATGCTTCCGCCCGGCGACTTGCGGAACTGCATGGTCGCCCTGAGCGAGGAAGAAGATCTCCTGGTCAGGCTTTTCTCGCACCGTTTTCGCGGGGGAAACGGGCTCGGCGGGCACAGCTTCGGCAATCTTTTTGTCGCCGCTCTGACAGAACTTACCGGCGACTTCGCACACGCCATCCAGCTGGCCTCGAAGATCCTGGCCACGCGTGGACGAATCTACCCGGCGACCACAGTGAATGCAACCATCGTGGCGCGCATGGACGATGGCTCCGAGGTCCGCGGAGAAACCAACATCACCGCCAGCCGGAAGCGCATCGCCGAGCTGGTGCTCGATCCCCCGAACGCCGCCGCACTCCCGGAGACCATCGAGGCCATCGAACGGGCCGATCTGATCACCGTCGGCCCTGGCTCTCTCTACACGTCGCTGATCACAAACCTGTTAGTACAAGGAATTCCTACTGCACTCGCCTCGGCCCGCGGCACTCGCGTCTTTATCTGCAACCTGATGACCCAAGCCAACGAAAGCCTGGGATTGACGGCCTCAGAACACATCGAGCGGATGTATGAGCACACGCGGGCGCCGATCTTTGACTATGCCATCGTGAATACCGCGCCCTTCTCTGCAGAGACCCTGGCCCGCTATGCGGAAGAGAACGCATCGCCGATTGAGGCCGATATCGAGCGCATCGAGTCTCTCGGGGTGCATTGCATCGTCGGAGATTTCGCCAGCGAGGAGAACGTGGTTCGACACAACGCAAACCGGGTCGCCGCCGAGTTGCTGGCCCTGGGCCGGTCCCAGCAGGCGCCGAAGTAGAGTCTCAAGGCGCCCGCTCCTCCCACTGATGACGTAGGCTTCTGCCCCGCCCGAATTATTTCCGAGATTCCTCGGGCAACTCTTTCCACTAGCTTGCATCTGAGTGGTCTGTGGGATGTGCCTGAGCAGCCCTCCCCAATTTCCCCAGATCTGCCTAAGCATATTGGCGGCCAGCGACCCTAAATCGTTGGCTGCATTTGTTTTTGGGGTGATTTCGCCTCGCAAAGGCTCAGGTCTTCGCCGGTTCTACGGTTCTCTTCAGCTGCCCACAGGCCGCGAAGATATCGCGACCCCGCGGGCGGCGCAGGTAAACGAGTACTCCTTCCGTATCCAAAGCGCGTTTGAAGCGGTCAACGGCATCGGCCGGCGGCATCTCGTACGGAATTCCCGGCCCGGGATTCCATGCGATCAGATTCACCTTCGCCGGCAACCCCGTCTGGCGCACCAGCCGAGCAACCTGCCCGGCATGCTCCAGTTGATCGGTGACGCCACCCAGAAGAACGTACTCGAAGGTGACACGCTCCCTTGGCCGCAGCTGAACCCGGCGCACAGCGTCCACCACCGCTTCAATCGGCCACTTGCGGTTGATGGGCATCACTTCGCTGCGAACCACGTCGTTCGGTGCGTTCAGGCTAATGGCAAGCTTGGGACGCACGTCCGTTGGCTCCTGGGCAAAGCGCTCGATCCCCGGCACGATTCCCGACGTCGACACCGTCATCCGCTGCGGGCTGATCCCAACCTCGTTTACGAGAAGCCGCACTGCAGCCATCCATTCCTCGTAGTTGAGAAACGGCTCACCCATCCCCATGAAGACAATGTTGACGCGGTCCTTGCCGATCTCGACCTTCTGGCGGTCGAGCACAGCGACAACCTGCCCGGTGATCTCTCCGGCGGTCAGATTTCGCCGCACCCCGAGCTTGGCGGTGAGGCAGAACCTGCAGTTCACCGCGCAACCGACCTGGCTCGAGACGCAAATCGTGGCCCGGTCCCAGCGAGGCCGGTCGGGCTCAGAATCGACTCCTGCGGGCTCCCCTGCCTCAGTACCATCGCCGGTTTCGCCACCGTCGCCCTCCGGCATCCAGACGGTCTCGACGGTTTCAACCAAACCGCCCCTGCTCGGCGTACGGCATTCCACCAGGTAGCGCTCTGTCCCATCATTCGAGACAAATGCCTGGGCAATCTCCGGCCTTCCCACCGCCCAGCCGTCGGCCGCCACCCGCTCACGCAGTGCCTTGGGAAGGGTCGTCACCTGGTCCAGTTGCGTAAGCCTTTGACGGTACATTGCTTCGGCCAGCTGGCGTCCGCGCCAGGAGGGTTCGCCCCAGGCAACCATGTGCGCGCCAAGCGTTCCCGCATCCAAACCAAAGAGGCTGGGCCTGCTTTCCTCAGCTGGCCCCTTGGTGTCTAATTGAGACAAGTGCACGCTCACGGCTGGGCACAGCATAGAGCATTTCTTCCCTTCCATGCAGCTCCGGCAGCCTGACTCGCTTGCAGTACTTCTTTTCTTGTATCGAGAAATCAAATAGAAAACTTGCCGCGCCTGAGGTTTTGCCGGCAGCTACCAGGGTCCGAACAAAAAGGCATGACCAACGAACGCAATCTCCGACGCACTGTATTGCCGAACGGACTGATCGTCCTGACCGAGCGCATGGAGCATCTCCGCTCGGTGGCCATGGGTGTGTGGATCAAGTCCGGATCGCGCTGCGAACCAGCCGAGACCAACGGCATCTCTCACTTCGTCGAACACATGGTCTTCAAGGGAACACGATCCCGGTCGGCCCAGCACATCGCACGCGAAATGGACTCGATCGGCGGCAATCTGGATGCGTTTACAGGCAAAGAGACGATCTGCTTCAACGTGAAGTCGCTGGCCGAGCATGTGCCAATTGCGCTGGATGTCCTCGCTGACCTGGTGCTGAACCCGACCTTTTCCGCCGATGACATCGAGCGCGAGCGTGGCGTGATCCTCGAGGAAATCAAGATCGACGAAGACAATCCCGATGTCCTGGTGCACGAACTCTTCACGCAGAACTTCTGGAAGGATCATCCACTCGGCAAGCCGATCCTGGGCACCTCGGCAACAGTGGGCCGTCTGGATCAGAACAAGCTCTTCGACTACCACAATGCGCGGTTCCTGGGCGGCAACATGGTCTTCTCAGCCGCCGGCAACCTTGAGCATGACTCGTTCGTAAGCGCTGTGGCGCAGAAGTTCGAGACGCTGAAACTTGGCAAGGCAATCCCTGAGGAACATGCACCCGAAGCCAGTGCGCGGATCATTCTCCGCAACAAGAAGGCGCTCGAGCAGGTGCAAATCTGCCTCGGTGTGCCTGCTCCGGCAATTACCGACGAGAACCGCTATGTGACGCTGATTCTGAACACCGTGCTCGGTGGCGGGATGAGCTCGCGGCTGTTCCAGACCATCCGAGAAGAGCGCGGCATGGTGTACTCCATCTACTCCGACCTGAACCCCTACCGGGACACGGGCACCCTCTGCATTTATGCCGGCACATCGGTCGGCAAGGCGCTCGAGGTGGTCGATCTGATCCTGGTCGAGCTGCGCAAGCTGAAGGAGACCCCGCTCGGCGAGGAGGAGCTGACCCGCGCCAAGGACCAAGTCAAGGGGAACATCCTGATGGGCCTGGAAAGCTCCAACTCGCGGATGGCGAACCTGGCTCGTCAGGAGATGTACTTCCAGCAGTTCTTCGCCGTAGAGGAGATCACAGCTCGAGTCGGCGCCGTCCAAGCCGACCAGGTCCAAGCCATGGCCCAGCGCCTCTTCGACCCGAACCGCATCGCCGTGACACTCCTCGGCCGCCTCGACGGCATCAAGCTGACCAGAAAACAGCTGGTCTGCTAAAAAGCAGCGAAGATTTGATTCCTAACACCAGACTTCCTGAACCCTGACACCTGAACCCTGATCCCTGCCCTTCCGAGCGTCCGATTTCCCTTCTGCGTCCGTACGTTGTAGCATTTTGTCGGATGGGCCGGCGTGCCGGCTCGTGACCATGAGGCTTCGGATTGCAATGAACGGCAGGTTCCCTCTTTTTGGCAGGCTGCGCCGGATGCGCACGGATCGACAAACCGCGGTCAGGTCTTCGTCCTTGGGGCGGAAGAACGGCTTCACGCTGATGGAGCTGCTGATCGTAATCTCGATCATCCTGATTCTCATGCTGGTCGCCATCCCGACCGCTGGAAAGATCCGCAAGCATGCCGATGAGCTGTCGGCGGTCAAGTCGCTGCAGACGCTCGACCAAGCCGAATCGATGTACAACTCTGACTACCCGGCCAATGGTTACGCGTGCTCTCTGAGCGCGCTTGGCGGCGACCCCAGCACTGGCCCTCCAAGCCCCACCGGCGCCCAGATGATCAACGGCGAACTCACCACGGGCATCAAGTCTGGATACGTCTTCAACATCACCAACTGCACCAAGTCCACTGCGAGCAACTCTGAGCGCGTTACTGGCTACACGCTGACCGCTGTTCCGGCGACAGTGGGAAAGACCGGTGACCGCGGTTTCTGCCTCGACTCCGGTGGCACCATCAAGGCCGACCCCGCCGGCGGCACCAATTGCACCCAGATGGTGCAATGATCCGATCCTTGACTCGATCCTTCACCCGATCCTTGCCCCGATTATTCCTCTCCATTGGCTTGATCGCAGCCGCCATCGGTTCTTTGTGTACGTCTGCCCAGACGGCGCCCGACGTGCATTCCGTCGCACAGTTAGTCGATAGCCACTACAACAAGCTGCATTCGCTGCGAGCCAACTTCACCGAGAGCTACCAGGGACTCGGAATGACGCGTTCCGAGAGCGGAACACTCCTTCTGCTCAAACCTGGCCGCATGCGCTGGGACTACTCTTCCCCTGTGGGCAAGTTCTTCCTAATCGACGGCAAGTTCGCCTGGTTCTATACGCCGGGTGCGGTGCAGGTGCAACGGATCGCAGCGAAACAGCTCGACGATCTGCGATCGCCTTTGCGTTTTCTCCTCGGGCACACACAGTTGGAGAAGGAGCTTTCGGGGCTTCATCTGACGCAAGGTCCTCAGGGAGCAATCGTCCTGACCGGCCAGCCCAAAGGCCAGGAGAACCGCATAGGACGCGTGACGCTGACGGTCGCACCTGGTTCAGGCGCGATCGAGGGGATCGAGATAGAAGAGGCCGACGGAGCCATCACGCGCTTCGCCTTTACCGGGGAACAGCCCAACGTCGCACTTCCCGAAAGCACGTTCCACTTCACAGCGCCTGCAGGTGTGCCCGTGGTGGATGCGCTGCCGCCCGTGTGACGAGCAGTCGCGAGTCGCAGGCCCCCCTGTTACCCGCCACAAACTGACAACTGGCTACTTGCTACCGTCGACTGACTTCATTCGTAGCGCAGGGCCTCGATGGGATCGAGATTGGCGGCACGGATCGCCGGGATCATGCCGCTGACCAGTCCGGTGATCGCCAGAATCACCGTAGCCACAATCACCGAGAGCGGAGAAATCCTGAGATAGATGTCCGCGGCTTCGGCGTGCAGCGCCAGCGCACTGTAAAACGTAATGCGCCCCACCATGATCGAGACCAGATAGGCGAGGAGGATTCCCGCCAGCCCCCCGACGCTGGTGATGACAAAGGCCTCGGCCAAAAACTGCAGAAGGATGTGCTTCCTCTGCGCTCCCAGAGCCTTTTCGACGCCGATCTCCCGCGTCCTCTGCTGCACGGCCACGAGCATGATGTTCATCAAGCCGATGCCGGCGATGCCCAGCGTGAGCGCCCCCACAAACGCAAGCAAAACCTGCAGAGCAACGGACAGGATTGAGAACTGGTGCAGTTCTGTCAGAAGATTTGCCACATAGATGGCGTTGTGGTCCATGGGCCGGAAATGATGGGCCGCGCCGAGTGTCTCGCGCATGTTTTTCTCGGCCAGCTGGTAGTCGCCTTGATAGTTGAACCAGATGCCGTCAAGGTACTTCGTGTCCTTGATGTCGCTCATGGTGCTGAAAGGGACGTAGACCTGTCGGTTTCGATCGTTCTGCTCGCCGCCCTCCTGCATCTTCGGCGCAAGCACGCCGATGATCGTGAACAAGACGCCGTTCAGCCGTATGCTCTCGCCCACGGCCCACTCACCGGAGAAAAGCTTGGTCTTGGCTTCTGAGCCGATGACACACACGTGAGCGCGCTGCTGGTCTTCCGCGCCATTGAAGAATCGCCCCTGATCGACATCGAGTTTCCAGATGTCCTGAAACACCGGCCGGACGCCATTCACAGTCCACGTGTAGGTGTGCAGGTCGTTCTGTACCGGCACGTCCTTCTGCACCTGCTCAGAGATGTGAATGATTCCCAGCACCGAGTTCGCGATGCGGTCAACATCGTCCTCTGTAAAGCGAACCTGTACACCGGACTTCTCGCCTCCGGCCTGCTCGCTGGTGCGGCCAGGGAAGACACCGATGATGTTCGTGCCCCATTGCGCGAAGATCGCCTCAATGGCGCGCGTGAAACCGGCGCCATAGGCCAGCAGAAGGACAACGGTAGCGATCCCCCAGGCCATCCCGATCATGGTGATAGCCGTGCGCCGCCTGTTGTAGAGCATCGCTTCCCACGCTTGGCCCCAGATGTCTCGCAACATAAGCAGTTCCCAGTTCACAATTCCGAGTTCACGGTTCCCATATCACAGTTCACAGTCGCCGGCGTCCCTCGCCAGTCCGCCCTTTTCACCGGGCAGAACCAGGCGCCAACTTGCTTCATGCTTCACGCCTCAGTGCCTCAATCGGATCCATCTGCGCTGCCTTGCTCGCCGGGTAGAGACCGGCAGCCACGCCGGAAAGTACCAAGGCAACCAAAGCCAGCGCCGCTGACCAAGGCACAAGCCGCGGCGGATCCCATCCCGGCATCTTGTCCGTGAGCGCATACTGCAGCAGTCCCATGAATCCCGCAGACAGGGCGATCCCGATCAGGCCGCTCAAACCGGTCAGCAACAGGCCCTCCAGGAAGAACTGCGACAGAATGCTGCGCTTGGTCGCACCCAGAGCCTTCAGGAGGCCGATCTCGCTCGTACGCTCTGTCACCGAGACGAGCATGATGTTGATAATTCCCACGGCGCCCAAACCAAGGGTCACGATCCCGACCCCACCCAGAAAGATATCCATTGCGGTAAAGATGGCCCCAACCATCTTCATCTCCTCAATCGTGTCCCACTCCTGGAAGGCATCGGTCAGGGAAGGATCAAAACCGTGGCGCTCGCCGATCACACGATGGACGGCTGCAACCGCCGCCGTGGCATCGCCTTTCGTCGTCGGCTGGTATTGGATCGAGGTCAATGCATCCTTGGGGATGTTTTCGCCTTTCAGTGGGAACAGTTCCTGCATCGTGGTGACGGGCACATAGA
>Ga0335069_10003678_pt1 | contig 23057 bp, 17 predicted proteins | sample Lox_Sample_11_FD_206714 | JGI IMG/M metagenome (GOLD analysis project Ga0335069, IMG submission 206714) | Soil microbial communities from Loxahatchee National Wildlife Refuge, Florida, United States - Lox_Sample_1.1 | ecosystem: Environmental > Terrestrial > Soil > Wetlands | place: USA... | reverse complement strand
CGAGCGGCCATAGATGACGATGCCATCGTGCTCGGTCAACGCGGCGTAATCGCCGTGATGCCAGACTCCGGGGAAGCGCTCGAAGTAGGCTGCCCGGTAGCGCGATCCATCGGCGTCGTTCCAGAAGCCGATCGGCATCGAGGGAAATGGCGCGGTGCAGACCAGCTCGCCACGCTCACCTCGCACGGGGCGACCGGCCTCGTCGAAGATCTCCACACGCATTCCCAGGCCCCGGCACTGGATCTCGCCGCGATGCACGGGTCGCGTCGGGCAACCCAGCGCAAAGCAAGCGACGATGTCGGTGCCGCCCGAGATCGACGCCAGGGCAATGTCCGCCTTGACGTTGGCGTACACGAAATCGAATCCATCGGGCAGCAACGGCGAGCCTGTGGAAAGCACCGTGCGCAGCGCGCTCAGGTCCACTTCCTTGTTGGGGACGAACGAACTCTTCTCCAGCGCGGAGAGGTATTTCGCACTGGTGCCGAACACAGTCACGCGCTCCTGTTCGGCCATCCGCCATAACGTGCCGGCATCGCGGTAGAACGGGCTGCCCTCGAACAGGATGAGCGTTGCGCCCGTGGCCAGTCCGGACATGAGCCAGTTCCACATCATCCAGCCGCAGGTGGTGAAGTAGAACAGCCTGTCGCTGCGCTTCAGGTCCGTATGCAGCAGATGCTCCTTCATGTGCTGCAGCAACGTGCCGCCCGCGCCGTGCACGATGCACTTCGGTACACCGGTCGTGCCGGAGGAGTAAAGAATGTAGAGCGGATGATTGAAGGGGAAGCGGGTGAACCGCAGCGGCGCGTCGGCCTCACCGAAGTTGCCGAAATGGACGGCCTGCGCGGCAGCAGCGCCCAGGCGCTCCAGATTGGGTTGGTTCTCCACGTAGCCGACCACCACGACCTGCTGAATGCTCGGCAGGTGCGGCAGCATCTCGGAGATGGGCGCAAGCGAGTCCACGGTCTTGCCGCCGTAGAAATACCCATCGGCGGTGAAGAGGACCTTGGGCGCGATCTGTCCGAAGCGGTCGAGCACGCCATGCACACCGAAGTCCGGTGAGCACGAGGACCATACGGCACCCATGCTTGTGGCTGCCAGCATCGCCACCGCTGCTTCCGGCAGGTTCGGGAGATAACCGGCGACCCGGTCACCCGCAACCACGCCCGCGGCACGCAGGCCCGCGGCAATACGTCCCACCTCACGATGCAACTCGCGGTACGTCAGCTGACGGCGCGTGCCGCGCTCGTTCTGAAAGACCAGCGCGGGCTGATCGTCCTGGTAGCGCAGCAGGTTCTCGGCGAAGTTCAGGCGCGCGCTGCCGTAGAAGCGTGCCCCGGGCATGCGGTCCGCGTGCTCGAGAACCGGTCCCGAACCCCAGTCGGCGCGCACGTCGGCGAAGCGGACGAGTTCCGGCCAGAACTCCTCGGGGTGCTCGACCGACCACGAGTGCAGATCGGCGTACTCGCGGAAGCGCGGACCGCCACGGGAGGCGATCCCCTGCATGAAGCGAGTCAGATTTGCAGCGGCCGCGCGGGCCTCTGAAGGGCGCCAGATCTCGGACATACTAAAGAGATTGGTAGTTGGGCCCTGAGCCTCCCTCAGGTGTCGTCCAGGTGATGAGCTCGTAGGGATCCTTGATGTCGCACGCCTTGCAGTGCACGCAGTTTGCCGCGTTGATCTGCAGCCTTCGGCCACCGCTGCCGTCCTCGACCATCTCGTACACTCCGGCCGGGCAGAAGCGCTCGCAGGGATTGCCGAATTCCTTCGTGCAGCGATCCGCGCAGATGCTCGTATCGGCCACCTTGAGGTGGATCGGCTGGCTCTCTTCGTGCGAGTTGCCCGCGAAGAACACGAACGAGACCCGGTCGCGCGGCGGCAGGGTGCGTTCCACCCAGTGGCGGTCGGGCGAGTGGAATTCATCCAGCTTCGCGAGCCTCGACCAGTCCGCCGTGTTCTTCAGCGTCCACGGTGAGTGGCCGCCGGTCAGCATCTCCCAGGCGGAATTCGCCAGTCCCCACCACATGCCCTTCTTGAAGGCGGGTTTGAAATTGCGGATGCGGCGCAGCTCCTGGCCGCCGATGGATGCGCGCCACTTCGCATCGAAGCCCGCGCTGGCGCCGGTTTCGGCCACGTGTTCGCCGGCCAGCGCGCCCGAGCGGATCGCCTGGTGCACTCCTTTGATCTTGGCGAAATTCAGCGTGCCGCCCGCATCGCCCGCCAGCAGGGCACCCGGCATCTCCAGCGTCGGGGTCGATTGCCAGCCGCCGGCTGCGATCGTGCGCGCACCCGCGGAGAGGATCTCGCCACCCTCGAGCAGACTCTTCACCGACGGGTGGTTCTTGTACTGCTGGAATGCCTCGAAGGGCTGCAGGCGCGGATCCTGGTAATCGAGACCCACGATGTAGCCGACATACACCCGGTCGTTGTCCAGGTGATAGAGGAAGCTGCCTGCATAGGTCTTCGAGTCGGCGGGCCAGCCCAGTCCATGTTCGATCCGGCCCGGCTTGACGCGTCCGGGCGGCAGTTGCCACAGCTCCTTGTAGCCGAGTGCAAAGGTCTGCGGGCAGTGGCCGTCCGCCAGGTTGAATCGCCTGATGAGCTGCTTGGAGATCGAGCCACGGCAGCCCTCGGCGAGCACCGTGACATCCGCGTGGATCTCGACTCCCGGGGTGTAGTTGGGTCCCGGCTCGCCGCCGCGGGTCAGCCCCATGTCACCGATGCGTACGCCACGCACCTTGCCTGAGTCATCGAACACCGCATCCGCCGCGGCGAATCCGGGGAAGATCTCCACGCCAAGGGCTTCGGCCTTCTGCGCCAGCCAGGCGGTGAGCTGACCGAGCGAGACGATGTAGTTGCCGTGATTGTTGAATGGCGTGCTGTAGGTCATCGACGCCGGCAACATCTTCACGAGGAAGTCCGGCACGGGCTTCCACGAGCCGGTCTGCGTGAGGATGCGGAATTCATCCTCGGTGGCGGCCACCTTCATGCCCGTGTAGTCGCTCTTCCATTCCGGCAGCAGCTGCTCGAGCGGCCCGGGTTCGAGCACGGCACCCGACAGGGAGTGGGCGCCGACGGCGGAGGCCTTCTCCAGCACGCACACGTTGAGTCCGGGCTTGAGCTGCTTGAGGCGAATGGCGCACGCGAGGCCGGCCGGCCCGGCGCCGACCACGACCACGTTGTACTCCATTACATCCCGTTCCACGGCGGGTGTATTCAAGGAAAGGATGCCCCCTGTGTCTGCGGTCTACTTCGGCTGCATGCGGATGGCGCCATCCAGGCGGATGGTTTCGCCATTGAGCATGGGGATCGAGAAGATCGCGGCCACCAGCTGCGCGAACTCCTCGGGCCGCCCGAGGCGGTTCGGGAAGGGGATCTGCGAGGCGAGCGAGTCCTGCAGTTCTTTGGTCATCGCATCCACCATGGGCGTATGGAAGATGCCGGGCGCAATGGACACGCAGCGGATCCCGACCCGCGCCAGCTCGCGCGCGATCGGCAGCGTCATCCCGGCAAGTCCCGCCTTGGTGGCGGAGTAGGCCGCCTGTCCGATCTGACCTTCGAACGCCGCCACGGAAGCCGTGTGGATCAGCAGCCCGCGCTCGCCATCGGCGGTCGGAGTGTTGTCCTGCATGAGCGCCGCGGCGGCCTTGTCGCACAGGAACGTGCCGATCAGGTTGATGTGCACGACCTTGGCGAAGAAGTCACCTGCCATCGGGCCGTTCTTGCCCAGCATGCGACCCGCACCGACCACGCCGGCGCAGTTCACCAGCAGGTTGATTCCGCCCATGTGCGCCTTGGCCGCTGCCATCGTCGCGTTGACCTCGGCCTCGGAGGTCACATCGCAGCGGATGAAGCTGGCATTCGCGCCGAGACGGGCCGCGGCGGCCTGTCCGGGGCCCTCCTGCACGTCCACCATCACCACCTTGCCACCGTTGGAAACCACGTGGCTGGCGACTGCGGCACCCAGGCCCGATGCGCCGCCTGTGACGACGGCACGTGCGTCTTGAATTCTCATGAGGCTCCCACTGATTGCTGGCCCACAAGTAGACCACACGGGCCGCTTTCGAGGGAACGGGCCGGGCGTCGTTCAGGGACCGGTTCGGGTCGCCGGCCGCGGTTCACCGGGCTAGAGCATCTCGACGGCCAGCGCCACCGCCTCGCCGCCACCGATGCACAGGGAGGCGATGCCGCGCTTGCCACCGCGCCGGCGCAAGGCATGCACCAGGGTGGTCAGGATCCGGGCGCCGGTCGCGCCGACCGGATGGCCCAGGGCGCAGGCGCCCCCGTTCACGTTGACACGTGAATGATCGATATCGACATCCCGCATGGCGGCCATCGTGACCGCCGCGAAGGCCTCGTTGATCTCGTAGAGGTCCGCGTCGTGCGGGCGCCACCCGAGCTTGGCCAGGGTTTTCCTGATCGCGCCCACCGGCGCCAGCGTGAACCACTCGGGTTCCTGCGCATGGCTGGCATAGGCCAGCACGCGCGCCAGGGGCTTCAGCCCGCGCGCTTTGGCGGCCGCGGCACTCATGAGCACCACCGCCGCGGCTCCGTCGGAGATCGACGAGGAACTGGCAGCGGTCACCGTTCCATCCTTGCCGAAGGCGGGTTTGAGGGTGGAAATCCGGCTCAGGTCGCAGGTTCCCGGAGTCTCGTCCTTCGCGATGACGACATCGCCTTTGCGGCTCTTCACGCTGACCGGCGTCACCTCGGCGTCGAATTCACCGGATTCCAGCGCGTGCAGGGCTCGCCGCACGGACTCCGCCGCGAACGCATCCTGGGCCGCGCGGGTGAAGTTGTATTTCGCGGCGGTGGCATCGGCGAAGCAGCCCATGGCCTTGCCGTCGAAGGGGCTCTGCAGGCCGTCGTAGAACATGTGATCCAGCAATTCGCCGTGACCCATGCGATAGCCGCCGCGCGCCTTCAGGAGCAGATAGGGGGCGTTGGTCATGGACTCCAGTCCGCCGGCGAGCACGATCTCGGCCTCGCCCGCGCGGATCTGATCTGCGCCCATCATCACGGCCTTCAGGCCCGAGCCGCACATCTTGTTGATGGTGGTCGCGGGGGTGCCGGCCGGGATCCCGGCGCCCAGGGCGACCTGGCGTGCCGGCGCCTGGCCGAGGCCGGCGGGCAGCACGCAGCCCATGATCACTTCCTGGACTTCTGCGGGCTGGATGCCCGCCGCGGCCACGGCCGCCCGGGCGGCGGCGCTGCCCAGCTGGGGAGCGGTCACCGGTGCGAAAACACCCTGGAATGCGCCGATCGGCGTGCGCTTGGCGGAGACAATCACGACTTCATGATCTGACATGGCGTACCTCGAAATGAGCGGCCTACCGCTCCAGGGGTGTTGATGCGGGGCGCTGCTGGCGGGCCGGGCGGCCGGAGCCGTTGCGAGCGGTGGTCCGCGCGCGGCGGCGCTGCGCGGCGGCCGGCGCGCCCCTGGGCTGCAGGCCGTTGTCGAATACCGTGATGAACGCGTCCGCGACCTGCGCGGGGGTCATCGACTGATTTTCCCTATACCAGTGCGCAATCCAGTTGAGCGAGCCGGCGAGTGCGAACGCGGTCATCTTCGGATCGCAGGGGTGGATGGAGCCGTCCTGCACGCCTTCGCGGATCAGCCGGCGGATCCCCTGGTCGATTTCCGATTTCATGGCCTTCACGTGTCCGCTCATGGCCGGGGAGAGGTCCTGATCCTCGACGCGCACCATGCACCAGCCGAACTCCGAGGCCATGGCCTGGGCGTAATGGCGCAGCACGGCATTGAGACGCTCGCGTGCCGGGGCGGCGCGACCACGCACTTCGCGGAATGCTGTGCGGATCTGCTCGACGCCGGCCACGAAGCACTCGAACAACAGCTGCTCCTTGCTGGTGACGTAGTAGTACACCGTGGGCTTGGTGACCTCGAGTGCGGCGGCGATGTCATCCAGCGAGGTGTTGTGATAGCCCTTGCGGTTGAAGGCATGGGCGGCGGCCCGGATCACGGCCTCGCGCTTGATCTGGCGATCGCGCAGGCGCTCGCGGCTCGCCCGCCAGGGGGAGGCCGGATGGCCGTTCGCCGCGGGCTCGCGTCTGCTGCGGCCCGCCGCTGGCGGGGAGGCTCGTCGGGTGGTCATCGGTTTCGGAAACAGGGTGCTTGAAGACCCCCGCATTATAGGATCATACTCGCCAGTAGTCATCCTACCGGTGCGTAAAGGCGGCTCCCCGGCTGCCGGCGCGAGCGAGACCCCATGAACGGCAGCAACCAGGGCGGAGCCGCCCTGCGGCACACCAGCCCGGCAACCGCCAGACCCCCCCTGCGATTCATCTCAGCGGCCTCCCTGTTCGATGGGCACGACGCGGCCATCAACATGATCCGCCGCCTGCTGCAGTCGCACGGCGCGGAGGTTGTCCACCTCGGCCATAACCGCAGCGTTGCCGACATCGTGCGCGCGGCGATCGAGGAGGACGCCGACGCCGTGGCCGTCAGCTCCTACCAGGGCGGCCACAACGAGTACTTCCAGTACATGGTGGACATGCTGCGGGAGCAGGGCCGGCCGGATATCCGGGTGGTCGTGGGCGGCGGCGGGACCATCGCCCCGCACGAGATCGAGGCCCTCGAGCGACACGGTGTGGAGAAGATCTACACCCCCGAGGACGGGCGCCGGATGGGCCTGAAGGGGATGATCGATGATATCTATGCCCGGGTGTCGGCAGTTGCAAGGCCGCCCTACGAATTTGGTCCCCTGAACGCACGCGATCACGGCCACATCGCCCGGACCATCTCGGTGCTCGAGGGGGCGGGCGAATCCGATGCCCAGGCCGACCAGATCCGCCGGGCACTGGCGCGCTCGCGGCACAAGGTGCCGGTCATCGGCATCACCGGTACCGGCGGCGCCGGCAAGTCCAGCCTGAGCGATGAGCTGATGGCCCGCTTCGTGCGGCATTTCCCCGGCAAGCAGATCGCGATGGTCGCCATGGATCCGACACGCCGGCGCAGCGGCGGGGCGCTGCTTGGCGATCGCATCCGCATGAACAGCCTCGCCTCCGAATCCATCTTCATGCGTTCACTCGCCACACGCCGCCAGAACATGGCCACCGCGGCGGTCCTGAAGGATGTGATCGATCTGTACAAGGCGGCCGGATTCGATCTCATCGTTGTGGAGACAGCCGGCATCGGCCAGTCCGACACCGAGATCGTGGACCTGGTTGACCTGTCCGTGTACGTCATGACCGTCGAATACGGCGCGGCGAGTCAGCTCGAAAAGATCGACATGCTGGATTTCGCCAACTTCATCGTGCTCAACAAGAGCGAGAAGCGCGGCGCCCAGGACAGCCTGCGCGATGTGCGCAAGCAGTGGCGCCGCAATCACCCGGAGCGTGCCGCGCTGCCGGATGCGGACGTACCGGTGTTCCCCACCATTGCCAGCCGTTTCAACGATCCGGGTGTCAACCGCCTGTTTGCGGCCCTGTGCGGCGCCCTGACGGAAAAACAGATCGGCAACGGATCCTGGCTGGCGACGGATGTGGGACCGACGGAAATCACGAACCGCGAGCCGTTGATTCCCGGAAACCGCTCGCGCTATCTCGCGGAGATCACACAGCACGGACGGGGTGTGCGGGACCGCATCGAGAAGCAGGCGGAAGCCGCCCGCCAGGCCTTCGGCCTGTACGAGTCACTGAAGACCCTGCATGACGCGCCGTTGCCCGCGCCGCTGGAGCGATATCCTGAGTCGGTCCTGGCGGATGCCGATGCGACGCGCGCTGAGCTGCGCCGCGCGTACAACCGGGCTCTCGATGAGATTGGTGTCGAGGGCGTTGGTGAGCTGAAGGCGTGGCCGGCGCGTGCGCGCGCGGCTACGGCCGACACTTATTCCTACAGGGTCCGCGATCGTGACGTGATCGGCGAAAACTACACCGAAAGCCTCTCGCGGCAGCGACTGCCCAAGCTCGCCGTGCCGAAGTTCCGCGACTGGGGCGAAATCCTGGTGTTCCTCGCCAAGGAAAATCTGCCCGGCTCCTATCCCTACACGGGTGGGGTGTATCCGTACCGCCGCGAGGCCGAAGATCCCACGCGCATGTTCGCGGGCGAGGGCGCGCCGGAGCGGACCAACAGGCGCTTCCACTATCTCGCCGGGGATCATGCGGCGGCGCGCCTGTCGACCGCGTTCGACTCGACGACCCTGTACGGCGAGGATCCCGATACCCGGCCGGACATCTATGGCCGCACCGGCAACTCCGGGGTGTCCATCGCGACCCTGGATGACATGAAGAAGCTCTATTCGGGCTTCGACCTGTGCGATCCCACCACCTCCGTGTCGATGACCATCAACGGTCCCGCGCCGATGATCCTCGCCATGTTCATGAATACGGCGGTGGATCAGCGCGTCGAGCGATACCTGAAGCAGGAAGGTCGCTGGAGCGAGGCTCAGGCCCGCATCGGGACGCTGATCAGCGAAAGCACCGCCCGAGGTGTTGCGCCACCATCGTACAAAGGCGATCTGCCGTCGGGGCACGACGGCATGGGCCTGGCTCTGCTGGGAGTGACCGGCGACCAGTTGCTGGAGCGGGAGGTCTACGAGCGGATCAAGGCCGAGGCGCTCAGCCTCGTGCGCGGCACGGTGCAGGCGGACATCCTCAAGGAGGATCAGGCACAGAACACCTGCATCTTCTCCACCGAATTTGCCCTGCGCATGATGGGTGACGTGCAGCAGTACTTCATCGACCAGCGGGTGCGGAACTTCTATTCGGTGTCCATCTCGGGCTATCACATCGCCGAAGCCGGCGCGAACCCGATCTCGCAGCTGGCCTTCACGCTCGCCAACGGCTTCACCATCGTGGAGTACTACCTGGCGCGCGGCATGAAGATCGATGACTTCGCGCCCAACCTGTCGTTCTTCTTCTCCAACGGAATGGATCCGGAGTACGCGGTCATCGGTCGCGTGGCGCGCCGTATCTGGGCGCGCGCCATGCGCGATCTGTATCAGGCGGGTCCGCGCAGTCAGATGTTGAAGTACCACATCCAGACCTCCGGCCGCAGCCTGCATGCGCAGGAGATCTCCTTCAACGATATCCGCACCACGCTGCAGGCGCTCTACGCCCTGTTCGACAACTGCAACAGCCTGCACACCAACGCCTACGACGAAGCGCTGACCACGCCAACCGAAGAGAGCGTGCGACGCGCGGTCGCGATCCAGCTCATCATCAATCGGGAGCTGGGATTGAACAGGAACCAGAACCCCTGGCAGGGCTCGTTCGCGCTCGACTACCTCACCGACCTGGTGGAGGAGGCCGTCTACAAGGAGTTTGATTCGCTCTCCGAGCGCGGCGGCGTGCTCGGCGCGATGGAGACCATGTACCAGCGCGGCAAGATCCAGGAAGAGTCCATGTACTACGAGACTCTGAAACACGACGGGTCGCTGCCCATCATCGGCGTGAACACGTTCCTGCCCCGGGAAGGGCAGGAGGAGCGGCGCGCGGCGGAGCTGATCCGCTCGACCGAACAGGAAAAGCAGGACCAGGTGCAGGCCGTGCGTGCCTTCCAGGCCCGCAACTCGCACAAGTCAGCCGCTGCGATGGCAAGGCTGCAGAAGGTGGCGGCCGGTGGCGGCAATGTGTTCGCCGAACTCATGGAGACGGTGAAGACCTGTTCGCTGGGGCAGATCTCGCGGGCGCTGTACCAGGTGGGCGGACAGTACCGGCGCAATATGTAATGGGCCTGGAGCTCAGGCCGCCTGGTCGGTGCGTGGGGGCGTACTCAGATCCGGCTCTCCCAGCTCCTGCAGGATGATCTCGCGAGCCCTGTCCCGCAGGGACTGAGACGTCATTTCCGGCGTGTCGGACGCCGCCACGATGGCGGGCAGCAAGCGGATCACGATCCGTCCCGGGCGGGGCAGTCCCCCCGTTGGCGACAGGACACGGCGCGTGCCGCGTACGGTGGCGGGTACGACTGGACACCCTGCGCGCGCGGCTGTAACGAACGCGCCCGAGTGGAATTTGAGCAGCCCCGGCGTACGTGTGAACGTCCCCTCCGGAAAGAACACCAGAGAGGTCCCGTTGATGGCCTTGCGCAGCAGTCTGCGGGCATCGGAGGCCCCCCGGTGCCGGTTGAAGCGCTCGACGAATTCCGACCCCAGGCGCCGTAGCAGCAGGCCGGCCAGCGGCACACTCGCCATTTCCCGCTTGATGACGAAGCCGAACCGCGGCGGTAACGCGGCCGTGAAGACCACACCGTCGATGTAGCTGGCGTGGTTCGACACCACCACGCACTGGCCTTCCGGCAGTCTCTCGGGCGCCTCCACCGTCACTGGCATGCCCGCACCCCACAGGAACATCCGCGAGATCGTGCGGGCGACAGCCCGCCGACGGTAGACGCCGGGCACCACCAGCAATGCGAGGAGCGTGGTCAGGGCGAGCGCCAGGAACAGCACACCCGCGTATGTGGCGTACAGGGCATGAGCAGCGGCGGGCAGCAAGCCGGCCACCCCAGAGGGGGTTGATTCAGCGCCTTGCGGTGCCATGGAGGCTATATCGGTACATGCGGCCGCGTCGGGATGTGACCTGGTTCTCTTTATGTTAATGCTTCGCGGCAGATGTGATGATCATCACGCAGGTCCTGGGGTGCGGTCACCATACTGCGTAGGCGACGACGGACTGTTGCGCGACCTATAGACCCAAGCCCGTTTCAGCGGCGCCAGGTGGCGTGCGCGGGCTTGAAGCGAGACCGGACTTTGTCGAAGCAGGCTGCTGTCATCGCCATGACCTCCAATGCCGACTCTGCCGATCCGGCGGTGTCCCGGTTTCTCGATGCCGTCTGGATGGAACGGGGACTCTCGCCGAACACGTTGGCCGCCTATCGCGCGGATCTTACCGCGCTGTCACGTTGGTTGGCCGAGCGCGATATTCCCATGATGCGCACGACGCGCGCGGACCTTCAGGATTTCATCGCCTGGCGTGTGCACGCCGGCGCGCGGCCGCGTTCGACGGCCCGTCAGCTTTCCAGTTTCCGCCGCTTCTTCCGCTACCTGGTGCGCGAGGGCGTGATCCGCGAGGATCCGACCGCCCAGATCGCCATGCCGAAGATCGGCCGGTCGCTGCCCAAGTCTCTGACCGAGGAAGAGGTCGAATCCCTCCTCAACGCCCCCGTGGTGAGCGATCCGCTGGGTAACCGCGATCGCGCCATGCTCGAGGTGCTGTACGCCACGGGGTTGCGCGTGTCCGAACTCGTCAATCTGCGTCATGGTCAGGTGAACCTGAACCAGGGTGTCATCCGGATTCTCGGCAAGGGCAATCGCGAGCGGCTCATCCCGCTGGGCGAGGAAGCCATGCGCTGGCTGACGGAATTCGCCAACGGCGCGCGTGGCGAGATCCTGCTCGAGCGGCAGACCGACTATCTGTTTCCGACACGGCGTGGCGATCGCATGACGCGCCAGGCGTTCTGGCACATCATCAAGCGGTACGCGCGCAAGTCGGGAATCGCGAAGGAATTGTCACCTCACACTTTGCGTCACGCGTTCGCGACGCACCTTCTGAATCACGGTGCCGACCTGCGCGTCGTGCAGATGTTGCTGGGTCACAGCGATCTGTCGACCACGCAGATCTACACTCACGTGGCTCGTGAACGCCTTAAAGAGATGCATTCACAGCATCATCCCCGCGGCTGATGCCTCGTTCGTGTGCCGGCGTTTCGGCAATGCGCCACCGGCCCTCTGCTAGACTCCCCCGTATGCGCATCCGCAACTTCATTCTGCTGCTGACCGGTCTCGCCGTGCTGCACCCACTGCACGCGGAACCGCCGGCTCCGGCCATGGCTCCTTCGTCCGTATCGCCCGCTCCCGCCGCGTCAACGGTCTCGTCTACCGCGTCTGCGCCAGCCGCGCAGACACCAGGGGATCCGCGGGAGGCTATCGCCAAACAGATCGCGGCACGCATTCCGGGCGTCCGTGCTGAGGAGTTGCGAGTGACGCCGATTCCGGGCGTCTACGAGTTGGCCCGGGGTACCGACATCGCCTATGTGTCGGCTGACGGCCGCTACGCCATCAGTGGTGACCTGATCGAAGTCGCCTCGAACGAGAATCTGACCGAGGGCCGCCGTCGCGAAGCGCGCGCCAAGGCCATTGAGGCTGTTCCGGAGTCGCAGATGGTCGTGTTCGGACCGCGCAATCCGCGTTACACCATCACTGTCTTCACGGATGTGGACTGCGCCTACTGCCGGCAACTCCACAGCCAGATCGCCCAGTACAACCAGCTGGGCATCCGCGTGCGCTACCTGTTCTATCCGCGTTCGGGTCCCAACACGGAGTCCTGGACCAAGGCGGAGGAAGTGTGGTGCTCTGCGAACCGCAACGAGGCGCTCACGAACGCGAAGCGCGGCATGGCACTGACCACGAAGCCCTGCGCGAACAACCCGGTCGCGCGGCACTATGCGCTCGGTCAGGACTTCGGCCTGCAGGGGACTCCGGCGATCGTGATGCCCAGCGGCGAGCTGCTGTCGGGATACCTGCCACCGGCGGCCATGGCGCAGCACCTGAAGGACTCGCGACCCGCGGGATAGGCTCCGCGGCGCGGAGCTTCAACGTTCCAGAAGCTTGAGCTTGTCCGGCTTGCCTTCCCATTCCTTGGCATCCGCCGGCGCGTCCTTCTTCTCCGTGATCACCGGCCACTGCTTGGCCAGCTCGGCGTTGAGCTGCTTGAAGTGCTCCTGGCCGGGGGGCAGCTCCTCCTCGGAATAGATGGCCTCGATCGGGCACTCCGGCTCGCACAGGGTGCAGTCGATGCACTCGTCCGGATCGATGGTGAGGAAGTTCGGCCCCTCGTGAAAGCAGTCGACCGGGCAGACCTCCACGCAGTCCATGTACTTGCATTTGATGCAGTTTTCGGTCACGACGAAGGTCATTCGGGTTCCTCTGCCACGCGAGCCACGCCCACGCTGGGCGGTCCACTATTCTGCCATGAGGCAGCGGGGCACGTGAATCAGGCGACGGGTCCGGACCGACAGCTTTTTCGGACGAGGCGGCGGTTGAGCCGCCCCGGACCGGGAATCAGCGGCCGGGCAGGCGGCGGTCCATCTCGGTGAAGTAGTGGTGGTCGCGCCCCGCCGCGCGGTCCTCCAGGTAGCGGCGCAGCGTGAATTCGGTGCTGGGGAAGGCGATATCCGCCCACGGGATTTCCGTGGGGCGCACCAGCATGACCTCCAGACTCTCGGTGCCGGCCCCGAAGGCCGGTTCCCGCAGTTGCGCCCGGAAGAAGACATGGACCTGCTGGGCATGAAGCACGTGCACCACGCTCAGCAGCGACCCGATATCCACCCGTGCCAGGGCTTCCTCGTAGGTCTCGCGGGCCGCGGCCTGCTGCAGCGTTTCCCCGTTCTCCATGAAGCCGGCTGGCACGGTCCAGTAGCCGCGGCGCGGCTCGATGGCGCGTCGGCACAGCAGGATCTGCCCCTCGTACTCGGGAACGCAGCCCACCACGAGACGGGGGTTCTGGTAGTGGATGGTGCCGCAGGAGTCGCAGACGTAGCGAGGCAGCTGATCGCCCGGCGGAATGCGGAACTCGACCCGGGCTCCACACTGGTTGCAGAAATTCATGGTGCGCCAATCAGCATAGCATGGACGAAGCGAGTGCCCGGCGCGCCCAGGCGTGCGGGTCTGCGGCGGTGCAGTTGCTAAAATTCGGCACCCGCCGCGGGCGCCCGTCGACATCCCCCAGCCGGAACATCGCAGGATCGCGGCCACACAACATGAGGATGAAAGGATGACCGAGTTCGCGCGGTACGGGCTGCAGCGCCTGGGAATGGTGGCGCTGCTTGCCTTCACGGGCACTGTGGCTCTCGCCGACAGCGCCGGGCACACGCTCATGCGCTTCCCCACGATGTACGGCGACACGATCGTGTTCGTCGCCCACGAGAACCTCTGGTCGGTGCCGCGCCGTGGCGGCGTGGCCACGCGGTTGAATGCGGATGGGGGGCGTGACGTGATGCCGCGGTTCTCTCCGGACGGCCGCTGGATCGCGTTCACCGGCGAGTACCAGGGCAACCGCGACGTGTACGTGATGCCGGCGGGCGGTGGGGCGGCTCGCCGCCTGACCTTCAATTCCGACATCGTGGATGAATCACCGGTTCGCTGGGGACCCAACAACATGGTGGTCACCTGGACGCCGGATTCGGCCAACATCGTGTTCCTGTCGCGGCGCGAGGCCTGGAACACCTGGATCTCCAGGCTCTTCACGGTGCCGCTGGCCGGCGGTCTGCCGCAGCCCATGCCGCTGGATCGCGGCGGCTTCCTCAGCTACGGCCCCGACGGCCACCAGATTGCCTACACGCGCATCTTCCGCGACTTCCGTACCTGGAAGCGCTACGAGGGCGGTCTGGCGCAGGACATCGACATCTACGACCTGCAGACGCGCAAGCTCAGGCACGTGACCGACTGGCAGGGCACCGAGACCTCGCCGATGTGGCTCGGCAACACGATCTATTTCCTCGCCGACCACGATTCGGCCCACCGGCGCAACATCTGGGCCTGCGACACCGGTAGCGGAGAGTTCCGCCAGCTCACCCACTACACCGATTACGACATCGATTTCCCGAGCCTCAGCAGCGGTCCCGAGGGCCAGGCGGGAATCGTGTTCCAGCAGGGCGGCAAGCTCCACGTGCTCGATGTGCCCTCCGGACAGCTGCATGACCTGGACGTGACAGTGCCTGACGACGGTACCCGAACCGGGCCGCGCTGGGTGGATGCGAAGGCCACCATCCGCGATCAGGACACCGCGGGGCGCACTGACTTTGATCTGGCGCCGAACGGCAATCGTGCGGTTTTCTCGGCACGGGGCGACGTGTTCACGGTGCCGGCCGAGCACGGTAACACGCGCAACCTGACGCAAACATCCAACGCTGACGAGGATCATCCGAGCTGGTCCCCCGACGGCAGGTGGATTGCCTACACCACCGACGTCTCGGGAGAACAGCAGGTTGCCGTGCGACCTGCCGAAGGCGGCGCAGAGAAGGTCCTGACGCATTTCGACCGCGGCTTCTTCTACACCCCGCGCTGGTCACCGAATGGTGAGCGCCTGGCGTTCTCCGATCATGAGCACCGGCTGTGGTACGTCCCGGTCGCCGGAGGTGAGCCGGTCAAGGTGGGCAACGATCTGTACGCGGAGATCCACGATTACTCGTGGTCTCCGGACAGCCGCTGGCTGGCCTTCAGCATCACCGGTGCCAATCAGCAGTCGGGCATCTGGCTGTACAACGTCGACTCACGCAAGGCGACGCGTGTCAGCGATGTGCGCGCGAACGACTTCCTGCCGGTGTTCGATCCGTCGGGCCAGTACCTGTTCTTCGTGTCCACCCGGCACGAGAACCCGACCTTCAGCCGTACGGAATTCAACGTTGCGACGCTGAAGATGACCGGCGTCTACGTGGCCACCCTCAGGCGTGGCGCCGCTTCTCCCTTCGCACCGCAATCGGATGAAGGTGTGCCGGATAAGGACGCGGCCGACAGGGAAGGAAAGGACGGCAAGGATGGCAAGGATGGCAAGGACGGTAAAGAGCCGGGTGACACGGGCGGCAAGGACCGCAAGGGGAGCCACAAGCCGGACGTGAAGCCGGTGGAGATCGATCTGGACGGGCTGATGGCTCGCTCGGTGCCGTTGCCCATCCAGCCGTCCGATATCAACTCACTGGATGCGCGCACCGGCAAGGTGTTCTACCTCACAGGTCCCAGCCAGATGGTCGAGGGTCCGCTGCCGGGCGAGAAGACCGCCCTGCACGTATATGACCTGAAGGCGCGCAAGGATGCCACGGTGGTCGAGGGACTGAGCAACTACGCGCTGTCGGCCGACGGCAGGAAGGTGCTCTACAAACTCGACAAGGATTACCTCATCGCGGATGCCACCGATGCCAAGGACAGGGACAAGGGCAAGGACGACGAAGGCGCGAAACATCTCGACCTGTCGCACATGCGCGTGCGCGTGGAGCCCACCCAGGAGTGGGCCGAGATGTTCAACTCAGCCTGGCGGATCGAGCGCGATTTCTTCTATTCATCGAAAATGAATGGGGTCGACTGGCCCGCGGTGCGCGCCTCGTACGCGAAGCTGCTGCCGCTGGCGGGCTCGCGCGGTGATCTGAACTTCCTGATCGGCGAGGTGATCGGGGAGCTGGGCAACTCGCACACCTACGTCAGCGGTGGCGATGAGATGCCGGAGGAGCAGCGTGTTGGTACGGCCTATCTGGGGGCGGACTTCGCGCTCGATGCGGCTTCGGGCCGCTATCGGTTCGGGACGGTGTTCGCGGGGGACAACACGCGCGGCACCTATCGATCGCCCCTGACCGCGCCGGGGATCGATGTGCGGGCGGGCGATTACCTGTTCGCCATCGACGGACAGGACCTGCGCGCACCGCTCGATCCCTACAGTCTGCTGGTGGGCAAGCAGGGCGGCACGATCCGGCTGAGTGTGGCGGATTCGCTCAACGGCAAACGGCGCGAGGTGGTGGTCGAACCGGTGAAGAACGAACTGCCGCTGCGCGAGCAGGCCTGGGTGGATCACAACCGCGAGCTGGTGGACAAGGCTTCCGGCGGTCGCATCGCCTACATCTACCTGTCGGACATGGGCGGTCGCGGCATGGACCAGTTCGTGCGCCAGTTCTACTCGCAGATGGACAAGAAGGCGGTGCTGTTCGATGACCGCTGGAACGGCGGCGGCTTCATCGATCCCATCGTGCTGGAGCGCCTGCGCCGGATCCTGGTGGGGATGGACACCAACCGCGAGTCCGGCATCACGACGCAGCCGGCGCAGCTGATCGTGGGACCGAAGATCTGTCTCATCAACCATTACTCCGCTTCGGATGGCGACATCTTTCCGTTCTACTTCCGCGAGTACAAGCTGGGTCCCCTGATGGGAACGCGAACCTGGGGCGGTGTGCGGGGCATCCGGGGAGAGTGGTTGCTGCTGGACGGCGGTTACGTCACCGTACCGGAGGACGCGCTCTATGATCTGGATTCGCAATGGGTCATCGAGAATCACGGTGTTGACCCCGACATGCCCGTGGATGACTCGCCGGCGGACTGGATGAGCGGTCACGACGTGCAGCTCGAGGCAGCCGTGAAGTATCTGGTCGGCGAGCTGGAGAAACACCCGGTCGCGCTGCCGCCGGCACCGCCGGCCCTGCCGGCTTACCCGCCGCCCGGCAGCAGACACTGAGCGGGAGGGCGGGTCAGGACCAGGATGCCGGTGACGAACCCAGCTTCGCCGCCGGCAGCTCCCAGCTCATCGGTGCCTGACTGAGCGAGGCAGGCACTCGCAGCCGCCGCGCACTGCCCCAGCGCGTTGCCTCCAGCGTGGGCGACAGATCCTCGGCATTCTCGGGCGCCGGAGGCGGCTCCGGCGGCTGCTGACCTGCATCGACCAGGAATCTGGCGGTTCGCGCCAGCGAAAGCCGTGCTTCCGTGCCAACACCGCGCCTGATTCGCCTGGTCAGTGCGCGGATGGCGGCGGCAGCCATCAGATAGCCCGTGGCGTGGTCGATCGCCTGCACGGGCAGGGGTGTTGGTTTCTGGGCGCGCTTCCAGGTCATGCCGGTGTCGGCAATCCCCGTGCTCATCTGCACCAGGCTGTCGAAGCCGCGTCGTGCGGCCCAGGGGCCGGTCCAACCGTAGGCGCACAACGAGACGTCGATGAGACCGGGAGCCAGTCGGCGCCGCGCCGCCGAGTCCAGGCCCAGGTGCTCGAGCGCGCCGGGGCGGTAGCCATGCAGCAGGATGTCGGCCTCGGACAGCAGGAGTTCAAAGCGCTCGCGATCGGAGGGTTTGGTCAGATCGAGCCGCGCGCAGCGCTTGCCGAGGGTCACCTCGGGCACCACACCGGGTTCATCCCAACCCGGCGGGTCGATGCGCAACACCGTCGCCCCATAACCCGCCAGGCACCGGCTGGCCACCGGTCCGGCCAGTACGCGCGTCAGATCCAGCACCCGTATGCCGGCCAGGGGCCGCGACCGCGGCGGCAACCATGAAGAGGCGCGAACCGGATCGGTGCTCCAGTAGTGGACGAGGGGCTCAGCGGCTACGGCCTGCCCCTGCGGATGACGGGACCAGTCGGCCACCGAACGCATCTCGGCCGCACAACCGTTCTCACGCACGATCGCCGACTCCAGATCCCTGGATGGCCAGCGCGCCACACTCAGGGCCATGGACTCGTGATCGGCATGGCGCCCGAGAACGCGCTGCGCGGCTTCGCGGTGATGCGGTGCGTTGGTGTGCAGGCGGATCCAGCCATCGCGGGTGCGGTAGTCACCCGCGATGGGATCCCAGGGAGCCGGCATCTCCCATCCCATCGGCCGGATCGAGAAGCCGAACCACATCGATGACAGGCGGCGGTCCACGCGGATTCGCACGGGTGTGGAATCCGCCGCGCCGGCGTGCTCCGGTTCGTGGAATTCGAGCAGCTCAGCCAGCGCCAGCAGTGCGGTCGCGATCGATGCGCTGGCAACATCCGTGACGGCGTAGAAGGAGGGCAGGGCACCCTCCCCGGAGAAGGTCAGCGCTTCCAGCGCCGACTCCGCACCGCCCAGAGCGGTCCAGGCGGTGCGAGTCAACGATCCGGCGAGTGCGCTCACGGGCGTCCCTTGCGCGATGCGATGAGGCGGCGTGCCCTTACAGTACCTCTGAGGCCGACGGGTTGGCCAGCGCGGTGCTGCCTCGTGCCGGGCGGCGTCAGGTGCGGGCTGCTGTGGACCCGGCTGCGGCGAGTCTGGCTCCGGTGTCTACTGCAGGAAGGCCGGGAAATGCGGCAGCGACTGGAAGTCTCCCGGGTCATGCTGCACGACGAGCCGCGCGTGCAGGTTCTTCACCAGTCGCTCGACCCGGTCGAAGGAGGCCAGCGTGTCGGCGCGGTTGGTATTCCAGATGGGGATCAACCGTTCCTTCACATCGCGGCGCAAGTGATACAGGTCCCCAGAGAGCAACACGCTGCCTGACTTGAGGCGCAGCAGCAGCACCTGGTGACCCGGTGTATGTCCGGGCGTGCGCAGGATCTGCACGGTGCCGTCGCCGAAGACATCCAGGTCGCCATCGATCAGCTTCTTCTTCGCACTCTCGTAAGCACTGAAGCTCGGCGCATCGATCGCGAATTTCCCGGCCGGACCTGTGGCCCACTCGATCTCCGCCCTGCTCATGATCCAGGTGGACTTCGCGAACAGGTCACGATCATTGATTGTTTTAAATTCAGGAACAAGATCGCAATGGATGTCGTGCTCGAATCCCTGCACCTGGCTCGGCAAAGAAAGCGCGTGCAGAATCGCGAGCTGATTCACTATGCCCGGCTGCTGCGAGTTGCCGCTCCCATTTCGCCCTATCTTCAGTCGCTCGAATGAACTCCAGGGGGAGGCAGAACGTCGTCGCGTCCGTACTCGCGCGGCTGCGCAACCAGGCTAACTCCAGCGGCGCTGCTTTCCAGCAGGTTCTCCAGCAGTACGCCATCGAGCGATTCCTCCATCGCGTCTCCAGATCGGAGCACGCTCAAAGCGTGATTCTCAAGGGCGAGGCAGTTCGAGGCGCTCAGCCCGGCTTTCGTTTCGGGGCATTCGGTTCAATGGAATGCCTTTGTCAGAAAGATCGGCGAGCGCGAGCTCGCGGATGCATTCGATCGGGTCGTGAATGAGATCACGAACTTCGTTCTTCCAGTGATGCGCTCACTGACTCTCGGTGAGAAGGGAGTGCTGCACTGGCGAGCGGGAGAGGGCTGGACGCCCTGATGAGGACGACCCCCGTCACACGCGCCAGCGGCGCTGCTCCTCTTCCGGCAGGTCGTAACTGGTCAGGAAGCTGGAGAGGCGCTCAGCCTCGAGTGAAGCGTCTGCATCGGGCCGGATGACATGGCGCGGCGGTGGTGTGGTGCCACGATATCGGAGCAGTGGAGCCACGCGGCGCCAGTGCAGTCCGTCGCCCGACGCGCTACGCAAACCGACGGCGACGACTGCATAGCCGTGGTGAGCGTACTCGGCGACCTGATCCGCGATCACCGCAAGCAGCAGGCCGTGTTCGGGAGTCGGGGGTAGCTGGAGCACGCCGTAATCGCTTGCCTCCAGCGCGCGCAGGCACGCGTGAACCGTCTTAGTGGCGGACTGCGTCGGATTGATGAGGTTTTCGGGTACCAGGGCGACCCGCCAGCCGCGCACGTCGCTACTCATTGTGTTCCCGGCGCCCGTCCAGGAACTCTTCCAGATCGCGTCGCGCGCCGGCCTCGTCGAAACGTCCCATGTCCAGTGCCCAGCCGGTTGCGGGAACGGGAGGCAGGCCACGGCTGGCCAGTTCCGCTTCCAGCTCCTCGATCCACACACCGCGCCGGGGCACGATCTCCCAGTCATCCTGGGGTCGGTTGGGACGTCCGCCCCATTCAGGTTGGCTGGAAGTGAATCGCACACCCGTGGAGGGGCTCCCGTCCAGCCCGATCAGGATGACCTCATCGCCCTGGCGCAGGTAACGCTCGATCAATGGCGCTATCGCCTGTGCCAGTCTGCGGCAGTGGGCGCGATAGGCCGGGGTGTCGTACTGCTCGTAGACAGCCCACCACCGCCGCGCACCGGCGAAGGCCAGCTCGGGGCAGGGTAGCTGCTGCAGTACATATCCACGGCTGCGCAGTGCTTCCACGACCGGATTGACGACGCCCCGGTAGCGGGCTCCTTCGCAAACCTTGGCGTTCTGGTTCAGGAGGCAGTTGGCGAGCAGGGCGACCTTGCGGGGTGCCGGTTGCCCAAGCGGTTCGAGCGTTCCCGTCACGGGCCGACCATTGTCGCGGGGCAACGCGTGTCACGAGAGACGATCATCAGGATGCTCTCCCAGTGCCGGCATGCGGCGTGCGCCGGATGGATGCAAGCGGGCTGGAACGGTTGCGACGCAAGCTGTTCGCGGGGACCGCCGCGGCGCCGTGCGTGCGTTGACCGGTCGCAATGCTTATGTTTAAGTTCTGAAGTATGCAGTGCGTCCGATGAGCCTGCAAATCAGGGGGATTTCGATCGATTGGCGCGCCGGCAGCGGATCGCTGGCACTCGCTTGCGCGTTCGTACAAGTATCAGAAACGGGAGTGCCTCATCGATGAGCTCGAATCACAAGTGCTCGCGGGCTGTCGCCACTATCCTGGCTGCGCACGCGGGAGCAACCGCCTTCGCGGCAACATCCAGTGACGAATCCGCGGCAACCGGCGGACTCACGGAGATCGTCGTCACCGCGCAGCGGCGCAGTGAAAACATCCAGGATGTGCCGATCGCGATCCAGGCGCTCACCGGCGAGACGCTGAAGCAGCTGAACGTCGCTAACTTCGATGACTTCGTCAAATACCTTCCCAACGTGACGTCATCCTCGGCCGCTCCGGGCCAGTCGCAGATCTTCATGCGCGGTCTGAGCGTTGGTGACCAGGGCACGCAGTCGGGCGGTTCGATCAACGGCTTCCCGAACGTCGCCATCTATCTGGATGACCAGTCCGGTCAGCTGCCGGGCCGCAACCTCGATGTGTATGCGGCGGATCTGGAACGCATCGAAGTGCTGGAGGGCCCGCAGGGAACGCTGTTCGGTGCTGGCGCGCAGGCCGGTGTGATCCGTTACATCACCAACAAGCCGAAGCTCAATGCCACCGAAGCCAGTTTCGACGCCGCCTACAGCGTGACCGCGGGCGGCGATCCCAACACGAACATCACGGCGGTCGTGAATCTGCCGCTGCTGACCGACAAGCTGGCGGTTCGCGCGGTCATCTATAACGACTCGCGTGGCGGCTACATCAACAATGTGGCCTCCACATTCACGCGCAAGTCCAGCGATCTCGGCATCCATTACGCCAACTATCCGGACGGCTGCGGCGATCCGCCGCTGCCTTGCCAGGTTCCACCGACCGCCGCGTCCATCAACAACGACAAGATCGCGGGCCGCGCCATCAACCCGGTGACTTACAAGGGTATCCGGGCATCCGCGCTGTGGAACATCAACGATGACTGGAGCGCCCTGCTCACCCAGAGCTATCAGAACATCGATGCGCAAGGGGTGTTCTACCAGATGCCGAAGAGCTCGGACGGCGATCCGCTGCCACCGCAGTCGGTCACGCTGTTCAACGACTCCTGGAGCAAGGACAAGTTCGAGAACACCGCCTGGACGCTCAACGGCAGGATCGGTGCGCTCAAGGCCGTGTACACGGGCTCCTATCTCGTCCGCAACATCAGCGAGATCCAGGACTACACGAATTACGCGCGTGGCCTGTACGCCGATTATTACCAGTGCCATGGCGCGGAGCCGGCCAACGGCCTGGCATCAACCTGCTACTCCCCGAGCAGCGTGTGGACCGAGGTCGAGCGCAACACACACCAGAGCCACGAACTGCGCCTGAGCACGCCGGACGACTGGCGCCTGCGCGGTATCGTGGGCGCCTTCTGGGAGAAGCTGCAGATCGAGGATCAGCTCAACTGGCAGTACAAGAACCTGCCACCCTGCACGGAGACCGTCACGGTGGGTTGTCTGACGAACGTGGGACCGGCACCTCGCTCCAGCGCCACGGACCCGACCATTCGCAACGACCACGTGGCGTTCTTCAACGACGTCACGCGCGGCTACAAGCAGCTGGCGTTCTTCGCATCGGCGGACTTCGACCTGATACCCAAGGTGCTGACGCTGACGGGTGGTACACGTTATTACAAGTTCGACAATTTCGAGAAGGGCGCGGTCACGGGCAGCTTCGGTTGCTATGAGGCGGGCCTGCCGCCGTGCCTGGCTTCGGCCACGAACATCGACGATGAGCATCTGAAGACGACATACAAGGGTTTCAAGAGCCGCGTGAACCTGACCTGGCACATCTTCCCGGACGTGCTGGCCTATTACACCTGGTCGCAGGGTTTCCGTCCCGGTGCTTTCAACCGCAACTTCGGCTGCTACATCGACGATCCGCAGGGCATCAAGCTGTACTGCTCGCCGCTTGCCTACACCTCGGACAATCTCACCAACAACGAGATTGGCTGGAAGTCGGAGTGGTTCGGACGCCGGTTCCAGTGGAACGGCGCGGTCTACCAGGAAAACTGGGACAACGTGCAGGTCTCGTTCTTCGATCCGGGCGTGCTG
>Ga0335069_10003676_pt1 | contig 23060 bp, 24 predicted proteins | sample Lox_Sample_11_FD_206714 | JGI IMG/M metagenome (GOLD analysis project Ga0335069, IMG submission 206714) | Soil microbial communities from Loxahatchee National Wildlife Refuge, Florida, United States - Lox_Sample_1.1 | ecosystem: Environmental > Terrestrial > Soil > Wetlands | place: USA... | reverse complement strand
CAAGCCGATGCTTGATGCGGCGCTGGCACTTAGTCGCGGCGTAATGTTGGATTGGCTCAAAACGAATTACGGCCCGATGCGCCGCGAGCTGTTGCGGTTGACGGCCGTGCGGCAGGGCATTCCTTATCCGGAGCTCTTCAGCCAGATCTGGCATGAGCTCTTCGGTCTTGCGACGCGCGATCTCGTGACGGAAGGCGTGATCGAGGATCCGCGCGCGACGGGCGTCGTCTGGCAAGGCTCGATCCCGGCCGTGTGGCGCACCGCGATCTTCCCTCACGCCTGGCAGTAGCGGTGTCGTGGACCTGAGCGCTACTTCTCGCTGTCGAGCATCGCCATCTGTTCGGCGCCATAGCGGGTACCGGCGACGGCGCCTTCGGGCGCCGCTTCGTCGATGGCTTTCAGTTCGCTTTCGCTGAGCGTCACGTCGAGCGCTTTCAGCGCTTCCTCGAGCCGCACGCGTTTTCTAGCGCCGACGAGCGGCACGATATCGTCGCCGCGGCCCAGCGCCCAGGCGATGGCGAGCTGCGCGACGGAAAGTCCGCGCGCTTTCGCGATCCCGTCGAGCCTCTGCACCAGCGCCGTGTTGCGCTTGAGGTTGTCGCCCGTGAAGCGGGGGAAGAAGGGATGCTCGCGGGTCTTGCCTTCGACGGTCTGCGTCGAAATGAGCCCGCGCGACAGGACGCCATAGGCCGTCACGCCGACGCCCAGCTTGCGCAAGGCCGGCAGGATCTTCTTCTCGATCATGCGCGTGACGACGCCGTATTCGATCTGCAGGTCGACGACGGGATGCACTGCGTTGGCGCGCGCAATCGTCTCAGCCGATACCTCGCTCAGGCCCAGATGGCGCACATAGCCCGCCTTGATCATGTCGGCGATGGCGCCGGCCGTCTCTTCGATCGGAACGTTGGGATCGAGCCGCGCCGGCCGGTAGATATCGATGTGGTCGGTGCCGAGCCGCTGCAACGAATAGGCGAGGAAGTTGCGCATTGCGGCGGGCCGGCCGTCGAAACCGCCGAAGCCGCCGTTCGGGGCGCGCAGCGCGCCGAACTTCACGCTCAGCACGGCGCGGTCGCGCTTGCCGCCTTTCAGAGCCTCGCGGATCAGCATCTCGTTATGGCCCATGCCGTAGAAATCGCCCGTGTCGAGCAGCGTGACGCCGGCCTCGAGCGCGGCGTGGATGGTGGCGATGCTCTCGCCTTCATCGGCGGCGCCATAGAAATCGCTCATGCCCATGCAGCCGAGGCCGATTGCGGAAACGACGGGGCCCGTCTTGCCCAGGCGTCGAGTCTTCATGGGGGCCTCAAAGGATGGCGATTGCGGGAGGGAATTTAGGCGTGCGAATTCCTATTCGCCAGTTGCGTTCCCGTCCCGTTCCGCGCGAGTCTGCAAAACGATTCTGGAAACCGCACGAACATGGCCACCATCCGCATTCTCGGCCTTGATCCCGGCCTCGCCCGCATGGGCTGGGGCGTCGTCGAAATGACCGGCACCCGGCTCGTCCATGTCGGCCACGGGGTTTTGACGAGCGACGCCAAAGCGGATCTCGGCAGACGGCTGATGACGCTGCATGAAGCCCTCGTCATCGTCATCGGCACGATGCGGCCGGCGGCGATCGCGGTTGAGCAGGCCTTCGTGCACAAGGATCCGTCTGCGGCGCTGAAACTCGGTCACGCGCGCGCCGTAGCGCTTCTGGCGGCGGCGCAGGCTGCTCTGGAGATTGCCGAATATACGCCCAATCACATCAAGAAATGCGTCGTCGGCTCGGGTCATGCCGGCAAGGAGCAGGTGCTCGCGATGGTGCGCCGGCTGCTGCCGACCGCGAATGTCGACCAGGCTGACGCCGCCGACGCGCTCGCGGCCGCCATTGCGCATGCGCATCTCTCCGGCACACGCGCGCGCATCGAAGCGGCCCTGTCATGATCGGCAAACTGACCGGCACGGTCGACTCCGTTGCGGCGGATCACGCGATCGTCGATGTCGGCGGCGTCGGCTACCTGGTCGCGTGTCCTTCGTCGACGCTGTCGCGGCTGCAGGCCGGTGCGCATGTCAGCCTGATGATCGAAACGCGCATCACCGATGAGACCATCAAGCTCTACGGATTCTTCTCGGCGGAAGAACGCGAATGGTTCCGCCTGTTGCAGACCGTGCAGAATGTCGGCGCGCGCGTGGCGCTGAATGTTCTCTCGTCGCTGTCGACGCGCGAACTCGAACGCGCGCTGGCGTTGGGCGACAAGGCGGTGATCGGACGAGCGCAGGGCGTGGGTCCGAAACTAGCCACGCGGATTGCGACCGAGCTGAAGGACAAGGCGCCGGCGATGATGGCAAGGAGCGGCGATGGCGTGCCGGCCGTCGCGCCGAAGCCTGCCGGGCCGGAAGCCGATGCGCTCCTGGCGCTCGTCAAGCTCGGCTACAGCCAGGGGCAGGCGGCGGAAGCCGTGGCGCGCGCGGCGCGGGAGCTGGGCGATCATACAAGCGCCGATGTTCTGATCCGCGAAAGCCTCAGGGCCATGGGGCGGTAGACCTTTTCGAAAGCGTGTTGCCGTGATCCAAAAAAAGATTCACCACAGAGGCACAGAGGCACAGAGGAAAAGAATCGGCGCGCGAAAGCGCGCCAAAATTCCTTCTCTGTGTCTCTGTGCCTCTGTGGTAAATCGTTTTTGTCGCCATCCACGCGATGACGAAGGTTAGGCACTGATGGCCACGGCGAAGGCAAAACCGGAACTCGACCGTCTCGTGGCGCCGGCGCGCGGCGAGGAGGATCAGCTCGAGACGAGTTTGCGTCCGCGCGCGCTTTCCGAGTTCGTCGGACAGCAGCAGGCGCGCGAGAATCTTTCGATCTTCATCGAAGCGGCCCGCGCACGCGGCGAGGCTCTCGACCATGTGCTGTTCTCCGGTCCGCCCGGCCTCGGCAAGACGACGCTGGCGCAGATCGTGGCGCGCGAGCTGGGCGTCAATTTCCGCTCGACCTCCGGGCCGGTGCTCGCAAAGGCGGGCGATCTTGCGGCAATCCTCACCAATCTCGAGCCGCGCGACGTGCTCTTCATCGACGAGATCCATCGCCTCAACCCGGCCGTGGAAGAAATCCTCTATCCCGCGATGGAGGATTTCGAGCTCGATCTGGTCATCGGCGAGGGGCCGGCGGCGCGCTCCGTGAAGATCGCGCTGGCGCCGTTCACGCTCGTCGGCGCCACGACGCGCTCCGGCCTCATCACGACGCCGCTGCGCGACCGCTTCGGCATTCCGATCCGTCTAAATTTTTATTCAGCAGATGAACTCGTTTTAATCGTCGAGCGCGGCGCGCGGCTTCTGGGCCTTGATCTGACCCATGACGGGGCGCGCGAGATCGCAAGCAGAGCCCGCGGCACGCCCCGCATCGCCGGTCGTCTGCTGAAGCGTGTGCGCGATTTTGCGGCCGTCGCCAAGCACGGGCGCGTGGATGCGAAACTCGCCGATCAGGCGCTGACGCGGCTCGAAGTCGACGGCCGCGGACTCGATGCCTTCGACATCCGCTATCTGAGGCTGATCGCCGAATCCTTCAGCGGCGGTCCCGTCGGCATCGAGACGATTGCGGCCGCGCTGGGCGAAGCGCGTGATGCCATCGAAGAAATCGTCGAGCCCTATCTTCTGCAACAAGGCTTCGTGCAACGCACGCCGCGGGGCCGCGTTGTCACCGGCGCGGCGTTCGCCCATCTGGGGCTGCAGGCGCCGCCGAGGGATCCCACGCAGATCGGGCTTTTTGCGGACGATAGCAATGAGTGATGTTCAGCCCTTCGGCCGGTTCGAAGGCAAGACGCACATCCTGCCGGTCCGCATCTATTACGAGGACACGGATCTCTCGGGCGTCGTCTACCACGCGAATTACCTGCGCTACATGGAGCGGGGCCGGTCGGAATATTTCCGTGCGGCAGGCATTACGCGGCTTGCCATGCTCGAAGCGGAGGAGCCGGCTGCCTGGACGCTCCGGAAAGCGGCCCTCGAATATTTGAAGCCGGCGCGGGTCGACGATCTGATCGAGGTGCACACGGTCTGCACAGCCGTTACCGGCGCGCGGATGACCGCCAATCAGAAGATTTACGCGCAGGGTGCGCTGCTCACCCGCGGGGAGGTCGAGGCCTGCATCATCACGCTGTCGGGCAGGCCCCGACGCATCCCGCTAGAAATGCGACATATTCTCGAACCTTTGGTAGTGGAAACAGAGGCTTAATGTTCATCGCCCAAATTCGGCCACGTTCGAATGGGCATTTGAATTGATCAGACTTGCTCACATTGAGGGGATCGGGGAACCATGCGTGGTCCCCTGTGCGCGAAAGGTCTTTTAATGATTGTCCGGCGTTTGGCTGCGGCCGCAGCGGTGATTTTCCTTCTCGCCAGCCCGGCCGCGATGGCGCAGGCCGTGCCGCGCGCCGCCCCGACGGCGCCCGACGCGCAAAGCCAGAGTCTCGACGCTCCGCCTGCCACGCCTGTCGAGGTCACCAATGAAGGCGGCCCGCAGGTCAACGGTATCTCCATCGCCTCGCTCTTCATGCGGGCTGATCCGATTGTGCAGGCGGTCTTTGTCCTCCTGGTGCTTGCCTCGCTCTGGTCGTGGGCGATCATCATCAACAAATGGATCGCGCTCGGCCGGCTGCGCCGGCGGGCTGACCGCTTCGAGAAGACGTTCTGGTCGGGGTTGTCGCTTGACGAGCTTTATCAGCAGTTCTCACAGCACGCCGACCATCCGATGGCGGCCGTATTCGTTTCGGCGTTGCGCGAATGGCGCAGGGCTTTCGAAGCGGGCCCGCCACGCGAAGCGCTGCTGCCGGGCATCAAGGACCGTATCGACAAGGCGATGTCTGTCACCATCATGCGTGAGACCGACGGCATTGAACGGCAGCTGGGATTCCTCGCCACCGTCGGCGCCACCGCGCCGTTCGTCGGCCTCTTCGGCACGGTGTGGGGAATCATGGCCTCGTTCTCGGCGATCGCCGCACGGCATGACACGACGCTGGCCGTCGTGGCGCCCGGCATCGCGGAAGCGTTGTTCGCCACGGCGATGGGTCTTCTGGCCGCCATTCCGGCCGTGATCTTCTACAACCGCTTCGTCAACGAGATCAGCCGCTACGCCAACCGCCTCGACGGATTTGCGGATGAGTTCTCCGCCATCCTGTCGCGACAGCTCGACGAAAAGGCGAAGTAATGGCTGCGGGCGTCATGAGCCGGGAAACGGGACGGCGCCGGCGGCGCGGTCGTCCGATGGCCGAAATCAACGTCACGCCGTTCGTCGACGTGATGCTGGTGCTGCTGATCGTGTTCATGGTGACGGCGCCGCTTCTGACCGTCGGCGTGCCCGTCGATCTGCCGAAGACGCATGCGCAGCCGTTGGGGCAGGACCGCGAGCCGCTTTCGGTCACGATCCGCCAGGGCGGACAGATCTATGTCCAGAACACGCCCGTCAGCGACGATGATCTCGTGCCGAAGCTGACTGCCATTTCCGGCAATGGCTACGACCAGCGCATCTTCGTCCGCGGCGACAAATCCGTCGATTACGGCCGCGTCATGGAAGTGATGGCCATGATCAGCGCCGCCGGCTTCACCCATATCGGGCTCGTGACAGATGTCGCCAAGCCGAAACATGATAATGCGGACTAGGCTCTCGCTCGTTTCGGGCGAAGGGTCGGGAAATTCGCCGATCGGTTTGATCGGCGCGGTGATACTGCACGGCGCGATCATCGTCGCCACGCTCTTTTCGTGGGAGCACCGGCTCGATATCGCGCAGGAAAGCCCGCCGATCGTTCCCATCGATCTCGTCACGCTTGCGCAGAAAACGAATATTGCGCCGACCGTGACCGCGCCGAAGATGGAGCCCTTGCCTGTGCCGCAACAGGCGCCGCCCGAGCTAAGAGCCCAGACGCCGCCGCTGCCGGAAAAATCCGAGCTCGCGCCGCAACCCGAAGTGAAACCGGCGCCCAAGCCGCAGCCGGAAAAGCCGAAGGACGACTAGCTCGCGGACATTCTGAAGCAGCTGACGACGCCGCAGCCGGAAAAGAAGGCGAGCAAGGACAAGCTCGCAGATATTCTGAAGCAATACGCGACTCCGCAGCAGAACGCGAAAGTCTCAGACCGGGTGCATGCGGGAGCGGGCGCGCAGAACGCAATGACGGCCGATCTTCGCACAATACTCTATAACGAGATTCATCCCTGTTGGGACGTCGGCGCACTTGCGGGCGCACCCAATCCCGAACAGCTCGTCGTCTACATCGACCTGGTGTTGAACCCCGACGGCACGGTCGCGGGAACGCCACAATTGACTGCACAATCTCAGGCGGCGGCTGCGCGCAATCCGTTCGTGCAGGCGACGGCGAGCGCGGCCCTGCGCGCGATTCACCGGTGTCAGCCGTTCAAGCTTCCCGTGGATCGGTATGGCGAGTGGCGCACGGTGACGATGCGGTTCAGTCCGCAGGACTTCGATCAATAGTGAGGTAGGAATGCAAACGATAGCGAAGGTTCTGGGGCTCATTGCGGCGCTGACGGCTTTATGGGTCGCACCGGCTTCAGCCGCGCTTCAGATCGACGTCAACCAGGGCAATGTGCAGCCCATGCCGATCGCCATCCCGGACTTCAACGGCGCGGCAGCCGGCCATAACATCGCCAATGTCGTGCGGGCCGACCTCGAGCGCTCCGGGCTCTTCAAGCCGCTCGATCCCAAATCCTTCCTTGACAAGGTCGGCAACATCGGCGTGCCGCCGAACTTCGCCAACTGGCGCGTGATCAACGCCCAGGCGCTTGTGACGGGAGAAGCCACGCAGCAGTCCGATGGCCGTCTGCGCGTCGCCTTCCGCCTGTGGGACGTGTTCGGCGAGTCCCAGATGGTCGGCAAGGAATACACGGCGGCGCCGGAAAGCTGGCGTCAGATGGCGCATATGATCTCGGACGATATCTATCAGCGCATCACCGGCGAGGAGGGCTATTTCAACACCCGCATCGTCTACATCGCCGAACGGGGCCCGCTCCTCAACCGCAAGAAGCTCCTCGCGATCATGGATGAGGACGGTTACGATCCCACCTATCTGACCGACGGCGCCTATATGGTTCTGACGCCGCGCTTCGATCCCACCTCGCACGAGCAGCGCATCGCCTACATGTCCTACATCGCGGGCAAGCCGCGCGTTTATCTCTTCGACATCAACACCGGCCACCAGCAGATGCTTGGCGACTTCCCCAACATGACGTTCTCGCCGCGCTTCTCACCGGACGGCAACAAGGTCGTCATGTCGCTCGAAAAAGCGGGCGTGTCCAATATCTACGTGATGGATTTGCGCACGCGCGCTGTTTCCCAACTGACAAGCGATCACGCGATCGACACCTCGCCTTCCTATTCGCCTGACGGAAAACAAATCACCTTCGAATCCGACCGGGGCGGCACGCAGCAGATCTACGTCATGAATGCCGACGGCTCGAACCAGCACCGCATCAGCTTCGGAGCGGGCCGGAACGGCACGCCGGTCTGGAGCCCGCGGGGCGACCTGATCGCGTTCACACGACTCGAAGAAGGGGCCTTTGACATTGGTGTCATGCGTCCCGACGGCTCCGGCGAGCGCATTCTGTCGACCGGCTGGCAGGATGAGGGCCCGACCTGGGCACCAAATGGTCGTGTCCTGATGTTTACGCGCACGCTGCGCGGCGGCCGCGGTTCGGAAATCTGGTCCATCGATACGACGGGACGCAATGAACGCAGAGTCTTAACGGCGGGCGATGCTTCGGACCCCGCATGGTCACCACTCATTCAGTAAGGGCCTCGGATTCGCCCGCATGACGCAGGTTTCATGCATCTTTTCCGGCGAATACACGTTAAAGTCGCGTCGTGCGCTTTAGGGTTCTTGGCGGCCGCCTGCGCACCCCCCTGGGCCGCAAATTCTGGAGTGGGATTCCATGATGAAGTTTTCCGGTCCGGCGTTGTCCGCCGTCGCAGCGATCGCACTTTTGGCCGCCTGCACGACCAAGCCACAGGCTAATAATGAGCCGCCCCCGCCGATGGGTCCTTCGGCTCAGTCAACCACGCAGTCGAGCATCATCCCGGGCAGTGCCGAAGACCTGCGCGTGAATGTCGGCGACACGGTTCACTTCGAATACAACAAGTCCGACATAATGGATCAGGATCGCGGCACGCTGCAGCGCCAGGCTGCATGGCTGCAAAAATATCCGCAGGTGCGCGTGACCATCCAGGGCAACTGCGACCCGCGCGGCACACGCGAATACAATCTCGGCCTGGGCGCCCGACGCGCCACCGCCGTGAAGGAGTATCTCGTCAGTCTCGGCGTCTCGGCGGGCCGCGTCGACACCATCTCCTATGGCAAAGAACGCCCCGTCTGCACGGAGTCGACGGAAGACTGCTGGGCGCAGGATCGCCGCGGCGTGACCGTCATCTCCTCGGGCGGCGCAGCGTCCTAAGAGATTTGACGGCATTTGCCGGAGGGGCGCCTCAACGGCGCCCCTTTTCTTTTCGGACATCATTTGGCGAATTGGCGCCGGCCGATTCCGCAGAGCCTCATTTTCGGCTAAGTGTTGCGCCGACATAGCGAAACGGTCGAAATCCGGACGGGCAAGGACATGACAACACAGATGTGGCGACTGGCTGCGGTAGCGTTTGTGCTCTCTCTCGGAGCCGTGCCGGTGCCGGTGCATGCCGGCGACGCGTCGAATTCAGAGCTGTCAGCCGCCGAGCGCGCGGACATGAACAAGCTTCAGCAGCAGCTCGGTGACGACGATGGACGCCAACCAACCCAGACGGCGGACATCTTCGGACCCTCCGACGAGGAAAAAGCCGCGGCCGCGCAAGCTGCCCAGCATGAGAAGGATCAGGACGCCAACATCGCCGCTCTCAATCAGCGCGAGAACGACATCGAAGACCAGATCCGCCGGCTGACCGGACAAATCGAGGTCCTCAATCATCGCATCGACGAGATGAGCCAGCGTCTCGAAATCATGAAGAAGGAATACGACTACAAGCTCTGCACGATGTCCGCGCAGCAATTGGCGGGCGCCGGCCAGCCCAGCGCCGTCCCCTGTGGCAGTGATGGACAGCCGCCGCCGCCAGCCGCCTACAACGCGCCTCCGCAAGGCGCGCAGAACGGCCCGCCTCCTCAGCCGACCGGCGTGACGCGCTTGGCGCCGCCTCCGGGCGTGCTCGGCACGCTGCCGCAGCAGGATGCCGCGAACATTCCGGCGCCGCAGCCGAACCCTCAGCAGACCAATGAGCCTCCACCGCCGGCGCAGCCTGTCAACGATCCGCACGCGCAATATGAGGCGGCAATGACGCTGCTCGCGAAACAGGACTACGATGCCGCGATTTCTGCCTTCCGCGCTTTCGTAGACGCCAACCCGAAGGACCCGGCGGTGCCCGATGCGCTCTACTGGATGGGCAGTGCGTCCTATGTGCAAAAGGACTTCGCCGGCGCGGCTCACTCATTCGCCGAGATTGTCGCCAAATATCCGACCAACAAGCACGGCCCCGAAAGCATGCTTAAGCTCGGCCAATCTTTGATCGCAATGAATCAGAAGGACCAGGGCTGCACCACGCTGCGCGCGCTGCCGTCGAAATATCCCGGCGCGTCGCGATCGGTGATCAGCCAATCCGAAGCCGTGCGCAGGGCCGGCGGGTGCAGGCGCTGAGATGAGCACCGACAGCCTGGCGGCGGATTTCGATGCTGCCATGGCCCGTTCGCTCGCGCATGGTGCGCCGTGGCCAGGCGCTGTGGCGGTGTCCGGCGGCGGCGACTCCAAGGCGCTGATGCTTCTTCTCGCCGAGTGGGCCCGCGCGCAATCGCGAACATTGCCGATCGTCTTGACCGTCGATCATGGCCTCGTGCCCGGCGCCGCACGCATTGCACAGAATGTCGTGAAGGATGCGCACCGCATTGGGCTGAAAGCGCATCGGCTTGTCTGGAAGGGCATCAAGCCTTCGGCAGACATCGAAGCCGCCGCGCGCACAGCGCGGTATCATTTGATGGGGCGGTGGTGCGAAGCGCATGGGGTGAAGGGTCTCTACGTCGCGCATACGCTCGAAGATCAGGCCGAAACATTCCTGTTGCGGCTCGCGCGCGGCAGCGGGCTCGACGGGCTGGCCGCTATGCGGACGCGCGGCGCGTTTCCGGCTCCAGGCTTCGAACGGCTCTGCGTGGTACGCCCGCTTCTTAAGATCAGCCGCACGCGCCTGCGCGGCTGGCTCGAGAGCCGCCGCGAATCCTGGGTCGATGATCCCATGAATGCCGATCCGCGGTTCGCGCGAACACGCATCCGCAAGGCCTGGCCCGCGCTTGCCGCTGCCGGTCTCTCGCCGGTCCGGATTGCGGCGGCGGCCGACCATCTGGGACGCGCCCGCGATGCGCTCGAGGATGCGACGGCGGAGGTCCTCGAGGCCGGCTGCCGCTTCGAAGGAGCCCGCGTCCTGGTCGACGGGGCACGGCTCGCTGCCGCCCCGCCGGAGATCGGCTTGCGCGCGCTGGCCCATATCCTTTCGCATGTCTCGGGTCAGGCCTATCGGCCGCGTTTCGAGCGCCTGGAGCGGCTTTATCGTGCGATTGCCGAGGGCGAACTCAAATCGGCGCGAACGTTGCACGGCTGCCGCATCGGCCGTGCGCGGAAAGATGCATCGATTTTCGGCCCGTTTACGTTGATTATCGTAAGAGAGCCGGTCCGCAGACGTGCGGGCCGGACGACGGTTGCCGTCCGCGACCAAATTTCTTAACGTTTTAATGGCTGGCAACGGGCTATGACACTTCCTATCTGTTACGATAGGTCCGCGGTCCCGACCCCGTATTGGCCCGGGGCCCATTGAAAGGACGGCCGTGAACAATCTCCGCAATCTCATTCTCTGGATCATCATAGCGCTGTTGTTGGTCGCGCTGTTCAACATGTTCCAGGGGACGAGCCCGCACTCCAACACCAAGACGCTCAGCTACACCGAATTCACGCAGGACGTGCAGGAGAACCAGGTCAAATCGGTCATCCTCCAGGGTGATCAGATCCGTGGCCAGCTCAACAATGATCAGGCGTTCACGACATACGCGCCTTCGAACGACAACGAACTCATTCCCACGCTGAAGGCCAAGAAGGTCAACATCACGGTCCAGCCGATCGATGACGGCGTGCCCTCGCTGATGGGCATCTTCATCAACTGGTTCCCGATGCTGCTCCTCATTGCCGTGTGGATCTTCTTTCTCCGGCAGATGCAGGCGGGCGGCGGCAAGGCCATGGGCTTCGGCAAGAGCCGCGCCAAGCTTCTGACCGAACGGACGGGCCGCGTCACATTCGAGGATGTCGCGGGCGTCGACGAGGCCAAGGAAGAGGTCAAGGAGATCGTCGAGTTCTTGCGCGATCCCCAGAAGTTCCAGCGCCTCGGCGGCCGCATCCCCAAGGGCGTGCTGCTGGTCGGTCCTCCGGGCACCGGCAAGACGCTGCTCGCCCGCGCCATCGCCGGCGAGGCGAATGTGCCGTTCTTTACGATCTCGGGCTCCGACTTCGTCGAGATGTTCGTCGGTGTCGGCGCATCCCGCGTGCGCGATATGTTCGAGCAGGCGAAGAAGAACGCCCCCTGCATCGTCTTCATCGATGAAATCGACGCGGTCGGCCGCCATCGCGGCGCCGGTCTCGGCGGCGGCAACGACGAGCGCGAGCAGACGCTGAACCAGCTGCTGGTCGAGATGGACGGCTTCGAAGCCAACGAAGGCGTCATCCTGATCGCCGCCACCAACCGCCCCGATGTGCTCGATCCGGCGCTCCTGCGTCCCGGTCGTTTCGACCGCGAAGTGGTCGTGCCCAATCCCGATCTCGGCGGCCGCGACAAGATCCTGCGCGTGCATCTGCGCAAAGTCCCGCTGGCGGCCGATGTCGATCCGCGCGTCATCGCGCGCGGCACGCCCGGCTTCTCCGGCGCCGACCTCGCCAACCTCGTCAATGAAGCAGCCTTGCTGGCAGCCCGCCGCGGCAAGCGCGTCGTGACGATGACCGAGCTCGAGGACGCCAAGGACAAAGTCATGATGGGCGCGGAACGCCGCTCGCTCGCCATGACCGACGAAGAGCGTCGCCTCACCGCCTATCACGAAGGCGGCCATGCGCTGGTGGCGCTTTCGGTCGAAGGCTCCGATCCGATCCACAAGGCGACGATCATTCCGCGCGGCCGCGCGCTCGGCATGGTGATGCGCCTGCCGGAACAGGATCAGCTGTCCGTCACGCGCCAGAAAATGCTCGCCGATATCTGCGTCGCCTTCGGCGGCCGCACGGCGGAAGAGCTCATCTTCGGCTACGAGAAAGTCACGACCGGCGCCGTCTCCGACATCCGCATGGCGACGCGCATGGCCCGTGCCATGGTCACGCGCTACGGCTTCTCCGACGAGCTGGGCCCCATCGAATTCGGCGAGAACCAGGAAGAAGTCTTCCTTGGTCATTCCGTCGCGCGCACGCAGAACGTGTCGGAAGCGACCGCGCAGAAGATCGACCAGGAAATCCGCACGATCATCGACGCGTGCTATCAGCGGGCGAAGACCATCCTGTCGACGCGCACCAACGATCTGCACACCATCGCCAAGGGCCTCCTCGAATACGAGACGCTGACGGGCGACGAGATCGTGGCGCTGCTCAAGGGCATTCAGCCGGTGCGGGCGCCGTATGAAGAGCCCGAGCCGCAGCGCGGCCAGGGCCCGAGCGTCCCCGCCGCCGGCCGTCCGCGCGGTCCGGGTATCCTGCCGGAACCGCAGCCGGGTCGGTAATTCCGCAAGCTTGTCATTTCCGCCAAAGCGGGAATCCAATCGCCGCGCTTTTGCGGAGCGATTGACTCTTTGCGCTCGCTGACGCTGGCTTGCTGGGTTCCCGCTTGCGCGGGAGCGACGCTGTCGGATCCCAACTCGCGCGCATGGCTATCAAGCTCCTCGGCATCCTGAACATCACGGAGGACTCGTTCTCCGACGGCGGGCGCTATCTCGAACCTGCCGCCGCGATCGCGCGCGCGGACTATCTCGCGACGAACGGCGCCGACATCATCGACCTGGGTGCTGCATCTTCCAATCCCGACGGCAAGCTCGTTCCCGCCGACGTCGAGATCGCGCGGCTCACGCCTGTGATCGCCGCGTTGCGCGCGAAAGGCGTGCCCGTTTCGGTCGACAGCTTCTCGCCCGAGGTCCAGCTGTGGGCCGTCGGGCAGGGGGCCGACTACATCAACGATGTCCAGGGTTTCCGGCACGCCGAAATCTACGGCCGGCTGGCGGCCTCGCGGGCCAGGCTGATCGTCATGCATGCCGTCCAGGAGGGGGCCCGGGCAGAGCGGATAGCGATCGACCCGAAGGACATCCTCGACCGGGTCCTGACCTTCTTCAGCCGGCGGCTACCCCTCCTCGAGGCGGCAGGAATTGCCCGGGACCGGCTGATCCTCGACCCCGGCATGGGCTTCTTCCTGGGGACCGACCCGGAGGCTTCCTATGAAGTCCTGAGGCACCTTCAGACGCTCAAGGAAGCCTTCTCGCTGCCCGTCCTGGTGTCGGTTTCCCGGAAGTCATTCCTGCGGAAAATCACCGGTAAGGCGCCTCAGGAGGCCGGTGCGGCGACGCTGGCCGCGGAACTGTTTGCAGCCGCGAAGGGAGCCGACTATATCCGGACCCACGAGCCGGGAGCGCTGAAGGACGGCCTCCTCGTCCGTCGGGCGCTGGCGGGGCCGGATAGGTCCTTGGGCTAGCCCCGTCCCGGCACGAAAGCTGCTAGAATTCATTTTGTTACCATGCCCCTGAGGGGCACTGCGCAGGGCATGTCACGATGAGTCGAAAGCTGTTTGGGACGGATGGCATCCGCGGGCGGGCGAATGTTTTCCCGGTCACGCCTGAAATCGCCATGAAAGCGGGAATGGCGGCCGGCCGGCTCTTCACGCGCGGCGATCACCTCCATCGCGTCGTGATCGGGAAGGACACGCGGCTTTCGGGCTACATGATCGAGAATGCCCTCGTTGCAGGGTTCACGTCGGTGGGCATGGACGTCTTCCAGTTCGGTCCTTTGCCGACTCCTGCCGTTGCGATGCTGACGCGCTCGCTGCGTGCCGATCTGGGCGTGATGATCTCTGCCTCGCACAATCATTTCGAAGACAACGGTATCAAATTCTTCGGCCCCGACGGCCAGAAGCTCTCAGACGAGCACGAGCTTCAGATTGAAGCGCTCATGGAAAAGGGCCTCGAAGACGGGCTCGCCAAGCCGCGCAAGATCGGCCGCGCCAAGCGCATCGACGACGCACAGGCGCGCTACATCGAATTTGCCAAGCGCACCTTCCCCAAGCAGCTGACGCTCGACGGGCTGCGCGTGGTCGTCGATTGCGCCAACGGTGCAGCCTACAAGGTGGCGCCCGCCATCCTCTGGGAATTGGGCGCAGAAGTGATCGCCATCGGAGACGAGCCGAACGGCCTCAACATCAATGACGAATGCGGCTCGACCAGCCCCGAGGCCATGCAGAGGAAGGTGCGCGAGCGGCGCGCCGATTTCGGCATCGCCCTCGACGGCGATGCGGACCGCGTCGTCATGTCAGACGAAGAGGGCAATCTCATCGACGGCGACCAGATCCTGGCGCTGATTGCGCGTTCGTGGTCGAAAGGCGGCAAGCTCAAGGGTTGCGGCGTCGTCGGCACGGTGATGTCGAATGCCGGGCTCGAGCGCTACCTCAAAGGCCTCGACCTGAAGCTCGCGCGCGCCGCCGTCGGCGATCGCTACGTCGTCGAGATGATGAACCAGGGCGGCTATAATGTGGGCGGCGAACAGTCCGGCCACATCATCCTCAACGATTTCGGCACGACCGGTGACGGCGTCGTCGCGGCGCTGCAGGTCCTTGCCGTGCTCGCGGAAGACAACAAGCCGGCCAGCGAGGCGGCGCATGTTTTCGATCCCCTGCCGCAGGTGCTCGAAAATGTCCGCTTCAAGAACGGCTCGCCTCTCACGAACGCGCGCGTGGCCGAATGCATCAAGGCGGGCGAAGCACGTCTCAACGGCACGGGCCGTATTCTCGTCCGCAAATCCGGCACCGAACCCGTCATCCGTGTGATGGCCGAAGGCGAAGACGAGAGCGTGGTGCGCCAGGTCGTGCACGACATCGTCAGCTCCATCGAAGAAGCGACGACGTAACGCGCTTACGCCGAGACCTTGTCCAGCGCCTTGCAGAATTCGGTCATTTCACTCATCGATCCGACCGTGACGCGCGACATGGTGGGCCATATGGGCCACGAGCGGCCGATCTCGATGCCTTCCGTTCGCATTGCCGTGCGCACGTCGTTCGCAGCCCGCGTCTTCCAATCGACCATGAACATGTTCGCATTCGACGGGATGTAGTTCAGACCGCGCTTCTTCAGATGCTCAAAGGTCATGGCGCGCGCGTCCTGCATCTCCTTGCGGCGCGCCGCGATCATGGTCGCATCGGTGAGGCTTGCAGTCGCGCAGACCAGCGACGGCTTCGGCAATGCGCCCGACTGCATGCCGCCATCGTAGCGCATCATCTTCGCAATGATGTCGGGCCGCGCCATGACGTAGCCCATGCGCATGCCGGCCATCCCGAAGATTTTCGAGAAGGTGCGCATCACCACGACGTCTTTGCCGGAGGCGGCGAGATGCGAGCAGGTCGGCACATTGGCGAATTGCGTGTAGGCCTCGTCGATCAGGACCACGGAGCCGGCGGGCTTGTTCGCCACCAGCCATTCGATGTCTGCCACCGGGGTTACGGTGCCGGTCGGATTGTTGGGTGTGCAGACGTAGAAAAGCCCCGCGCTCGGGTCCGCCGCCGCCATCGCCTTCACGTCGTGCGTATAATCAGGCTTGAGCGGCACGCGCTTGATCGGTGCACCCAGCCATTCCGCGGTGTGCCAGCCGAGCTCGAACGTCGGATCGGCCGTGACGAGGCCGCGCGTGGGCGAGCAGAAGGTGACGATCGTACGCGACAAGGGATCGCTCGATCCGGGCCACGGCGCCACGTGATCGCCGGGAACGCCTTCGAGCGCCGACACCGTCCTGATGAAATCCTCGCGTTCGCCATGCGCGTCATAGCGGTTGCCGAGTGCGAGGCTCGCGCGGGCCGCTGCCTGGCCGGATTCGAACGGCCCGATCCAGCACTCGTTGGCGCCGAGCCGGATCTTTGCTTTTGGCGCCGGATCGACGACACCGGCCGCGGCCCAGGCGGGCCGGCCCATGGTCGCTGCGGCCGCCGCACCCATGCCGAACACCATCGCGATCCGGCCGAGCTGCCGGCGCGAAAAACCGCGCGCGCGAAGGTCGCCCTGGGCTTCTTCGGGCAATCGTTCGATGAGCATGTCCCTCTCCTCTGGTGAACGGACGCTCGGCGCGCGCCGCGAACGGGAACGGCACGCAACTATCCTCCCAACCGCGCCCGTCGGCAATCAGCTCGCCAATCTGCTAGAAGCACCCGATGACCGTCTCATCCGCACGCATGCCCCGCATCCTGTCCATTGCCGGATCGGACTCGGGCGGGGGCGCGGGCATCCAGGCCGATATCAAAACCGCGACGGCGCTCGGCGCCTACGCCATGACGGCGATCACCGCCGTGACGGCGCAGGACACGACAGGCGTGCACGCGGTTCAGCTGATGCCGCCCGAATTGGTGCGCGCGCAGATCATGGCGTGCCTTGAGGATATCGGCGCCGACGCTATCAAGACCGGCATGCTGGGTTCGGCCGAGATCGTCGACGTCGTCAGCGAAACATTGGCGAAGCATGCGAAAGGCATTCCGCTCGTCGTCGATCCCGTGATGGCATCGACGAGCGGTACGGAATTTCTCGACGAACGGGCGCTCAATCTCCTCAAACGCAAGCTGATACCGCTCGCCACCCTCGTGACGCCCAACGATATCGAAGTGCGAAAGCTTTCCCTGCCGGTTCCCGGCGTTTCGTTCCTCGTCAAAGGCGGACACCGTGAAGACGTGCGCGGTGTCGTCGATGGTCTCCTTGGCGCGGACGGTAGCTACCGCGAATTCATCGCACCGCGCATCGCCACCACCAACACCCACGGCACCGGTTGCTCGCTGGCGATGGCCATTGCGTGCGGATTGGGACGAGGCATGGCGCTCGCAGAGGCCGTCGCGCAGGCGACGGCGTTCGTGCATGAGGCGATTAGGACCGCGCCCGGCTTCGGCTGCGGCAAAGGCCCGCTCAATCACATGCATGGACGGAGCTGACGCCTATCCGTGCACGGCTTCCCAGATAGCGCCCAAAAACGGAATCACGGTGATGCCGATGTTCCAGGGCAGGCATTGCCGGATGGTCTGAAGATCGTTGTAGCCCAGCGTCGCGCGGCTGTGCGCGGCCAGACTGTAGCGGTGCCAGGCCCAGCGCGAGGCGTGAAAGATGACCGCGCCGGGACCCAGGACAAGATACAGAACGAAAATAGCGGAGCCACCGAGACCGCTGCCACCGAACGTCGATCCAACCGCTTCCGGCATGAAATCCCCCCGTTAGATTTTGCTGCCTAGTCGACGCGCGTACCTGTCTGATCCTGCCCCGACTGATGCCAGATAGCTTTGGCGGCGCGGCCGTTCCGGATGTCTTCGAATGTGATCTCCGCGTTCACGACTTTCAGGAAGAAGTGCGCCTGATCTTCGGCATAAATCTCGATCGGCGGCACGTTCGGCGCCACCGTGACATAGAGATGATCGCCGTTGCGCGCGACCTTCATCACGTCCGTCGGCGAGTATTTGTAGGTACCGACGAATTGGTCGAGCGCGGCCGGTGCCAGTGCAATCTCGATATGTGTCCGCGGGATTTCGAGATCGACCGGGACAGACGGATCGAGAACGTGCAGGCCGATGTCGTCGGCGCCGGCACCCGTCTGCGCGTTGATGAGCGCCACGACGCCCAGCTTCGCTTTGCGGTCGAAGCCGACGAACGCGCGGAAGCCGCCGACGCTGCCGTTCTTCCAGACGATCTCGCGGCCGTCGGCGTCATCGATGTTCCACGCCAGCGCGATGGCCGTCCCCGGTTCCATACCGCCCGGGCGCCGCGTTTGCGTCATCGCGGCCATCGCGGGGGCGAGCGATGACTTGCGGAAACCCAGAAACCCATCGACCAGCTTCAACAGATCGTCGGCCGTCGAGCGATAGCCGCCGGCGCTCGAGAGCACGCCCATATCCCAATGCGGCACCGGATGACGCTCGCCGTCGTAGCCGACGGCCTCGCGCAATGCGGGGTCGTGGGACGGAACGATTGCCGTGTTCGCCATGCCAAGCTGTCGCGTGATGCGCTGCGCGATGAGATCGGCATAGCCTTCGTGCGCCGCGTTCATTAATGCCTCACCCAGAAGGCCGTAACCGACATTCGAATATTCGTAGGTGGAGCCGGGCGCGTGCGGCAGCTTGTAGCCCGCGAGGAATGTGGCGAGGTCCTTATAGCTGTATCCACGATCGGGGTTGGCCGGATCGTTCGACGAGAGATTTCCGGGCCTCAGCGGCAGGCCCGATGTGTGCGTGGCGAGATCGGCGAGTGTGATCTTACGGCCATCCCACGACGGAACAGAAACGCCGGGAAGATATTTCGAGACGGGATCGTCGAGCGCTACTTCATGGCGTTGTACTTCGTCCGCCAGCAGAAGCGCGATGAGCACTTTCGAGATGGAGCCGACATCGAAGAGCGTTTCGCCGTCGACGGGCCGCTTGTCGTCGAGGCCGAGCGTGCCATAGCAGAGGACATGATCGCCGCCGGGCCGTGCGATGCCGACGACGATGCCCGTACCCTGCTTCTGCAGATCGACGCGCGCCGCCATCATCTGCAGCACCGATGCGTCCGACGGCGGCGGCGGCGTTGCCGCCATCACCGGAGCAAAGCTTGCGAACAGTACGAGTGCCGCCGCCTGTAACGCGCGTACGATCAAGCCAGCGCCTTGTCGAGCCGGTTGCGGATGATGGATTCCGCTTCCTTCACGATGCGCGCGACGAGTTCGGCGCAGGAGGGGATGTCGTGGATCAGCCCTTGCGTCTGCCCGGCCGACCAGATGCCTGCGTCCATCTCGCCCTTGTCGAGGACGTCCGCGCCGCGCACGCCGGCCACCAGATCCTTCACGTCGGCGAAGGTTGCGTTGCCGCGTTTCTCGATGGCGACGACTTCGTCGCTGATGGCGTTCTTCGCGACACGCGCGGTGTTGTGCAGCGTGCGGAAGATGAGGTTGGTCGAGCGCTCGTCATTCGCCACGATCTGCTCTTTGACGTGCTGATGGATCGGGGCTTCCTTGGTCGCCATGAAGCGCGTGCCCATGTTGACGCCGTCGCAACCGAGGGCCAGCGCGGCCACGAGCCCGCGTGCATCGGCAATACCGCCGGACGCGATGATTGGAATGGTCAGCTTATCGGCGGTCGCCGGGAACAGGATGAGTCCGCCGACATCGTCTTCGCCGGGGTGCCCTGCGCATTCGAGGCCGTCGATCGACACGCAGTCGACGCCGATCGATTGCGCCTTCACGGCGTGGCGCACGCTGGTGCACTTATGGATCACCTTCACGCCCGCTTCCTTGAAGCGTGGCAGATGCGGCTGCGGATTGTTCCCGGCGGTCTCGACGATCTTCACGCCGCCTTCGATGATGGCTTCACGATATTCGTCATACGGAATGGGCGTGATCGACGGCAGGATCGTGAGATTGACGCCGAACGGCTTGTCGGTGATGTCGCGGCAACGCTTCAGTTCTCTCGCGAGATCCTCTGGCTTGCCGGCCGAATGCGCGGTGATGAAACCGAGCGCGCCGGCATTGGCGACCGCGCCGATCAGCTCGGCCTTGCCGACGCGGGTCATGCCGCCGCAGGTAATCGGGGCCTGGACGCCGAACATCTCCGTAAATCGGGTCTTCAACATGGGTGTCTCCTCTTTGGCGATAGCTTTGCCGCCAAGCGTGGTCGCGCGAAGGAGAATTGGCAAGGGTGGACGAAATCCTCCCCAGCGCGTAGCGCGGGGGAGGGGGACCGCGAAGCGGTGGAGGGGGCCTTTACGCAGTGGAAGACTCGAATTTTCTAATGTGGCGCTGCGCGAACTTGTGCCGGCACCTCGCATAGCGACTGCCCCCTCCACCGCTTCGCGGTCCCCCTCCCCCGAATTTCATTCGGGGGAGGATTGTGCTCACCGGTCGACGAACGGGTCGCGGACGAGGATCGTGTCTTCCCGCTCGGGGCTGGTGGACAGAAGCGCCACCGGTGCGCCGATCAGCTCTTCCACGCGGCGGATATATTTGACCGCAGTGGCCGGAAGCTGTGCCCAGGAACGCGCCCCGCGCGTGGATTCCTTCCAGCCTTCCATGGTCTCATAGACGGGCACGCAGCGCGCCTGTTCGACCGCATCGGCAGGGAGATAATCGACGTCGCGGCCGTCCAGACGGTAGCCGACGCACAGCTTGATCTCGTCGAAGCCGTCGAGCACGTCGAGCTTGGTCAGTGCGATGCCGTCGATACCGCCCGTGATCACCGTCTGGCGCACGAGAACGGAATCGAACCAGCCGCAGCGGCGCTTGCGACCTGTCACCGTGCCGAACTCGGCGCCGCGCTGGCCCAGCTTCTCGCCGGTCGCATCGGTCAATTCTGTCGGGAACGGCCCTTCACCGACGCGCGTCGTATAGGCTTTGGCGATACCCAGCACATAGCCCACATCGCGCGGCCCGCAGCCGGACCCCGTCGCGGCCTGTCCCGCCACCGTGTTCGATGAGGTGACGAAGGGATAGGTGCCGTGGTCGATATCAAGCAGCACGGCCTGCGCACCTTCGAACAGCACACGCTTGCCGGTATGGCGGGCTTCGTCGAGCTTGCGCCAGCTGCAGCCGGCGAAGGGAAGAATGCGCGGCGCGATGGCGAGCAGCTCCTTCACCAGCGGCTCTGCTTCCATCTCTTCGAGATTCATGCCGCGGCGCAACGCGTTGTGATGCGCCAGCAAGCGCTCGACCTTCATCGGCAATGTCGTCGGATCGGCGAGATCGATCACGCGGATGGCGCGCCGTCCGACCTTGTCTTCGTAGGCCGGACCGATGCCGCGTTTTGTGGTGCCGATGCGCTGCAGGCTGTTCGAGGATTCGCGGGCGCCGTCGAGTTCGCGATGAAGCCCGAGGATCAGGACCGCATTCTCCGCGACCAGAAGGCTTTCCGGTGTAATCACCACGCCTTCGCTCTGGAGCTTTTCGAGTTCGGCAACGAACGCCCACGGGTCGACGACGACGCCATTGCCGATGATCGCGAGCTTGCCTTTGCGTACGACGCCCGAGGGTAGAAGGCTGAGCTTGTAGGTCTTGCCGTCGATGACCAGCGTGTGGCCGGCATTGTGGCCGCCCTGAAAGCGCACGACCACGTCGGCGCGTGCCGACAGCCAGTCCACGATCTTGCCTTTGCCTTCGTCGCCCCACTGGGCGCCGATCACGGCAACGTTCGACATTCTTCCGTACCCGGATCAATAAGGCCCGTACGAACCATTCCGCCGAGCACGGTGAGGGACTATAGCGGGTCCCGCTTTCCGATGTCAGGCCGATTTCGGCCCGAAAGGCATGAGCATCGGGACCCTGCGACGATAGGAATCATAAGCCTCGGCGCCGAGTTCCGCGCGCAGGAACTTCTCTTCGAGCCGGGCCTTGATGAAGAAGCCGAGGATCATCACGGCGACGCCGAACAGGGATATCAAGGATCCGTCCTGCACCGCGGCGGCGAGGAGCGCGACGATCAGGCCCGTGTAGATCGGGTGGCGGACGATGGCATAGGGCCCGGTGTCGACTACATGGTGATCGGCCTTGCGCGTCACATTGCTCGACCAAAGCCGTCCCAGATGAAGCCGCGCCCACCAGGTGAACAGAAGCCCCGCAATCGCGACTCCGAAGAGAATCCATTTTGCAGGTCGCGGGAAATCCCAGAGGTCGAACCGGTCGTCGGACAATCTGGGAGCGGCGGCAAAAATGAGTGCGGCTCCCGCGAATGTCAGGACACGATAAAGCCATTCCTGTGCCGGCGTCGCGCTTTTCGCGGCGGGGGCTGCCCATAAGCCGGCCGCGAACCAGGTCGGGACCCAGATAGCGAACGCAACGAGCGTGGCGTCATGCGGCGACATGGCGTATCCCGCGAATGCCGGGAGGTTAGCGCGGCGCCGTGCAAAAACAAGCGCCGCCGGAATGGCCGGCGGCGCTCGAAAGGCTTTTGGATCCGTACTACCGAAACAGACTGTAATCCGTCTGAATCACCTCGCCCGTGGAACGGTCGACGAGGAGCGCGTCGTTGCCGACGCGAACCCATTCAAGGCCGCGCGGCGGCGCCATCAGCTGATAGTCGGCGTAGTCGTTCAGCACCAGGCCGTCGCTCGACAGAATGACGGACGGCACGCGTTCGCCGACCGAATAGCGCGTGTAGGTGTAGCCCGTCGGCGCCTCAAACTGGCCGGCGTCAAAACGATGCGTCGCGGTCACGGTCTTGCGATAGGTCGCGTAACCGTCGTTGCGCTCGGTTGTAGTCGTCGTGGTCTGCGTCCCGTCCGCCGGCGACGTTTGGGTAGTGGTGGTTTTCGACTCATACGTTTGTGCCGAGGCCGTGCCGAGCGAAAGCGCGAGCGCGGAAGCGGCAAGAATTGTCCATCTATACATCTCAAATCTCCCGGATACCCCCGACCGGATGATAATGGGGACGGGATATAATCGTTTCCGGCCTCGCGCATTCGCGAACAGGCGCAAGGACGTTATCGGCAGTTACGTGCGTGGCGACGTTCTAGCGCGCGCGGAAATATATTGGCGCTGAAGCGCTTAAGCGCCGGCAAAACAGGAACAGGCATTTGCGGCGGACGTTTTCTCAGTCTCAGCGAAAGGAGCTGCCCCGCAATGGACAACCGCAACCAGCAGGACAAGCAGAATCAGAAGCTCAATCCGAATGAGCGAAATCCGAACGACCGTCAGGGCGAGCAAAAGCAAGCCGGTTCGCAGCAGGACAATACGCAGAAGAACGCGAGCCAGGATCAGAACAACCAGAACAAGAACCAGCAACACAAGCACTGACACTGGCGTCTTCGAAAGAAAGCGGCGGGCCCCGCACCGGAAACGGTGCGGGGCCTTTTCTTTGCGTG
>Ga0335069_10003675_pt1 | contig 23063 bp, 15 predicted proteins | sample Lox_Sample_11_FD_206714 | JGI IMG/M metagenome (GOLD analysis project Ga0335069, IMG submission 206714) | Soil microbial communities from Loxahatchee National Wildlife Refuge, Florida, United States - Lox_Sample_1.1 | ecosystem: Environmental > Terrestrial > Soil > Wetlands | place: USA... | reverse complement strand
CTGGCTCAGGCTGCCGCCGCCGAGACGCGAGCCGTCCGCCTCGAGCGTGACCGGCCGGCGGCCGGCGAACGCGTAGAGCCGGTCCAGCCTTCGTGAACCCGCCGGCCGAAGCCGGGCGGCTGAGGGCAGGCGCCGACGCACGGCCTCCAGGTGCTCCGGGAGGCCCGCGATGCCGATCCGCAGCCCCCACACCACGAAGGTGAGCCGCCTCACGAACGGTATTGACAGCCCCGGCCGGCGGTGCTTCTCTTTCGCAGCTTCCACTGGCCGGAGACCCGCGTCGAGGAGAGGGGATGAGCGCGCGGAAACCTGCGCGAAGGACGAGCGGCGTGGTCGTTCAGGCGCTCGGTGGCGAGGTGGTCGTCTACGACCTCGATCGGCACCGCGCGCACTCGCTCGAGCCACGCGCCGCCGCGATCTGGAACGCCTGCGACGGGAAGACGACCGTCGCGGGCATCGCCCGCGCCGCCTCCGGCGAGGGACTGGCGCTCGACGAGGCGATCGTCCGGGTGGTGCTGGAGCGGCTGGACCGGGCGCATCTGCTGGCAGAGCCGATGGTACGCGAGGACGAGCCCGCCCGCCCCCGGCGGGAGATCCTGCGGCGGGCGGCGGCCCTGGGAGGGTTTTCGGTGCTCACCGTCGCGGTGCCAACGGCGGCCTTCTCGGCCTCGTGCCTGCCGTCGGGCTCCTGCGTGGTCTGGACCTGCACGGACCTTCGCACGGGGAGACGCTGCTGCAACGGCTGTCACCTCGTGGCGGCCGAGCCCTGCGTCCCGAACGACTGGCGCTATCTCTGGCGCTGCAGTTGAAGCAGCCGCCCCGCCGCCTCTTCGGGCTCGCCGCGCACACCGCGGACGACACGGGCGCACCGGAGCGCGCGGGTGAGGGCGACGAGGGCCCGCGCGGGCGGTGTCCTCACCAGCACCGCGCTGCGCATCATCGCGAGAACGCCCTGGCCGCGCGAGGCTGGGATGGCCCGCCAGCGCCGCCCGGTCCGAAACGGCACGTCGGCCAGCAGCCCGATCGGCAGCGGACGGCCTCCCGTCCCGCCCGCGAACGGCGTCACCCGGCCTCGGCCGTCGATCGCCGCGTACAGGTCCGAGTAGACGACCGCCCCGGCGCCGGCGAGCGCGTCGACGAGCCGACGGTTGCCTTCCGGGTCGCGGCCCGGGACCACGACGGCACGGCCCTGCCACCCCACGACGGCCGCGTGGACGAAGACCCTCCGGGTGCTCCACTCGGCCACGTGCGCCGCCAGGTCGCGCTGCAGCGCGCGCAGCGCCTCCTCGCGCACGCCGGTGCGGGCGATCCGCGCCGCCCCGGCGTAGGCGAGGTCGAGCCGGCGCGGGCCGCGCGACGGCGAGGGGCCGCCGGCGACCAGCGAGTAGAGGTGGGAGACGTACGGCGAGGCCGCGCGGGTCCAGCCCGGCGGCAGGCGAGGCAGCACCTCCCCCAGCACGCCTGCCTGGCTCACCCGGACGCCTAGGCGCAGGCCGTGCGAGCGGAACGCGATCCCCTCCGCCCACCCGAGGCGGTCGATCTTCTCCAGTCAGGTCGACGGCCGGCGCAGCCGCGGCAGCTCGCCCATGGGCGCGCAGCATGGCACACCTCGGTCCCCGTCGCACCGTGTTACGCTCGCGCCACACCGAACCACGGCGGGCTTCGGCCCGGGAGGGCGCGATGGCAGGCAACGACTGGGGCCGGCGGCTGGTGAAGTCCTTCCGGGTCGAGGACGGGCGCCGCTTCCGTCTCGGCGACTACGACCCCGGCGACACCTGCGGGCTCAAGTCGAAGGAGCACGCGGAGAAGCGCCTGCAGCGCGACGTCGCGCGCCTGGCCGAGCTGCAGGACAAGCTCTACGCCCAGGACCGCTGGGCGCTGCTGCTCGTCTTCCAGGCCATGGACGCCGCGGGCAAGGACGGTGTGATCAAGCACGTGATGTCGGGGCTCAACCCGCAGGGCTGCCAGGTCTATTCCTTCAAGGCGCCGAGCGCCGAGGAGCTCGACCACGATTTCCTGTGGCGCACCGCCCGCTGCCTGCCCGAGCGCGGCCGCATCGGCATCTTCAACCGCTCCTACTACGAAGAGGTGCTGGTCGTCCGCGTGCACCCGGAGATCCTGGCGAAGCAGAAGCTGCCGACGCGCCTGGTGGGCAAGCGCATCTGGAAGGAGCGCTTCTCGGACATCACCGCCCACGAGCGCTACCTCGCGCGCAACGGCGTCGTGGTCCTGAAGTTCTTCCTCAACGTGTCGAAGGGTGAGCAGAAGCGGCGCTTCCTGGAGCGGCTGGACCGGCCGGAGAAGAACTGGAAGTTCTCCGCGGCCGACGCCCAGGAGCGCCAGCACTGGAAGCAGTACATGGCGGCCTACCAGGACGCGATCCGCGAGACCGCGGCGGAGCACGCGCCCTGGTTCGTGGTCCCGGCCGACAAGAAGTGGTTCGCCCGCCTGGTGGTGGCAGCGGCGGTGGCCGACGCCATGGAGCGGCTCGACCTCGCCTACCCCGAGGTCACGGCCGAGCAGAAGAAGGAGCTGGCAGCGGTGCGGGTGCAGCTCGAGGGAGGCCCGCACCGGGCGCGGCGCAAGGCCCGCCGGCCGCACAGGGCACAGGTGGCGCGGCGGCCGCTGCGGCGGCCGGAGGCGCCGGCGGCGGAGCCGCTCCCGGACGGCGGGGAGCCGACGCCCTAGGCCGGGAGCGCGCGTGCAGCCGAGGGCTTCGGCACGCGGACGGGACGTGATCGCGGCCATCGTGCCCGCGGCCGTGTGCGCCGTCCTCTACCGGCCGGTCCTGTTCGCGGGACAGGCGTTCTTCGACCGCGACATCGTCGGGCTCGTCTACGGCTCGGCCGAGGCGTTCGTCTCCTGCTTCCGCGCCGGCTCCTGGCCGGTGTGGAATCCCTGGGTCGGCTTCGGGCAGCCGCTCCTCGCCGACCCCAGCGCCCAGGCTGCCTACCCCGTCACCTGGCTGAACCTGCTGCTGCCGGTGACCACCTGGTTCACCGCGTCCGTGGTCCTGCACGCCGCCTGGGGTGCACTGGGGATGGCGGCGGCCGCCCGCGGGCTCGGCCTCGCGCGCGGGGCGTCGGTCGTGGCCGCCTCGCTCTGGCTCGGTGCGGGACCGCTGCTCTCGATCGTCGACATGTGGCAGCACTTCGACGGCGCCGCCTGGCTGCCCTGGTCGCTGCTGGCCGCCGGCGCGGCGCTGCGGCGCCCGGCCGTCGGCCGCACCGTCGTCTGGGGGGTGGTGCTGGCGCTCCAGGTCCTGTGCGGTTCGGTGGAGATGCTGCTCGCCAGCCTCGCGCTGACGCCCGTCCTGGCCCTGGCCGGGATCGGCCAGGCGACCCCGGGACGGCGCGTGCGGACCGCGCTCACGGCCGGCCTGCTGGCGGCCGGGCTCAGCGCCGTCCAGTGGGTGCCGGCGCTCGAGCTCCTCCTCGCCTCGCAGCGCGCGCGACACATCGAAGCGACCCGCACCAACTGGTCGCTGCACCCGGCCCAGCTCGTTCAGCATCTGGTGCCCTTGCGGTCGAGCGAGTTGCCGATCCCGGAGGCGGCCCGACCGCGGGTCTTCGCTGGAACCGAGCCGATGCAGGAGTCGCTCTACCTCGGCCTGGCCACCGTTGCCCTGGTGCTGGCCGCGTTCCTTCACCGACCGGGGCGCCGCCTGGCGCTCCTGCTCTCCGCGGTCGGCGCCGCGGCGATCCTCCTCGCCCTCGGCGCGCACACGCCGCTGGTGCCGGCGATGCTGCGGCTCGTCCCGCCGCTGCGCATCTTCCGCTTCCCCGCCAAGTTCACGGTGCTCACGGCTTTCGCCTGGGCGCTCCTCGCCGCGCTCGGCGCCGACGCCTGGGCGCGCGGCACGCGCGCCGGCCGCGCCTGGGGCCTGGGGGTGGCCGCGCCCGCGACGATCCTGGCGTTGCTGGCCGGGGCGGCGGCCCTCGCGCTGCTGGCGCCTGGACCGGCGCGCAGCCGGGTGCTGCTGGCGGCGGCGCTGGCAGGGGCGGTGGCCGCCCTCGCCTGGCTCTCGATGCTCGGCCGCTGGCGCGCCCCGGCGGCGATCGTGGTGCCGCTGCTCGCCTGCGCCGACGTGGCGCTCGCGAACGGCGGGGTGAGCCCGACTGCGCCGCAGTCGCTGCTGGAGAGCCGGCCGGCGAGCACCGGCTTCATGCCGCGCACGCCCTTCACGCGGGTCCACGCCCTGGAGACGAACGCCCTCCTGGCCCTGCCCTGGCAGGGCCTGAGCGCGCCGCAGGCCTGGGCGTTGGCGGTGCAGGAAGCGATGGCCGGGGCAACGCCGGTGCGCTGGGGCTACTCCGCCGCGTTCGGCACCAACTTCGTGGTGACGCCGTCCCCGCGATACGTGCTGATGACCCGCGCGCTGGAACAGGCGCGGGGCACCGCCGGCTTCCTGCGCCTGCTGCGGCAGAGCGGTGTCTCGTACGTGATCGCCGAGGAGCCGGCCGTGCTCGAGGGGCTGGTGCCGGTGGCGACGCTGGCCGGCCCGTTCGCCGTGCCGGTGCACGTCCTGCGCGTGCCGGACCCCCTCCCGCGCGCCTACGTCTCGGCAGAGACGGTGATCGCCGACGACGCGACCGCGCTGCGCCTGTTGCTCGACGGCACCGTGGCCGGCGAGCGGAGGAGCGTGCTGCCGGGCGGTGCCCCGACGCCGCCCTCGCCCGGGCAGGGAGAGGCCGAGATCGTCTCCTACGCGCCGGACCGGGTGGAGATCGCGGCGCGCCTCGACGGGCCCGCTCACCTCGTGCTGCTCGACGCCTGGGACGCCGGCTGGCGCGCTTCCGTGGACGGCCACCCGGCCGCCCTCGAGCGGGCGAACGTGGAGTTCCGGGCCTTGCCCCTGCCGGCTGGCGAGCACCGGGTCCTCATGCGCTACCGGCCGGCCTCGCTCCTCGCCGGCCTCGGCCTGTCGAGCGTCTCGGCGCTGCTGCTCGCGGTGCTCGGGGGGGCCGCCGCACTCGGCCGTTTAGCGCGGGGGAGCGAAGGCCCTACGATCGAGAGATGACCCGATCGGCGCCCAGGGCGCCCTCGACCGGCCAGCCCCTGCGCGACCCCGACCCCACGCGGTCCTGCTAGCCGCCCGCCCCTGCCGAAGGAAGAGCCTTGTCCGAAAGCGAACCGCCGGCGAACCAGGACCCCAAGCCGCCGCAGACCGCGGGTGCGAGGCGAGGCCGGGGCCTGCGCCTCCTGCCGCGGGTCGTCCTGTTCCTCCTGCTGGTGGTGGCATCGCCGGTCGTGGTCGGCGTGGTGCTGCTCCAAACGCCCCCGGGGCGGCGCGCGGTCCGGGCGTTCGTCGAGACCACCGTCGGCGAGGCCGTGGCCGGACGGCTGAAGGTGGGGTCGCTCGACTACAGCCTGCTCGGCGGGCGCGTCGCCGCCACGGACGTGCACCTCGCCGTGGAGGGCGCCACGGTCGACCTCGACGAGGTGCAGGCGCACTGGACGCCCGCCGGCGGCGGGCGGGTCCGGCTGGTGCGGCCGAGGATCGTGCTGCGCGACACCGAGAGGCCGAGGGCGGTGCAGACCGCCACCGGCCTGTCCGCGCGTCCCTGGACCATCCTCGAGACGATGAGCCGCGCCGAGCTGGTCGACGGCCGCGTCGAGCTGCAGGACGCGAAGGGCGTCGCCTACCTGGTGCTCGGCCGCATCGAGGCCAGCATGCAGGAGGTTCACGGCCGCCGCCCGATCCAGCTCTCGGTCAGGGACGGCGCCCTCGGCCCGCCGCTGCACCGGCTCTCGCCGGTGGTCGCCGAGGGCCGCCTCGCTGTCGAGAACGGGCAGCTGGTGGTCGACTCCGTGCACGTCGACGCCCGCGGCGCGACGGTCGACCTCGCCGGCTCTCTGGAGCGGCTGTCGCCGAACCAGGGCACCCTGCGGCTGCAGGCCGACGCGGACGGCGCGCTGGCCGCGCTCGCCGCGCCGGAGGCGAAGGTCACCGGCCGCATCCGCGCGCAGGCCGACCTCGTGGCGCGCCAGGCCCTGAGCGGCTCGGTCCGCCTCGCCGCGCCGAACCTCACGGTGCAGGGTGTGGGGCCGTGGGACGTCTCCCTGCGCGGGCACCTCGACTCGGCGCACCTCGTCCTCGAGTGGGCGGAGGCCAAGGGCTACGGCGGCCGCTTCACGGCCTCGGGCCCGCTGGCCATGGCCGACACCTCGAGGACGGACCTCATCCTGAAGGCCGAGGCCGTCGACGTCGCCGCGCTCGGCCGCGCCGCGGTGAAGAGAGCGATCCCGCTCCGCTCGCGCCTCTCCGGCCAGGTCCGCTACACCCTTCAGGGCTGGGACCTGAGCCGGGGCCGGGCCGAGGGCTCGCTGACGCTGCAGCCGGTGCCGGCCGCGCAGCCCTGCCGGCGCGACCGCCTGCCCGGGATCCCGCTCGCGGCCTCGACGAAGCTGCGGGCCGAGGGTCACCGGGTCAGCCTGCTCGACCTGCACGTCGAGGCGCACAGCGGGCGGCTGGTCGGGGACCTCGCCGTCTCGCCGGCGGTGGGCCTGCAGGGGCGCTACCGCGCCGAGCTGCCGCTCCTCGCCCTGAGGGCGCTGTACGCCGACATGGGGATGGCGCCGGGCACGCCGCTCGTCGGAAAGCTGACGGCCGAGGGCGAGATCGGCGGCAGGGTCCGGGACCCAACGGCCACGCTGCGGCTGAGCGGCGCCGGGATCGCCACCGAGGCGACCGCGCAACAGGTGACGGTCTCGCTCGAGGGCCGCGCCCGGTACGGGGGCGGCCGCCTGGAGGTCGACCCGCTGGTCGTCCGCTCCTCGAGGGGCGGCCGGGCGACCTTCACCGGCGCGGTGCCCCTCACCGCGAACGGCGGCGCCTACGACCTCGACGGCGTGGTCACGGCGCTCGACCTGCGTCCGGTGCTGGCGATCGCAGGGATCGCCGGCCGCGGGCCGCTGCACGGCCGCGTTCAGGTGCTGGGACCGGCCGGGACGCCTTCCGTGCGGGCCGTCGTGGAGGCGCGCGTCGCGCTCGCCGGCGGCCTGCAACCGATCCAGGTCTCGCTCGCCGCCTCTGGCGACGCACAGCGACTCGTGCTCCAGCACCTCGACGCGACGCTCGCCGGCGGCCGCGTCTCGGGGACCGGCTCCTACGACGCCCACACCGGTGCCGTGCAGGTGCAGGCGGGCGCGCAGGGACTGCACGTGGCGGAGCTGCCGCTGCTGCCGCCTTCGGCCCGTGGCCTCGACGGCGTGTTCGCGGGGAGCCTGACGCTGTCGGGCTCCGCCCGGGCGCCGGCCGGAGACCTGCGCGGCATGCTCTCCCGGACGAGCTACCTGGGCTCGCCGCTGCCGGCGCTCGAGGTCGCCGGCCACTCCGACGGCCGTCAGCTCCGGCTCTCCGCCTCCTCCGCGAAGAACCCGGACGACCCGCAGCGGACCGTGGTGTTCCTGCGCGGCACGGGCTCCCTCGAGGGCGAGGCGCCCCTGCGCATCGAGATCGACGCGGCGGCCCTGCCCCTGCAGGCCGCGCTCGACGCGGTGCCGGCCGCGCGCCAGCAGCAGGCGACCGTGCGGGCGGAGGGGCGGCTCGTCCTCGAGGTCCCGCTGCGCTCTCCGGGCGAGCTGCGCTACTCGGGCGACGGCCTCCGCGCCAGCGGCCGCCTGCACGACATCGATTGGAGCACGCAGAGCTTCCGCCTGCAGGGCGACCGCTCGGAGGCGACCCTCACCGACCTGCGGCTCACGGCCACCGGCAAGGTCCCCGCCTCGCGCCAGCGCAGCGAGGGCGAGCGGGCGGGCAGGGTGGCGCCGTCGATCGTTCCTCCGGCCGGCCGGGGGCCGGCGGGCGGCTCGCTGGCTGTGGACGGCCGGCTGGCGATCGCGAAGGACCGCCGCTTCGACCTGCGCGTCCAGGGCGACCTCGACCTCGCCCTGCTGCGGGTGCTGATGCCGGACCAGTTCGTGGCCGGGCGCGCCCGCCTCGACCTGCGCGTCGGGGGGACCGCCGACACGCCCGACCTCACCGGCCAGGCGTCGCTCGAGGACGCCCGCGGCCGCTTCGGCTGGGTGCGGGTCAGCTCGGCGCAGGGAGCGGTGCGCTTCGAGGGCGACCGCGCGACGCTCGAGGGCTTCGCGGCACGAACGCTCGCCGGCGGCGTCGCCGCCGCTGGCAGCTTCCCGTTGCGCGAGCTGAGCGGACGGGCCCCGACCCGCCTGCACTTCGAGCTGACGGACCTGGACCTCTCGGCGATGCAGACCGGCGGGGAGCTCCCGGGGATCGCCCGCGGCCCCGACGAGCCGGGCTTCTACGTGTCGATGACGGGGGACGTGGAAGCGACGGCGCCGACCGTCGCGGGCGTGCACGCCCACGGCCGCATCACCCGTTTGGAGCAGGTCTCGCCGGAGGGCGGGGTCGCCCTGCCGTCGCCGGCGGAGTGGACGCTGGACGGGGGTCGCTTCGTGCAGTCGCCGATCCGATTGGCCGGCAGGCTCGGAACCCTGGAGGTGCGGGCCGAAGCGCAGATCGCGGGCGCCCCGGTCGGCGGCTCGGCGGTCGTCGACGGCCCCGTCGAGCTGCGCCTGCTGAACCCGTTCCTGACCGACGCCGCGGTCGCCGGGCCGGCGCGGGTGGACGTCCGCGCGAGCTGGGGGCCGATGGGGGTGCGCGTCGAGGGTGGCCTGTCGGTCGAGAACGCCCGGCTGGCGCTCGAGCCGTTCGCCTTCCAGGCGACCGGCGTGAGCGGGCAGGTACACCTGTTGGGCGACCGCATGAGCGTCGACATGAAGGCCGTCGCGGCCGACGGACGGCTGGCGCTCACCGGGGGCATGACCTTCGGACCGCGGCTCTTCGGGACGGCGGACCTGCGCCTCCAGGCGGACGGCGTTCCCCTCGCCTACCCGGAGGGCTTCCGCGCCCGGGCGGATGGCACCCTCCGCCTCTCGGGCGACGCCGGCGGCTACCGCATCGGTGGCGACGTCGGCCTCACCCAGGCCTACTACACAGCCCCCTTCGACCAGCGCAAGCAGTCGCTCGACCGGCTCGACTGGCAGCTGGCCGCGCTGCAGGGCGGCGAGTCGCTGACCGAGAGCCTGCCGCTCGCCATCCGGGTGCGCCTCGACGAGCCGCTGCGCCTCCGCAACCCGCAGGCGCGGCTCGACCTGGTGGGCGATCTCAGCGTGGGCGGCACCGTGGCTCAGCCCGTCGTGTCCGGACAGGTGACCGTCCTCGAGGGCGGGCAGGTCACCATCCGCCGGGCGCAGATCCGCGCCCAGCAGGGCCGGGTGGAGCTCAATGGCTACCCCGCCGCCCAGCCGCAGGTCGATTTCGCCGGTCTCACCTCGGTGACCGGGATCGACATGGGTATCACCGCCCGCGGCACCCTCGACGACCTGCAGCTGCGGATCGCCTCGCCCAACCGGCCCGACCTCTCGCAGACGGACCTCGTCTCGCTGCTGCTGACCGGGCGCACCGCACAGGCGGCGGCGGCCGAGAGCGGGGCGATCGTCGCCGAGGAGCTGGCCTCGGCCCTGGGAGGGGTGCTGCAGAAAGGCATCGGCGAGTCGTTGTTGGTCGACGTGGGGCCTGACCGGTCGCTGCTCGCCGAGGGCACCGATCCCACGCAGCGCTTCACGATCGGGACCCGCCTACGCCAGGACCTGATGGTGCTCTACTCGGCCCGGCTCGACGGGACCGACCAGCGCTGGATGCTCGACTGCAACCCCGACCTGGGCCGGCTCCGCCTCCGCGTGGCGAACGAGACCAGCGAGGGCAACTGGATCGAGGTGACGGACCGCTTCAGCGTCAACTTCCTCGGCGGCCGCGCCCCGTCCCGGCCCCCGAAGGAGAACCTGCAGGTGGCGGCCCTGCGCTTCGACGGCGCGCTGCCGCTGCCGGAGAAGGAGCTGCAGAGGGCCTCCGGCATCAAGCCGGGCCGCCGCTACGACGCCCTCACCCGGGAGATGTCGGCGGACAGGGTCCGTGACGCGCTGGTGAAGGCCGGCTGGCGCTCCGCCACCGTCGCCGCCACCTCCCGCACGGCGACCGACCACGCGCAGTCGCTGGAGCTGGTGCTGCACGTGGACGCCGGGCCGAAGGTCGAAGTCACCTGGACCGGGGACGATCCCGGCAAGAAGATCCGCGCCGCGGCGCTCGCGGCCTGGCCCGCCTACGCTTCTCCCGAGGCGGCGGCCTCGGTGGTGGCCCGCGCCGCCCGCGTCGATCTGCAGACCGCCGGCTACTACGGGGCGAAGGTGACCGCCGACGTGGACCTGACCGGGGGCAGGGCGACGCTGGCCCTCGACGTGCAGCGCGGGCCGCAGGGCCGGGGGGTCGAGGTGCGCTTCGACGGCAACCAAGCCGTCTCCGAGGCGCGGCTGCTGGCCAGCCTGCCGAAGCCGGGCTCGAAGGACTTCTTCGAAGCCCTCGACCGGCACAGCACGCGGATCACCGGCGACGCGCGGCTCGCCTACGCGCAGCTCGGCTACCTGCAGGCGCGCGTCGGGCAGCCGCGCCTGGTCTTCGACCCGCAGAGCGGGCGGCTGCAGGTGACGATCCCCGTCCGCGAGCGCGGACCCTCGCGGGTGAGCGAGGTGGTGCTCCCCGAACAGGTGAGGCAGGCCGGCAGCGGCCCGCAGCTGACGCTCCGGGCCGGCACGCCCTTCGACCTCGACAAGTACCTGGCCGACCGCGACACCATCGCCAGCTGGTTCCGGTCCCTGGGCTGGAGCGAGGCGCGGGTCCGCGGGGTGCTGCAGCCCTCGGGCGGCGACGTGGTGGTCCGCTACGAGGCGACGCCGGGGCCGCGGCCGCGGGTCGACCAGGTGCAGGTGGCGACCGACGGCCGGCCGAGCGCACAGCTGCTGCGCAGCTCGGTGGCGCTCTCCGAGGGCGACTTCATCACCCCGCACGCGCTGGCGGTGAGCCGGCAGCAGCTGTCGGAGCTGGCGATGTTCCGCTCGGTGGACGTGCGGCCGGTGGCGGTGCCCGGGCGCCACGACGTGCGCGACATCGTGGTCAGCTACACGGAGCGGCCCGACCTCGACGTCGAGTACGGCGTCCGCTACACCCCCTCCGGCGCCAGCAGCGTGGGCGGCGCGCCCGCGACGCCCGGCAACAACCGCCTCCAGCTGGCGGGCGCGGTCGAGATCTCCGATCCCTTCGGCTGGGGCTGGCGCGTCCGTCCCTACACCTTCCTGATGACGGATCGCTACACCTGGGGGACCTCGTTCGAGTCGTCGACGCTCTTCCACCTGCGCCTCCGCACGCAGTTCCTGGTGTTCGACGACCGCGACTTCCGCTCCGTCGACGTGGCGACGCTCGCCGACCGCGAGCGCGGCCTCAGCCTGGAGCAGACGCGCGTCCTGCTCAGGGACACCACCTCGCAGCGCTGGCACGACCGCCTGCGCCTGCAGTGGGGCTACTCCTACAAGAACATCTCCTTCAGCCCGGACCGCCTGGGCGACCTCGCCGGCCTGGTGGGCGCAACCGCCCCGGGCCAGCCGCTGGCCCCGCTCGTCGCCGGGACCGAGCTCACCGGCCGGCGCGCGTTCCTGACGCTCGCCATGATCGGCGACGAGCGCGACAGCTTCACCGACCCGCACCACGGCACGTTCTGGACGGCCACCGCCGAGCTGTCCCGCACCGTTCTCGGCTCGGACGTGAACTACCAGCGCTTCTACGGCCAGCTCTTCTTCTACCTGCCGCTGCCCTTCGACCTCGTCTGGGCGCAGGGCTACCGCGCCGGCGTCGTCCCCGGGACCAACCCGCTGTTCCTGCTGGAGAACCGCTTCCAGGCGGGCGGCCCGAACACGGTGCGCGGCTTCGACCAGAACCAGCTAGGCCCGCAGTTCGAGGGCGCGGGCCTCGGCGGCCAGGCGGTGGCGATCTTCAACCAGGAGCTGCGCTTCCCCATCGCGAAGCTCCCCGCCTTCGCGGGCGGCTTCCCGCTCGCCGGCGGCGTCTTCTGGGACGCCGGCAACACCTGGGCCCTCTCGCGCGACTTCTCCCTCGGCGACCTGCGCCACGACGTCGGCGCGGGCCTGCGGATCATGTTCCCCTTCGGCCCCATCCGGCTGGAGTACGCGTTCATCCTCAACCGCCGCCCGGGCGAGGGCACCGGCCGCATCGTCTTCGGCCTGGGCCACGCGTTCTGAGTCGCCGGAATGTCCACCGGCCCGCCGACCGTCGCCGAGCGACTCGTCCGGGTCGGGCCGCCTACTGCCGCTGCTTCGGTGGCTCCGGCTCCGGCTCCGCGGGGCCGGCGTGGCGCATGGCCTCGGCCGCCTCGCGCATCGCCTCCCGCGCCTGCTCCATGGCGGCGCGGGCCTCCTCCATCGCCTGGCGCGCCTGGGCCGTCGCCTCCGCGGTGGCCTGCTGGCCGACGCGAGCGAGCTCGTGCGAGAGCTGCTCCAGCTCCCGGGTCTCCTTCTCGTTCGGCCGCGCCTGCTCGGCCAGCTCGCGCGCCTTCTCGCCGAGCGCGTGCATCTGCTCGGTGTCGAGCTGCTTCTCGATGGCGTGCATCTGCTGGCCGAGCTCGGCCAGGCGGCGCGAGGCGGCCTTCGTGCGCTCGTCGCCGCCGGCCTTCACCCCCTGCGCGAAGTCGGCGGCGATCGAGGCCGACAGCTCGGCCGCCGCCTTCTCCATCTCCCGGCCCAGGCGCTCCATCTCCGCCTGGTTCGGCTGGAACCGCGAGGCGAGCGCCTGCATCTCGGCGTCGAGCTTCCTCATCTCCGCCTCGTGCGCCTGGGCGCGCTGCTCGATGCGTCGGCCCAGCTCCTCCATCCGCTGCTCGAGCTGCTGGCGAGAGGCCGCGCTGGCGTCGTCCGTGCCGTCCGCTCCCGCCGGCGGCGCGGGGGCGACGGGCGCGGCTGCGGCGGCAGCCGCCGGAGGAGGGGGCGGGGGGGCCGCCTCGGCCAGGGCGGCAACGGGCGCCGCGGCGGCCGCCGGCGCGATCGCAGCGACCGGCGCGGCGGGATCGTCCCCCCCGCTCCCCGACACCGCCGGCGCGAGGAGTGCGGTGGCGGCGACGGCGAGGGCGGCGACCGGCAGCAGCAGACGGCGGGGGCGTTCGAGGGCGCGGAAGGGGTCCATGAGTCTCTCCACACGATGGCCGAGCCGGCTGCGGGCGCTGAGGGCGCCGGCGGCTGCTGCGGGCAGGACACGGCGACCGTCGACCGTCCAGGAGGCGACGTCGACGAGGGAGCGGGCGAGGCCGAGGGGGCGGGCGGTGGCGCAGACCGCGAGGTCGTCGCTCAGGCACTCGGCGAGCTCCTGAAGGCGACCGCGGGCCCAGGTGTTCAGCGGCTGCAGCGGCAGGAGCGCCTCCAGCAGCCGGGCCAGCATCAGCCACGCCGGGTCGCGGCGACGGACGTGCGCCAGCTCGTGGGCGCAGAGCGCGATCAGCTCGTCCGTGCCCAGCTCGGCGACGGCGCGCGCCGGCAGGCAGGCCTGCGGCCGCAGCACGCCGGTCGCGAGCGGGACCACGAGCCGCGGCGCCGAGCTCAGCGGGACCGGGCCGCGGAGGCCCAGCGCGGTGGCGACGCTCGCGGCTTCGGGCGCGAGCGGGCCGTCGACGATCGGCCGGCGGCCGCGCAGCAGGCGGTGCAGGCGCAGGCCGGCCACGGCGAGCCGGAGAAGGCCGAGCGCCGCGAGGGCCGCCCAGGCGACGGCCAGCAGCGTCCGCCACGACTCGACCGCGCGGGAGCCGAGGCGCTCGAACACGGTCGGGGCGAGCACGACGCGCGCCTGCCAGGGAGCGGAAGCGCCCGCGCCGTCGAGGGCGCTTCCACCGGATTCCACCGCCGTCTCGCCGGGGGCGGCGGCCAGCGGCGGCGCGGGGCCCGGCGGCGCGGCGACAGCCGGCCGGCCGGCGAGCGGGACGTGGAGCACGCCGGCAACGGGGCGCAGCTCGAGGCCCACCTGCAGGACCGACGCCACCACCCCGCCCAGGAGGGCCGCCCGCAGCAGCGCCTCCTGCAGGACCAGCCGCCGCTCCCGCAGCAGCCGGCAGGCGAGCGCCGCCGCGGCGAGCAGGAGCGTGCTGTGGATCAGGTAGGTGAGGAGGAGACGCGCGAGGAGCGGCATCACTCGCCTCGCCGCCGCAGCCGCCGCCGCAGCCGGTCCAGCTCCTCGGGGTCGATCTCGTTCTCCGAGACGAGGTGGGCGACCAGCGCCCTGGGGTCGCCCCCGAAGAGGCGCCCCACCAGCTCACCGACCATCGAGCGGCGCACCTGGTCCTCGCTCACCGTCGGGCGGTAGACGAACTGCCGCCCGTTCGCCCGGTGCGCGACCACGCCTTTCTCCTCCATCTTGCGCAGCATGGTGGCGATGGTGGTGAAGGCGAGGCCGCGGGTGTCGTGCAGGGCCTCGTGGACTTCGGCGGTGGTCGCTTCGCCGCGCTCCCAGAGCACCGCCATGATCGCGTGCTGCAGGTCGCCCAGGCTCTGCCGTGGCATCGGCACCGCCTCCTCTCGGCCCTCGACTACCAAGGTAGAACTACCTAGGTAGTTTGTCAAGGAGTCGCCTGCGGTCCGAGCGCTGCGAACGGACCTCGGCTCTCGAGTATGAGACGAGCGGAAGCCGCCTCCGGTTTGTCCGGGGGACGCTAATCCACCGGCTCGCCTTCGGTCACCAGCTCGCGGTGCAGCGCGCGGACCGCGTCGGCCACGAGCGCCTGCTCGACCAGCAGGCTGATGCGGAAGCCGGAGGTGGAGACGCCGAGGGGGACGGCGCCCGCCGCCTGCGCCACCTGGCAGGCGCGGCGCAGGTTGTGGAAGCTGGCGTTGATGCCGGCGCCGATCGCCGAGACGGCGCCGATCGCCTCGCGCAGCTGGACGCGGTCGCCGAAGCGCTCCGCCATGGCCCGCCGCAGCGGGCCGAAGTCGTGGATGTTCTCGAGCGAGAGCACCAGCGAGCCGGCGCCGCCGTGGGCCGGCCAGTCCTGGTAGAGGAGCTGCTTGCCCGGCGCCTGGCGCTCGTCGAGGAGTGCGAGCACCTCGAGCAGCAGCGAGGGCCCGCTGTCGGCGCCGGTCGTCAGCAGCACGAGGTCGGTCTCGCTGGCGACGCCCACCACCCGGCCGGGCATCCGCGGCGGGAACTGGCGGACGACGGTCTCGCCGCCTCCGCGGGTGGCGCGGGCGTAGATGGCGATCCCCCGCTCCTTGGCGAACTCGACGGCCTGGGCGTTGAGGACCTTCGCGCCGGCCTCGGCCAGCTCCTGCATCTCCTCGTAGGCGAGGCTGGGCAGCCGGCGCGCCTCCTTCACCACCCGCGGGTCGGCGGTGTAGACGCCGGCCACGTCGCTGTAGATCTCGCAGTCGGCCCCGAGAGCCGCCGCCAGGGCGACCGCGGTCGTGTCCGAGCCGCCGCGGCCCAGCGTCGTCACCTCCTTCTTGTAGGAGACGCCCTGGTAGCCGGCCACGATCACCACCCGGCCGCGGAGGAGCTCGTCCTGCACCCGGAAGGGCCGCACCTCCACGATGCGGGCGTTGGCGTGGGCGTCGTTGGTGACGATGCCGGACTGCGAGCCGGTGAAGCTGACCGCCGGCACGCCGCGGGCGTTGAGCGCCATCGACAGCAGAGCCATCGAGATGCGCTCGCCGGCCGAGAGCAGCATGTCGAGCTCGCGGCGCGAGGGGCTGTCGCACACCTGCCGGGCCAGCGCCAGCAGCTCGTCGGTGGTGTCGCCCATCGCGGAGACCACCACCACCACGTCGCGGCCCGCAGCCTTGGCGGCGGCCACCTTGTCCGCCACCTGGCGGACCTTCTCCACGTCCGCCACCGAGCTGCCACCGTACTTCTGGACGACGATCGACACCGCACCCTCCGGGAGGGCCGATTGTAGGCCGGAGCGGCGGTATTCTGGCGCGTGCGGCGGGCGGCGGGGGTGCTGGCGGTCGGCCTGGCGGCGGGGGGGCTCGCCGCGGCGTTCCTCCTGCTGCGGCCCGCCGTCGAGCAGGCGGCGCAGGCGTGGATCGAGCGGGAGGCGCAGAAGCTCGGGCTGTCGGCCACCGTCGCCGGCGTGCGGCTCACGCCCCGGCTGTCGCTGCAGCTCGAGGAGGTGCTGCTCGAGGACGCCGGACGGCTCCGGCTGCGGATGCAGGGGGTGACGGTCGCACCACGGCTCTCGCTCGCCGGCCTCCTCGGCCGGGCCGCGCGGGTCGAGGTGTCGGGCGCCAGCGCCGATCTCCCCGCCGGCCTGCGGCTGGAGCTACGGCCCTCGGGCTGGCTGGTCGAGCGGCAGGCGAGGACGCTGCGCGCGTCGTCGCTGCAGACGGGCGAGCGCCTGCAGATCGAGCTCTCCCGCTCCGCCGGCGCGCTCCAGGTGCAGGTCCACGCGGCCGGGGCCCGGCTCTCCGAGCGGCTGGGCGTCCTCGTGCACGGCTGCCCGGTGGCGAGCCTCGGCACGGCGGACGGCGACCTGGCGGTGAGCCGGGACGGCGACGGCGCCATCCGCGTCACGGCGCGGGGACGCTCCCGCGCGCTGGCGGTGGCCTCCTTCGGGTCCGGCACGGGGGGCGCCGAGGGCTGCGTCGCCCTCGGCGCCCCTACGGACGCAGAGCTCGAGACGGAGGTGCTCGTCTCGCCGGAGGCAGGCCGGCTCCGCGCCGACACCCTGCGGGTGGTGGCGGGCGGCGCGGCGGCGGCCGGCCGGGTGGCGATCGAGGGGGGCACGGCCGCACCGCGGCTCGACCTGGCGCTGGAGGTGCCGCGGGTCGAGTTCGCGCGCCTGCTGGCGACCGCCGGGCTCGCGCCCTCGGGCGCCGACCTCGGCTCGGCCTCGCTGTCGCTGCACGTGAGCGGCCCGCTGCTCGAGCCCCAGGCGCTGCAGGTCGAGCAGCGGCTCGACTTCCAGCCCCCCCCCCAGCCGCCCGCCGCGATCGAGCGGCTCAAGCAGCCGTTCCTCTGCCGCCTCGCGACCCCGGACGACGGGACGGTCGAGATCCAGGTCGGCCCCGAGTCGCCCGACTTCGTCCCGCTGGCGGAGGTGCCGCCTCTCTTCGTGCGCGCGCTGCTGCTCGGCGAGGACGCCGCCTTCTACGCCCACCACGGCGTGGACCTCGCCGAGCTGCCGGTGGCGCTGGCGACCGATTTCGCCCGCGGCAGCTACGCTCGCGGCGGGTCCACCATCCCCCAGCAGCTGGCGAAGAACCTCTTCCTCTCCCGCGAGAAGTCGCTCGGCCGCAAGCTGCAGGAGGCCTCGCTGGCGCTGCTGCTCGACGCGACGCTCGGCAAGGCCCGGCAGCTCGAGATCTACCTCAACGTCATCGAGTGGGGCCCCGGCATCTACGGCCTGCGCAAGGCGGCGCGGCACTACTTCGGACGCGAGCCCAGGGAGCTGACGCCCAAGCAGATGGCCTTCCTGGTCTCGCTGATCCCGGCGCCCATCAAGTACCAGCGCTCGTTCGCGGACGGCGTGCCCTCGCCTTTCCTCGAGGGGCTGATGGCGACGCTGCTCGCCAAGCTGGAGTCGGTGGGGGCGCTGGGCCAGGCCGAGTACGAGGCCGCGCTGGCCGAGCCGCTCGACCTGCGCCTCGAGGCGATCAGCCCGTAGCCGCTACTCGGGCGACCGGCGCCGCGGGAAGGCGATGACGTTCGGCGGCGAGGCGGCCTCGGAGGGCGTCTCGGGCTCGGGCATCGGCGCCCCGGGCCCGGCGGCCTCGCCGGCCGGCGGCTGCGGCCCGGCCTCGGCGGCCTCGGGCTCGTTGGTCAGCCTCAGGCCGAAGGGCACCGACGGGTCGGCGAAAGCGCTCAACGCGTCCCAGGGGACCACGATGCGAGCCGGCGTGCCCGAGAAGCGCAGCGTGACCGAGAAGCCGTCCTCGGAGGTCTCCAACCCCCAGAACTGATGCTGCAGCACGATCGTCATCTCGCGCGGGTGGCTATGGCGCAGCACGGCCGGGATCTCGACCCCGGGCGCGTCGGTGCGGAAGCCGAGGTAGAAGTGGTGCTCTCCCGGCAGCCCCTCCGCAGCCACCCGGTCGAGCAGCCGCCGCAGCATGCCCAGAAGGGCCGCGCGCACCAGGGCTGGGTAGTCGATCCGCTCCACCACGCCGCCTGCTTATCACGAAACGGCCACCTGTGAGCCGGTTCCTTGACCGGGCCGGACCGGCGTCGTAGGCTGCCCTCGCCGTCGAGGTGCGCCGTCCGCCGCCCCGGGAGGTGCTGCCTATTTGGCCGTCGACTCCGAGATTGCCGAGGCGGTCCGCGAGCTCCACGAGTATCTCTCCGACCGCCTGGCGCCGCTGATGGTCGCCGACTCGATGGCGGTGCTGCTGCAGCACCCTCTGCCCGTGCTCTCCTCGGAGATCGGCGCCTGGGTGGACCAGCAGCACGGGGTGGCGCCCGTCTCGGACCTGCTCTACCACTGCGTCAAGAAGGTCGCGCTGATGGGCGACTTCGAGCTGATCCCGCGGGACGCGCTGGCGGCCAGCCTGCGCCAGCTCTCGCTGGAGGTCCTGCAGCTGTGCCCGGAGGCCGAGCGCGAGCAGCTGCGCGAGAGCCTGGAGCGGGTGGGCCAGGGCTCGACCCCGTCGCTGGCCTCGCCGGTGGCCATGCTGCACGTGCAGCAGCTGCCGGCTGCGGAGCCCGCCTCCGAGACCGGCGGGCGCCTGGCCCAGGCGATGACCGCCGGCCTGCGGCGCATGACGTTGTTCCTGGAGAGGCTGCGGCCGCAGGCCGCCGCCACGCCCGTGGTCGCGGAGCAGCGGCAGCAGGTGGCCGCGCAGTTCCTGGCCACCGCCGCGGCCGAGTCGAAGACGCAGCGGGAGCTGGAGCAGCGGCTGGCTCCCCTGCGGGAGCTGGGCCTGGCGAGCGCGCCCGACCAGGTGTTCCGGACGCTGGCCAGCGCTCTCGCCGGCTGGGGCGCGCTGCCGGCCGCCGCGGGCGTCCCCTCGCCGGGGGCGACGAACGAGCTGGGGGCGATGCGCCAGATCGTCACGCTGGCCGACGACCCGGCGGAGGGGGCGCAGCGCTTCCGGGAGCTCGTCCGCTCCGCGGTCGAGCAGTTCAACGAGGGCAACCTGGGCCGCGCGGCCGTCATCTTCGACCTCGCCGAGCAGCTCGCCTCCGAGCAGAGGGTGACACCTGCCTTCGTCGAGCCGCTGCGCACGGGTGGCCACGAGTACCTGGACAAGGAGCGGCTGCGCAAGTACGCGGAGCGCCAGGACTGCCGCCGGGGCCTGCAGCGGGTCCTCAGCTTCTACACCGCTCTCCAGCCGGGCGGGCTGCTCGACGCCCTGGACGGCGAGCCCAGCCGCGACCGCCGCCGCCAGCTGCTCGCCCTGCTGGAGGTCCACGGCGCGCCGGCGCGGGCTCTGGCGCGGGAGCGGCTGCAGGCGTACGTCGAGGGCCGGGCGGAGGTGGACGCCTTCTTCCCGATGAACCTCGTCTACCTGCTGCGCGCGATCCCCCGGCCCGAGGAGGTTCCGGTCGAGGAGGAGGTGCAGCTCGTCACCCGGGCGCCCGGCCGCTCCAGCCCGCTGCCGCTGGTCAAGCAGGTGATCGCCTACCTCTCGTACACCCACCATGAGAAGGCGGAGCGGGCCCTCGTCACCTTCCTGCGCGTCTTCGAGGCCATGCTGCTGCAGCCCGAGAAGGCCAGCTATCCGCCGAACGAGGTGGAGGCGCTGCTCGACCGCACCTGCGTCGCGCTCGCCCGCTACGGGACTCCCCGGGCCTGGCAGGCCCTGGTCGACCACGGACTGAATGCGGAGACCCGCCTCGGCTCCACCCTGGCGCGGCTGGCGGAGGCCGGCAAGAGCCAGAACCTCGCGGCCAGCCCGGAGGTGGTGGGCCGCCTGCTCGCCGCGCTCAACGCGGAGCTGCCGAAGAAGACGGTGCTCGGCTTCCCGGTGCGCCGCAACGACGAGCGGATCGCGCTGCTCATCCAGGCGCTCTCCGGCACCCCGATCCCGGCGGTCATGGAGGCCCTGCAGGAGATCGTCGACAGGCACCCCGGCCAGAAGTTCGCCGAGGAGGCCTTCCGCGCGCTCAGCACGCTGAAGGCTGCCTCGCGGCCGCCGGACACCGGCGCCTCGCTGGCCGGGGACCTCGAGCTGTTCGGGCTGCCGGACGTGCTGCAGACCCTGGGCGGCTCGCAGGCGACCGGCGTGCTCACGCTCATGAACGACCACGGCCGGCAGGCCGCGACGGTCCTGCTGGAGAACGGCCGGTTCCGGGGCGCCCACTGCCAGGCGGTCTCTGGCGCCGAAGCGATCTACCAGCTCTTCGAGAAGCCGTTCAAGGGCACCTTCGCCTTCGTCGCCCGGCGCGACCACCTGGGGGGCGACGGGGTGGTGCCCGCCACGGAGCTGATGGGCTTGATCTTCGAGGGCGTGCGCCGCCACGACGAGCTGAAGCGGGCGGTTGCGGTCGTGCCTGACGGTGCCGTGCTGCGCGCCACGGGCCAGTCCTGGTCGGGTCTGCAGGACGAGGACGAGGGCTTCGCCGGGGAGGTGTGGGCGAGCGCGGCGGCCGGCGGGACCCCCGAGGGCTGCGAGGCCCAGTGGGCGACCGACAGCTACCGGGTACGCCGGCTGCTGGCCCACTGGGCGGAGGAGGGGGCGCTGACGATGCTGGGCTGAGGCCGACCCCCGGAGCGTGAACGGGATCACAGCGCACCGCGCCCCCGAACGGCCATAACCGGCCATGAGCCCCAGCTCCCCTCGGCTGAACCTCAGGCCGCCGGCGTCGGCCTCACCCCCGTCGCGGCGGCCCCAGGCCGTCGCTCCCCCCCCGTCCCTCACCCCGCGGCCGCCCGGCGGGGGCGCGCCGGCGGCCGACGCCAGCCTCAAGGTGCTGGTGGCCGGCGTCGACAAGGACACGCGTGCCGCGGTGGAGGCGAACGTGCGCGGCGCGTTCGCCTCGCGGCCCGCGGGCGAGCCCTGGACGGTGTCTCTGGTCCAGCTCGGCGGGACCTGGTCCGTCCGCCTGGAGGGCCCGCGCGAGCGGGGCGAGCCCGTCTCCTTCATGGTCGACGGGATGCGCCTCGTCGAGCGGCTGCGCGCCGCCGTGGAGACCGGGCCGAAGCCGGCTGCCCCAGGCGCCGCCCTCGCCCAGCCGACCTCCGCTCCCCAGGCGGGCGGCTCGGCCGGACCGGCCGGCCCCGTCCGCGAACCGCACACCTGCGAGCGCTGCCGGCAGGGTTTCGTGGTCCTCTACGAGCGCCAGCCGGACGAGCCGCGGGTGCGGGCGGCGGTCGCCTGTCCCCACTGCTGGGGCCTCAACTTCGTGGAGATCGGCGACTGGGCGGCCGCCGGCCGCGACTTCCGCGCCGAGAAGGGCTAGCCGGCGCGGGCGCCGGTGAGGCCGTGCCGCCGGGCCTCAGGCGGTGCCGCCCCGCTTCGCCCAGGGCCGCAGCACCGTGTACTCCGGCACCGCGGTGACCGAGGGATGGCGCACGGTGAGGAGGCCCCGCCGCACCAGCCGCTGCACCGCCGCCTGCGCCGCGCCCTTCGACAGCCCGGTCTCGCGGGCCAGGTCGCGGTAGCTGGCGCGCACCGTACGCCGGCCGGAGCCGCGCCACAGCCGCCACAGGCAGAGGTAGACGACGAGCGCGGAGGGCTGGCGGTCGTGGCCGACCAGGTCCGGCATCAGCGTCTCCAGCACGTAGGTGTCGACGCGTATCGAGCTCATCCAACTATACTAATCATTGATATAGCTGGGGTCAAGTGGCGCCCCGTTGCCCTCCACCTCGAAGGGCTCTCGCGCGGGGCTCGGGTCGCCGGCCTTCGGCGCCGGGCCAGCTTCCGCTTGACTCCGCCTCGGCCCACGATGGACAGTATCGACGCACCGTTCAAGCGACGTGACCGAGGGTGCGCTCCCGTGTCCGTCGAAGGAGGAGGAGCGATGAGTCCCAGGTCCACCGGGTCGAAGGCGCCCAGGGCCCAGGGGTCGAAGGTCCCCGCGGCCGACGGCTCCAGGCGGCGGGTGACGCTGGTCATCCCCGCGCTGGAGGCGGCGGACGTGGTGGCCACCGGTGATTTCACCGAGTGGTCCCGCGAGGGCGTGCATCTGAAGCGCCGCCGTGACGGCTGCTGGACGGCCGCCCTGTCGATGAGCCCCGGCGAGCACCAGTACCGGCTGCTGGTCGATGGCCAGTGGCGCAACAACCCCGCCGCGGAGCGCCGGGTGGCGAACGGCCTCGGCGGCGAGAACGACGTGATCGTCGTCGACTGACGACGGCCAGGTGCCAGGCGGACAGCTGCGGGGCGGGAGCCGATGAGGGCGCTGCTCCTCGCCTCCTGCGCCTGCCTGCTGGGGGGCTCGGTGGCCACCGCGGCCGAGGCGCTCGCCGTCGACCCCGGCACCAGCCGCCTGCGCATCCACCTGACGCGGGCGGGGATGCTCGGCTTCATGGGCCACGAGCACGAGATCGAGGCGCCGCTCGCCTCCGGGCGGGTGGAGATCGCCGAAGCGGGCGCGGCCGGCTCCTCGGTGCGCCTGCGCTTCGAGAGCGCGCGCCTGTCGATCGTGCCCGGCAGCGAGCCGGCCAGGGACATCCCCGCCGTCGAGGCGCGGATGCGCGGGCCGGAGGTGCTCGACGTGGAGCATTACCCGGCGATCACGTTCGAGTCGACGGAGGTCGTCGAGGATGCCGCCGGACCCGGTCAGCCGGTGCCGCTTCGGCTGCGCGGAACGCTCGATCTGAAGGGCCGCAAGCTGCCGGTCGAGATCCCGGTCCACGTCCGGCGCGACGGCCAGGGGCTGGTCGCCACGGGCGAGACCTCGCTGCAGCTGCGCGCCCTCGGCATCGAGCCACCGTCGGTCGGCGGCGTGGTCAAGGTCGCCAACACCTTCCGGCTCGCCTTCGAGATCCGCGCTCGCTGACGCGCGGGGGGCCGGTCCCGGAACGCTAGGACGAGGCACCCGACCCCGGCGCGCCCAGCGCGCGCAGGATCGCGTCGACGTCGTAGACGCAGCCGCCCCAGGTCCCGCCGCCCGCCTGCTGCAGCGCCGCCCACAGCCGGGTGTCGGCCGGCAGGCGCGGGTCGGGGGCGAGGTCCGGCCGGGGCGCGCGGCGCGAGAGCTCGGCGGCGCCCCACTCCCGGCCGTGGCGCATGCCGTCTCGGCCGACCAGGTCGAGGCGGGCCTGCAGCGTGGC
>Ga0335069_10003674_pt1 | contig 23067 bp, 23 predicted proteins | sample Lox_Sample_11_FD_206714 | JGI IMG/M metagenome (GOLD analysis project Ga0335069, IMG submission 206714) | Soil microbial communities from Loxahatchee National Wildlife Refuge, Florida, United States - Lox_Sample_1.1 | ecosystem: Environmental > Terrestrial > Soil > Wetlands | place: USA... | reverse complement strand
TTGCAGCTCCGGTATTCGCCTTCGGACTGGTAGCCTTCGGCTTCCTGGGCATGGGCCCGGTCACGATCGCGGTCGATTCCTACGGCCCGGTCACCGACAACGCACAATCGGTGTACGAATTGTCGCTGATTGAGCAGGTCCCGAATATCCAGAGCGAACTCAAGAGCCAGTACAATATCAACGTCAATTTTGATCGCGCCAAATATCTGCTGGAGGCGAACGATGGCGCGGGCAACACCTTCAAAGCGACGGCGAAGCCAGTGCTCATCGGAACGGCGGTCGTCGGCGCTACGACGATGATCTTCTCCATTATCATGGCGTTGACCAACGGCCTGACGGCGAACGTCGACAAGCTGTCCTTGTTGCACGCTCCCTTCCTGCTCGGATTGGTTTCGGGCGGGGCGATCATTTACTGGTTCACCGGCGCTTCGACCCAGGCTGTGAGCACGGGCGCTTACCGCGCGGTTGAGTTCATCAAGGCGAACATCAAGCTGGAAGGCGTCGAGAAAGCCTCGGTGTCGGACAGCAAGAAAGTCGTCGAAATCTGTACTCGCTATGCGCAAAAGGGCATGCTGAACATCTTTATTGCGGTGTTCTTCGTGACCTTGTCGTTCGCGTTTGTTGAGCCGTTCTTCTTCGTCGGCTACCTGATCTCGATCGCCATCTTTGGCCTGTACCAAGCGATTTTCATGGCCAATGCCGGCGGCGCATGGGACAACGCGAAGAAGATTGTGGAAGTCGAACTGAACCAGAAAGGCACCGAATTGCACGCGGCTACGGTCATTGGCGACACAGTTGGCGATCCGTTTAAGGATACGTCGTCGGTAGCGCTGAACCCGGTCATCAAGTTCACGACCTTGTTCGGCTTGCTGGCTGTCGAACTGGCTGTCAGCCTCACACAAAACGGCGCAGGGCTTGCGCACCTGCTGGCCCTGGTGTTCTTCATCGTGTCGTTCTTCTTCGTGTACAAGTCATTCTACGGCATGCGCATCGGAAAAGAACTGCACGCGAAATAAGTCTCGAAGAGTTACAACCCGAAACGCCATCCTCTGCCGATGGCGTTTTCATTTGCGGCGAAGTGGTTAACGAGGAGCCTGGGCCCAAGTGCAGACGTCTTCACGCTGCTGCTCGGAAAGCTTAGCGCTGCGGTGGATTAGCAGATAGGTATTGTCGGGCATGTCACCGTTCATGACTTGCTCGCAGATCTCTTCGAGCTTTTGTTCTTTTCGCTTCGCCGGGTACGTGTTCCATTCCGAGAAGTTCAGTTCACTTCTGCCTTTCTTGACATGATGCACGACCAGCCAGGAAACCGGAGCTACGTAGCTGTACCAAGGCCAGATGGTTTGGCTCGAATGGCAATTCTGGCAAGAACTTTCCAACACCGAGCGCACGGGCGACGGCACCGGCTCGGATGTGTAGATTCCAGTTGCCGGGTGTACCGGCGCGTTGCTGCGCGCAACCGGAACGAATTGAATTCCTATCAGCAACGTTGCCAGTGCGATGCCGACGCGCTTTGCCCACAAAGACACTTGCTCACTCTCACTCGTGAAGGGACTTCAAATAGCTTACCAACTGCCAAAGCTGCGGATCAGGCAGCTTCGCCCATGAGGGCATTCCTTTCTTCATGTTGCCGTTCACCAGCAGCCAGTGCAGGTCGCCGGCGGATGCTTCCTGCTGCACCCTCGCGGTTCTTAAAGAAGGATGTTTCTTCACGCCTTCGGCGTTTACGCCGTGGCACTTGGAGCAGTGCTCCTCGAAAATGTTCTTGCCCGCTTCCACCGCGTCCGCCTGTCCAGAATAGGGATTGATCTTGCCGTGGTCGTTTGACGGAACATTGGCCAGCCAAGCGCCGTCCGCCATGGCGAGGGCAAACACGCTGAGCATCAGAAAGCCTGTCAAGATTTCAAGTACTCGGCGTTTCATTGTCCACTCCGACGCAACCGGCCGAAGACTTGCTCGATCTCGTAGGAGATTCCGAAGCGATAGAGATGACCGATGCTGTAATCGTTAAGTCCGAATTGCGGCGAGAACGAGATCGTGGTGCCGCCGGGTGCGCTCCAGTTCACGGTAGGGCCGAAATAATGGGATGTCTGGTTGAGGCCGAAGCTGTGCCAATCGCCCAACCCACCATACATTTCGACGCCGGCCTGCCAACGCTCGGCGCAAAAGGTACAGCGATGGGCGCTCGCGGCAAGCTTCAGAGGGCGGCTGATCGCCCAGGCATATCCGAATTCCCACGGCTCCGCGGTCAGGTTTTTCTCACCGATGAAATTTTCGCTAATGTTCCATCCGTGATAGTTGCTGCCGAGAATCAGTTTCAATTCCATCTCGCGCTCGACGTCGGAGCGGGCGTCACGGTTGGGTTCCAGCAGGTCATCATTGCCGTCATGTCCGACAACTTCGCGCAAAGCCTTATCGGCAGAAGTGTTCTCGTACTCGACATAAAACACAGGGTTGATCCAGTGCTCGCGCATTAAAGGACGAATTCGGTTTTCCCAGCGGAAACCGGTGAAGATGGTGCTTTCATCCGCGGTGATCTGGCCGTCGAGATAAAGCTCGGAAGTCCACCAAGCAGTGGCGCCGTATTCGAACTCGAGGTTGGAACCGAGAAAACGGTTTCCGCCTTTTGGTTTGCCAACCACATTGAAACTCTCAATTTCCAGGTTTCCCGGTTCTTCCATCTCGTGCGAATAGGTGACGAAGTAAGGGCGCTCCTGGGCAAGGGCGATGCCCGATGTGAATGCGGCGACTACTATCGAAATCGTTACTATTCTCTTCATACATGCAACACAGTTGCAACTAGAAGGGTGCGATCTGATGCTAGAGCGGGCTAGGAACTCCGTCAAGTGATCTGCATCACCCGATGTCATTTTTTGTGTCAGGATTGTTGCAACCAGATGCAAGCCAACGGGCTTTTAAGTCGCGTTGGCGGTACGGCATTGCCCGCAATATCCACCGACTTCGAGACGCGTAACCACGATGTGGAATTGGCAATCACGCTGAATCTGCCCTTTTAGTCGATCAAACAAATCGCTTTCAAACTCGGTGATTTTTCCGCAGCGCAGACATGCCATGTGAATGTGATCGCGCTGGGGGCGGCGCTCGTAAAAATGCTTCTCTCCCTGCATATGCATCAGGTCGAGTTCGTCGACGAGGCCGTGGCGTTTGAGGAGTTTCAGCGTCCGATAGACGGTTACGCGGTCGATCTCCGGATCCATTTTGCGGGCCCGGCGCAGTAACTGGCTCGCGTCCAGGTGTTGCTTGGCGGTTTCGACTACGCTGAGAATCGTGCGACGCTGGCGAGTCATACGTAAGCCGCGCGACATCAGTTCTGCCTGCAGACGGCCGGGAGCTTCAGTTTGAGGAAATGGCATTTGCTAGTTGAAACCGAGTTGCAATTCTACACTGCAAACGACCCGGAGAGAAAGAGTTTCTTCCGCCGGCTAATTGCCTTTCATTTTTTCTTTTACGCTGTGAGCCAGTTTTTCGATTTCGCCGGCCTTCTTGACGACGTCAATGGAAAGGGTGTTTTCGGTGGATTTATCCACCGATTGCTTGAGTTCCGTGGCCAGTTGCAGCAAGCGTTCGGTATCGCGGCGCAACTGGGCCTGACGTTCCTGGTTAGCTTGCTTCTCCAGGGCCTTGCGCACTGCCTCGCGTGCAGCATCGTCGGGAACCGGACCTTGACCGGGCGCCTCCTGGACTTGCGATCGCCCCCCGCCTTGCAGGCCTGGAACCGCCTGAAAACCACCTATGACGAAAAGTAGCATTACCAAACCGAGCCGCACGCGCACCTCGAGAAAAACTGAAGATGGAAAAATTATACGGCGGCCCACCTACAGGCGCTTTTCCCGGAATTGCTATAATCGCGCCGAAAGATGAATTTTCTTTCCCTTTACAGCGGCTTCCCGGAAGGCAATAACCTGCCCGAACTTCTTCGCGGATGGCGGGAAGACACCATGATCTTCCTGCGGCATGACGTTCCCAAGCTGGTTCTGGTCGCAGTTTTGTCTTTTGTCTTGATACGGGTTCTGCGGCTGATCACGAGAAAGACCGCCGATTTACAGACCCGGAAGTTGCCGCCCGGCATTCGGGTTCAACAGGTGCGAACCCTGTCCAGTGTGATCAACAGCATTGGCGTTTTCGTGATTCTTTTCGTTGCCGCGCTCGAACTGCTTCCGCTCTTTGGATTGAATCTTGGACCGCTGCTGGCGAGCGCTGGCGTCGCCGGGCTGGCGATCGGTTTTGGGGCTCAAACGCTGGTACATGACTTCATCAACGGCTTCTTCATCCTGCTGGAAAACCAGTACGACCTGGGGGACAACATTCGCATTGCAGGGGTGAAGGGCACAGTGGAAGACATGACGTTGCGCCGGACCGTGCTGCGCGATGACGACGGCACAGTTCACACCGTTCCTAACAGCGCGATTCAAATCGTTTCTAATACCACTCGGGACTGGTCGCAGATCGCCATGCGCGTTGTGGTTTCGTACAGTGAGCCGAGTGACCGCATCATGACTTTACTCAAACAAGTTGCCCAGGAAATCCGTCACGACCCGACGGTACAAGAAGATATCGTTGCCGACATCGATGTTCCCGGCATCGACCGCATAGGAAATGGCGAAGCAGAATATTTAATGCTGGTGAAGACCCGGCCGCGAGCTCAGTTCGCCGTCAGTCGCGATTTGCGGCGCAGAATCAAAGAATCGTTTGAGAAGAACCAAGTCAAAACGCCGGGACCTGGCCGTGTGTTTGTGATGGATCAGGCAACCCCGCAGGGCTAAGTTCACCGGTGGGCGAGAACAACCAGAACGGCAAACCCATAAATGACCAGGTTCCCAACGTCGGGCTGACCGTGCAAGATGTGGATCAGCGCCGCGGCGATGAAGGTCGCTAGCAGAGTATATCCGCCCAGCTTTACGGTCGACGGAATCAAGAACAAAATTGCTCCGGCAAGTTCTGCAAGTGCTATGACCAGCAGCAGCACACGCGGCAAATGCGCGTGAAGGGCGTAGTGTGATGAAGTAAACGCCAGCCTGGCTGATTCGTAGGCGAGGATCAGTCCCAGCGACCAGTGCAGTCCGGTGTCCGCAAAGCGGCTTTTCATTTGGTTCACGACTTCTTTCTCCTTCGTCCCGTTTGGTGGCGGGAGGCTTTGGCGGCTGCCATGGTCGGCACTGCTTCCTTCAATCGATGGCTAGCCTGCGACGTCAGTTCCAAGCCATAAAACCTTTTCAGTTCGGCGATTCGCTCCAATGAATCTTGGCTGAACGGCGTCTTGCCCTCGAAGGCATGCAGGACAATACCCTCCAGCACGTCGCCTAGTGTCATGTCTTTGAATTCCGCGAAGGCTTTCAGCACCTTCAAAATGCGTTTTTCCATACGGACGCCGGTTTGCACGCGCTCGATGATAAGATTCTCTGTCATTGGCTAATTGTACCATGGTACCTTGGTACCACACTCTAAATGCTCCGCTTAGAGAGGAACTATGTGCCTCTCTTTTGTCCGGCGATAATTTTCGAAGTGAATGTCGAGCTAATGAACATCCCCGATTTGCGATTGGGGGAAAAATGCGTATCCTGAAGAAAAGTCATATGAAACTCACCCTTGCTTGTGCAACGCTCTGTTTGGCTGCCCTCCCGGCAAGACTCGTTGGGCAAACACCCGCTGCCTCCACTCCGGCATCACCCGTCCCTTACAGCTCGGTCAGCGAGTTGAACCTGCTGCTTTCTGACCTGGATCAGGCCTCGCGCAACGCGCAACAGGACATTTCGCATTTGCGGATCGAAAAGTGGAAGACCGACGCGAATACCAAACGTGGTTCGCAATCCGATGCCGACTCGATTCAGCGCAATCTGCAGAATGCATTGCCTGAGATTGCCAACCAGCTAAAGGGCACGCCCGATAGCCTGGTGATCACGTTCCAGATGTATCGCAATCTGGATGCACTCTATGGAGTCTTCGTATCGCTGACTGAGTCTGCTGGGGCGTTCGGATCGAAAGAGGATTTTCAATCCCTGCAGAACGATCTAGCGGCATTGGAACGCTCTCGCCGTGCCTTCGCGGACCGCATGGACGGGCTGGCGAACTCAAAGGAAACCGAACTGGGAAATCTGCGCACCCAACTGCAGCAGGCGCGCGCGGCTTCGCAAGCGGCCCCGGCTCCGGCCAAGAAAGTGGTCGTCGACGATACCCAGCCGCCGCCTAAAAAAAACGTCAAAAAGAAGGTTCCCAAGCCACCAAATTCCACTCCGGGAGCTGGGTCGGCCCCGCAAACCACATCGCCTGCTCCTCAGCCCTGAAGTCGAAAGCCATCTGCATTAATCTGCACTGAATCCGCAGGGAACTTTACCTCTCTGTTCGGGGTCTATTTCAAATGAGGATTTCGCATAGCTTCACGCCGTCCAGCGGCGCAATTTCACGGAGACGGCGGGTGTAAAAGGCCTATAATCAAGTCCTGTGCCACCTATGGTGGCGGGAGTAGGAACCTTGGGTGAATTAGCTGGAGTACTCGGAATCCGTGCCCATGAGGCGGCGATCATAGCCGAGCTGAAGGCTGGGTCGGAGGACGCTTACGCCTGGCTGATTGGTGAGTTTCATCAACCGATCTACAGTCTGGTCTATCGCATGGTGTCAGACCCGACCGATGCTGCGGACACCACCCAGGAAGTCTTCCTGAAGGTGTTTCGGGGGATGAAGCACTTCCACGGCGAATCCAGTCTCAAGACCTGGATTTACCGGATCGCGTTGCACGAGGCCTCGAATTCACGCCGCTGGTGGTTTCGTCATAAATCGCGCGAGACCTCGATTGAACCGGCGAGTTCTGAAAGTGAGCACAGTCTGGCATCGGCGATCCGGGACTCATTAATCGACGACTCTGAGTCGCCGTTCGATCATTTCGCGCATGAGGAAGTGAGGCTCCAGGTCGAAAAGGAATTGAGCCAGGTTTCCGAGCCTTTCCGCACGACGGTTATCCTCCGCGATCTGGAGGAGATGTCGTACGAAGAGATCGCGGAAATTACTCAAGTCTCGTTGGGAACCGTAAAGTCACGGCTAACACGCGGACGCGAAGCTTTGAGACAGCGTCTACAGGCCTATGTAGAGAAGGTAGGGCCCGAGTTGGGCTTTCATGTGGCATCAGCCAGGCTTGCTGTTCCGGAGCGTTCGCGTGCTGCCAAGGATGCTGGGGAATTTGAGGTAGCTTCATGAACTGCAATAAGGCCAAGCACTTGTTTTCCGCCTATCTCGACGGCGCCATGCCAGGCACCGAGATGCTTGCCCTGACGGCGCACATGGATTTGTGCTCGAGCTGCCGCAAGCACTACGTTTCGCTTTGCCAGACGCAACGGCTGCTGGCGAAACTGGGGCGCCGGACTGCTCCAGAAGACCTGGCCCTAAAACTCCGATTGGCAATCTCGCGCGAAGCGGCGCATGCCCGCCAGCCTCAATTTTCAGGGTTAATGGTACGCGTCCAGAATGCCATCAACGGATTTATGGTTCCCGCAACCGCGGGCTTGGCTAGTGCATTGTTAGCATTCGGATTCCTCATGGGATTCCTGACGCTGCCATTGCAAGCGGGAAACTCCGACGTCCCATTGATGTTGAATACATCCCCGCAATTGCAGCAGTCGGCCTTTGGAACCGCACTGGACTCGATTTCTGGGGACTCTCTGGTCATCGAGGCTTATATCGACACGAACGGGCGGGTTCAAGATTATCGGGTTCTATCGAATCCGGAGCACGCCAATGATTTGCCGGCACAAGTAAAGAACATGTTGATATTCACTACCTTCCGCCCTGCCACTTCGATGGGCCGGCCAACCCCCGGGACGGCGGTGCTGTCTTTCTCGCGCATCAGTGTCAAAGGCTGAAGTTCCACTCAACGAGACAAAGAGTTGTCTTGGTCTTTGTGTTGTCCCTTGGGCATGGCGGGAGGTCAAGCTCGAGTCGATTGACCCTTGATGCAGAACAACTTAAACTGGCAGCGTATCCTCACATCCAACCACCCGGTAGGAGGCTTTTCCTGCGTAATTGCGGTTTGCGAATTGTGGTTTTCGCCCTACTCATAGGCTGCGCTCTGCCCGGATGTCGAGCTGAAAACCCTCCGAACGTCGCTTTGGAAAGCAGTGAGACGTTGTTCACTGTCCTCACGGCCATAAATGCCTGTGGGTATGACGCGGGGTTATCTGTATCCGATCCTTTGCGCCTACAGATTCGTCAGGAAGTTGCCAAAGCTACCCAGAGCTTTGAGCAGGCCAAGGAAGAGACGGGAATTCTTTGCCAGTTCTACCACGAGCACGAGCAACCCGACCCGGCGCTGACGTTGGCACAATATGTTTCCCTGGCATTGTGTCTGCAGCCGCCGCCTGCATTTGCTTTCAAAATGAAGGAAGCAGATCTTCCCCCCGACGCCTCCAAGGTGGCCGGACTCGTACCCATCTTGCAGAAGTTCTATGATGTCGCCGGCCTTCACGGGATATGGCAGCGCCATGAAGCCGCGTACGGCGCATTGGCAGCCCGCTATCATGAACCACTTTCCAAGGTCGTATTCGATACCGAAATTTATTTGAAGCTTCCTTCCGCAGGTTACTTGGGACACACATTTACGGTTTTCGTGGATCCGATGGGCGCTCCCGGCGAAACCAATGCGCGGAACTATGGAGCTGATTACTCGATCCTGATTTCCCCCGGCCATGGGTCGAACCTGAAGGTCGAGCAGATCCGCCATGCCTATCTGCATTATCTCCTCGACCCTTTGGCCCTTAAGTACCCTGCCGCGATACAGCGCCTGAAGCCGCTTCTCGCATCGACCGCCAAGGCCCCCATGGACCAAAGCTTTAAGAATGATGTATCGCTATTGGTCACCGAGTGCTTGATTCGGGCAATTGAGGCGCGAATCGATTCGGGAAAAGCACCGGAGGCGCAGCGCCAAGCTGAAGTGCAACGATCAGAAGAGCAGGGTTATATCCTCACCGCACATTTTTACGATGCGCTTGCGCAATTTGAAAAAGGCCCGACCGGTCTGCGCAATGCTTATCAGGGAATGCTTGAGAGCGTCGATCTCGGAAAAGAACAGAAGCAGGCTGCCCAAATTCAATTCGCAAGTCAAGCCGATCCTGAATTAGTTCGGCCTTCCCTGCCAACAGAGGGAAAATTAGTCACCGCCGCGGAGCAGAAGCTGGCTGCCGGTGATGCAGACGGCGCCCGCCAACTGGCGCAACAAGCGCTCGAGTCCAAGGACGAAGATCATGGACGCGCGCTTTTCCTGCTGGCCCAGATTGCAACCAAGAATCGCGACATTGAGGGGGCGCGCAGCTACTTCCAGCAGACTCTCGGCGCAACTCAAGAGCCGAAAGTGCTGGCGTGGTCACATATCTATTTGGGCAGGATCTTCGACTTGCAGGAGAATCGGGAGGCGGCGCTCGATCAGTACCGTGCCGCACTGGGTATCGGATCGATGCTGCCGGAAGCGAGGGCCGCGGCGGAACGCGGGATTCAACAGCCTTATGAGCCTCCCAGCGCCCCTCACTAGGCGATAAGCTATAGTTCGACGACTTTTATGAATTTGAGAACGGAATCGCAACGACAAGGAGAGCGTATGAAGCGAGCGGTCATGGTAGTCGTAATGCTGATGTTGGCAGGGAGCGTCCTTGCGCAGCAGCCTGCGCCTGCCCCGAAACCGTCAGGTCAACCGGCCCCGCAGGCTCAGAATGCGGCGCCCCCCGCCCCGCAGGGCAAGCGTGTACCACAGGCGAAAACGCAGGCTGAATATGACGCCTATAAAGCCGCCACTGTAAATATGACTGATGGGGCAGCGCTGGAAAAATCGGCAGATGATTTCGCTGCCAAATTCCCCGACAGCGATCTTCGCGTGCTGCTGTACCAGGCCGCCATGCGCGCTTACCAGAATTCAAATAACAGCGACAAGATGAGCGCCATGGCAGAAAGCGTTCTAAAGCTTGATCCGGATGATCCCGAGGCGCTGGTCGCAGCCGGCGAAGTCATCGTGGAACGCACCCATGACACAGACCTGGATAAGGACCAGCGCTGGGACAAGGCTCAGCAGTATGCCCAACACGCCCTTCAAACGGTGGACACGGATGCCGCTATCCCGCTAGGAACATCGCAAGAAAGAGCCGACAACTACAAGAATGCGCTGCGATCTACGGCTTATTCGATTCTCGGCGCAATTGCTTTTAACCGTGAAAAGTATCCCGACGCAGAAAAGTACTTTCATCAGTCGATTGACGCGTATCCGTCGGAACCGGATCCGGTGGTTGTGCTTCGGCTGGCGTTGTCGCTGGATAAGCAATCGCGTTATGGCGAGGCTTTGAAAGAAGCGAATAAGGCGGTCGATATGACGCAGGACGGATCGGTTGCGGGAAAACTGGCGCGCCAGGAGCGGGACCGACTTGTGCAGTTGACGGGCGGCGTCCCGGCGACGCCGTCGGGCAACGCTCCTCACTAAGGTCTAGGACGACTGCTGATTATGAAATTGCGGGCGAATGCGGACCTGGAGGAACTGCTAGGGTACCGCTTCGTCCGCCAGGAATTACTGGAGCAAGCGCTAACTCATCGTTCCCATGCTCGTGAGTTGGAATCCAGCAGAACGACACCGTCCGCTCGCGAGCCTGATAACGAACAATTGGAGTTTTTAGGCGACGCCGTTTTAGGCCTGATTGTGACGGAGGAATTGTTTCGGCGTTTTCCCGAATTTCGTGAAGGGGAGCTTTCCAAGTTACGCGCTCACATTGTCAGCGAGCGTCACCTGATTCAGGTGGCACAATTGCTGGATCTGGGCGACTACTTGCACCTCGGGCGCGGAGAAGAAAAAAGTGGCGGCCGGGGCAAGACTGCTCTTCTTGTCGATGCCCTGGAAGCAGTCCTGGGCGCGATGTATCTGGATAGTGGGCTTGATACGGTTCGCAGCGTGGTGCTGAAACACATCCTGACGCCGGAACTGGAGGCTCTCCAGCGCAGTGGGCGAAGTCTTCCGCTCAACGATTACAAGTCGGCCCTTCAAGAGCGCTTGCAGGCGATGGGCCGCCCGCAACCCGCTTATGTCCTGGTAAAGGAAGAAGGCCCCGAACATCACAAGACCTTTACGGTGGAGGCACGCTTGCAAAGCAACGGTGAAGGACGCACTCCGGAATTTGTCGGACGCGCTGCAGGATCCACCAAGAAAAATGCGGAACAGGGAGCGGCTCAACAGTTGCTTGATTACCTGGTTTCCCTGCCGGAAAACTTTGACGGCAGGTTGGCGAAAGGTCGTCTTTCAGATTCATGAACCAGTCCATTCATGGCCGCCGTGGCAGCTTAGTCAGTTCGATCCAGTCTTTGATTGGAACCGTAATTATCGCGGTATTCGTCATTACGTTTGTTGTCCAGGCGTTTCAGATCCCATCCGAGTCGATGGAAAATACGCTGCTAACCGGCGACTACCTTCTGGTCGACAAGATGTGTTACGGCGGGAGCCGCCTGTGGGATCACCTCATGCCTTACCGGAAGATTCAACGCGGCGACATCATCGTATTTCGCTACCCAGTGCATCCGGCGCAGCACTTTGTGAAGCGCGTAATCGGCATACCCGGCGATCGCGTGCGACTGATCAATCGCCAGGTTTATGTGAATGGTGTCGCCCTGGTGGAACCGTATGCCCTACATCGTTCGCGCTTTCATGACAGTTTTCGGGATGACTTCCCGCGTGTAGATATCCCCGTTCCCGGCCTGGAGGGCGACTGGTGGCTGCGGATGAGAAAGCTGGTTGAGGACAATGCTCTGATCGTTCCGGAAGGGCACTATTTTGTAATGGGAGACAACCGTGACGAAAGCAGTGACAGCCGCTATTGGGGCTTTGTTCCGCGGGAAAATATCATTGGCCGCCCCTTCATCATCTACTGGTCGTTGCGGGCGAACGAAGAGATGAACGCCTATTCCCGGCCCAGTGATAAACTTTATCGTTTCGGCTATGCCGTCAGTCATCTGTTACAGATCACCCGCTGGAATCGCACGTTTCGCGTAGTCAATTGATCGCACTAAAGGACTCCCAAGGAAGAAGGATGGCTAAAACAGAGAATACCCAACCCGAGAAACCCCGCGAGACCACGGTAGAGTTCCTGGCATCGCTCGCGGCGGTTTTGGTGACCGGGCTTTTCATCATTACTTTCATCGTGCAGGCCTTCGAAATTCCCTCCAGTTCCATGGAAAACACGCTGCTGATTGGCGATCATGTTTTCGTGAACCGGGAGCAATTCGCGCCGCGTACAAGTTGGACAGGTCCATTACTTCCCTACCGAGAGATTCATCGCGGCGACATCGTGGTATTTCTTTCTCCGGCCGAAGCCGGACTTTACGTCGTGAAGCGGATTATCGGTATTCCCGGAGACCGGATTCACCTGCGCGACGGTATCGTTTATCGCAACGGCGAGAAGATGGATGAACCCTACGTTATCCATTCCAGCGTCGTGGATGCATACAACCCTTATCGCGACAACTTCCCCGCCGTACCGGCGTCCGATTACAACAATGTCACGCCCGAGTGGCAATTGTTGATGAAGCAAAACCTGCAGGGCGACGACCTGGTGGTACCCGCAGACAGTTATTTCGGCATGGGCGACAATCGCGACGTCAGTTACGACAGCCGCTACTGGGGCTTTATCCCGAAAGAGAATGTCATTGGGCGCCCGATGTTTATTTACTGGTCATTTGAAACTCCTCCCAATCAGTACATGGAGAAAGAAGTGAGCCAGCGCGTCGGATTTCTAGTGCATGTCGTGATTCATTTCTTCGACGAGACACGTTGGCGCCGCACTTTCAGGGTAGTGCGGTGAATTTCCTGAAATCCAGGCGCGGAGCACTACTGGCGTTTCTATTGTTGCTCCTCGGCCTGTTTTTGATTCGGCCGGGAGCGAACCGGTTGAGGTCCCGCATCGTGGCGTCAATCGGCCAAGCCCTGGGCAGGAGGGTGGAAGTCGGCTCCGTCAGCCTTCGATTTTTTCCCCAACCTGGGTTCGAACTGGATAATTTCGTTATCCAGGAAGACCCAGCCTATGGGGCCGAGCCCTTTTTGCGGACACAAGAAGTCACCGCATCCCTACGCCTTACTTCCCTGCTTCGTGGCCGATTGGAGATCGCAAGTCTCAGCCTCACAGATCCGAGCCTGAACCTGGCGCGAAATGCCTCCGGCCATTGGAATCTGGAGACCCTGGTGGAGAGAACGGAAAAGATTCCGGTCGCTCCCACTGCAAAGGGAAAGGGCGAAGGACGTCCGGGATTTCCATACATTGAAGGACAGCACGCGCGCATTAACGTCAAGGTTGGTGCGGAAAAGACGAGTTATGCGCTTACCGAAGCGACCTTCGCGATCTGGCAGGATTCCGAGAATACCTGGGGATTGCGCCTAAAGGCGCAGCCGGTCCGCACGGATGTGAATTTGAGCGATACAGGAGTTATCCGGGTCAACGGATCATTCCAGCGGGCCGCGAGCCTGCACGATACGCCGCTCCAATTTCAGATCGAATGGGACCATCCACAATTAGGGCAGCTTACAAAACTCATATCCAGCAATGACAAGGGCTGGCGCGGGACCGTGACGTTAACAGCCACTTTGAATGGAACTCCGGGCGACCTGCAGGTGCAGACGGATATGGCTGTCGATGATTTTCGGCGCTACGACGTCACTGGTGGCGGCGACTTGCAATTGGCCGCCGAGTGCAGAAGCCACTACAGTTCCTTCGACAATGCGTTGGACCAGATCGCGTGTTCTGCTCCGGTTGGCACCGGAGTCGTGAATGTCTCGGGGGATATTCATAGCCCATTGGTCTCGCCAGAATACGATCTCTCAGTGACAGCACGGGATTTGCCGGCGCAATCGGTCGCCGGCTTGGCGCGACACACGAAGCTGGGCATTCCTGATGATCTTGTGGTTGCGGGACAAGTGAACGGCAAGGTGGCGCTTCAGCGAAAGACGCGGAATGGCACGCCTGATTTCCACTGGCAAGGTGGCGGCGAAGCGGCCAGCCTGAGACTGTCATCGGTCTCCTCAAACACAGAAGTCGCTCTGAGCAATGTGAATTTCAAAGTGGTCGATGACACCTTAACCCGCTCTCGCGGCCATTCAGATGAAGCGCGCATCGAAATTGCTCCATTTCACATTGCGGCGGGTGGGGCCAGTCCGGTGTCGATACAAGGTTCTGTTTCGCGTACCGGATACGCTTTTGGAGTGCAGGGTGACGCGCAACTCCAACGTCTGTTAAAAGCAGCCAGACTTGCCGGTCTGCCGGTAACGCCGGCGAATCCAGAGGGGACGGCCAAGGTCGATATTGCGATTGCCGGCACATGGAAGGGTTTCGCACCGACGCGCATTGATGGGAGGGCGCAGTTGCGGGCGGTCGAAACTGCGATCCCTGGCGTAAATGAAAAGCTGGAGATTGAGTCAGCAAACGTTTTTTTAACGGACGACCGGATGACAGTCAGGGATTTGAACGTGCACCTGGCAGGCGCTACATGGCACGGCACAGTAGCGCGACCGCGCCCGTGCGTGGGGGCGTGTCCGGTGAGCTTTGCATTCCACGGTGACGAGGTTTCCCTCCAGCGCTTGAATCAATTGTTAAACCCCAGCGGCCGGGCGCAGCCCTGGTACAAGTTCTTGAGTTCTAACTCTGGGTCGGGAAATTACCTGCTTGGACTGAACGCTTCAGGAACGATCACTGCGGACAAAGTTGCTCTGGGTAAGATCTCAGGGGCACACCTCGCGGCGACGGTGGAATTGAACGGCGGTAAAGTTCGGGTATCCGGCATGAATCTTGACCTGCTGGGAGGGCACCACTCGAGTGAGTGGACAGCCGATTTCACGGCGAAACCGCCGACCTACAGCAGCTCCGGGAAACTCGCGCGGGCCTCGCTCACCCAGTTGGCGCCCATTGTTCATCGCAACTGGATTACGGGCAATGCGGACGCAACCTATCGGCTCAATGCTTCCGGCACGGATTTGTCTGAACTGCTCGCGTCAGGTTCGGGATCTGCGACCGTTGAGGCCCATGACGGTTCGCTGCCCCTCCTTATATCGAGCGACAACAGCGCACCGCAGATCCGTCATCTCAGCATCCGCTTGTCCGCCCGAGACGGCAAAATCAGGGTTGAGGACGGCAAACTGGAGACAGATGCAGCCAGCTATGCCGTGAGCGGATCCGTTGCCGCAGATGGCGCAAACCTGAAGCTGAGCCGCAAGGACGCCTCAGGGTTCAACATCACCGGTTCGTTATCCGACCCACGAGTTTCGCAAATAACCGGTCCCGCCACACAAGCGGCACTGAAACCGTAATTTACAGCGGCGGCACATATCCCGGGCCGCGCAAAACCTTCCCTGGTTTGGCGCCCGTCATTTTGCCTTCATCAATCACCGGAACTCCGTTCACCAGCACATAGTCCATGCCGCGGGATAACTGATTGGGGTTTTCGAAGGTGGCAACATCCTGAATCGTAGCCGGATCGAAAACAACAATATCGGCCGCCATTCCTACACGCAATAGTCCGCGATCGGTGAGGCGCATTCGCTGCGCGGGCAAGGCAGAAAACTTCCGGATCGCGTCTTCGAGCGTCAGCCTTTTCTCCTCCCTGACGTACTTCCGCAGAATTCGGGGAAAGGTACCGTAGGCGCGGGGATGAGGATGCTCCTGACCCAAAATTCCTTCCGGCGACGTGCCTGAAGAATCGTTATCGATCGATACCCAAGGTTGCTGCAAGGCAAGAGCAACATCGGGCTCCGACATCCCAAACACCGCCACCTCGGTAAACGCCCTATCTTGGATTAGAAGATCGAACAACGCATCTCTAGCATCTTTGTGCCAGAGATCCGCTATTTGCTTCAGCGTTTTCCCTTGTAGTGGCAAGAGATCAGGATTCTGTACGCGGCCAATGAGGATTGACTCCGGCCCGGGGATTTCCATCCACTCGTTGTCCCAGGCCTTGGAGGGCGTTTCCATCTCTTTCCGAATGCGGGCACGCATGGCCGGATCGCGCAAACGTTCTAAGAGTTTCGCATCGCCGCCATCGTGCGCCCACTGGGGGATGAATGCCGAGAATGAGTTGAACCATGCTGTATAGGCGTAAGTGTCTGCGGTGATGTCGACACCTGCCGAACGGGCAGCGTTGATTTTAGCGACGACTTCCGGCATGCGACCCCAATTCTCTTTGCCGGCGACTTTTAAATGCCAGATCTCTACCGGCAGGCCGCCCTCTTTGCCGATTCGTATGGCTTCATCGATTGCCTCCAACACCGCGTCGCTTTCATTACGCATGTGTGTGGCGTAGATTCCTCCGAACTTCGCAGCTTCACCCGCAAGGGCGATCAGTTCTTCGGTTTTGGCATAAGGTGCGGGTGCGTATTCAAGAGATGTCGACACTCCCATGGCACCGTCGTTCATAGCGCGGTCAACCAGTTGCTTCATGCTTGCGAGTTGTTGGGCAGTGGGCTGGACATCGTTATCGCCCAAAACCATGCGCCGCACTTGGGTAGCTCCGACGTAGCTGCCCAGGTTAATGCCAATTCCCTGCTTCTCCAGGCGCGCAAAATATTCTTTGAACGTACGCCAGTCGGGGGTGATGTGGTAATGGTCGTACGCGTCACGGTCTGCCGCGATGATGGCGTCATTCAAGGGCGCGGCGGAACCTCCTTCACCGGTAATTTCAGTGGTAATGCCCTGATAAATCTTGGATGGTAAGCGCGGGTCAACCAGAATGGTCAACTCGGATTGGCCAAGCATGTCGATAAAGCCTGGCGCTACGACCTTGCCGTCGGCGTCGATGGTGCGCGAGCGTGGAGCATCGGTGAGATTGCCGATGGTAAATACTTTGCCGCTGCGAATCCCAATGTCGCCCGAATACCAGGGGGAACCCGTACCGTCGATGATGCGTCCGTTGATGATTACGACGTCATAATTAAGAATCGGTGAGGCCCAGAGCAGTTGCAAAGTGGCTACCGCGGCAACGACAGAAAGTATGAACCAGCTAAGTTTTCGTTTGATCGTCATATGTTTCACAAGTGTGTCACGTTCACCGCTTGAACCAGCGAAGCACGCCATCTTATTCCTGCGCCGAGCAAAATCCAAATCGCCAACGCGAGCCATTCGTAAGCGGTGAAATGTCCGGGCACCGCCGGCACGATTTTCATCAGGATCATGGCGAGGCTCACGGTCATACCAACGATTGCAATCGCTCGCTGGCGGCCCTGTGGTGCGAGGCGGGCGAACGCCGCACAGGCTGCAAACCACCCTGTCGCGGAGGCCACCGATCCGACCTCGGAAACTGGCACCAGGATGGTGTCTCCCAGAAAGATACAAGCGGCGGTCGCGATTCCGATCCAGAGGACGGCAGCGGACGGAGTCTGATTTTGCGGATGTACGGTCGACACGTTTTGATCGACTAATCCGCGCCGCCCCATCGCAAAGAGCATGCGCGTTGCGGCCACGAAATTTCCGTTGAACACCTTGAACAATGAGAGCAATGCCGCTGCGAGAATCACGTTGACGACCCAGCGCGAGCCCACGGCCTGCTGAAATGCAACGGCGGTCATAAAGCGTTCGCCAATCAACGACCTCCATGGAGCAACATAACCGACCGCCGCAACTACGATTAAGTAGAAGAGTGTTCCGACGGCGATTGCCATCCAGATTGCGGTGAAAAATGATTTTGCTGCGAAGTCAGTGCTGGCCTCTTCCGAGCCTTTGACCACCGATTCGAAGCCAGTCATGAAATAGGGCACGATCTGGAGAACCAGGATTACAGACACAAATCCGTTATGGGTGAAAAGAGGCGGAAAATTTGCAGGGGAGCCTTTGCTGACACCGGCGCCCACGAAAACCACGAACAAGGCGAGTGTCGCAAAAGCGGTCCAGCTTTGAAAGGTCGCGCTGAGACGGATGCCGCGATAGTTCACGGTTGTTATTAAAGCGTTCAGAGCGAGGCCGATCAAGAGATGTGGGAGGAACACTGGCTTGCCCGCAATGCGGTAAAGCTCGATGGAATCAAGCGTGGGAAAGATGTAAGCTGCGATTCTGCCGACCGCGACAGCCTCCCACGGACACACGATGAAGTAGGCCAGAACCATCATCCAGCCGGTCGCGAAAGAAACAATCGGCGAAAAGACTTTGGACGTGTAAGCCACTTCGCCGGCGGCGTCGGGAATGGCCATCACCAGGCGGCCGTAAGCATACCCGACCGGCAGCAATAACAATCCACCGATGGCGAATCCCAAGGCGGCGCCCAAAACTCCGCCCCGGAGCAACCAGTCGTCCATGACGACGAGCCAGCCGACGCCGACCATGCTGCCCCAGCCTAGAGTGAAGTAATCGACAAGTCGGAGCTTGCGCGCCAGCGTGGCCATGTAAGGGGCGAATTATAAAGGAAGAAGGAAAATTGAGATCTGTGCGGGACACCGACTAGAGCACCAGTACATTGGGAGCTCTGGATTCGAGAGCCTTGTCGAAGGTTACAAGCCTGAGATCAGCTGTGGTCGCAAACGCCAAAAGATATGCGTCGCCCCAGACCTTCGGAGTCGACATCTTCAAGCGGGAATGGATTCGAAATTCGACCTCCAGGCCTTCTGGCTCCGCAAGATACGCTACCCGTGTATCGGCCCAAATCGTATCCCACAACCTCCAAGCGTCGGCCATAGTTTGTGTATCCCGACCCATGATCTGCTTCGTGGTCAATAGACGAAGCACGGTCAATTGCGTGAAGCGGCAAAAAAAGAACTGCTCTTCGCTGGATTGTTGAAACCAAACTCGGGCCTGGTCTGCATGGGAATGACGGCTCCAAAGCAGAGCCAACCAGACATTCGAATCAAGGAAATTCAACGTGTTCATAAATCTTTTCGCTGGTTACATCGACTTCGGGCCCATCTGAAACGATTAGAGGGAACTTGACCCGTTTCGCCGGGGGACGTTGTCCTTCCAACAGGGTAATTCTGACTCCGGCAAGCACAAGCTCCCGAATGGAACGCCCCCGTGCTATCGACTGCTGCTTCAGCTTGCGATATAGAGAAACGGGAATATCCACGGTTGTTCGAACTGAGGCAGCCTTCATAGCTCGATTATCTCACATGTGCCATAAATATGGCATACATGTTTTCCTGGGTATTTGGGCGGCTTCCGTGCAGCCGGAGCAGACGACCAAGTATGTGCTATGTTCATAGAACCTCTGCACTTATGCCCCGTTACGAGTACCGCATTCTTAAGCCGACTCCGCCTGCTGAAAAGGCTTTTCAGGCCTGGATCGACAGGCTTGACCAGGAGTTCATCAATCGCGATCCCGAGCACCGCAGCGTAGTCGTGCGCGATGCGCTGCATGAGCTGTATCTAGGACAGCCTTTTGCTCCGCCCGATCCGAGCAACTCTTTGTCGCAACAGACACTCATTCATTCCTTTGATCCGCGCAACATCACGCTTGAGCCTGAGACTTACGGAGACGTGGATGTCGAGAAATACAATGAACGCAAACCACTGGTCTATTTCTGGATGATGTTCGACCGTTCCCCTGCCGGTCTTAATCACTGGTTAGGACATCGTGTGCGCGCCATGCTGGCGCGGCATGTATTCAAGTATTGCGGGAAGAACGTCAAGATTTTTCATGGCGTGGAGGTCTCTTACGGCTATAACCTGACGGTCGAAGACAACTGCACGATTCACAAGTTCGTTTTGCTCGACGATCGCGGCGAGATCATCATTCACGAAGGCTGCTCGATCTCGGATTATGCCAACGTCTATTCCCATGCCCACGATATCAACGACGGGATGATTGTGACCAATCAGAAGACCGAGATTGGTCCCCGGGCACGGGTTACGTACCATGCCACGGTACTAAGCGGCGTGAAAGTGGGAGAGCATGGCGTTGTGGGATCCATTGGCGTTGCTTCAAAAGATGTGCAACCGTTCCACATCGTGGCGGGAGTTCCGGCAAAGCCGGTCAAGGTCAAGCCGATCGCACCAGAAGAGTTGCAAAAGGCGTTCGAGAGAAAATAAATCCTGTCCGCAGAAGATAGAGAGTTGCCATCACTATAAAGAACCCGAACGCAGGCAAATTCCACCAAATGGCGATGATCCGACTCAGTCACAAAATCCCTACACCTGTGACAATCAACAACGGGAGTAGTTGCGAATACGAACTGTTGATATGACTACGGTTGCCTCTTCCCCACTGTCAAATGTGACAGTTCTTTCCCGCCTTGCTTAGGGCTCTAATGTCGATACTGCTGTATCGCCCTCTGCAGTGATGGGTTGTCCTGCGAAGAGCAGCTCCGGATTCACCGGGAAGGAGACAACTATGAAGTTAGAAAGCATTTCCAGACGCCTCGGGGCAGGCTTGGCTCTGTTCGTGTTGGCCGCCGGATCGTTCGTCCTTGCGGAGGACGGCAAGCTGGCTGTCCATGCCACACCAAGACAAGCCTTTGTTTTTGTCGACGGCCAGGCGTTGGGTCAAGCCAAACATACATTTACTCTGCCCGCGGGCGATCATCAGTTGGAAGTCACCAACTATGGATATCAGCCAACGAAACAGAGCATCACGATTACCGCCGGCCAAACGACGCGTGTCTCGGTTGATCTATCCAAGGTCGCGGAAACCGTCTCTGGCCCGTGGGGCGCAATGACCATCGAGGGCGCAGACCATTATGCCGTCTTACTCAACGGCAAAACTCCGGACTTTTATGTGGGTCACGGCGACGAGTTTGACCATAATTGGTGGTGGAAACAAGAACTGGTTGTTCCCCCCGGCAATTACCAGGTAACTATTTTGAACCGCGACAAAGAAGTCTGGTCCGGTCCAGTAGACGTCCCTGCCGACCAGCGAGTAGTCATCGACGTTCCCAACGGAATACGCAAGACCATTCCGTGGCCACGAGGGCAGAAGCTGGCTTCGACACCTCGATTCACCGTGGGATCCGCCAGTGCCACTGTCGCAGTTGCCAAACCGACAGCGCAATTGGCTGCCGGCGCAAGCCAGATCAACTGTGGCGATTCATCTCAACTGAAGTGGTCATCCACCGATGCCCCAGCAGTGGCTTTGACTCCGGTCGGCAACGTGGCTCCTTCGGGCGAACAAAACGTTCAGCCCACCCAAACCACGACCTATGAACTGAAAGCGACGGGCCCTGGCGGGACAGCCACAACAAACACTACGGTCAATGTAAACAATGCCATTCAAGCAAACCTGGCCGTATCTCCCGCTGAGATCCGTTACAAGAAAATTGGAGACGCAGTCGTCGAACAGGGAAATCCATCGCTCAATTGGACGGCCGCGAACGCCAACAATGTCTCCATTGATCCTGTGGGCGCCGTGAATGTAAACGGCACACAGACGGTGCCCGGCGTTCCGAAAAAGACCGACACCGGCCCCGTGGATGAAACCGTCACTTACACTCTGAATGCCACCAATGCCTGCGGTGGCACAACCACTCAGACGGCTACGCTCCACATCATCGGATCAATCGAGGATGCCGCTACGCTCGGTATTTATAGCATTTACTTCCCCACCGATGTTCCCCGGTCGGTGGCGTCGAAGAAAGCGTTGGTAGCGAGCCAGCAAGCGACCCTGACTGCGGTCGCAGAGTCGTTCAAGACATACGTCCAGCACAAACCAGATGCTCGCCTGATCCTTACCGGGTACGCCGACGAGCGTGGAACAGATGATTACAACAAAGACCTATCCCAGCGGCGTGCCGAAGTGGCAAAGAATTTCCTGGTGCAGCAAGGCGTCGCTGAGGATCACGTCGAAATCCAGGCTTATGGTAAGGAACAGAATCTGAGCCCGGACGAGGTCAAGCAATTGATCGAACAAGACCCTGACCTGAGCGATGCTGACCGGCAGGCTGCCCTGGACAAAATGCATACCGTCGTTCTGGCAAACAACCGCCGCGTCGACATCAGCCTCAACTCAGGACAGCAATCCCTTCGCCGCTATCCCTACAAGGCCGAAGACTATTCAGTACTGGTGGATAGGAATGGCGAGAAGACGGGAGGAGTGGAACTGGCCTCCGAAAAGAAGAAACTCGACAACTAAAATATGCAAGGCCGCCGCAATCGGAGGCGGCCTCATTTGAGAACAAATCGTGGGGTGGCTCGACAAACCATGGCTGTCTGTATCCGGACGACGCATAAGACAGATGATGTTGAGCCGCTCCAGGCTTTTTCTCCTCACAGGAAGTTGTATCCTCTTTCTTCTACCAGGGATTTGTAGCGCCCAAGACCTCGCTCCTCGCGCGTATGTCATCGTCCCGATCCACACGAATGCAGTCATCCTGAGCTACTCGTATCTCAGCGGTGGCATTCTCTTCGACCAGTCAATTCCCATAACCAACGTCTCCACCCAAATCAATATGTCCGCGATCAGCGTATTCCACACCATGAATTTCTTTGGCCGATCGGCCAGTGTAACTGCGACGCTCCCATACGGTGTGGGCAATTTTCAGGGCATGGTCACTGGATCAGGGAGACAGGGCAAGCTTTATCGTTCCGGCTTGCTCGATAGCACATTCCGCTTTTCTGTGAATCTTAAGGGCGGCCCTGCCATGGACCTGAAAGACTTTGCCAAGTGGAAGCAGAAGACATTGCTCGGCGCAAGTTTCACGCTCGTCGCACCAACCGGACAGTACGATTCCACCCGCCTGATTAATCAGGGCTCAAATCGCTGGGCATTCAAACCTGAACTCGGCTTCTCCCGCCGGTTTGGACACTGGCTGTTCGACTCCTATGGATCGGTCTGGTTCTTCACCACTAACCCTGAATTCTTTTCCCGGAATGCATTCGTTTCTGGAGTTAACACCAAGTCAGAGAGCCCGGTATTTGGTTTTGAAGGCCACGTCAGTTACGACGTTAAACCGCGGTTGTGGACCTCTCTCGATGTAAATTTCTGGACCGGCGGCCAATCCAGCATCAACGGAATCGAGAACTCTGCCACCCTGCAGCGGAGTTCGCGTATCGGCGGCACGTTGTCAGTTCCCATCAACAATCATCAGTCGATGAAGGTCGCATACAGCAACGGTGCCTACGTCCGCTATGGTGGCGACTACCAGAG
>Ga0335069_10003673_pt1 | contig 23067 bp, 21 predicted proteins | sample Lox_Sample_11_FD_206714 | JGI IMG/M metagenome (GOLD analysis project Ga0335069, IMG submission 206714) | Soil microbial communities from Loxahatchee National Wildlife Refuge, Florida, United States - Lox_Sample_1.1 | ecosystem: Environmental > Terrestrial > Soil > Wetlands | place: USA... | reverse complement strand
TGGAGTCAGCGGTGCTGGCTGGTGCCGGCGGCCTCATTGGAGTATTGCTGGCCTGGCTTCTGGCGATTCTCGTGCGCAACACAACCCCGATGCCGATGGTTCTACCGTGGACTTCTGTCTTTCTTGGCGTGGGACTTTCGGCGCTGGTAGGGTTGTTTTTCGGAATCTATCCCGCGCGCCGCGCCGCCCGGCTCGACCCCATCGAAGCCCTCCGGGTGGACAAGTAACCATGAGACGGCTCGGTTTCACCAACGCGCTCTGGCTCGCTCTCGATACCATTCGCTCGCACAAACTGCGCTCGTTCCTCACTGTGCTGGGCGTGATCGTCGGCACCGGTACGATTATCGGCGTTGGCGCGATCCTTACCGGATTCGACTCCACCATCGCCGGCGTATTGCGTAGCTTCGGCCCCAATTCGATCATCGTGTTTCGCTTTCCGGTGGGATTCCGCGTGACCGAACTGACCCCGGAAGAGCGCACGCGCAAGAATTTGACTTACGAGAACGCCGTCCATATTCGAGAGCGCTGCGGGGCGGTCGAAGACGTTTCGCCGATGCTGTTCCCGAACCACAACCCCATCAACGTGCACTACAAGAGCAATGAAATGTACGATGTCAATCTCTTCGGCGTGGAAGAAGCCTATGCGCGCCAGGGCCAGGCCGATATGAACCTGGGGCGTTTTTTCACCGATGAAGAGAGCCGCCATCGGCAAAGCGTCGCCGTGCTTGGCGCCGAGGTGGCGAAAGCTCTATTCGCCGATGTCGATCCCATCGGCAAGACCATCAACGTGGATGGTTACGAATTCCAGGTGGTCGGCACGATGTTCCGGCCTGCCGCTTCATTTTTCGGCGACACCGATAACCGTGTGCTCGTGCCGTATGGCGCCTTGCGGAAGATGTACCCGAATGCGAAAGAGAATGCGATCGTGGTCGCCGCACGTGATGGCATGCTCGGTGAGGCTCTGGACCAGGTCAGAACCGTACTGCGCATCGACCGCCACGTCCCTTATCACAAGGGCGATGATTTTTCGCTGTCCACCGCTGAGCAGATGGTTGCAGATTTTCGACAGATTACGGCCATCACTTTTGCCGTCATGGCTGCGTTGAGCTCAGTCGGACTGCTCGTCGGCGGCATCGGTGTGATGAACATCATGCTGGTTTCGGTCACCGAGCGCACCCAGGAAATCGGCCTGCGAAAAGCCGTTGGCGCCAAGCGGCGCGACATCATCGTGCAGTTCCTGCTCGAAGCATCGGTACTGACGGGCCTAGGTGGCCTCGCCGGCATCCTGTTCGGCTGGATCATTTCGCTGATCACCCGCACCGTCTTCGAATCACTGCCCGCCAGCGTACCCATGTGGGCATCCGCGCTCGGTATCCTGATGTCGGTCGGTGTCGGGCTCTTCTTTGGAATCTGGCCGGCCTACAAAGCCGCGCGCCTCGACCCGGTGGAAGCGCTACGCCACGAATAGACGGCAACCCCTCGCAACGGCGTGTGCCGCCGTCGTCAGACTCTACGGTTTCTCCTCGGGCTCGCTCGGCGCAGGGCTCAGAAACTGCATATACGAATCGATCGCCCCGCCCACCAGTTGCTTGAGGTCCCGCTCAGAAAGCTCTTTGCTGTTTTCGGCCCGCGTGCTTTGATCGTCCGTCGGGTTCGGCGTTTGTTTGTCAGTAGCCATGTTGTTACCTCCTGGTCCTTTCATGAAAAAGACGATGGAGAACCGGCCCTCATATTGCCGCCCTGCGCCCTTTTTTGTTCAGGCACTCATGGTAGTCCAAACGCCACGATATTCGGCCCGACCGACACCCCGACGTATTGTTTCCCCTCCACCGCGTATGTCATGGGTGACGAATGCCACGACTCGTTCGTGTGGAAGTGCCAGAGCGGCTTGCCTGACTTCGCGTCCACCGCTGCGAGCGCACCGCTGTCATCGCCGTAGAACACGAGCCCTCCCGCCGTCGTCAGCACACCCGCAAGCCCGAAGCCCGTCGCCAGTTGCGGAACTTCCCATGCGATCTTGCCTGTCTGAATATCGATGGCCCGCAGAAATTTCTCGCTGGTCTCTCCGGGCACTCGCCGCGTGCCTCCGCCATAAAACGATTTCCCCGGCTCCCACCATGCCGACGACTTCGTGTAAATCGCACACGACTCGAGCGCGAGAACATAAAACAGCCCCGTCGCCGGATTGTACGCCGTCGAATTCCAATTCGTCGCGCCGATCACCGATGGGCAAACCTTCGTCCCTTGGGCTGTGGGCTCCGCGCCGGGCAAAAGCTTCGGTCTGCCCTTCGCATCGATGCCGCTCGCCCATGTCAGCTTATGCACGAACGGCTCGCCGAGCAGAAACTCGCCCGTCTCGCGATCCAGCACATAGAAGAAGCCGTTCCGGTCCGCCTGCGCCAGAAGCTTCCGCTGCCGGCCGCCGAACTCGGCGTCTACCAGCATGGTCGTCTCCGCGGCGTCCCAATCGTGCAGATCGTGCGGCGTGAATTGGAAATACCACCGCAGTTTGCCCGTCTTCGCCTCGAGCGCCACCACGGAGCTCGAGTACAAATTGTCTCCCTTGCGTTCGTCGCCGTTGTAATCCGGGCAAGGATTGCCCGTCGGCCAGTAAATCAAGCCGTTCGCAGGATCATACGTGCCCGTCAGCCAGCCCGCCACACACCCGTGCTCGATCGCGCGGCCCACCCACGTCTCGGCTGCCGGCTCGCCCGGCGCCGGCATCGTCCAGAACTGCCACTCACGCTTACCGGTTGCCGCGTTGAAAGCCGCTACAAATCCACGCGCTCCTTCGTCGCCACCCGACGTGCCCGTGATCACCAGGTCATTCACAACCAGCGGCGCTGACGTCGTTCCGTACCCCTTGCGAAAATCCGCAATTTCCGCATCCCAGAGCAGATGGCCCGTTATCCGATCGAGCGCGATCAAGTGCGCGTTATCCGTCGCCAGAAACACCCGGTCACCGAGCACCGCCACCCCGCGATTGATCGCCGAAGCCGCATCGCCGATCACCCCTTTCGTCAACGGCCGCGCGTAATGCCAAATCTGCCGGCCGGAGCGCGCGTCCAGCGCGTAAACCTCGTTCGCTGCGGTGACGAACATCACGCCATCCGCCACCACCGGCGTGACCTCGAGCCGTTTCGAGTTTGCGATGGGAAACATCCATTTCGGCGCCAGGTGCACGACATTCTCCGTGTTGATTTCGTGCAACGGGCTATACCGATTGCCGCTCAAGTTCCCGTTGTATGTCGGCCATTCACCCGGCTTTGGATGGGCGATCGCTCCGAACGCATCGCCTGCGTTCGTGCCAGTGCTTCCCTCCAGTACCGCGCCCGCGGAGCTATCGAGCCGGCTCAAGTAGGCCACCACGTCCCGCAGCTCCTCGTCACTTCCTTTCGCGGGCGGCATCAGCGGCGATGCATCGTGCGTCTCTTCCGCAATCTGCTGCCGCTCGAGCAAGCGCAAACCGCCATCGAGGGTCTGCAACTGCAAATCGAAGTTGCTTTCATTTTTTACAAGGCCGCGCAGCGTAGAGCCATCGCGCAATCGCACCGTGACGACGCGGTACCCCGGCGCCACATTCGCCGCCGGATTACGCAATGCTTGCGAGATCTCCGCCAGCCGCCGCTGCTTCCCGATATTCGAAAGGTCCGGCCCCACCTTTCCGCCGCGCCCTTTGACCATGTGGCAACTGGAGCAATTTCCCGTTCCGAAGAAATAGCGCTCGCCCGCCGCGGAGTCACCTGGCGCCGGATGTTCAACCGCCGGAGCCCGCAGCGAGTGCACAAATGCGACCAGAGCGTCGATGTCTTTTTCGGGCAGCGGGAATGCCGGCATGCCCGAATCCTCTATTCCGTTCTCGATCACTTCCGCCACATCGCGCGCCGTTCGCCCGCCGAACCGCCGCATGTCAATGATGTTTGGCCCGTACTCCCCACCGCCGCCATCCACGCCATGGCATCCCGCGCAGAGCTCCGCGAATTGCCGCCTGCCGGACTCGATATCCTGCGCGCCAATCCAACCTGGCAGCAGTGAGGCCGCCGCCATCAGCAAAACCAGTTGTTTCATTTCGTAAAGATCAGCGTACCGAAGTTCTCGGGCACGTGATTGGGATCGCGATTCACCACACACGTCGGCTGCCAGCACAGAAAGTGGCGCTGCGGGTCGGCGCCTTGCCCATCGATGCGATATAGATTCATCCGCCATCGCGTCCCCGGCTTCACCGCGTGGTCGCTCACCGACTTCAATGGAATCTGCGCTGCCGCGTACCACACGTGCGTCTTCTCGTCGATTCTCGCCGTCACGTGCCAGCCCGAGCGCCACCCGCGATTCGCGCCGTGGTGATCCAGGTCAATCGCCAGGTCGATCCAGTCCGCCGTCGGCGCAATCTCGAACTCGCGATAGTGCCGGATATTTTCCCAGTCATCTCCCAGAAACATTTCCACCACATCGCGATCCCACAACCCGCGCCGCGGCGCATCCGGCTGCGGCGGCAGAAATAGATTCAGCGTCTCGTAGGGGCAAATAAAGAGCAGGTAGAGATCCGTGTCGCTCCAGAAGCCGCGAATTTGCGTTCTTAGATTGGGATACTCAAGTGTCTTCGAGCAATCTTTGCTCATCCAGACAGTCTTCGATTTCGCCCACGTCTTCGACTTCGGATCACTATTTAGCTCACGCGGCTTCTTCACGTGCGGAACAGACATACTGGCGGTTGGACGCACCACTGCACACGGCGTCTGGTTTTCTTGCGCCGCGGCCGCGCACGCCAGCGCGCCGAAAAATACCAGCCGGAACAAGGTGACGATGCGGCTCAGCCTTGCCGCCCACGCCCAAAGACGTGCCGCGTCGCCGTCCATTTGGCTTTGAGATATTCGTCCATGTCCAGGTCACCTGACATGCTGTCGCCGCTCACCGTTCCGGAGAATCTGAAAGTGAGCGCCGCTCCGTGCTGCTCGCCCACGCGGCTGGTTATCTCCACCGCATCGCCGTTGATGGCGCCCGCAACATCGCGCGCCGTGTAGTCACCCTGGTGCGTACCCTCGATCCGTCCGCCGTCCTGGCGAAGAAACAGCGTGTGAGTCGAACTTGCCGCCGCAAAGTGGATATGCACATCCCATTGGCCGCTCAGGTCCGCAGCCGGTGGTTTGGTCTCCTTCACCAGCTTGCTTTTCGGCGCGGCCGACAACACTTCGTAAAGCCGGTCCGCCACGATCTTGTCCTCGCCCGGCTGCATCATGTAAGCCGTGATCGAAACGCCCGTCTCCGTGCGCGACGTGTTTGCATTTCCCGCGCGGTAAACGCCACCGCCAACCAGCGTGATGCGCGGTTCGGTAGTGAACAGCGTATGCGAAACCTGCTCACCGCTGATTCCGATCTTGTCCGTGTCCCACCGAATCGAAAGCACCGGACTATGATTATCCAGCCCGTTCGGCTCGCGCACCGTGGCCGTCACGCCATCGATTGCCGACACGCGCTTGCCGATGTGTTCCATCCATGACGTCCACAATTTGTCCTCGGCATCGTGGTCGCGCTTCACCCACATCTCCACGGCCATCAGCATCCCCATGGCTTCTTCCTTGCCGACCTTCATGCTGCGCCCGTAGCCATGATGCGGCGCGCTATGCACCCACGCGGCGCGAATCAGATCTTTCCTTCCCAGCAGCAGCCCCGCGCACTGCGGTCCACGCAGGCATTTGCCGCCGCTATAACCCACCAGAGTTGCGCCGCGCTGCAAATGCACATTGGGAATGCTGAGCATTTCCGCCGCGGCATCCACCAGCACCGGAATATTTCTCTGCTTCGCCAGCCGCACGATATCGGCGTACGAGGGCGGCCCTTCATCGGCCCGCGGACTCGCCAGAATGTAAACCATCGCCACGCGCGGACCGAGCGCCGCTTCCAGTTCCTCGGTTGTTCCCACTTCGACGACCCGAACACCCACCGAACGGATGGCCTGATCGTAGACGTTCCGCGAGTGCTTCGGGATAACTACCTCGTCTTTCGGAAATCCCGTCAGATCCGGAATGCGCACGTGCCGGTCGGGATTGCCGCCCGCTACACACGCTGCTGTGGAATGCGCCAGAGCCGCCGCGCAACCCGAGGTCACCACACCGTATTCCGCGCCTGTCAATTCCGCCAGCCGCGCGCCGATAGCGTCCATCATTTCGTCCAACTGCACATAGTGCGCCGCCGCAGCTTCTTTGGCTTTACGCACTTCCGGCAGCTCCAGCGAACCTCCGACGACAGTGAACGTTCCCCGGCAATTGATGATGGGGTGAATTCCAACCGATTCGTAAATGTTCGCCCCAACCTGCAGTCCCGGCGATATCGACGCCGGCGCCGGTGCCGCTTTCGCATTGCGCAGCCATGCCGGAAGCGCCAGCATGCTGCCTGTGCGGAACAGATCGCGCCGGCTCAACCCCGCGCAGCGTTCCAGAAGATTTGCAAGTGAATTCGGCATTTTACCTCCCAAGCGCCAGTGGAACAGCGCCTTTCCTTGACAAATGCAGACTCGCTAACCGACCATGGTAGACGAGCCGAGCATATCACTCCCTCTTCAGATTGTCTGAGCTAAGTCAGTGATCTGAAATTGTTATCTTAGCCCACAACGGCTGTTGTGAAGGGGAATCAGATGACAACTCTCGGCGTACCCAAAGAACTAGAACCTATATCCTCCACAGGCACACGGCTCGGACCCGTAGAAACCGCTCTTACCCACGGTTTGGCCTCTGCGCACGATTCTGCCGTACGCCCATTGAAGCCGATGCTGCGATACGCCGGCTTCGAGCAGACCGGCAGCGTTCGGACCTATCTCTTCGATCACCTCGTCACCGGCCAAAAGTCTACGCCCATGGCCCTCAGTGCCGAGATTCCTTTGCTCATGAAATATCACGTGAGCATACAGGACGGGCCTGCATTGTGTCTGCAAGTTTTGTCGTTGGCAGTAAGTAATCCAGAAACGGTGGGCACGGGCGGGTCAGGTCGCGAGCTGACAGAAGACGACATTGTTGCCTATCTCGCCACGAAGCCAAAGCCACCCGAGTCAAAAAGTAAGCGCGAGAAACCAGCCACTATCTGAGATCACCGCTTCAATTCCACCACGACAACCTCGAAAGGCAACAGGCTCAGATTCTCCTCCTTGTGCTTGGCCGCGCCGCCCATCCGCACATCCCCCGCTGACCCTTTCATGATTTGAACATTGCCGTCGGGCGTCGTCACTTTCACATTTGCGTCCGTCAGATAAACCATGACGCGGTTCAGAATGTGCTCGTGCGGTGGCCCGGCTTCGTGTGGGCCGTAGTGCGCCCGTAACACGCGCACCTGCGGATTCTCAAACTCGACTTTGTAATGATCCGGAGCCACGCGAACCGGATCAAGTTCGCTTGCTGGCAGCGCACCCGCTGCGTTCTTCAACTCCACTTCGACAATTCGATAAGTCGTGGCGCCGACGTTTTCGCTAATGTGTTGTGCTCCCGCCGGACTCCAAACCACGTCACCGTGGTGAAATCGCAGCTCCTGCACATTGCCGTGAGCATCCGTCAGAGTCTGATGACCGGTATCGAGATAGATCAGAACTCGATTGGTGTGATGCTCGTGCATCGGGCTGCGTTGCCCTGGCGAAGTTAATACCTCCACCACCCGAGCCTCCGGCGTGTCAAACTTAACATCCTGCGCGGTAATTCTCGCAGCAACTAGCAGCAGCATCCAACCGGCGTTTCGCATGCGTACATAATGCCACGAGAAGAATGCTCGTGAGGTCCTACACCGTCCGTGCTTTCGCCCACCGTGCCGCTCGGAACCCGTATACTCCCAAAATCACAACGCACACTCCGGCACCTATCCATCCCACGAACGCTTCCGGTAAGTCCGGGTACACCACCTTATCCAGATAGTGCACGAGAAACCCTCCCTGATAGGCCGCCGAGCCCGATCGCGCTTCCAGCCATTGCTCGAGCAGTGTGAGGGGACACGGCCATGGTCCCAACTCCACCGCTACGCCCCAAATCAGCGCCGCCACATGCACCGCAGCCAGTAGCGGCCTTCCGCGGGTAAACATCCAGCCTGCCAGAATCCACAGAATCCAAAGTAAGTGCAGCAGGAGAACTGCGGCTGCCAGGCCCGCGTACACGTCAGTACCTCCAGCTTTTGACGTCCGCTCCCTTTGGCGCAGTCTGAAGCATCCAGGCTTCCATTTGCGGCATGTATCGCTGATTGATCGTCAGACGTGAAATCTTCACCGGAACCGTAGGATCGCCGGAGTAACAATGCGGTTGGTCCGGTCCATAGTTAAAGTCACCGCCATAGTAAGGACCTTTTCCCGGCTCTTTTGTACTTTCGAGAAAGTCCTCGAGTAAGTGCACTGCTCGGTCGAGATAGTAAGTATCTCGGGTGCCTACTTTAATATGTAACTTGCCGATTAACTTGGGTCCGAGCCTCTTCCAATCGCGCTCCATGATGTACCGCAGGTCGTAATTTTCCTTCCAGTATTCGGCCACTTGATGATCGATGACGCCGGTCACTTTATCGAAAATCGGCTGAGGATACCCATCGGCACCCGCCGGACTGTACACCGCCTGCCAGATATCCAATTGTTCCGTCGATCGCCCGTGGCTGCCCAGCGCCGCTTCCCACCGCGCGTCGTCCTGCATCGTGGAGACCAGCATGCCATCCGTTTCTCTGTCCGAAGGCCGCGGCACCAGCTTCCACGGGCTGTCCATGAAATAGGCATTCGCGTCTTTGTAGATATTCACCGTTTGGTACGCGCGAAAATCCACTGGATCCGGGCAATTGCACCAGGACCCGTTGAAAACGTCGGGATAGAAAACTTGTTGCGCCAGCGCTTCCCAACCTCCGGTCGATCCGCCGTACAGCACCCGCGCCCAAGGCTCGCCGATCGCGCGATACGTTTTCTCCACGTACGGCATGAATTCTTGAACGATGGCGTCTCCGTAGGGTCCGAGATTGGCCGAGTTCACCGCGTAGGAATCGTCGTAATAGGGATTCGCATGCTGGATGCTGACAATCAGCATTCGCGGCAGCCGTCCCGCCGTCCAGTCCTGATAAAACTTGTAACTGTACGCGGCAACCGTTCGATCGTAGTCTTTCAGATCGGGCGTCGGCGGAGTTTCGCGGAACCCCACGGGCGTGGCGAAGCTCTCGGTGAAGTGCCCCTGATAATACATCACCGGATAATGCGCGTCGTGATGCTCATCGAATCCCTCCGGCAGAAGAACCACTCCCCCGATATACATGGGCCGGCCCCAGAACTTGGTAAGTAACTGGCTCTCCACCCGGAAGTGCTTGATGTACTTCGTATCTTTTGGCGGCGCAATGGGAGGAATGACCTTGGTTAGTTCCACGCGGAGCGCGCTTCCGCTCGATCGGTCGATCCCCAGTTTTTTGGGCTCGCTGTACAGATTGCCGGGCGATAGATTCCAATGCTGCCCTTCGCCCTGGTCCATGTGCAGCTTCACCACGTGCCCGTCCGAGCGATGGAAGGTCTCATACACGCTCAGCACCGCCTGCACAAAGTACTCACCGTCAGGCACATCCCGCAAGCTCGGGCGTGGATAGCCCGGCGCCGCGTCGTCGATCACTGCCGGCTTTCCTGGCGCCAGGTTTTCGACGTCGGTGCCAAAAATCTGCGCCGTGTCGAGGGACTCGCCAACCTGCATCCGCGGCTCCACATCCGCCTTGTTGGAAATGATCAGCAAAACCCGCCCATCCATTGGCGCGGCGTGTAGCGACGCGGGAAAGGTGATTTCAAACCTTACAGGCTTTCTTTGCTGGCCGATCGTAGAACCAACGAGCAGAACGATAAGCGCGATCTGCTTCTTCATTTCATCCACCCATGCAGCCGCAGCCAGGGCTCGAGCTGTCTCGACCAGGCAGAGAGAATCGGGTCAAACAACGCCAATCCAACGCCATGTGGTCCCTGTTCGTAGATGTGCATTTCCGCGGGCACTCCGGCTTTCCGTAGCGCCAGATAAAACAACACGCTGTTCTCCACGGGAACACCAGAGTCCGTAGTCGTATGAAAAAGAAACGTGGGTGGCGTCTGCGGCGTCACCTGTGTCTCATTCGAAAGACTCGCCACGAGTTGCGGATCGGGATTGTCGCCTAACAAGTTACGCAGTGAGCCGCGATGGACATACTGAGTGTTCAACGAGATTACGGGATAAGCCAGAATCATGAAATCCGGTCGCGAACCCATCCGGTCGACTGGATCCGCCGCGCTCGAATTCCCTGAATCGAAATGAGTTCCCGCCGTCGACGCGAGGTGGCCGCCGGCGGAGAATCCCCAAATGCCGATTTTATCTGCCGCAATTCCATAGTCTGCCGCGTGATAGCGGACAAACCGCAGCGCACGCTGCGCGTCACCGAGTTCGATCGGGTGATGGTACTTGGGGCCCAGGCGGTATCGCAGAACAAATGCAGCCACACCGCGCGCACTCAGCCAATCGGCGATTTGTTTGCCTTCGTGGTCGACGGCCAGCATGCCGTACCCGCCGCCGGGACAAACAATTACGGCGCTGTGCGCTTCGTTCGCATGCGGCAAATAGATGGTGAGATTCGGCCGGTCGGTGTCTTCGTCCCCGAGCGCTCCAGGCGCGCCGCCGGGCCACAATAACTCAACTTTCGGAGCAGGCGGCTTCTGTGCTGAAGAAAAACCGACCAAACAGAATGCGATGACGAGTGATTTTGGGAATTGCACCGCATCATGATATCGCGCATTGCGGTCACAGTTCGGCCGAGCTTATACTCGTTTTCCCTTCAGATACTTAAATTGAACGGCGCCGGACCCAGACATCGGACGTGTTCCTACAATCGGGTTGAATGAAGGCCCAAGGATTCCTGGTCGGCTGGCTGCTCACGGCCGGGTGGAGCGGCGTTTTGGCCCAGACCAAGGTGGACCTGAAGACGCAAAGCAAGTCGATCGACTTCACGGGGGCATCTCTCACCAAGCCGGCGCGAAGCGCCGCGACATTGCCGGGCACCTGTTCAGCCGGGGAGCTGTTTTATCTGAGCAGCGGCCCTTTGTATTCCTGCACTTCCACCAACAACTGGGTCAAGATGGGGACCGTGAGCGGCAGCACCAACCCAGGTGACTGCGCGCGTTTCGATGCCAATGGAAATGTGGTGGACGGCGGCGCGGCTTGCGGCGGCGGTCCGAATTTTCAGCAATCGTTCACGGCAGTTGCATCGGTCACGCTGGTGCATAATCTGAATTCGACGGGCATTGTGTTTGCGTGCTTCGACAACAGCACACCACCATTGTGGATACTGCCTAAATCGGTAGCGATGACCAACGCAAATACGTTGACGGTCAATTTCGCGTCAGCTCAATCCGGCTCGTGCGTGGTGAACGCCAACGGAGCGGGTGCAACGCCGAACTTTCAGCAGGCATTCACGAGCGCCACGTCAGTGACCTTGGCGCACAATCTGAACTCGACCAGCGTAGTGTTCGCCTGCTTTGACACCAGCACGCCGCCGCTGTGGATTCTGCCGAAGTCGGTAGCGCTGACCAATGCAAATACGTTGACGGTAAGCTTCGCGTCTGCGCAATCGGGGTCATGTTCGGTGAATGCCACTGGAGGAAGCACCGAGCCGGCATTTCTGATGGGGTCGGCGTCGTTGGGCTTCGGCGCAATCGCGCAGGCGGCATGCGCACAACTGACGTTCCCGCTCACAGGGGCGAATCCTGGGGATACGATCGCGCCCGGTTGGCCGGCCACGCTCGAATCAGGTCTTACGGGGACCATGATCGCCACGGCCGCAAACACGGTTGCGGTGAGGCTCTGCAATCTGTCAGGAGCGACGCTCGACCCCGCTACTCAAACTTTCAAAGCAACGGTCATTCACTAATCCCTCAGTCAGCTTCTTGTTTACCTTCCAAAAATAAATCGGGCGCGGCGGGGGTCGGCGCCGCCATCGAGCACTCCATCGGAAATTCTAATCACCGTTGGGGCGGAAGAGTTACTCCACTCGCCCGCGACGGTGACAACGTGGCCGAGAGCGGTCAACTTGTCGGCCGTAGATTTCGAAATGCGGCCCTCGAGATTCAGCTTGCCGGGTGTGAATTCGTGGTTGCCGAAGGAACTGTAGAAATGCTCGGTCTGGAAGCGCGGCGCTTCGACGGCTTCTTGCGGCGACATGCCGAATTCGATGATGTTCAACAACACCTGGAGCAAGGCCTGGTCCTGATTGTCGCCGCCGGGGGTGGAGAGCGCGAGGAACGGCTTTCCGTCCTTCAGCACGATAGTGGGACTCAGGGTGACGCGCGGACGCTTGCCGGGCGCCAGTTGATTGGGATGGCCGGGCGTCATGACGAAGGTCTGCATACGGGTGCTGAACGGGATGCCCGTTTCGCCCGCGATAACCGACGGCAGCCACGCGCCGCTGGGAGTCGCGGAGAACACATTGCCATGGCGGTCGACGACGTTTACGCAAGTGGTGTCGTGCGCGGGCCAGATCGACGCCGTGGAGACCTTCTCCATTGGCAGGGGGCCTCCGAACGTCCCGGGACGGTGCTCCAGCGATGCGTGGGCGGGATCGATGAGCTTGCGGCGATCGGCGGCATATTCCTTGGACAGCAGAATATCTTCAGGGATGCGGGAAAACTTGGGGTCGCCGTAATAGCGATCGCGGTCGGCGAAGGCTAATTTCACAGCCTCGACGACCGTGTGCAAATATTCCGGCGAATTGTGGCCCATGGCGCGCAGATCGTAGCCTTCGAGGAGATTGAGGGTCTCGAGCATAACGGGGCCTTGCGTCCAAAAACCGGGTTTGACGATTTCGTAGCCGCGATAGGTGGTAGTACGCGGGGTGTCGATTTCGGCGTGAAAGCCGGCGAGATCGCGGTAGGCGATTAAGCCGCCGTTGTGTTCCGAGAACGCGGCGATCTGGCGGGCGAGGGCGCCCTTGTAGAAATAGTCACGCACGGCGCGGAGCTTGATGACGCGGGTGCCTGGGGTTTTCTTCTCCACAACGACGAGGGCACGGAGAGTTTTGGCGAGTGTGGGTTCGCGAAAAATGGATCCGCGCTCGGGGGCAAGGCCTCCGGGCAGAAAGAAATCTTTCGAAGCCGGCCACAATTCGAGGAAACGCTGATAGTTGCGGATGAACAAGGCGAATTCCTCGGCGATGGGGAAGCCGCCGGCGTCTTCGATGGCGGGCGCGACAACCTGGGCGAACGACATCGTGCCATAGCGCGAGAGGGCAAGGATCAATCCATCAAAAACGCCGGGGACGGGGGCAGCGAGAATGCCGTTGGCGGGAATCGGCGAGATGCTGCCTTCTTCTTCCCACGGCTCCGGTTTGCGCGATTGGTAAAACGCCGGAGTCGCTTTGGCTGGAGCGGTGCCGATGCCGCTTACCGCGATGACAGGCTTGCCGGCGAGCTTGACGAGGATGGGTATCTCGCCGCCCAACCCGAAGCGGTTCTGTTCCGTGACGGCGGCGGCGAGCACGGTGGCGACACCCGCGTCGACCGCGTTGCCACCTTGAGTGAGAATGCGGAAACCCGCCTCGACTTCGAGATTGTTGGCTGCACCGACCATTTCATGCGTGCCACGGACAGGCGGGAACATGGTGCGGCGCGACTGCGCGGAAAGGGGGAGCGCGAGAAGAAGACTCACCGCGGAGACGCAGAGGCGCCGAGAGATCGCGGAGCTGAAACGGGGACAGACCACCATGTCCACGGTGCGAACGTGCGCTAAAGACGGCGCGAGGTGCGTCAGGGGCACAGTAGTCAGTCCCCGTTTCAGGCGTCGTATTTGTAAGTGGCCTGCGATATGGGCACGCCGCGGACTTCGATGCGGTTGAGATCGGTAGTGCCAATGCCGTGGCGTTCGGCGAGGAGCAGGGTATTGTCGCAGGTGGTGAATGGAGCGGTACCGCGATCGGCGCGGGGGTTGTAGCCCATGACGGCGGTGGCGACGGAATCCGTCGTTACGGGGTTTGTGCCGGCGATCAGGACATGCGGTTGCACGAGGCGCAAAGGCTTGCTGCGGATCCAGGGTCCCTCGCCGCCTGCCATGGATTCGACGCCATCGATGATCGCAAGATCCACGGGTCGCGCGGCGACCAGATCGGCCACGATGTGGGGCACACGATACCCGGGGTCGTGATTCGCTCCGAAGTTGATTTCCTGGGGCGCGGAGCCGGAGGGTTGACGTTTCCCCTCGTGGCACACGGCTTCGCGGCCGCTGGTGGGCTTTTCATTGGGCTCGTCCTTACCGGCATTGTCACCGTAGATGGAGGCGGGCGTGTTTCCGAAACAGTTCTTGAGCGACAGCGTCACGCCACAAGTTTCGTGATTCTTGAGCTTAGCCATGCTGACGAAGACGTCAGTTTCATCAAACGCGTGGTTCAGATCGAAGGCGGGGTAGATGTAAGGCGTGACGGGAACCTTCAACCGCGCGTAGCGCTTGCCTTTGCCGAGATTGTTGGTGTTTTCGAACTCGACACCGGGTGCGGCACTCATGAGGGCGCGCACGTTCCAACCAGAATCGAGCAAGTAGTCTTCGAGCGGACCACTCAACGCCCAACCGCTTTCGACAAACCGGATGCGTTTGGCCCCGGCGCGGCCCATGAGGTACGCGGTGGCACCGACCAGCTTGGGATGGGTGTAATGGGTCACACCCAGCGGGCGCCCCTGAAGGCGAAGGCCTGGGCTGCCGGTCAGGTTCAATTTGACGGTGACCGTCTTGTTTTTGACGATGCGTTCGAGGCCACCAAGTTGATCGAACATAGTGGCGAGTGTCGCGGTGACATCGTCGTTGTAAGAACCACATTTGGCAATGGAAACCGGAGCGGTTGGAGCGTCCGGCGCCGCTTTGAGGAGTGGCGCCGAGCCGAGGAGCGCCAGCAATTCGCGTCGGGTCATGCTCTTTAGTCTACAGCAGGGAGAAAGAGCGACCGCGAGATCTTCATCGAAGAGAGTTTGAAAAATCTGTCTTTATAGAGTAAAGTACTTTCTATGAATTTGTTCGACCTGCTGTTTATCGCTCTGTTTCTCGCCTCCGTGTGCAGCCTGTTGGCGGCTGGGTGGTTCGCCGGAAGCCGGCAGTTTGACCGCGCTCGCCGGATTCTATGGCGGCTACTGTGGGGCGCGGCGGGATACATGGTCATCGTCATTGGCGTGTCGCTGGTGCAGTCGCGGCAAGTTTTAACCGTAGGCGAGATCTTGTGTTTCGACGACTGGTGCATGACGGTTACTGGTGTGAACCGCCTGCCGGGCGGCGGTAAGGTTGGATACCGCGCCGATCTGCGTTTATCGAGCCGCGCGCGCCGCGTGTCGCAGCGGGAGAAAAATGTGGTTGTATATTTGGCGGACGATCGCGGACGGCGTTACGATCCCGTCGCTAATGCTTCGGACATTCCGATTAGTGTGCTCTTGCGGCCACAGGAATCGGTCGAGGTGAGCCGCTCTTTCGCGGTTCCGGCGGACGCCGGCCGCGTGGGTGTGGTGATCGCGCACGAGGGCGGGTTTCCGATCGGCTGGTTCATTATCGGATATGACACGTGGTTCCGGAAGCCGCCAATAGTCCGGATCGATTAAAATGCAGCCAGAAGACAGCGCCGGATGCGGCTTCAACTAGCGGTTAATCGCACCAAAGAATCCAGGGGAGGCAACTCGCCCGGCACGCTTCCCAGGGTGGCGCGCAAGGCGCGGACGACATCGGGATCGAATTTCACACCCGCGAGCGACTCGATCATCTCAAGAGCGCGGTCGAACGGTATGGCCTGGCGGTAGCTGCGATCGGTGGTGAGAGCGTCAAAGACATCCGCGACGCGAACAATGCGGACCGCTACAGGCACCTGGTAGCCCTTCAAACCGTGGGGATAACCCTGGCCGTCGAAGTCCTCATGGTGCAGTTCGACAAAGGGTAGGTATTGTTCGAACGCGGCCATGCGCTCGAGTATTTTCCGGCCGATCTGCGGGTGCAACTTGATCATTTCGTACTCTTCGGGCGTCAGATGGCCGGGTTTGGAGAGCACGCTATCAGAAATCCCGATTTTCCCGATGTCATGCAGGCGGGCTCCCCAACGGATGGTTTCGATCTCCACCGGCGAGAGCCCCATGGTGACGGCGATGGCGGTGGCGTACTCGCTGACGCGGTTGCTGTGGCCTGCCGTATATCGATCGCGCGCATCGAGCACCTGGGTCATAGTTTCCGCGAAATCGAGAGCGGCCTGGTCGAGCTGCTCATTGGAATGCGCGACCGCAGTGGCCGCCCGATTGATGGCAGCGGCCAGCAGATTGACCTCCCGGGTAGCCGAGTCTTCCGGAAAGTCAGCCTCCCAACCGCCGGAGGTCTGGATTTGTTCGAGTCGAGCCACCAATCGATGAAGAGGCCGGGACAGGACCCGTGAGACGGATGTCGCCAAGCCAAAAGCGAGCAGGGCAAGGGCAAGGCCCAGAAGCGGGAGCGCCGTGAGGAAGCCGCTGTTGACCTGATCCATAGCGGCGTGCACCATGGCGGAACGGAGCGCTGGGTTGGCGGCGATGAGCCTGGGCGCCAGGCTCTCGCGCTCGTTCCGGCCGGCGCGTGCCCGGTCCGACGACTTCTGGTTCTCCTCTAGGGAACGAATGGCTTCGGCTTTCAACTGTGTGCGCATCGACGTGTAAACCGCGCAGAACGTGATCGATATGGCGATGCTCACCGCGATGAGGGTGGCAACGAAGGCGCGACGCTCGAACGATCGGTCAGCCTGCGCACAGCGTTGCACCTGGGTACCGCCAGTAGGGACATCTATGGCGTGACTGGCCATTCCTATTCAGGGATCGACCGTCGGAGGGAAGAACTTTAGCCTTAGGGCAGAGCGATGGCGCGGTATGCCTGCAAGGATGGCATGCTGCATGCATGCTGTCGCCCCGTACTACCTAGCAGGCCTTTTACCTAGCCATGATTGTCCAGAACGGCGCTGTTTTTTCATCTACTTCCGTTGCTGTGGTCACGAGACGGGGTGGAGAACAATTCGTGTCACGATTCGGCACAGATGGATCTAAATCACTACAGTCGCGCGAGTGCCTGGGCGTCCGGAATCGTTCGGGTGCGGTGGGGTTCGGTGCGCCTGCTATAATGATCGATTCACAAATTACCTACGTGTTTTCTGAACTATGAGGCCTATTCTTGTCTTACTGCTATTCGCATCCTCTGGAATGGCGCAGGAGTTCTTGTCAGGGCAGGCGGCGCATGCGGTCATTGGACAGCCCTATTTCACGGCCAGCCTGCCGGGCGCCAGTCAAAATCTACTGGGCGCGGCATCCGGGCTAGCGTACGCGAACAATACGCTTTTCGTCGCGGATTCGAATCGCACGGGGGCTACGCCGGTCAACAACCGGGTGTTGATCTATCGCAACCTTACCAGCCAGTTCCCTCCGCCTAACATTGAGCCGCCGAACCAGGGACTGCGCTGTCCGGTTTGCGGGGGCATTGCAAACGTCGTGGTCGGCCAGCCGAATTTTTCCGACACCGACGCCAACACGTCAAATAACGGACTGTTCCTGCCGACTTCGGTGGCGACCGATGGCAAGATCCTGGTGGTAGCGGACACGAACAACAACCGGGTATTGATCTGGAACTCGATACCGACGGCGAACAATCAGCCGGCGAACGTGGTGATCGGGCAAGCGGATTTCACAAGCGGGCTTACGACGGTGCCGCCTACGGCGAAGTCGATGCGCGGTCCGCAGGGGGTGTGGATCCAGGACGGCAAATTGTATGTTGCCGACACGCAGAACAATCGCATTCTGATCTACAATTCCATCCCGACTTCCAATGGAGTTGCGGCGGACCTGGTGCTGGGCCAGCCCAACTTCACGACGGCGGTTCAGCCAGACCTGACGCAAGCCCAGGCGGCAACGGCGGCGAATAACATGTTGAACCCGGTAGCGGTAACTTCAGACGGCATCCGGTTGTTCGTGACGGATCTGGGGTACCACCGCGTGCTGATCTGGAACAGCATCCCTGCCAAGAACCAACAGGCCGCGGACGTCGAGGTCGGGCAAGTGGACTTCGTGACATCGATTCCGGATAACGCTTTTAGCGGGACGGCGGCCACGACGTCGGGCTCAACCGACGTGGAGACGGCAGTGCAGTGCAAGGTCTCCAACGGCACGGATAGCAACAGCAAGCCGACCTATCCGGATCTGTGTGAGTACACGTTGAGTTTCCCGCGCTTCGCAATGTCCGACGGTACCAGGCTATTTATCGCCGACGGCGGCAATGATCGGGTGCTCATTTATAATCACATCCCGACGGAGAATAACGCGGCGGCGGACCTGGTGCTGGGTCAGCCGGACATGATCACCGACACATCGTCGAACGATACGGATTCGCTGGCTACCCCGACGTCGCTGGCATACGACGGAACCAACCTGTACGTGGCCGATACATATAACCAGCGGGTATTGATCTACACGGCGGCGCTGCCGAACTTGCCGGTTACGGCCGTTAAGAACGCCGCGAGCCTGGAGATTTATGCCGAGGGAACGGTGACGATGGGTGGGACGCTCGAAGCCAACGATAGTGTAACGATTACGGTCGAGAGCAAGAACTACGTCTATAAGGAAGTAAAGAACGACACCTTCGCCAATATCGTCAGCACCCTGGCGAACGCGATCAACGCGGGATCAGGCGACGCGAACGTGATTGCGGTGGCGGACACAGCGGCGCAAGCGGTTCTTTTGATTGCGCGGACGCCGAGCACGGCCGGCAATAACGTCACGTATTCGGCGACGGTATCCACGAGCGCGACGATCACGGCAACCACGGCGGGCTCGACCCTCACGGGCGGGGGCAACGCGGCGCAAATCGGGCCCGGATCGCTGATTACGATCAACGGGACAGGATTGAGCGAATCTACGGGATCGGACCCGGGGACCGGAGAACTGGCACCGACGGAGATCGCGGGAACCCGTGTTTATATTGACGGCAGCCGTGCTCCGCTGCTGTATGTTTCACCGACGCAAATCAACGCGCAGATGCCGTTGTATGCAACGGACTCGGCCAGCGTCAGCCTGTATGTAAGGACGGAACATGCCGATGGCAGCGCGAGCGCGAGTATTTCGGTGCCGGTGCAGATTGTACCGGAGAACCCGGGCATTTTTGCGGGTGCAGGCACGGAGCCGAGGCCGGGCCTGGTCTTTCACGGCTCGCAGTACGCCAACGGGGTGGTCTCGGTAGACGGCTCGGTCAAAGCCGGAGACGTGGGCACGATCAACATTTCCGGGCGGTCTTATAACTACACCGTGCTGTCGACGGATACGCTGACCACGATCACCCAGGCTCTCGCCAACCTGGTGAACAAGGACCCTCAGGTGGAAGCTTATCCGGCGGCGGCATTCACACGCATCATTTTGCAGGCGCGCAAGGCGGGGCAAGCCGGGGTTGGCATCACATTCGCTGCCAGCGTGAACACGGGGGCGGACCTGCTGCTGACGGCGATCGGGCTGATCTCGGGGTCGAACACCGTTCTGTGCTGCCCGAATAGCGGCCAGGTGAGCGGCAGCAACCCAGCGGTACCCGGAGAGACAATTACGGTGTACGCGACCGGACTAGGCCAGCTGGCGAGTCCCAACCCGCACTACGCAACCGGCAGGCGGTACGACGGACCGGTGGCGCAGCCTTCGTCTTTCCTCTCTTCGCTAGCCGGCGGAAAGACGGCCAATGTGTTGGAGGCTAGCCCGCTGCCAGGCAGCGTGGGGGTATGGCTGGTGCTGCTACAGCTCGATGCCTCATTAACCACTGAGAAGGACACGCAGCTCACTATTGCGCAGGACGTTTACGTCAGCAATGTGGTGCGCTTCCCGGTGAAGATGCCCTAGCCGAGGCTAGCGCTCAGGTCGCCGGTTGCCAGCGTGCGTTCCGGTCTCTTGGGAGACGGCGGCCTGGTCGAGCATGGCGAGCACGGGCGTGAGCAGATCGAGCGAGATCTCGCGGGCGGCGGAGAGGTTTTCCGCCGCAATCAAGCCGACCTCTTTACGTACGACGTCGACCTCTTTCGGCGCGCGGATGCCCAGCTTGACGCGGGTCGGCGTGGTCTCGAGCACTTCGACCTCGATTTCACCGGCGATGAGGATGGATTCGCCGGCCCGCCTGCGGATCACGAGCACGCCGACACCTCGACGCGAGAGAGCGGATGCCGGCAGCTATAGATGGAGTCATCGCGCACCGCCTGCACGGCAAGTCCGGTAGCACGGTTCATCACAACAGGAGCCAGCAGGTTGGCGGAGGGAACATGATCCTCGCCGACGGCAAGAATAACCCAGCACTCCGGCTGGTCGCCGGGTTCGGGATGTCTTTCCAAGCCGATGAGCGCCAAATCGTCGGCATTCATCTTCAATTGATAAGCAGGTTCGACGGCGGCGATGGGAAGCGCGAGGAAACACAAGTGCGGTTCCTCCAGGCTCTGCAGAAATATCAACGGCTTGCGCCAGGGGTCTTCCAGCGGCAGAAAGCGGCGGCAACGGGCAAAGCCGGGCAATCCGGCGGGGAAAACGATCACCGACGGCTCGTCGAATGCAATGGTCCCGAAGTAGCGAGTCTCACATTTTGGCATGGGATTGGTTGGAAATCGGTAATGACGTTGGCGGCGGCGTGGGGCGCGCGTTGGCGTCGGACAGAGCTGTGGGCTCGTTGACAAGCTGCTGGCGGCTCAGAATGACGATGTCCACGCGCCGGTTTCGCGAGCGGCCTTGTTCGGTGTCGTTGCTGGCCACGGGAATGGTCTCGGCGTAACCGGCCACCGCGAGGCGTTGAATCGGTACCTGAAACCGATCGGTCAGCAGAGCGAGGACCGCGATGGCGCGCGCGGCGGAGAGATCCCAGTTGCTGCGAAAGCGGGCCGTGTGAATCGGCATGGCGTCGGTATGCCCTTCGAGGCGAACCGGGTTGGGCAACTGGCGGATCGCGGTCGCGACCTTTTCCAGGCTGGGGTACGTCGCCGGGTCAATGGCGTCTTCTCCGGATGGAAAGAAGGTGGCCTGTTGCAGGCTGACCACCAGACCGCGCCCTTCGAGTGAAACGCGCATCTTGCCGCTGGCAATCTCGTTGCGAAGTTGGTCGTTCAGGTAATTCAACGAAGGCAGCAGCTCTGCCGCCAGCGCCGATGCCGGTTGCGGCGGCTTCGGATCGACCTTGAGATTTCGCAGGCCGGGATCCGATGGATCGGCCTTGACGACTTTGACCGTGGCGCCATTTTCAAGAGCCTCGGTGACCGCCTGAGCCACGCGCTTGATTTTCGCGTGATCGGCTTGCGAAGAAGCGAACATCACCACAAAAAAGGCAAACATCAGAGTGATGAAATCAGCGTAGGAAACGAGCCAGCGCTCGTGATTTTCGTGTGCGGCGGGGGCGCGTCTATGCGGCATTCGAATCCTCGGAGAAACGATCCATACGCCGGGGCGCCGGACTGGGGGCGGCGACCCCTTCCCTGGCATAGGCTTCCAGCTTGGTGCGGATCAGCTTCGGGTTCAGGCCTTCGACGATGGCTACCACGCCCTCCAGCATGAGTTCCTTGACCTGCGACTCCCCTCGCAAGCGCGAGCGCAGCTTGTTGGCAGCCGGCAGGAAAAACAAGTTGGCGGAACCCACGCCGTACACCGTGGCCACGAACGCCACGGCGATGCCTCGCCCGACCTCGTCGATATTCTCCAAGTGCTTCATGACCTGAATCAGCCCGAGAACCGCTCCAATGATGCCGACCGTAGGAGCGTAGCCGCCTGCCGCCTCATAAACCTTGGCTTCGGCCTCGGCGCGATGTTCGTCCATGACGATTTCGAGATCCATCATCCGCCGCAAAGCGTCCAGATCGGTGCCGTCGACGGCGAGACTCAACGCCTTCCGCAGAAAATGCTCGGGAATGTTGTCGGCGTCATTCTCCAGGGAAACGATGCCGTGTTTGCGGGCTTTGGCGGCAAACGTGATGATCTCTTCGATGGCTTGGCCGGGCTGTTGCACACGCTCGAAGAAAACGTCACGGAGCCTGCGTACGGCGCGCCACACCACGCGCAGCGGAGTGGTGATCAGCACCGCCCCGAACGTGCCGCCGAACACGATACATGCGGCCGTGATCTGGGCAACGTCCTTGATTTTGCCGCCCTCGAGCAGCAGGCCGCCAATAATGCCCCCCAGAGCCATTACCAGGCCCAGCATCGTGGCGAAGTCGGCCCGCGACGCGACAGGCTGGATTTCGACAGGTCTTGGTTTCGGTTGTTCCGCCATGGGCTACTGAGGCTCCGGCCCCGGAATCTGCTGCTCACCGGCTGGCTCTCGAACGGGACATTGCATCATCCCGTTGAGAATCGAGCGCCGGAAGGCGATCACGCGTTCCACTACCTCCGATGCACCTTCGAGCACCATGATTTTCTGGCCGCTGGTAAGGGTGATCACCGTATCGGGAGTCACTTCGATGTGTTCGATCAGATCTGAGTTCAAAACCAACGGCATGTGGTTCAGACGCGTAACCTGGATCACGGAGATGCTCTCACCTGCGTTATCGGCGGAGGGACAGGAGAATTCTATAGGACTCCGGAGCGGGGCGTCCTATTCCGGCGGCGGAACAGGCACAATGAGAGAATAATCGGCTAAGATGCGGTCGTTCGGGGAACATTTTTCGCGCCGCCGGCTCATGACCGGGGCCGCGGGTCTGGCGCTCTCGGGACTACGAAGATCGCGGGCGGCGCCGCCTACTCCACGCGTGGAGGGCCTTATTTTCGAAGAAGTACCTCCCCAAGCGAGCGGTCTTACGTGGGTTCACGATAATGCCATGTCGCCGGAGCGATACCTGCCGGAAACACTCGGGCCGGGCTGCGCATTCTTTGATTATGACAACGACGGCTGGATGGACGTTTACCTCGTGAACAGCGGCCCTTCGGACTTCTACACCCCAAAGAAGCCGCTGCGCAACGCGCTTTACAAGAATAACCGGGACGGCACCTTTACCGACGTAACCGAGAAAGCCGGCGTCGGCGCGGGAGCGACCTTCGGCATGGGCGTGGCGGTGGGCGACTACGACAATGACGGGTATCCAGACCTGTTCGTCACGGCGTACGGCCGG